>ERZ506775.104-NODE-104-length-79675-cov-6.12298_pt1 | contig 79675 bp, 63 predicted proteins | sample MGYA00513980_ERZ506775 | MGnify/ENA metagenome assembly ERZ506775 | reverse complement strand
GGAAGCTCCCGGCATCATCAACAAAACAAAAGCTCACGAGCTGCTTTCCCGTTATCAGTCCGACGATGATGTGGAAAAAGCTTTTGCACAGCTTAAGGAATACTGGCAGGAGCTGCTTTCCGGATATCAGATTCAGTCCGGCTGTGAAGAAGTCAACCGCATGGTAAATATCTGGAACCAGTATCAGTGTATGGTAACCTTTAACATGTCACGCAGCGCTTCCTATTATGAATCCGGCATCGGCCGCGGCATGGGCTTCCGTGATTCCTGTCAGGATCTGCTAGGCTTCGTGCATCTGATTCCCGAACGGGCGAGGGAACGTATCCTGGATATCGCCTCCGCACAGTTTGGCGACGGCAGCACCTATCATCAGTATCAGCCGCTTACCAAAAAAGGAAATGCGGATATCGGCGGCGGCTTCAATGACGACCCTCTGTGGCTGATTGCGGGCACCAGCGCTTATATTAAAGAAACCGGAGATTTTTCCATCCTGGATGAGGTGGTAACCTTTGACGACGGCGGCGAAGGCACCCTGTTTGAGCATCTGACACGTTCCTTCCGTTTTACCGTAACCCATAAGGGTCCTCATGGGCTTCCCCTCATTGGCCGCGCCGACTGGAACGACTGTCTGAACCTGAACTGCTTCTCCGCACAGCCCGGAGAATCCTTCCAGACCTTCGGCCCCAGCGAAGGGCCTGTTGCGGAATCTGTTTTCATCGGCGGCATGTTCGTAAAATACGGAGAGGAATACGCTGCGCTCGCAGAAAGCCTTGGCAAAAAGGAGATTGCGGAGGATGCCCGCAGGGAGGTAGCCGCTATGTATGACACGCTTCTTCAGGCCGGCTGGGACGGAGACTGGTTCCTGCGCGCTTATGATGCTTATGGCCAGAAGGTGGGCTCCTCCGAATGTGAAGAGGGACAGATTTTCATCGAGCCTCAGGGCTTCTGCGTCCTGGCAGGCGTGGGTGTTAAGGAAGGCAAGGCGCAGCAGGCGCTTGACAGCGTAAAGGAGCGGCTGGACAGCAAGTACGGCATCATGCTTCTGCAGCCCGCCTATACCCGTTATCATCTGGAGCTTGGCGAAATCACCTCCTATCCGCCGGGATACAAGGAAAACGCAGGTATTTTCTGCCATAACAATCCCTGGGTATCCATCGCGGAAACCGTTATCGGAAGAGGCGGCAGGGCGTTTGAAATATACAAAAAGACCTGTCCGGCTTATCTGGAGGGAATCAGTGAAATCCACAGGACCGAGCCTTACTGCTATTCCCAGATGATCGCCGGCCGCGACGCGGCAACCTTCGGCGAAGCCAAGAACAGCTGGCTCACCGGCACCGCTGCCTGGACCTTCGTGAATATTTCCCAGTATATCCTGGGTATCCAGCCCAGCCTGGACGGTCTTTGCATCAATCCCTGCGTGCCCGCAGATTTCGGTGATTTCACCATCACCAGACGTTTCCGCGGCGCAGTTTACCATATTGAGGTAAAGAACCCCGGCCATCTGGAAAAAGGTGTTTCCTCCCTTATCGTAGACGGAGAAACCATCGAAGGAAATGTGGTTCCTTTCGTAGAAGGCAAGAAAGAGTATCATGTAACTGCAGTTATGGGGTAATCTGAGGTATAGCAAGCAGCACAGCCCGGGGGCAAGGCCTCCGGGCTGTATTGTTTGTGTATTTTATTTTTATCACTTCATTATTATATAGCTGTGTCCGTATTTAATCCCATTCGTACTGTTCCATATAATCAATGGTGCAGCCTGTATATTCGATATATGCGTTCCCCGCGGCTTTTCCGGCCTCGTCAACCGTCTTTTTCAGGAAGGCTTCATCCAGCTTCTGTCCACGTTCCGCATTGTCCACCCGTTTTTGCACCTCTGAAACCACATCCTCCAGGAACTTATCCCTTTCGGCAACGGTGAGTTTATCCGCATCCAGGATATGATAGGTAAAGGAATAATAGCCTTCCGCCAGATCCACCACAACCTCATCGCCGTATACATCCTCCTTTCGGGAAGCGTTGATGGACACGGCATATTCGGGATCGATTTGTTTCCTGGCATACAGTGACCTTTCTGCGGCATAATATTCATCCATGGAGTTGCTGACCGTGGTCTGCAGGAATTTCACATCGGCATCCGTCTTATTGGTGATCCGGCTCTGCTCTTCCTCCAGCTCCATCAAAACCATTTCATATAAATAAGAAATATCCATAATCTCGTCATATTCCGATAATGCCGCATGGGTCTTCCGGTTGAATTCAGCCAGGGACATCTTTTCATAGCCGTCCGGTTTCAGGGCTTTCAGCACAAGGTCGTATTTTTCCTGAGGCGTATACTTTTCTTCTTCGTCCCCCTCATCCTCCCAGTCCTCTGAATCGTCCCGCTCATCATATCTGCTGTCCCAATAATAGCAGATTTCCTTCTGTCCGCCCCAGGCCAGGCCGCCCTCCAGCTTCTCCAGGATACGGCCCAGCTCGGCATCCAGCGTTTTTTCCATGTTTTTTTCATCCCTCAGCTTCCCGGCATCCTGTTTTTCCAGAAACGTCTGCATTTCCTTTTCGACGTTTTCCAGCAGGCTGTCGCGTTGTTCCACTGTTATGGCTGATGTATCCGGGATTTCATAATCATATGAAATATCACAGTAAGCCCCGGTAAGCAGCACCTCATCCCCAAAAACATCTCCATAGGTTTCACAATATGCTTCCCCTGAATGCCAGGGATTTTTTTCCTGCTGACACGTTTCATAATGCCTGCGGTCACATTCGTCCCATGTATTGGACAGCGTTCCATGGACAAAGCCGTAAAGGGCGTCCTCTTCCTCAAGGGTGGTAAAAATGCGCTGAAAGCTTTCCTCCGTCCTGTGATACGCCTCCTCGTCATCCCAGTCCATGACCATGCGGTTGAACTCCTCCACACTCATTTGTCCATAGTCCGCCGTATGGAAGGACTGTATCAGCGCATAGTCTGTTTCCGTATATTTATATTTGCCGCTTCTAAAGAAAAAACTGTTCCGGCCCGGACGGTAGCCTGTGCTGCCCGTCCAGGTATCCGGCGCTTCCCCGCTCCCAGCCTGTTCCGTCTCCGGCTGCGCGGTTTGTTCCTCTGTCTGTCCTGTTGCACTGCTGTTCGCCGCGCTATCAGCCTGCGCGGTTTGTTCCGGATCTATCTCCAGTTTTCCGGATGTCCCCGGCGAGGATGCACAGGCGGTCAGCAGTATGGAAAGCACAACGGCCAGGGCAGCCGCGCCCGCTGCTTTTCTGTTCTTCATGTTTGCTCCTATCTGTGCGCTTTAGCGCACCTTTTATTCAGGGAGCTGAAAGCGTCTTTCTTTCAGCTTGCTCCTATCCGTGCGCTTTAGCGCACATTTTATTCTTTCTCCAAATAATTTACTTCGCAGCCCGTAAAACCGATTTTTTCATTGGCAAGCTCTTTTCCCGCCGTGTCAAGAAGGGCCTGGAATTCCTGTTCCGTATGCCCCTGCTCCTGTTCCTCTTCCAGCAGAGTCTGCGCCGCCTGCATCACCTGCTGCAGGAAAGCATCCCGTTCTCCTACGGTCAGGCTGTCCTGATCCAGAATCCGGTAGGTGAAGGAATATTCCAGCCACAGCCCTCCTGCCGGATACGCATCACCAAAAACGTCCTCCGTCCTGACAGCCTCCGCCGTTGCTGAAAACTGAGGATCCATCTGTTTCCCGGAATATACCTCGTTCAGGCGGGTCTGGTATTCCTCCAGCGAAGCAGGTATTGTATTACGCAGATATCCCGCATTCGGATCTGTATTTTCTATGTAAGAAGCCACCTGTTCAAACAGATAATACAGGCCGTCCCTCCCTTTTTCATCCTCCGTAAGCGCCTTGTTAATAAAGCTGTTGAATGCGGCGATGGACATTTCCTCATAACCCTCCGGCTTTAATGCCTTCATGAGCTTATCGTACTCCTCCTGTGTATAGCCTTCTTTTTCCATCGGATAATCCCGGTCGTATCTGTCTTCCCAGCCATACTCCTGGTATAAGGTATTTTTCAGCGTATGACTGTTTTCTTCGGCCTCCGCTACCGGCTCCTTATCCATATTCTCGATTCTGACAGCCGGGCGATTTGAACCAATTCCAGCGGTGGCAAAAATACTGATAACCGCCGCCACAACCAGGAGCGCCGCCGCAATGCTTCCTTTCGTCAGCTTTTTCGCCTTCATGATGGCTTCAATCCGTTCCTTCAGGGCACTTTTGCTGAAGCTGGAAGCCAGCGGGGACAGACGGTTCCTCTTCTCCTCCATGCCAAGGAGCGCCAGCGCGTAGGAGGGACAGGCCTGCATTCCGTACTGCCTGATTACCGCCTCGTCACAGGCCAGCTCCAAATCCCTGTTGGCAAGAATATACATGGCCCATACGAGCGGGTTAAACCAGTGTATACACAGCGCCGCAGCCAGAAGCCATTTGGTAAACGCATCAAATCTTCGGATATGGGACATTTCATGAGACAGAATAAAGGCCGCCGTCTCCTCATCCGCCCAGTCCATATCCGCAGGGACCAGAAGTACAGGCCATAAAAAACCATAAGTCAGCGGTGATTCAATTCTGTCTGAATATCGTATCTGTACCGGCCGCCTGATGCGGTTTTCTTCCAGCCAGGCCTTGGCGAAGGGCTGTTCCACAGGCAGCGACGCACTGTAAACCCTGCGGCCCCTCAGGTGTCCCACAAGGAAGAAAGCTGCCAGCAATACCGCCCCGGCAATCCAGATCCCATGCCAGACGGACAAATGTGACGCCATTACCGCCGCGGCCCCCGAAGCTTCAGACGCCGCCTGGCCCGCAGCCTCCGACAAAAGCAGCCCCGGGCGGACTGCCAGCCGTTCCAGCTGTCCCGACGGCCTGTAAACGCTTATCGGCGACGGAAGCCTTACCGGAATCATCAGGCAGAAAAATGCGGCGGCCCAAAGCCACAGAAAAGCCTTTTTCGGCAGCCGGTTGACTGCCAGAGCGCGGACGATGACGATTACCGCTATCAATACCGCCCCGCTTACGCTCATTTTGACCAATACATCCATGACATCACCTCCACTTTTCAATCATTTCCTTCATCCGGCTGATTTCCTCAGAGGAAAGCTTCCTGCTCCCCAAAAGGGAGGCTACCAGAAGATCCGCCGAACCGCCGTAATTCCGTTGGATTAATTCTTCCGTTTCCTGTTCCCTTACGCTTTCCCTGCTGAGAAGCGCATGGCAGATAAATCCCGGTTCTTTACGGGCAACCGCTCCTTTTTCCACACATTTCCTGATGATGGTATAGGTGGTGGTCTTGCTCCAGCCAACCTTCTTATTCAGACGCTCCGCGATCTCCTTTGCGGAAAGATCTCCCTCGTCCCAGAGACATTCCATTACCCGGCGTTCCGAATCAAATAATTTTCCGTTCATATCCACTCCTGTCTGCGCATGCTTCCGCGCTGTCATTAATTTTCGCAAGCGGAGTAAAAATGATATGCCTTTCATTACCTTTCATTTTACTCCAGTAGAATATATTTTTATTCTACTCCAGTAAAACGAGTGTGTCAAGAAGAAACTTTGTAGGAGCAAATAAATGATTTTAGTGATAAATAAAAAAATGAAAAAATGGTCTCGGCGGCAGAAAAGCCAGGCATTTCAGGAGGATATTTTTCATCCGAGAAACTACAGAAACATTTTTCCAGTACAGTACTGGGAGTTTTCCGGCAACAAAAAAGGAAGCCGGAAATCTTCGGCCTCCCTATCCATATATTTTTTGAATATTTAGACTGTTTTTTATTGAAAGGTGATTTTCTGCGAACAACAGTTGCCTCCGCGCAAAAACGTTTCCAACAATTCTGCTTTATTAAAGCGCTTATTCCTCCGGTTCACTGTAGCTCATCTTCACATGAATATCCTGGTTGTAGTTACCGAAGGATTTCCCGAATATCGTCAGGCCGCCCACATGCTCCTCCGCTTCGTCCACGGCGAAGCGGAGGCGGATATTGCTCCTATAGTCCAGGTGAAAACGGCTGATATCAACTTTGGAAATCTGAATCCCGTCAATGAAGGTCCCTTTATCATTAATGACAAGGAACTTAAGCAGGCCGTACTGGTTCCAGTTGGGATACCACCAGTCCGGCGTGAATACGCCTCTTACATCCCCGAAATCCCCCGGGGAAGTCCATTTTCCCAGCAGTACATCATTCAGGTAAAAACTGATATCCGACGGCCATACATTATTCACACCCGGAGCCTCGCTTCCCAGCTCCAGGGATACCGATATCTGATCAATTTTATTTCCGAAGGGGATAAAATTGGGTATCACATATTCCACATATCCTTTGGTAAACCACAGAATATCTGCGTTATATCTGTCCGGATGGGCAAAATACCTGGTATCGTCCACTTCTCCAATCAACGCTGACGCCGATGCCATCCCGCAGGTGGGATACACCTCAAAGCCGGTAAAATGCCCCACCTTCAAATCCGTATCATATACATTCTTATTCTGTGCGGGGCTGTCCACCTCTATCAGAATTTTATCCAGGGCTACTGAGCACTTCTTCTGGTTGCCATGCCCTGCCGACTCGCTAGTTACGGTAATAATGCCGCATTCCTCCAGCTTCCTCACATGGCTGGTCAGCGCCCCGTTGGTAATCTTAAGCCTGGAGGCCAGCTCATTCATATTCATATCCCTGTTTTCAAGAAGGATTCTGATGATTTCTATACGGATGTCGGAGCCAAGGGCCTTAAAAATATCCAGCCCCTCCTCCAGTGATTTGATATGAAGCATTCTCTACCCCCGCGGAAATTCCTTTTTTCTTCCGCCGCGTCAAGCCTGTCTGGCACAGCTTCCTTTTGTTTTGCAGCCCCCGTAACCGTTCGGACTGTTGCATCTCACCACTTGTCATAGGGACAGCTGTTCACAGCAATCACGGCCCGCAGCTCCACAAAGCAGCCGCAGGCCCTGCACATCCCCTGAAGCAGCATGTCACACTGCTTGCAGACGGCGAGCCTTTCTTCATAAAGCACGCCGTCCGCTTTGATATCCTCATCCAGGTTGGCAATGTAATCATGCAGGTTTTGAAAATATGCATCCTGATCCATCTCCCGGAGAAGACATTTCAGGCAATGCTTTTTACCGTCTGTTTCCATAGCCGCTCCTGCCTGCTTTCCTTTGCTTAACGGATGCGAAGCAGTACCACGCTTGATGCGGGAACGCTGAATTTCACGCCGTTTTCCGTAATCTCATAATTGGTGAATTCCACTTCCTTCACGCGATCCGGCTCTTCAAAGGTGTTATAGGCATCCATTTTTTCCGCAAGGATGCTGGCAGTAACACTGGAGGGCTTCAATTCTGCAAAGCTTACCTCCACCTCGCTCTCCTCCGTCACGGAAAGGTTATTCAGAGTCAGGTTGACGGTCCCGTCTGCGGATACGGATACGGATTCATGAAGGGAAGGAACGCGGATTTCATCCTCTCCCACTTCCTTCAGTCCTTCAATATAGCTTTCCACCAGATCCGCATCCTGATGGTATTTATACATATGGAATACATGATAGGTGGGAGTCTTGAGCATTTTAGGGCCTTCCGTCAGGATTACGGACTGCAGTACGTTCACCATCTGGGCGATACAGGCCATCTTTACCCTGTCGCAATGCTTGTTGAAAATATCCAGCGTGATTCCGGCAACCAGCGCATCACGCATGGTGTTCTGCTGATATAAAAAGCCCGGATTTGTGCCCGGCTCCACATCGAACCAGTCGCCCCATTCGTCCACAATCAGGCCGATTTTTTTCTCCGGATCATACTGATCCATAATCGCGCCATGACGGGTAACCAGCTCTTCCATATAGAGGGCCTTAGCCATAGTTTTAAACCAGGTTTTCTCGTCAAACTTTGTTGCGCTTCCCTTTTCATCCCATCCGTCCGGATGTACGTAATAATGCAGGGAAAGACCGTTCATGAGACGGGACGGTGTGGGCGCGCAGGTATCCAGCACCTTTTCGGTCCAGTGATAATCAGCCACGTTAGGGCCGCCGCACACCTTATAAATAGGGGCGTCCTGATGATACTGACGCACATAGGTCTGATATCTGCGGTAAAGATTCGCGTAATATTCCGGCGTCATGTTACCGCCGCAGCCCCAGTTTTCATTGCCTACGCCGAAGAAATCAATCTTCCAGGGCTTCTCATGGCCGTTCTGCTTTCTCAGATCCGCCATAGGGGATACGCCTTCAAAAGTAATATACTCCACCCATTCGGACATTTCCTGAACCGTACCGCTGCCCACATTGCCGTTTACATAGGTTTTGCAGCCCAGCTGCTCACACAGTTCAAAAAACTCATGGGTTCCGAAGCTGTTGTCTTCAACGACGCCGCCCCAGTGTGTGTTGATCATCTTTTTCCGTTTTTCTTTAGGCCCAATGCCATCCTTCCAATGGTATTCATCAGCAAAGCAGCCGCCCGGCCAGCGCAGTACCGGAATCTGCATTTCCTTCAGCGCTTCCACCACGTCCGTTCTCATGCCGTTCACATTGGGAATATCCGAGTTTTCCCCTACATAGAGGCCTTCATAAATACAGCGTCCCAGATGCTCGCTGAAATGTCCGTAAATTTCTGGATTGATGTGTCCCTGTTTCTTCTTTTCGTTGATGAAAATTTTTGCCATTGCCTTGTTCTCCCTTTTCTTTTTATTCCCGCGAGCAACGAGCCAAGTATCCATGCTTGCATGGATATTTGGCGACTGCCGCGAGGGTCAAATACCCCGTTGCTTGCAGCGGGGTATTTGATTTTACACGTGCAGCGTGTCCGGCTGCTTTTCCCGGGCTTTACCGCCGCCGGCGCCGGAACAGCTGCCCCGCAGTTTGTAACTGGTCAGGCAGATCTGAATTGCCGCAGTTTGTTTAGCGGTAAGAAAATACCGGTTTTCCTTCTTCACTCCACTGTACCTTCATAAGCATGGTATGGCGGTTGGGATTGTACAGCGGATCGCCTTCAATGACAGCTTCCTTCCTGGCATGATAAACGCAGATATCGCCGCCTTCTTCATCCGTGGTAAAGGAATTATGCCCCGGCCCGTAAATTTCAAGGGCTTCATCGGAAGCCAGCACCGGATACCGTTCCTTTGTCCAGGAAGCCGGATCAAGGAGATCCGCGTCCTCAGAAGCGCTCAGCATGCCCATGCAATAGCAGGCTCCGGTAGCGCTGGCAGAATAGGTGAGAAAAATCCTGCCGCCGCGTTTGATAACGGCCGGTCCCTCATTCACCCAGAAATCTACTCTCTCCCAGTCATAGTCCGGTGTGGTAAGCAGCACCTGCACGGTTTCCAGACGGTTCGGCGCAGCCATACGCGCTATGTACAGATTGGAAATCATTTTGCCCACGCCCACTTTTTCCGCCCAGACATAATAATGGCTTCCTTTGCATTCAAATACCGTGGCATCCAGTGAAAAGGCCCTGAAAGAAAATTCATCCTCCGGCGCGCACTGCATTTTCCCCAGCTCCTTCCAGGTACCGGTTATTGGATCCGCATCCGCACATTCCAGCACATAAGGACGGATTGCCCAGATATCTTCCGCTTCGCCCGCCGCAAAATACAAATACCATTTTCCTTCCAGATAATGCAGCTCCGGCGCCCAGATGTGGTACGACATGATGCCGCTTTCATGCTTCTTCCAGACAGTGATTTCTTCAGCGTCCGCAAGCCCGGCCAGACTGTCCGCCCTGCGCAGGATGATTCTGTCATAAGCAGGTACGGATGCGGTAAAATAATACATACCGTCCGTATGGCGGCAGATATACGGGTCCGCCCGCTGTGCAATCCAGGGTTCATTGAATTTAAGCTGTTTCTCCATTTTTTGCTCCCATCTGTGCGCTTTAGCGCACTTTTCATTCAAGGAGGTTGAAAGTGCACTTCTTTCAACCTTGCTCCCATCTGTGCGCTCTGGCGCACTTTTCATTCAGGGAGGTTGAAAGTGTACTTCTTTCAACTTTGCTCCCATCCGTGCGCTCTGGCGCACATGACTAAAATTATACAGGAATCAGTCTGCATTCATGATGCATAATTTAGATTTTATTAAAATAATTGAGTTCTCTCTAAATTATATAATTAATGCCTGCATTTTGCAAGTCAGAAAATAAATAAGTATAGAAAAAAAGTAACAGTTTGGCCGAAGGCTGAATTGTTACAAAAAAGCAGCCTCCACCCATCGATGGAAGCCGCCCGTTTTTTCAATCGGTTTTGGCAGTATAGCTCCGCCGTATTTCATATCAGGCACTCTGTAAGGCCTTCATTTTTTTCATCCGCAGATAATAGCTGGTTACCAGGATTACGTCCGCCCCGATCCAGGCAAGAATTTCCGCATAAAAGATGCCCTCCTCTCCCAGGAACACAGGAAGCAGAATTGCCGTGCCGGTTCTCATAACAAACTCCGCAATGCCGGAGGCCATGGGAAGCAGCGTATCTCCCATCCCCTGCAGGGCCGAACGGGTAACATGCAGGACATAAAGGATAGGAAGGAAAACACTCATGATAGCCAGGTAATGATATGCGATATTCATCGTCACCGCCACATCCTCAGGCGAACCGGAAATGAAACAGCCCAGAACCGCTTTGCCGAAAAGGAGCATGGCCGCCGCAATCACGGCAGACGTAACCATGGCCACGATCAGCGCGGAGCGCATTCCCTTGCTGATACGGTCTATTTTTTTCGCGCCCAGATTCTGTCCCACATAGGTAACCATGGCATAACCATAAGAGGTGGCCGCCACCTCCAGAATGCCGTAAAGCTTATTGGTTGCCGTAAAGCCGGCAATAAATAATACGCCGAAGCCATTGACTACGAACTGGACAATCATGCCGCCCACCGCAATAATCGCATTCTGGAATGCCATGGGAAGCCCCAGCTTCATCAGGTACAGGCAGAGAGTCCCTTCCATTTTGAAGTCCTCCCTGGTAAAAGCCAGCACCTCCACCCGGCTGATGGCAAGAAGGCAGAAAATTCCGGAACACAGCTGTGCGATTACCGTCGCTGCCGCCGCACCCTGAATCCCCCAGTGAAAGCCCAGTACAAACAAAAGATCCAGCGCCACGTTTATCACCGCGGCCACAATCATGGCATACAGAGGAGTCCTGCCATCGCCCAGCGCACGCAGGATGGACGCCAGAATATTATAAGCCATCACCACCGGAATCCCGGCAAACATGATGCGCAGATATTTCAGCGAATCATCAATGATCGTATCCGGCGTCTGCAGAAGCTCCAGGACCGGCCTGGCCAGAAACTCACTCGCTACAAGCAGCACCAGTGAGGTAAGAATTGCCAGCAGGATGGAATTGGCCACCGTCTTGCGCAGCCTCCGGTAATCCCCTGCACCGAATTCGTGGGACATTTTTATGGAAAAGCCCTGGGTAAAGCCCTGAATGGTTCCCAGAATCATCCAGTTCAGCCAGTCCGCCGCCCCCAGTGCCGCCAGCGCCCCGACCCCCAGCGCCTGTCCCACCACCATGGTATCCACCACGGTATACAGCTGTTGGAAAACATTCCCTATCATCAACGGAAGGGAAAAAGCCAGGATAAGCCTTAAGGGCTTTCCCTCCGTCATATTCTGAACACGTGCTGCCATTTAAAAACCTCGTCTTTCTGATGTGTTATCTATGCAGCGCCCCATAGGATACAGGCCCTTCCCCCACACGGCTGCGGTATCTTCAGCTACCGTAAGCTACAAAGAGAACCCGCACTGCCGTCACGCTTCCGGGCAAAAGGAAACCTGCACCGCCTTTACAAAGGCAAAATGCAAGCATATAATCACACTATAACAGAAATTATAAAAAAACAAAAGAGGCTGATTATGATTCCCGAAAATACAAAAAATGATTTTTCCAAAGGCAGCGTAGTTAAAAATATCGTTTCACTGGCACTTCCGATGACCCTCGCCCAGCTGATTAACATTCTTTATAATATCGTTGACCGTATGTATATCGGACGCATCCCTGAGCATGCCACGCTTTCCCTTACCGGACTGGGGCTTTCCATGCCCATCATCACGGTAGTCATCGCTTTTGCCAATCTGTTCGGGATGGGCGGCGCGCCGCTTTGCTCCATCGCCAGAGGCAAGGGGGATACAAAGGGTGCGGAAAAAATTGTAGGCAACGCCTTTACCATGCTTTTGTGCACCGGGCTGCTGCTCACCATCATAGGGCTGCTGTTTAAAAAACCTCTTTTATACGCCTTCGGCGCCAGTGACGCTACGTTTCCCTTTGCGGACAGCTACCTTTCCATTTACCTGCTGGGCAGCGTCTTTGTCACCGTAAGCCTGGGAATGAACAGCTATATCAATGCCCAGGGCTTTGCCCGGGTGGGTATGGTCACCACGCTCATCGGCGCTGTGCTGAATATAATTCTCGATCCCTTTTTTATTTTTACACTGGGTATGGGAATTCAGGGGGCGGCAATCGCCACCGTTATCTCACAGTTAGCTTCCGCAGCCTGGACCGTGCGATTCCTTACCAGCCCGAAGGCCATCCTGCGCATCCGCGTATCCTGTATGCGTCCCTGCGGCAAAACCATCCGCGATATCACCACTCTGGGGTTGTCCAATTTCATGATGGCAATCACCAACAGTATTGTGCAGGTGGTCTGCAACGCCACGCTCTCCATCTACGGTGGGGATCTTTATGTAGGCGTCATGACGGTTATCAACTCCATCCGCGAAATCGTCTCCATGCCTGTGTCCGGCGTTACAAACGGCTCCCAGCCGGTTATCAGCTTTAACTACGGCGCGGATAAATATGATCGGATAAAAACGGCCATCCGTTTCATGGCCGTCAGCTGTATCGTTTATACTACCGCAATCTGGGGTATCCTGCACCTGTTCCCCGTCTTTTTTATCCATATTTTCAATACCCAGGCGGATTTGGTGGAAGCGGCGGTCCCCTCCATGCAGATTTATTATTTTGGTTTTTTTATGATGTCCCTGCAATTTTCAGGCCAGACTGTATTTCAGGCGCTGGGGAAGGCGAAATATGCCATTTTCTTCTCCGTCCTGCGTAAGGTTGTCATTGTCGCCCCGCTTACCATCCTGCTGCCAAGATGGATTTCCCCTGCTGTAAACGGCGTATTCCTGGCAGAACCCATCTCCAACTTTATCGGCGGCACTGCCTGTTTTGTTACTATGCTGATTGTTGTCCGGAAAGAACTTAAAATGGCGGAACAGAAAGAATAATATTTTATCCCATTACTGAAAAAAATATTAAGAAGTATCCGTTGGTTATAACCAGGGATTTACTCAGGCAATGGAAAATAAACATAATCCAGCCCTGATTTCTTAACAATTTCTTCAAATTCCTTGACAGCATCCTCCACATTTTTTGTCATGGTAAAAAATCCTCTGGTCTTATGGGAATAATTGGTGAGAAGGAGTGAAAACCATTTTCATTATGTCACTGACGGGCAGTATAATAGTAATAGCCATTCAGTTACTAAAACCATTTATAAACAAGTATGGCTTAATTGAATGGCAGGCATTGTTGTTAAAGCTTTCTGCCGTCTTTTTTATGATTCCGCTGCCATTTGTGAAATGGTTCTATCAGGGACTGCGGCATTTGTTTATTCCAGAGAGTTCTGCCCAATCCGAAGCTATTCTAATTACAGGAAAGCATGCCGCAATACTGTTTTACGATACAAAATGGGTGGTAAATATCCCGGGGAAAATATACATAGGAATTGTGGTTATCTGGTTAATAGTGGCTTTCTTTATCCTTGTTAAATATATTTGGCAATACAAAAAATACAAAACCCTGATTTTTATTGAGTTCCCGAGAGTATCAGATAAGGAACTGTTTGCAATGTTAAGCAGTTTACAAAAAGAAACAGGGATAAACACCAAAATCCAGTTATATATAGTTCCTTTTAGAAAAGAAGCCTTTTCTATGGGCATTCTTCATCCTCTGATAGTGCTGCCTGCAAATATGGATAAAGATAAATTGAGATTGATTTTTCTCCATGAGCTTATACATATAAAAAACAAAGATTTACTGGTAAAGGGAGCGGCATTGCTAATTCTATGCATTCATTGGTTTAATCCGCTTGCCTATTTGTTTTTTTAAATGATAAATGAATCAAACGAAATTTGCTGTGACAAGAAAGCTTCGAAAACTTTAAGCAAGGAAGAATGCCGGTTATATTGCGAGTTAATTATTGAAATGGCGACAAGTAAACAGAAGCAGATTTTATTTATTTCACCATTAAAAGGAGGTTACAAGGAAATAAAAAGAAGACTCACCTATCTGATGAATGATAATTATGTACCCCAAATAGTGAAATATCTAACTTGTTTTATTTCTATATTTCTTGTTGTCAGCTGTTCAATGACTGCATTAGCTTATGGAGAACCGATTGAGGTGCTGAAAATGGTCGGCCAGGAAGAGAATTTGGAAGAGCAATTTGTAGATGAAAACGGCAACATATTTGAGGCGGATAAAACTGTCAGGAACTCCTGTTCCCACACTGTCACTGTTGACGGAACTTATCAAAAACATGAATTACATAATGACGGGAGCTGCAAAATTAAAAATTATAATGCAAAGCGATGTAAGGAATGCGGAACTTTGATTATTGGAAATTTTATTAGCGAAGCCTACTATCCGAAATGTATTCATTAACTTATCGTCAGCCATACTGTTATTAATAAAAAAAAGCTATTGTGGATCCGGAAAGTCTGATCCTTGCAATAGCTTTTTCCTTTTCCCGTTCCCTACCCGGGTTAAACGCATCCGCCTATCTGTCCGTCTCCGGCTTCTCCCGATAAGTCTTCATAAACTGATCCAGATAACCCCTGCTCAGCCTTTTGCAGATGTAATGGCCCTCTTCCTTTTCTATGATCCCCGACTGCTTCAGATAATTGATAATCGCATTCAGGCACATAATATTACCGAAGGAGGAGGTAAGGATGATATTCAGATCCTCGGATTCAATCCGGATCAGGTTACGGAAGGAGGCATAAAAATAATCCTTCATCTGCTGATACTCCAGGGGCCGGAAGGGAATGAATACAAAATCCGGGGTAATGGAATACAGATGTCTCGTCACCTCGTTAAAAACACTTTCCCCTTCCCTGTTCGTATCGATCTCCATTAAAACAAAAGTGTTCAACCGGGAATAATAAGTCAGTATCATTTTGATGAGATCACAGATATATAAAAGCAGGGAATGCTCCAGCCCCATGATATTCTCAAAGCAGAGCACGGTTCTTTTCCTGGTGCAAAGCTTAAGCACCGTGTATTTTATTTCATCCGTAAGCTGGGTCTCATCCGCAGAGTTCATGGAAATCAGGGGGATGCTGCCCTCCAGTTCCGGAGTGGTGAGTATGTAGGCATTAATGTCATTGGCAAACGACCTTATCCCGTAGTTCCCCTCTCCCAAAAGGGAAATGTTGATGACATTCTCACATTGCTGGCAGAAGTTCTGGATGACCCAGGACTTTCCCAAACCTCTGTTTCCTGAAAGGATTGCCGCCGTAGACTTTCTCGCTTCCTTATAGCATTCCGTCAGCTTGGTCAGTTCTTTGGTATTCAAATGGATTGGCATGATGTCATAACTCCGCTTCTTAACATTTTCAGCCATTTTCCCTGATCTTTGAAAATTATTTTTCTAAAAAAGTCAGAAAAAAAACAACCGTTCTTTTATTATTTTCCCATGGGTCTGCAAGAGTGTCAAGCAAAAATATTTACGATATTTTGTACGTTTTGCAATATTATAAATCAGGATAGCATTTAAGGCTGCTGCTTAACAGCGCAGGTTGCTGAATCCTTACCCACCCGGCTAATGAAATTGCCACGCGTATGGCCGGATGCCTGCTGCCACCATGTTTTCTCACGGTTTGCACAGTAAATGCGCAGTCCTGTCTGGACTGTTACAACAGTTTCTACCTTTTTTATTTTTTTCTTGTAACCCTATTGACATTCTCTTCCACATCGGTTAGAATATAAAACGTTGTCGGAGTTAATTGGCAACAAGATGTGCGCGTAGCTCAGCTGGATAGAGCGTCTGACTACGGATCAGAAGGCCGGGAGTTCGAATCTTCTCGCGCACGCTTATAAAAAACCATTGTGGATTGGCTGTTGAATCGGTCATGAAGGAATGGTTTTTTTATTTTCAAGGCGACAATACCGGTTCACCTCACATATACGAAACTGATTAAATCAAAGACCCCACTGCAAGCAACGAGGTTTCAAACTTACAGCGCTACAGAGCAGCGGGGTATTTGGTCTACACTCCGCTTCGGTCGGTGCAAAACATGTGCCACTGGCACATAGCACCCCTCGCGGCAGTCGCCAAATATCCATGCAAGCATGGCTACTTGGCTTGTTGCTTGCGGGAATAAAAAGCCGCTGGAAAGCTTTGATATACCGCCTTTTATCTTCAGCCTTCCAACGTTTTTTATCTGATTTTAAAGCTTGTCTTTCCGTGTTATATATTACGGATTCAAGTCTTAGTTTTTTCGGATTTCAAAACAGCCGCTGAGCAGATCACGTTCCAGACTGCTTGTTCCAATAAAGCCTTCATAAACCATCTCTTCTACTTCCCAGGAGCCATATTCCGGATTATACCAGGCCAATTCATCAAGCGGACATATAATTCCGACTTTTTTCCGCGCTCCGGGTTGGATTGTTACCCGTTGAAAACCGCATAATGTTTTGACAGGACGTTTATGCCGGGAAGCGCTGAATCCAACATAAAACTGAATCACTTCCGTTCCCTCCCTGCCACCGGTATTCTCTACCTCACATTCTGCCTCCACAGCTTCCTCGTCAACCGTAAACAAAGGAGAGGTAACAGCAAATTCCGTATAGGACAACCCAAAGCCGAAAGGAACAGACGGTTCCTTTTTTTCCTTATCCAGCTTTCTGTAGCCATGGTAATATGAATACCACTGTTCCCTTGTATCCCATACCACAGCAGGAAGATCTCCATCCCTAACCGGAATAACAAAGGGCAGTTTTCCGCTGGGATTCACATCACCAAACAATATTTCCGCAACTGCCCTTCCTCCTTCCATGCCGGGATAATAGGCCATCAGAACAGCTCCCACGAAGTCCTTCCATTCTTCTGTCAGAATCGTATTTCCTCCAATCAGAACCACCGCATTGTTGGAATTGGCGGGACCTGCCTGCTTCAACAGTTCGATATCTTTACTGTGCAGTCCGAGTGTCTCCGTCCGGTCGCCTCCGTAACCGCCCAGCTCTGTATTTCTTTCATCCTTCAGCACATATTCGCCCTCATCTCTGTAATCAAAGCCGACTACAAAAACCACGGCGTCAGCCTGTGCTGCAGTCTTTTCGGCGCGTTTTGGATCTGAACCGTCATCATATATTATTTCTGCTTCCGGCATGCGGTCCTTTACTCCCTGTAGAATAGTCACTACATAAGGCGGAAAGACATTACTGGAGCCATGATCTCCCGTCACCTCACTGGCTGCCAGCCCGCCAATCACAGCAACAGTCCTCGTATGCGTCTCCTGAAAGGGCAGTACCCTTCCTCTATTCTGAATCAGAGTGATGCCTTCCCTCGCGCACTGGAGCGCCAAGTCCACATGTTCCCGGCAGCCCAGCAGTTCTTTGGAATAGGTTCTTCTATCTGCCTCCGTAAAAGAAAGAAGTGTCCGCACAATCCGTACGGCAGCGTCGTCAATCCGGCTTTCAGGCACCTTACCTTCCCGTACTGCGGCCACCAGCTTCTGTCCAAAATACCTGGTATCACACATTTCCATCGTCTGCCCTCCGTTGGCAGCCTCTACGGTATCCCGAACGCCCCAGTTGAAGTCACTCATAACAAAACCGTCGAAATCCCACTCCTTTTTCAAAACCTGATTGAGAAGATATTGGTTATGTCCACAGAATACCTGGCGGTATTTATTATAAGAACTCATAACTGCTCCTGCGCCGGCTCTGATACATTTTTCAAAATGCCTCAGATAAATCTCCCGCTCCGTACGGACATTGCAGGAAACATTCACCTTAAAACGGGAAATTTCCATGGAATTAAATGCAAAGTGCTTCAGACAGGCAATTACATTTTCTTCCTGTACGCCCCGCACCATGGCGCTCCCCATTTCTCCTATGTGAAAACTGTCTTCCCCATACGTTTCCTGGCTCCTGCCCCAGCCCGGATGATAGGGGAGATTGATGCATACTCCCGCAAACAGATTTCCTCCCGAAGCACGTGTCTCCCTGCCGATTGCCCTGCCGATTTTTTCCTCCAATTCCACATCAAACGTGGCTCCCCTCAGCATACTTACCGGAAAGCATGTTGTTTTTCCGGTACCACATACCACTCCTCTGGGTCCGTCACAAAACAGCATGGCAGGAATTCCCGCCTTATCAATGCCCCCTGCCGGAAACGGAGTATAATTATAATGATCCTGTCCGGAATCTGCGGGACTCTCCATCCTGCCGCTGTTTCCTCCCATCAGACTGACCTTTTCCTCCAGACTCAGCCCCGCAACAATTCTTTCCGCCCGCTCCGTATAGGAAAGTCTGTATTTTTTTGTACATTTCATAATTCAAATCCTTTCATTTTTTGAGACAAAAAGTCCCCGATGCCTTTGTCCTGCTAAGACACCTGACACCGGAGACTTTCCCTTCCAGCTTACTGATTTTATCCTTTAATTCCTGCTCCCAGAGACAGGGAACTAAGGAAATACTTCTGTGAAAACAGGTAAATGACAAATGTAGGAACGATTGCAATAATAGCGGCTGCCAGTATTACTCCCATATCAAAGGTTTTATAGGGTCCTCTCATCAGCTGCAGGCCCGCCGTAATGGGCATCATTTCCACATCATTGAAAACAATTGTGGGCCACAGGAAATCATTCCATACACCGGTAAAGTTAAAAAGAGCAACCACTGTCAGCACCGGTTTCAGCATTGGCACGAGAATGAACGCAAAGGTTTTAATCTCATTCGCTCCATCCGTCCGCGCAGCTTCATCAAATTCCTTTGGAATACCCAGCAGAAACTGCCGTACCAGAAAGATATTCGTCACTCCGGCAAACCCGGGAACAATAGCGGCCAGTATGGTATTAACCCATCCCAGCGAGGATACGATCTGATACATGGGTATCAGGTTTACAATAGATGGAAACAGGGATACCGCCATTATCAGGTAAAACATTTTGTCCAGGAATGGAAAATCAAACCTTGTATATCCATATGCCGTAATGGAAACCAGGAATAAGGATACTACAGTGGATACACCGGCCATCAGCGTGGAATTGAAAAACCACCTTATCACCGGAAAATTATTTTTGTTCCATATTACCTTTATATAATTATCCAGCACCCATTCCACCGGAATTACATGGAAGCCCATGGTTTTAATTTCCGACTCCGGCTTAAAGGAAGTACATACTCCCCATATAAGAGGAAATACCCAGATAAAGGCCAGTACCGCCAGAAAAAGAAAGGTCAGGATTTTTACTGTTTTTGCATGCTTACTCATGACTTTATTTCACGCTCCTATTTTGCCGCCAACGTCAATCATCCTTTTTGGTTATCGTAAAAAACTGTATGGCTGATATAATCAGAATTACAATTCCCAGACATATTGCCATGGCAGAAGCCATACCGGCAATCGGCTGCCCCGTGCCAAAGGCCAGCTTTCGTATTTCCATAATCAGAACTGTAGTGGACCCATTCGGTCCTCCTTCCGTCAGCATCAGGGGCTGCCCGTAAATATTGAAACCGGCAATCGTAGTCATTACAATGGTATACAGAAGCTGAAAACGGATCGACGGCACTGTTATGTAAAAGAAACGCTTCACCGCTCCTGCCCCGTCCATAGCCGCTGATTCATATAGTTCCTTCGGTACGCCGCCAAGCGCTGCCTGGAAAATAACCATATTGGTCCCGATTCCCCACCAGGTTGACATCACTACAATCGTCAGCCATGCCCACGGCTGTTCGACAGTCAGAGCCGCATTGATGCCAAAAACGCTGGGAACACCAAAACGCTTATTCAATATCTGAATCCATATAATGGCCACTGCTGACAAGGAAAGCAGACAGGGAAGGTAGAATATGGACTGGAATATTTTATTTCCCCGCACCTTTACATTCAGTGCGATTGCCAGTATCAGCGGAATCACAATACTGGGCGGCACGTTGAAGAGTACCGCAAGGAATGTATTTTTCAGGCCGTTCATAAACTGGCGGTAATAGGTAGATTCCGTATTCAGCAGGATCTCTTTATAATTTGCCAGTCCAACCCATTCCGGTGCGCCTAAGAAGTTCCATTTTGTAAAGGAAATATACAATCCATAGATAATCGGAATCATTGCAAAGACAAGAAATAAAATCAAATGAGGCGTAATAAACATAATTGGTAAAATCTTGCGTCTTGTCTTCATCGATATCTGTTTTGATGTTTTATCAGACTCTGCCCTCAAGGCGGCTCCTCCTGTTCTGCAGACCCATTACCGGGCCTGCGCTATTTTATCTTCCACCTCTTTTTGAACCTGTACAAGCGCATCATCAATGTCCATATTTCCATATAACACATCATTAAGAACTGCGCCGAAAGCATCCCCTGCATATCCGCCGTAACGGAAGGTATTGATAACGATTGCCTCTTCCTCTGCGGGAGATTCAATAAACAGATACTGCTTCATACTCTTGAATTCGTCCATATTGTCCACGGCATTACTCGCCGGAACCTGCCCGGATCTTGCCCAGACATCGGAATGCTCTCTCACATAATTCAGGAAATCTGCAATTACCTTTTCTTTTTCCTCGCTTCTCTTATCATCCTTCAGCATAATGAACTGATTTGTAAAGGAAACATTATAATAAACATTCGGATCATAAGCCAGAGTATTGCACATTCCCCAATTAAGATTCTCCGCCTTATCAAGTGAGTTTTTATCCCATACACCGGTATGGGTGAATACGGATCCTTCAGACATAAACAGCTGCAGGTTATCCTCACCATTGTCACTTCCGCCGCCGGCGTCAATAATATCCTTTAATGTCTGCAGCGCCTGTTTGAATTCAGGTGTGTTTATTGTAGGATTGTCATTTTCATCAAAAAGCTCTCCCCCCTGCTGTTTTGCCAGGGATACCATCTGTTCATATGGGAAAAATGCAGGCGTATGGGTTCTCAGCCCGTCAGCCTTGGCCTTCGGAAGGATTTCCATCATTTCCGCTACTGTAATCACATTATCATCCAACGCACCCGGCGCATATTTATCCACAAGATCCTTATTGTATACAATTCCTGTCACACCTACATCCAGCGGAATAGAATACTGCTTTCCATCCCAGGTCCCCACATCCCAGGCGGCTGCCCTGTAGCTGTCCCCGGAAAGCTCCGGCACGTGAACCGTCAGTGTGTCATCCACCGGTTCCAGCAGACCCTGCTCATAAAACATACGCAGCCTGGATATATCATTTATTAAAGCCAGGTCCGGTATTCCCTTTTTAGAATTTACAACGGTAGGAATCTTGGTGTATAAATCACCTCCCTCCATTGTAACATTTTTGACCTTATACTCCGGATTTGTGGCATTAAAACCATCAATTAACGCCACCATATTTTCTCCGTCCGGCCCTGTACAAAGATTCCAGAATTCAATTTCCTTGGATTCTCCGCAGCCGCTTATAATCATAGCCATCATAGTCATGACAGCCGCCCCGCAAAATATTTTTTTAATCTTCTTTAAAAACATTATGTATCCTCCCACCTGAATCTTTTTACATGTTCCCCTTACTGTGCACAGTTTCTATAGACAATTAGAATCCGCACCTGCACTTTACCTTTATTCGCCTGTGCTTCTTTCGCTTTGTGCCTTTACTATATAATACTTTTATAGTAGAATTCTTCTTAAATCAAATTTTAACTTTCCCAAATATTGCGTGGAGGAAGAAACATGGCTATCATATATGAAAAAAGGGATATCAGCTTTGAGGCTTTTTTTGTCCCCATGGATTTCTATCCTCATATCCATGAAACACTGGAAATTATTTACTTATGCGAAGGGGAAGTCACAATCACGATCGGCAGCAGCAGCAAAACCCTGCATGCAGGGGAACTCTCCATTGTATTTCCTAATATCGTACATTCCTATCACTCCACACAGCCTAATTATGTACTCACGGTAATATTCTCACCTGAACTGGTTGAAAATTATCACCAGCTGCTTTTTTCCCGGCAGCCAAAATGCCCTTTTCTGTCTGCCGGACAGATTCATCCTGATATAATTAACGCATTTAATACCATTGCGGTAGAACGTTACTGGACTTTAGATCAACGTCTTCTGCAGGGTTATCTTTCCGTAATTCTGGGACAGATTCTAAATCATACAGAACTGGTTGAAAGGGAAAAAACAGTTTCCTTTTTACCTGAGCTGCTGACTTATCTGTCAAAGCACTTTATGGAGCCTTTGACTCTCGATAATCTGGCGCATCATCTTGGTGTGAGCAAATACCAAATCTCCCGTTTCTTTTCCCAGAAAATCGGGTGTAATTTCAGCACATATCTGAATGCCCTGCGTGTACAGCACGCGGAAAAACTGCTTACAGCCACCGATTTTCCGGTTACTGAAATCTGTTATCTGGCAGGCTTTGAAAGTCTCAGTACCTTCTACCGTGTTTTTTCGCAGATTAATGGGATCTCTCCAACCGCTTACAAAAAGAAGTATTAGATCATAAAGAGGGCCGGAAACAGCGATAATCACTGTATCCGGCCCCTTTTTCAAAAGAATCTTTTTCCCGCTTATATTTATTGTGTTATCTGGCTTCTTCCCTGCTGTAAATCCTATGCGTTTCTTCTTTCCCGTCCTTCCAGGAAATATCCACACATTTTCTTCCTTTAATGCAAAGCCCCTTCACATAGCCATCCTTAAACTGCCTGGGCAGCGCCGGAAGCAGCTTCACCTCTCCGCCCCTGTCCTGCACCAGCATGTTGGCAATGGCAGCCGTGCCGCCGAAATTCCCGTCAATCTGGAACGGCGGATGGGCGTCCCAGAGATTGGGATAGGTGGATCTGGTGAGCAGGGTGCGCAGGTAGGCATAGGCATTTTCCGAATCCTCCAGAATGGCAAATACGTTGGTGATCCAGGCACAGCTCCAGCCGGTATGCCCGCCTCCGTTTTCCAGCCGGTGCTTCAGGGATATCCTGCAGGCCTCCGTCAGCTTTTCATTTCCTGCAAACAGCTCTGAAGGGAACAATCCATATAAATGGGAAATATGACGATGGCCGGGTTCCGGTTCTTCATACTCCTCATGCCATTCCAGAAGCTGTCCGAAGCTCCCTGTCCGAAAGGGGGCCAGGCGGGGCAGCTTTTCCCTGATTTCATCCAGCAGGGAATCCTGTGTGCCCAGAATTTCACAGATTTTCATATAGTTCCCAAATACCTCCCGCACAATGGCCATGTCCATGGAGGAAGCATAGGTTACGCTTGTGGTCCGTCCGTCAGGAAGGCGGAACTGGTTTTCAGGAGAGGTGGAGGGACAGGTCACGTATTCGCCCTGATATTCCACCAGCCAGTCATTCAGGAACAGCGCGGCCTCCCGGATAATCGGCGCCGCCACCTCCTTCAGATAGCGTTCATCCTGGCTGTATTCATAAGCGCGGAACAGCTCCTGGGTCAGCCATGCGCCGCCCATGGGCCAGTATGCCCAGTTCACGCAGCCGTCGCCGCCCTCTGTCTGTCCGGGAAGCAGTCCCACCGGGTTGGTATTCCCCCAGAAATCGATGTTATGATGCGCCACAAAGCCTCTGCAGTGATAGTTGACGGAAGCCGTTTTCTTTCCTTCCTCACAGATTTTTTCCATAAAGCGGAAATAAGGCTCCGCGCACTCTCCCAGGTTGCAGCTCTGGGCATGCCAGTAATTCATCTGGGTGTTAATATTGATCGTCCAGTTGCTGCTCCAGGGGGCGCGCAGCTCCCAGCTCCAGATTCCCTGCAGGTTGGCGGGAAGGCTTCCTTCTCTGGAGGAAGCAATGAGCAGATACCTTCCGTACTGGAAAAACAGGCTGTAAAGACCATTGTCCTCTTCTCCCTTTTTTAACAGCTCCAGGCGTTCATCCGTGGGAAGCGCCTTCTGCTCTCCCAGATACAGCTCCACCCTGCCGTAAAGCGCTTCATAATCCCGGATATGCTCCGCCTTCAAAGAGTCGTAGGAAGCATTTTCGGGTAAGGCCGGCTCCTTTACCGCCGACAAAATGAGGACACAGACGGATGCGCCGCTTACACGGATCCTGTCCCCTGTATTTTCCACAAGGCCGTCGCATTCCAGAATGCGGACAGCTGCCGTAAACGCTTTCCCTCTGGTTCCCTGAACCACCGAATCCTCACGGAGGGGAATATAGGAAGGATCCACATGCTCCGGACATCTTCCTGCGATTTCAAGTCCCCCCTTCTTTGCCTCGCAGGTGTGCTCCAGTTCGGAGGCAAAGGACATGGTAAAATCCATCGCCGCCCGATCCGCCTTCAGACGGATGCAGATGGCCCTTGCCGGATAGCTGGCAAAAAACTCTCTTTCATAGTGCGTGCCGCAACAGCTATAGGCTACCCGGGCACATGCATGATCAATATCCAGCTCTCTGCGGTAATCCGCTGCCGCAGTCTCCCCTTCATAGGAAAACCGGAGGCTGAGGCTGCCCAGGGGCAGGTAGGATTCATTGAATTCCCCCAGCATGCTTTTCTGGATCAGGCGCTCCGCTTCTTTATTTTTCCCGGCAAAAATAAGGCGGCGCACCTCCTCCAGCTGCGCGGCTGCTCCCGGGTTGTTTTTGTCCTTATAATAGCCCGACCACAGGCTTTCTTCATTTAATCCCAGGATTTCCTCGTCGGTCCCGCCCTTAATCATGGCGCCCAGGCTCCCGTTTCCAATGGGCAGGCTTTCCTCCCATTTTTCTGCGCTCCTTACGTACCACAGCTTCATTTCATTCATCGTCCGTACTCCTTTTTATTCCCGCAGGTATCCAGCCAGGCGCAGGCTTGTCTGCCTTTTACGGCCGCAGCGGGTCTTTGGCTATTTTAAAATTTCCATCAGCTCTTCCCTGGTAAAGGATGCCCTTCCCATTTCCTCCCCGCCCAGAATGCTGTCCGCCAGCGCCTTCTTTTTTTCCTGAAGGGCTGTTATTTTTTCTTCTATGGTGCCCTTTGCAATCAGCTTATAAACGGTCACCACGTTCCTCTGGCCGATACGGTGCGCCCGGTCGGTGGCCTGGTTCTGCACAGCCACGTTCCACCAGGGATCAAAATGAATCACGATGTCCGCCGCCGTCAGGTTCAGGCCTGTCCCTCCTGCCTTAAGGGAAATACAGAAAACCTGCGTGTCATCCTTGTTGAAGCTCTCCACCAGCTCCAGGCGCCTTACCTTGGGCGTGCTGCCGTCCAGCGTGTAATAAGAGATTTTTTCTTTGGCAAGCGCGCTCTTCAGCCGTTCCAGCATGGAGGTGAACTGGGAGAAAAGCAGCACCTTATGCCCGCCCTCCGCCGCATTACGTATCAATTCCATACAAAGCCTTGTTTTGGCACTGTCCCCTTCATAGCCGTCAAACAAAAGCCCCGGATCACAGCAGATCTGCCGCAGCTTGGTAAGCTCCGAAAGCACCTGTATCTGCGTTCCCGCAAATTCCTGATCCGTCTGTTTGGTGAGCACAGCTATCAGACGCTGCACATGGGCGTCATACAGGCTGCTCTGCTCGCCCTCCATCACGGCCATCATGGGCTTTTCGATCTTATCCGGAAGGTCGGTGAGCACATCCTTTTTCAGCCTGCGCAGCACAAACGGACGGATCATTTTATGGAGGCGCACCGCGGTTTCCTCATCCTCCCTGGATACGATTGGCGTTTCCAGCTCCTCCCGGAAACGGCTGTAGGAAAACAGGAAGCCCGGCATCAGGTAATCAAAAATGCTCCACAGCTCACTGAGCCGGTTTTCCACCGGCGTTCCCGTCAGCGCAAGCCGGAAGCCTGCGGGGACCTGTTTCACAGCCCTGGCCGCCTGGGTGGAATGGTTCTTGATAAACTGCGCCTCGTCGATTACCTCGCAGGCGAAATCCATGCCGGTATAAATATCAATATCCCGGCGCAGCAGCTCATAGGAGGTGATTATCACACCTTTTTTCTCCCGCGCCGCCTGCTCCAGAAGCTGCTTTCTCTCTCCGGCCCCGCCTGCCGCCGCATAAACCGGAAGCACAGGGGCAAAGCGTTCCACTTCGCTTTTCCAGTTGAAGACCAGGGAAGCCGGACACACGATCAGCCAGGGCCGTCCCGGATTTCCCCCGCTCTCCTTCCACTCTGATAAAAGAAAAGCAATTACCTGCAGTGTTTTTCCCAGACCCATATCGTCCGCCAGAATCCCGCCGAAACCATTGGCCTTCAGGGTTTTGATCCACAGAAAGCCCTGCTTCTGATATCCGCGCAGAATACCGTCCAGCTCCGGAGGCACCTCAAAATCATTGTCCTCCACGGTCTTCATATTCCGCACCAGCGCGCGGAAGCTTTTTCCCTTCTGCAGGGACAGGCCGCTGTCTTCCTTCAGGCTGCCGTCAAGATACATGGCCCGGTAGCGGGGCAGGCTGACTACGCCGTCCTCCATGGCGGAATCGGCTATCATCAGCTCCTGCTTCAGCTGTGCCAGCGTGCGGATCCCTTCATCGCCCAAATCCACAAAACTGCCGTTTTTCAACCGGTAGTATTTCTTTTTCCTGTCATAACGGGACAGAATGGAAATCAGCTGATCCATGGGCATTTCTTCCGACTGCAGCGTAAGCTCCAGCAAATCCCCCGCTATGGATACGCCCACGCTCACATGCGGCGCGGGCAGCACGCGCATGGCTCTGACTGCATCGGAAATATATACCTCGCACAGCTCCTGCAGCCTGGGGATCCCTTCCTGCAAAAAGAGAAAGAGCCGCTCCTCATCCGAAGAGAGCACCATCTGACGCTTGCCGGGATCATAGGCGTTGAAAAATTCCCCCACCAGGCCCTTCATCAGCATTTCCCGCCGCGCATCCCTCCGCTCGGTCAGATCCAGGCTGTCAAACAGGTTATATTTTTCCTCCCCGTACACCGCGTAAAGCTCACAGGTCAGCAGATCCCTCTGGGGCGCGTCCAGGTAGATTTCAAAGGACGCCTCCTCCGGCAGGTATTCCTCCGGTGAAAAATTCCTCATTTCCACCTCAAAATGCTCCTGCAGGACCGGCAGCATGTCCCTGGCAAAAGCCGGAAGCTCCGTGCCTGCCACATACAGGCCGCTTTTGCCGAAGCTGTCCATATAAATCAGGAACTCCCTGATTTCCTCTATCCGTTCCCGATCCGTTTTCCATATGGTTCCCTCGTCGAAAAAGTACCCATACCGCTTCCCGGTCACCATCTGCATCCGCTGCAGCTTTACGGAAATCCCGTAAGAATCGCCGCTTATTTCCAAACGCCGCACCGGCTCCCCTTCCCGGAACGACCATTCCCTGGCAATCCCATCCGCCGTCTCTCCCATAAGCGGCCCTGCGCCAGCGGCATCCAGGAAATCATCGATCAGTTCCGGAGTGACATTCAGATCCCGTTTATATACGGTGGAAAGATAATTGCCCATATAGCTGCTGCCCTTGAGCAGCGAATACTGGAGAAAACGTACCAACGGCCTGCTCTCCGGGGTAAAGGCCTCCGGATGGTGGTAGAATTCCAGCTCCTTACCATAGAATACCTGTTCATTCCTGGCAACAGCATTCACGAAATCACCGATATTTTTCAGCACATACATCCGGATGCATCCGATCTTAAATTCCACCCTCATGTTTTCCGCAGGCAGATAAAAATACGGCTCCAGCCGCACCCTGCCCAGAATATCCGGCTGCATCAGATTCACCTTGTCGCGGTAAACATACTGGTTGAGAATCCCGTCAAAGCCATAGGTTGAGGTTCTGGGACGGGGCGCCGCAGGAACCGCAGAAAGCGCGCGCGGCCGCATTCTCTGTTCCTTTCTTTCTTCTATATAATCGAGAAGCACAGCCACACAATGCTTGCACAGTCCGCTGTAGCTGTAAAACGCCGGGCATTCACAGTCGCTTTCCAGAACTTCTCTGTAATCCTCATCTATTTTTAATTTAACATCGTACAGATTTCCATGGCTTCCGCTGACGCTGGCCTCCATGGATACCACCTCAAAGCCGTCCTCCAGCTCCTTTGTCCAGTGCAGATTTTGCACTGCTCCCCGCTGATTCAGATCATCTCCCTTGAGAAACGTAACTTTATGGCATTCGCGGCGGATATCGGTTCTGCTCAGCATGGCTTGCTTCCTTTCGTGATTTTCTCCTTTGTCAGGGACGGATTAATCATACCATTTTCATGCACAAACATCCACCAGAAAAATATCCTTGTTGGCATAAAATATGACATACTGTTGTCAGGTTTACCATGCTATAATTCAAATCATAAATACACCGGCCGCAGCCGCTTGATGGTATGCAGAACAGACGGCTGTGTATAACATTTCTTTAGAACTGTAAAAATACAATGGGGCCAACCTGGAGGATATCACATGAATGTCAGAAAAGAACTGGAAAACGCCTTGGGGGCGGCGCAGCATATACAGCTGAATGATTTGGAACTTGACCCTCTGAAAATCAGGGCAATCCTGATAAATGAAGCGGTTCCCTGTGATCCTTCCCAGGATTTCTACGGCCGGCAGGATGCCGCCTACCTTTCAACAACGATACCATTGTTTCAAAAGGCAGGTTTTAAGGTCCAGAGCATCCAGGATATCTTACAGTTGGGAATCTACATTACCAACGCGGTCAAAACACCGAAAACCGAGTATGCAATTGCCCGAAGCACCATAGAAGGCAGCCTGCCCTATCTGGAAAAGGAACTGGCCCTGTTCCCCAATAAAAAAGTGATTATGCTTATGGGCGATGTGGCCAAAAAAGCCTTTAATATGATAACCAAAAAAGAGTCAAAGAAAAATGCGGTTCCTGCCGTTTCCACATATAAGCTGCGCAGCAGTGAAATATATTATAACGGCATCCGCATCATGCCGTCTTATATTATGACGGGCGGAAATATTCTGATTGAAAAGTCAAAGGTGGAAATGGCATCAGAGGATCTTGCCATTATGGGGCGGATTATTGCGCAGTAAAAAATCCCTGGATAACCGGCAGGTAACGGTTACCCAGGGAAAGAGATAATTCCAATAATCCCATGTCCCGAACAGCCTGTTGCTGTCCAGTTTTCCTTATTATTGCGAATGCCTGCAGTAGGACCAGGACGCCGCCGCAAGAAATACCGGGATTTCAATCAGTGATGCCGCTGCTATCACATAAGGGGACCATACGCTGAAATTTCCCAGGTGGAGGAAATTGAAATCCGTCATTTCTCCCGCAAATCCCCCCAGTATACTTACGCCGCCGGAGGGCAGAAGGCATCTCAGCCAGGATACGGCGTTTCCGGAGGAAGCCATATAAAGGATGATGGGCGCGAGGAAAAACAGCAGGGCCAGGGAAAGGGCTGTGACCGTATTTTTACAGCGTGAGGAAAGAAACAGCGTAAAGCTGATGGTGGCAAGCAGGCTGGCCCATCCCGCGGCCGTCACCGCCAGCTGCAGCTGCCCGATGTTCATGCTGCCCAGGCTTACAGAGGAAAAGATAAGCTGTATGGAGGTTTTCAGCATATCCCAGCCGTAAAAGCTGTTGGACAGCACCAGATACAGCGCCGCACAGCAAAGAAAGGCAGCCGATGTTATGAAAAGCGCTGACAGCAGCTTAATCACTGCCAGCCTGGCTTTTCCATATTTGGTGCACCGGAGGATGTCATCCGCCTGGGTCTGGTATTCCGCTGAAAATACCGGCGCAGCAATGACGGTGCAAAATAGAACCACCAGGAAAATCAGCAGCATCTGATAGTCATAGGCATTCGTATTGTAGCCCGGATAGAACACAAAGGGCATTTTTACCTTCGCATATAAGGCCCTGGCCTTTTCCTGTGCAGCCGGGTGCTCCTTCTGCTCCAGCTTCATTAAATCATCCAGATGTGTGGCGCAGCTTTCATAATAATGATCCAGCTGCTTCGGTGCAATGTCTGTCAGCCCTGGCGCCATCCCGGTTTCCGGATCTGCATAGACCTCGGTAATCCGCGACAGCAAAGGAGCTATGGGGAGGATATTTTCCTGATAAATACTGGGAGACAGCTGATAGGTATAGGCTTTTCCGGAATCATTAAGCGTTTTCTGCGCCGTTTCCAGCACATTTCTCAGCTGCTCCTGGGTGATCACGCCGCCCAGATCCGCCTGTGCGTCCCTGACCAGCCGTATGGCAGCCATGCCTTTGACCTCTGTCTGCTCTATACCGTCCAGCCCGCCGATATAGCGGGATTCAAAAGTGACCGGCAGCCATGCCATGATTCCGGAAAGCGCCAGCGATGCCGCAAGCAGCAGCCAGGTGGTTTTCGTCCTGAGGACCCGTTTGATTTCCAGAGTAAATAATTTCATCTGCCGCTTCCTCCTTTTTTTCCTGGTTTCTTTATCCCGGATTCTTTTTCCGCAGCAGCCTGATCCTCAGGATACATTCCCTGCGGGAACAGCCACAGATACAGATCCTCCAGCCTTGGCTCCAAAGCCACGGCGGTTTCCGTTTCCGGCTCTTCGGAAAGATAACGGATCGTTATCCGGCCGTCCGGTTCATTCTTCAGATTGACGATGCGAAGGCGTTTTTCACAGGAAGGAAGCTCACGGGCCAAAATCGTGCTGCCCCAAACCTTCCCCTTCATCCGCTCCACCAGCTCCTGCGTCGTCCCAGTTTCAATAATGCGCCCGTCCTTCATGATGGCGTTCTGCATGGCAATATATTCCACATCCGGCACAATATGTGTGGAAATCAGGACGATCCTGTCATGGGCGAACTCCGAAAGCAGGTTCCGGAAACGCACGCGCTCCCCCGGATCCAGCCCGCTGGTAGGCTCGTCCAGAATCAGGATTTCCGGCTCGTTCAGCAACGCCTGGGCAATCCCCACCCTTCTTTTCATACCGCCGGACAGCTTGCTTATCTTCTTATTCCTCACCTCATACAGCGTCAGTGTTTCTAACAGCTCAGCTATTTTTTTATTTGTATTATTTACAGTCAGCCCTTTCAGGGCCGCAATATATTCCAGATAATCCTTTACTGTAAACTCCGGATAAAAGCCGAATTCCTGAGGCAGATATCCGAAAATATCCCGGTATGCCTCCCCCAGCGCTTCTATTCTGATGCCGTCATAGGTTATCTGTCCTGAACCTGGCTTTAAAATACCGGCTATCATACGCATCAGCGTTGTTTTTCCCGCGCCGTTGGCTCCCAGAAGCCCCCAGACGCCGGGACCGATCCGCAGGCTCACATCATCCACTGCTTTTTTATCTTTAAATTCCCTGGATACATGCTCCAAGCATAATTCCATTTCCATTCTCCTTTCCGTTTACCGCTTATAAATCCATACCACAGAACGCATAGTAACAGTTCAGCCTTCGGCCGAACTGTTACTGCATCCGCCCATTAGAGTCGCCTTCGGCGAGGGGCGGACGCCTGATGCCTCCACGTTTTCTCACGGTCTGTGCAGTGAATGCACAGACCGGCCTGAACGGTTACAGCGCATACCTTTTTTGGATAAAGCGGCATTGCCGTGCCCCAAAGGCCAGCAGGCAGAGACAGATACCGCCCCAGCCAAGGCTGAAGTTCTGCCGGAACACCACCGGGCAATACTCGCCGGCAGCCAGAAAAAGAAGAAGAAGCGCAGCGCACATTCCCGCACAGCCCGCACAAAACCGTTCCGGCCTCACATGGCCCAGCAGATAGCATAGTCCCGCCGCCGCAAGAAGAAACGGCACAAGCAAATATAATACCGCGCCGCTCCGGCTTATGGCGGTACTGCGCACCGTGTACCAAAATACGCAGGAAAGAACTGCCGCATCCCCCAGCCCCGCAAGAACAAGCCATGCTCCTGTCAGCCTGCCCATGGACATCCGCGTGGCGATTTCAGTTTCAAACATCCGATAACGCAGGGAACGCCATAAAAACGGTACCGCCGTCATCACGATAAGAACGGATATACAGCAAAGAAGCAGCGGGATTTTTTCCTGATTCACCACCTTCAGGCTGCCATAAGTAAAGGTCAGTACTAAGCGCAGCAGGCCAAGAAGCACACCCTGCATCAGCCATATTTTCCAGCTGTTAAACCGGATCTGCCGCAGCAGAAAGCCTGTAAAACCGATTCGCTCCCTGTGTTTTCCCCGGTAAGCTTTATGCAGCGCTTCCGCTGTCATGGCCATCCGTTCGGCGTCCGGTTCCCCGACGCTCTCCTTCAATGCCCTTCCCAGCTCTTTTTCCCAGTTATTTTGCATCTGTCTCTCCTCCTTCCTTCAGAATTTTCTTAAGGTACTTCAATGCGGCGCGCAGCCGCGATTGTACCGTCCGCAGCGGAAGCCCCAGGACATCGGCGGTTTCCCGCAGCGTAAGATCCTGGGCAAACCGGAGCAGCACGATTTCCCTCTGCTTTTCGGGCAGCCGTTCCACCAGCCGGGCGAGATCTGCCTCCTGCTCGGCCCGGTCAAATTCCCGTTCCGTATATACCAGCTCCTCCGGCAGGGCCTCCGGTTTCTTTTTCCGCCACATGTCCACACAGGTATTGGCGGCAATCTGATAAAGAAAGGCCTTGAACCTGCCTTTATGTACATACCGGTCAAAATGCCGCACCGCCTTTAGAAAGGTTTCCTGCGCCGCATCCTCCGCCGTTGCCTGATCCGGCGTATGCCATCTGCAGTACCGCAGTATTTCAGGGTAATAAAGGCTCACCAGCTCATCCAGCCCGCCGCTGTCCCCCTGTTCTATTTTTCTGAATATTTCATCTTCACGCGTCAAGTTTTTCCTCCTGAGGGCGTCCCCTCATAGATTGAAACGTATGGGAGGAATGTAAATGATTACTTTTTTATTTATTTTTTTCAAAGCTTACGAAGCATTGTTATTGTTCCAGGCTTTTCAATCGACATCTTTGACCGCTTCCCGGCTGTAATCCTGAGGTCACTGCTCCCGCTGCCTGCTGTCCCCGGCCCATCTGCCAATCTCTGCCGCCGTCAGCCTCCACTGCTCCTGCGGCGTAATTTCCGCACTGCCGTCGCCCTTCTGTTCCCCATACCAGCCAAAGCCGGCATGATTGCCACCCTCAATCACATACTCCTCTGCCGTCTTTGGAAGATTTACCCGGCACTCCTCATACTTTTCCAGGTTCAGCACCCTGTCCCGGCTGCCATACACAGACAGCACCGGCAGAGCCTCCGGAAGCGGCTTTGTGGAATAAGCGGCCAAAAGCGCCAGCCCGGACAGCTCCTCTGCGTGCTCCGCCGCATAGCCCGCTGCCATGGCTCCGCCCAGGGAATGCCCGCCCAGGTACCATACTTCTATTTCAGGATATGCCGACATCACGTCCTCAGCCGCGCCGCTTCCCAGCACCGCCAGCCGTCCCGGCATCCGCACAAGCACGCAGAAAAAATCCTCAGCTGCAATTTCGCGCATCAGAGGGCCATAAGCCTCTTCCTCCACCTTTGCGCCGGGATAAAAAATAAAACCGCGCCCGCTTTTTGTATCCCCATACGTAATCCACGCATCCAATGCATCCACCTGTATCTGCTCCCCGCCGCCCTGTGCAAAAACCTCCTGAATATCCGGCAGCGCATGGTAATAAGCCTGGATATAAATAAAAATTCCTGCCGCCGCAAATAACAGGACAGCCAGTGCTCCCATGATGATTTTTCTTCCTGTGCCATGTTTTCTTTCCTTCACGTCTGATCCCTCTTTTTCATTTTTTGTAACTGTCCGCCCAGTTCACAGTTAACTATTTTTTTATTATTCTATAGAAAAAGAGGCGTTCGGGCAACACCAACCTCCATAACAGTTCAGGCAACCGGACTGTTACAGGCATCCTGCCGTTTAAAATCGATGTGCGATGGGCCCGATACCTGCTTTTGCTGCATATTCCAACAGCCAGGGAATCCCGCCAGAACGATACCCGTTTTCTCCTTTTTTAACATTAGTGCAATATGCATATTTTTTTATATTTTGATTGTATTTATTGTATATTCTTCTTTAATTTGTGTATAAAATGAGTTTTTTTATCAAAATTCATAGAAATTTTATGGCTTACTCCACTTATTCATGGTAAAATATTAAAACCGTTGTTAGTCACCGTAACAGACAGTTCAGTGATCTGAGCTGTTGCCGTCCGTCTGCCTTTTCATCAAGGTCAGGCGTTTATGTATTGACAGCTGGAATAATAATGTAAAGCAGGGAGTTACCCTGCGGGCAGCTGCCGGGATTCTTATATTTATCACAGCGCGGCATTCGCCGCCCATCCCACAGATTTGTCCGCAAGAACGAAAGGAGTTCACATGTTGACGCACGAAGAAATCACCAGCCTCGATGAGATTCTTTCAAGCCATGATTACGACAGCGCATCCGTTATTGCAATCATGCAGGACATCCAGAAAACGTACCGCTATCTTCCCCAGGAGGCGCTGACCTATATCGCCGGGAAGCTGAAGATGAGCGAAGCCAAAATTTATGGCGTAGCCACCTTTTATGAAAACTTTTCTCTGGAACCAAAGGGCAGATATGTCATCAAAGTATGCGATGGCACAGCCTGTCATGTCCGCAAATCAATTCCCATCCTGGAGGAATTCCGGAATATCCTGGGGCTGTCCGAAACCAAGCATAATTCGGACGATATGCTTTTTACCCTGGAAACCGTATCCTGCCTGGGAGCCTGCGGCCTGGCGCCGGTATGCACCGTAAACGACAAGGTCCATGCCGCCATGACACCGGAAAAAGCACGGGAACTCATTAAAGAACTGAGGGAGGAAGCAGCAGATGAAAATTAACAGCCGCGAAGAATTAAACCACTTGCAGGAATTTTACAGCAGCAGGCTTCATGCGCAGACTAAAAGGATTCTCGTCTGTGCCGGCACCGGCTGTGTTGCGGGCGGCTCCCTTTTAATCTATGCCCGCTTAAAAGAGCTGATGGAGGAACAGGGCATCCGCTGTGAGGTAGTTCTTGAGGAAGAGCCCCACGAACATGCAGACGGCGCCGGACACACCTGCCATTGTGAAGAATCCGCCCCCGAAGGCGCGCGTATCGGCCTGAAAAAAAGCGGCTGCCACGGCTTCTGCGAAATGGGCCCCCTTCTGCGCATCGATCCGGAAGGCCTTCTTTACATTAAGGTAAAGGTGGAGGACTGCGAAGAAATTATTGAACGAAGCATCCTTAAGGATGAAATTGTGGAACGTCTCGTCTATCAGGATCAGTCCCTGAAATCCTATCCCAGACAGGAGGACATTCCCTTCTATAAAAAGCAGACGCGCGTTGCCCTGGAATACTGCGGACATATCAACGCGGAATCCGTCAGGGAATACATAGCCGTAGGCGGTTATTCCGCCGTGGCAAAGGCGCTTTTTGATATGACGCCCCAGCAGATCGTGGACGAGATCTCGGACTCCAGCCTGCGGGGCAGAGGAGGCGGCGGTTTCCCCACCGGCCGGAAATGGGCGCAGGTGCTCCGTCAGCCTGAAGAAATCAAGTACGTTGTCTGCAATGGTGATGAAGGCGACCCGGGCGCATTCATGGATCGTTCCATGATGGAAGGCGAACCCCACCGCGTCCTGGAAGGCATGATCATTGCAGGAATTGCCACCGGCGCACATTACGGTTATATCTATGTGCGTGCGGAATACCCGCTGGCCGTTTCCAGACTGCAGAACGCCATCGACCAGGCTATGGAAATGGGGCTTCTGGGAGATAATATCCTTGGCTCCGGCTTCGGCTTTACCGTGAAAATCAGCCAGGGCGCAGGCGCCTTTGTATGCGGTGAAGGCAGCGCCCTCACCTCCTCCATCGAAGGCAACCGCGGCATGCCCCGCGTAAAGCCCCCCAGGACCGTGGAAAAAGGCCTGTTTGAGAAGCCTACCGTACTCAATAACGTGGAAACCTTCTGTAACGTCGCCCCCATTATCTTAAAGGGCGCGGACTGGTATAAGACCATGGGGCCTGAAAACAATCACGGCACCAAGGCCTTCGCCCTCACCGGAAACGTAAATAACACCGGGCTTATTGAGGTTCCCATGGGTACGACGCTGCGCGAGGTTATTTTCGACATTGGCGGCGGCGTAAAAGGCGGCAGCTTTAAGGCCGTCCAGATCGGAGGCCCCTCCGGCGGCTGCCTGTGCATCAGCGCCACTGAGGATCACCTGGATATGCACCTGGATTTTGATTCCCTCAAAAAAGTAGGCGCCATGATCGGCTCCGGCGGTCTGGTGGTCATGAACGATAAAAGCTGTATGGTAGAGGTTGCGCGCTTCTTCATGAATTTTACCCAGAACGAATCCTGCGGCAAATGCGTACCCTGCCGTGAAGGCACCAAGCGTATGCTGGAGCTGCTTACGGATATCACGGAAGGCCGGGGAACCATGGAGCATCTGGATATGCTGGAGGAACTGTCCCAGACCATTTCCGATACCGCGCTCTGCGGCCTTGGAAAAACCGCGGCATTCCCTGTTGTCAGCACCATGAAATATTTCAGGGACGAATATATCTCCCATGTTGTGGATAAAAAATGCCCTGCCGGACAATGCAAGGCGCTTGTTAACCTGCAGATCGATCCCGAGCTGTGTAAGGGCTGTACCAAATGTGCAAGGCTCTGCCCTGTCTCCGCCATTACCGGAGAACTGAAAAAGCCTCACACCATCGATGTCAGCAAATGCATCAAGTGCGGAGCCTGTAAGGAAGGCTGCCCGTTCCATGCAATCAGCTGATTTGGGCCGCAGGTATACTGTTGGTATCTTCACCGGTAACTGTGAAAGTATTGGACAGTTACCCACAGATACGGCTGCGGTACATAATCAGACATTTGCACGCGTTATGAAAAGCTAAGAGGAGAATTTGAAATGGCAAAATACATGATAATTGACGGCATAAGGGCGGATTTCGATCAGGAAAAAAACATCCTGCAGGTAATCAACAGCGTAGGCATCCATGTTCCCACCCTTTGCTATTATTCCGATCTTTCCATATACGGCGCCTGCCGTATGTGCATGGTGGAGGACGAACGGGGCAATCTGATTGCTTCCTGTTCCACTCCTCCCAAGGATAAAATGGTCATCCGCACCAATACCCCCAGGCTGCAGCACCACCGGAAAATGATTCTGGAGCTGCTGCTCGCCGCCCACTGCCGCGACTGCACCATCTGTGAGAAAAACCAGACCTGCCGTCTTCAGGAGCTGGCGGGCCGCCTTGGCCTTACTGATGTCCGTTTCCCCAATACGAGAGAAGCACAGCCCGTGGATGATTCCTCAGTTTCCATCGTCAGGGATCCCAGCAAATGCATCCTTTGCGGCGACTGCGTCAGGGTATGTAATGAGGTACAGCACGTAGGGGCAATTGATTTTGCAAACCGCGGTTCCTCCATGATTGTCACCCCGGCCTTCGGCAAGAAGCTGGCGGAAACCAACTGCGTAAACTGCGGCCAGTGCGCCGCCGTATGCCCCACCGCCGCCATCAAGGTAAAAACCAACCTGGATAAGGTATGGCGTCAGCTCTACGATCCAGGCAAACGTGTCGTCGTACAGGTTGCTCCCGCCGTCCGTGTCGCCCTGGGCGAAGCCTTCGGTCTTGCTCCCGGCGAAGACAGCATTGGCAAAATCTTTACCGCCATCCGTATGCTGGGCTTTGACGCTGTGTACGATACCTGCGTGGGCGCTGACCTGACCATTATGGAAGAGGCAAAGGAGCTGGGTGAAAAACTGGAAAGCGGAGACGACCGTTTCCCGCTGTTCACCTCCTGCTGCCCCGCCTGGATCCGTTTTGCAGAAACGAAGCATCCCGACATCATGCCCTACATATCCTCCTGTAAATCCCCGATGGAAATGTTCGGCGCTGTCCTGAAGGAGTATTATAAGGATAAAGATAAAGAGGAAGGAAAAGAAACTATCTCCATGGCCGTTATGCCATGCGTAGCCAAAAAGATGGAAGCGGTCCGCGAAGAATTCATCCGGGACGGCGTGCCGGACATCGACTATGTCATCACCACCAAGGAGCTGATCCGCATGATCCGTGAAAGCGGCATCCAGTTTGATGAAATCGATCCGGAGGCCCCCGACATGCCCTTCTCCATCTCCTCTGGCGCAGGCGTTATTTTCGGCGTAACCGGCGGCGTAACCGAAGCCGCACTCCGCCGCCTGGTTCAGGAAAAGAGCACCCAGTCGCTGCGTGATATCAAGTTTTCCGGCATCCGCGGCATGGAAGGCGTCAAAGAAGCCGTCCTGGAGCTGAACGGCCGCACCCTCCGTATCGGCGTGGTAAGCGGGCTGGGAAATGCCGATAACCTCATTGAAAAAATTAAGAGCGGCGAAGAGCATTTTGATTTTGTGGAAGTCATGGCCTGTCCTTACGGATGTATTGCCGGCGCCGGCCAGCCCTTCTGCCATAAGGTGGACAAAAAAGAGCGTATGGCAGGCATGTACCGCTCCGATAAAGCCGCCCCCATCAAGAGAAGTGAAGAAAACCCCGTGATTTACAATCTGTATCACGGCGGGCTACTGGAAGGCAGAGAGCATGAGCTGTTGCATGTGCACTATAAAGGGGCACAGCCGCAGGAATAATAGCCGCAGGAAGAAAGTGGTGGGAAAAATGGCGGGAGGTGCTTTCATACACTGCATCCATGGATTCCCATCATATACCGGGAGGATAAAAAAATGCTGGTTACACCGAATTTTCATTTTCATGGAGACTGTGAAGAAGCCATGCTGCTGTACCAGAAGGCTTTTTCCGGAGAAATCACCTGCATGCTCCGCTATCGGGATGCCAATCCGGAGGATTATTCCGCCGACAGCAGATGGGACGATTATATATACCATGCGGAAATGCTTCTGCACGGCACAAGAATCATGCTGTCGGATATGGAGCCTGCGGTACCGACGCAGCGTCCGTCTTATCTGCCGCTTTCCCTGGTCGTGACAATGGACACGAAGGAGCAGGTAATGCAGGCATTTGAGGCAATGAAGGACGGTGCAGAAATCCTTTCGCCGCCGCAAAGCACCACCTACAGCTCCTGTTTTCTTTCTCTGATAGACAGATTCGGGAACCGGTGGGAAATCATGACAGAACAGACGCTTCGTTAAAAACAGAACTGTCCAGCAATAGATTTTATATGTTTCTTGTAATTTGCCTCCGTGATAATTACATTTCAGCAAACTTCCATTTATCGGCAGAACGTAAATAATAAGGCCTCCGGTCATGTATTTAATAAAAATACGCACCGGAGGTCTTAACTTTTTTTAAGATACTATTTTTATGTTCCGTTACTATTACAATATCATGCAGCTTAAACAGGATAAACGCATCCGCGTAGGAGCCGTGCTTCCCGCCGTCCAAATCTGCGGCAGCCAGCCGCCTTTCTTCCCGGATGGGGTGGGGGTGTTTTAAGATCCATAAGAAAAAACGGTGGATATTTCTTACTGTCCCGGGGAACCGGAATTTTGCCGTCCCTAGCGGCCTGTCTGACGAACGCAGCAGACGCAAGTCGCTGCGAGAGGAGTTTGGGCCGCGTTGGCAGAATTCTGGTTCCCCGGGACGGTTAGAAATACCCCGTTTTTGAAACTGGATCTTAAAACACCCCCACCCCATCCGGGAAGAAAGACGGCTGGCTGCCGCAGATTTGGACGGCGGGAAGCACGGCTCCTACGCGGATGCGTTTATCCTGGTAGCTTAACCGTCACTCAAACGGATACCTGATTCCCCACTCGGCTCTCATCGCATCCATCATTTTCATCACGCGGATGGTTTCGGCATGAGGCATCTGAGGGCATTCCAGACGGCCCTCCTCCAGTGCCCTGATGCAGGCCTCCACTTCGTATTCATACCCGCTGATCTGCGGCGGACAGTCAATGTGCTTGATTTCCCTGCGATCCTGATCGTAAACAGTAAGGCTTTCAAAATTATTGATGTTTTCAACTATCATGAAACCTTTTGTCCCGTAAATGATTCCTTTCCTGTCACTCAGGGAAAGCATGGAGCTGTTGAGGACGGCAACTTTTCCATCTTCATAAATCAGCGTTGCACTGTTCTGCTCGTCCACTCCCGTATCCGTATAGGTGCAGACGGAAGAAACCTTTGCCACCTCGTCCCCGAAAATCATCAGGGCAAAATTAAGCGGATAAACGCCCACATCCAAAAGCGCGCCGCCTGCCAGCTCCGGCCTGCGCAGCCTGGGAACCTGGCTGATAACATAGCCAAGGTTGGCTGTCAGCATAGTGGGTTCACCGATGATTCCATCCGCCAGTTCCTTCCGGATGGTTTCCAGCATGGGCAGATATCTCACCCATATGGCTTCAGTAATGAATACGCCGGCCTTTTCCGCCATTTCAAGAAGCTCGCACGCCTGTGCTGCATTGGCGGTAAACGCCTTCTCACAAAGTACCGGCCTGCCATGGGCGATACAGAGCTTTGCATTTTCAAAGTGTTCGGAATGAGGCGTCGCAATGTATACCAAATCCACATTTTCATCCCGCACCAGCTCTTCATAGGAGCCATAAGCCCTTGCAAAGCCATATTCTGAAGCAAAAGCCTCCGCCTTCTCCAGGCTTCTGGAGCCTATCGCATAGCGCTCCACATTTTCCATTTCCGCAATGGTTCTTGCCATACAGGAAGCGATTCCGCCCGCTCCCATAATTGCCATTCTCAGTTTTTTCATATCATTTTCCTGCTGCGGCGCCGGCTATTCACCGGACTGCGCCGCGCATCCCTCCTTCTTTTTATGTGATATCCCTGATCCTTTCATCATATTCCGTAACGCCTTTGAAACGCCGATTCCAGGGCACTTGTCTCCCACGGGAAAATGCAGTATCCCTCTGCGCCTGCCGCCGCCAGCTCCTTCAGCCGTTCAAAATCAATCCAGCAGACCGACTCCACCTCTTCCGCCTGAAGCCTTAAGTCCGCCTCGTTTACCGGCTTCTCGTACAAATATACCGCAGATATTTCCCGGTCAAGGATATGCTTTCCTCCAAAATAATCATCCACCTGGCAGGGATAGATTCCTGCAAAATACAGCTCTTCACCAGAGGCCGCAATCCCCAGCTCCTCTTCAAGCTCCCTTAATGCCGCTTCCAGAAAGGTGTCTCCGGCAGAAAGATGCCCTGCGCAGGAGGTATCATAACAGCCCGGGAAGCTTTCCTTCGTCCGGCTGCGTTTCTGCAGCAGCAGCTCAATCCGCCCTTCCCGGCGGCGCACCAGCCATATATGGGCGGTGCCATGCCAGTCACCGTCCCTGTGGACCGCGCTTCTTTCCTTCACCTCACCCGTAGGATCTCCCTGCGGCGTGCGGACATCAAACATTTCCATTGCTGTTTTCCTGCCTTTTTACTGTATTATATACCTCCGGATTTTTCACCACGCAGGCGCTCACTGAATCACAAATAAACAATCGCTGGCAAAGGGACCGTCTCCTCCGTTATAAATCTTACTGTTTCCCATATTATCAGAAACGGAAACTCTCTTCAGCCGGTAGGTGCCCGCTTCTTTGGTCTGGCTTTTCTTTATCACCGCCGAATATAAATCGCCCTTCTTTTCCAGATTCACGGTGACGGCCTTTCCGTTTTCGTTCTCAAAACGCACCGCTACCGTATCCACGCCGGAAAAATCATCCGCAACCGCAGCAGTCACCGTAATTTCGGATTCCCTGGCCGCCCGGGCAGGCGTCACCACTACCGCTCCCAGCACTGGCGGTGTTTCGTCAGCTGCCGCCACGCCGTTCATAATCTGGAAGCCGGCGGTCACAGGAAGCGTCTGGTATTTGTCGTTTTCCTTCCGGTCCTCTGCCCTGCAATATTTCAGATACCCTCCGTTATTATCCTGCAGTATCACCTTATCCAGTACAAAAAAACCGGCCGGCTCATAAATACTCATGGTCATCCATCCCGCATAAACACCATTCGCAAAGTCCTTATCACGGAGTATCTTGGTAACGGTCCTGTCGTTTGCCGTGTTTTTAAACTGGATGTTGACATGATCGATTCCGGCGGGTCCAGGCAGCGCCTGAACTGCCACATAGACCTTCAGCTCGGTTCCTTCCGCCTGCATTGCCCCGGCCGCCACCGCGCCGAGAAGCATGCCGGTTGTATTATCCGCCCCTGATGGTATTCCCGGGACGGCTTCCGCGGGAATTCCCGGGACAGCCTCCGCAGCCTGTGTACGCCAGGAAGGCAGCAGCCACATTATTGCCAGGGCCGCTGCCGTTATTATTGCTATTCGCCTTTTGCCTGTTTTCATTCAACCACTCCTTTTTTACAGCCGGCGCAGTAAATATACTGGCCTGTCGAACAGTTACTTTTATTCTATCATATCAGAAACAAAATGGAAGAATGCCAGGCAAAAGATTCTATTTTTTTATGATTCCTTGTTACTGTTCGCTCCGTAGCCAGTAACGATTCCTTTTCTATAATCTGATTGCAGTATAGTTGCAGAAAGCCCTGTCCCCTGTCCGGCCTGACAGCCGGAATTGTCTGTCCCGTCTCACCGGCTGACCAGGGGCATCTCCGTCATACGCAGATTGGTGCATCCATAGGGCTGCAGAAGCTTTTCCTCCGGCTGCGACAATGCCCTGCGCTCCTGCGGCAGAGGGGCGCAGACTCCGCCATTTTCCTGCCAGGGGATTTTTACCATTTCCGTTTTTATCTGCAGGGGCGGATTATCCACAGCAAAAGGATATTCTCCTATTTCATTGCTACGCACCTCAAACGTTTCCGTGCAGAAGCCGTAATTCCAGTCAGAGGCCGGCGTCAGCTCATAATCGCAGTAAGGAGCCTTGCGTTCCACGCCGTCCTTCACATATTCCAGCTTTCTGCAGGTTTCCGCGATGGGCAGGGAAAAAACCAGCGGGCCTCTCACCAGGGCTTTCATATCGTTCGGCCGGTCTGTAAGGACAGGTACAAAGGAAAAGCTCACCTTCACCCGGGTACTCCCCTCCCATTTACGGTAAATCCGGTAAAAGCTTCCCGACTCCGCCTTTTCACCATCCACCAGCGCTCCCTGTGCAAAACCGGGAATACGGACAAGAAGCTCCATTTCCACCGGCCGCTCCGCCGTGATTTCAATGATGGCTTCATCACGGAAGGGATACCCGGAAATCACCTGCAGTGAAACTGCCGTTCCCTCCTTTTCTATCCTTACGGAAACGGGAACCGGCGACATCACGGCCAGCCCATCTACGCTCAACGCAACCGCCGACAATGCGAATTTCGGCCAGGCCTGATTAAAGTTCGCCGTGCAGCATCCGAAATTCGGCTCCAGCCCAAACATATGGGCTTCCCCGCCATTGGAATTAAAGGGCACCTGATCCGGCGCAATCCTGCTGCAGCAGATCTGGTTTGTCATCTGCACATACTGATGTGCCCACATATCCGGCGTCGTAGTGGCAGGCAGACAGTTAAAGGCCTCTTTTTCCAGCAGATCGCCCCAGAAGGGATTCCCGCTCACCGCCAGGAGGATTTCATAGGAATACATAGCCTCGGCCACGCTGCAGCATTCGCTTCCCTGGACGGGCGAATCCCCGGACAGGCATTCGTCCCCTGTAAAATGCCCGGTTGCCATGCTGTTATACCGCATCACTTTTTCATACATTTCCCGTGCAAAGCCGTCCGCGCTCTCCCCGGTAAGCAGGGACATCAGCGCCCGGGATTTAAACGCCATGGCTGTATTCACCACATGGTTCAGCTGGGTCCAGTACTTATCCACCTCCGGATGGGCGAAGTCAAAATTCCGGTAAAGCTTTTCATAATCCAGCCCCTCCGCCTCCAGAACAAAGGCCAGCTTCAGCATCCAGTCCTCCGGCCTTCTCTCATACAGCCAGAGAAGGGGAACCAGGCACTCATACCACCTGGCTGCCGACCAGTTAAAAAGCGTACTGTTTGTCACATGCAGCAGCAGATTATGCATCGCCCGGTATATCGCCTGTTCGATCCTGTCATCCCCGCTGCATTCATAATACAGCACCAGCACCTTGCAGATCAGAAATGCCGCCCAAACGTCATAGGTGCTGCGTTCCTCCCTGGAACAGGGACAGATCCAGCCGTCCTCCTCCTGACGCTCCAGAATGGCGTCTATGTATCTGGCCGCACGTTTTTTTAATTCTTCGTCTTCCAGTAGATAGGCCAGGGGGATAAAGCCGTCCAGCCAGTAGGGCACGCGCTCCCACCCTTCCTTGTCTCCGCCTATCCATTTGCTGTCACGGATATCCGGCCATATCAGATCCAGATGCCCGGAAAGCCCCTCCGCCTGGATTTTAAGCTGCTGTCTGAGCCATCCTTCCGGACGAAGCTCCTTTGCGGTGAGGGGCGTAAACTTTTTCTTTTTCATCACATATACTCCTTTTTTTGTTTCTTTTTTCCTGTGTTTGTTTTATGCTGTATTTACGGGAGCAGGCCGTTCCAAAAGGCCCGCAGGCTCCCGGCAATTACCCATGAAAGGCGGTGCAAGCTGTGGATTCCATCATTCTTTCTCCGGCTCCCATGCCCTATCTTACCGACTGCAGCCTGAAGCGCTTCGGCACCGATGAATACCATTGTTCCCGTTACTGCAGCCATTTCGTGCTGATTTTCATGCTGAAAAACCGGCTGCAGTTCACGGAAAACGGCAGCCTGACCACGCTGCTGGCAGACGAATGGTACATCCAGAAAAAAAATACCTGGCAGGCGGCTTCCCGCCCCAGCCCCAATGCGGAATATTATTACATCCATTTCCAGGCCGATTATACCGAAGATCTCACCAGCAGGCTGATGCTTCCCATTAGAGGCGCCTTCCAGCCAGGCCTGTTTCTGCCGCTGCTGCAAAGGCTGTGCCTGCTCCTGCACCAGACGCCCTGCAGCCATCTGGAGCTGCAGAGTGAATTTTTCCGGCTTCTTGGCCTGCTGTATACCCAGGAGCAGTCCTACTCGGCACTGACGGCAGATCTGATGCGTTACCTCAATGAAAATTATGCGTCCCGCATCACTGCCCGGACCCTGTCGGACGTCTTTCATTATTCTTCCGAATATATTGATAAAAAAATGAAGGCGGAGCTGAATATGACGCCGCATGCCTATCTGACCGCCATCCGCCTGCAGAATGCCAAAAAGCTGCTGGAACGCTCCCAGCTGCCGATCCAGAAAATAGCCCTGGAATGCGGCTTCTCGGACAACTCCCTTTTTTATAAGGCCTTTCGGAAGCATTTTTCACAAAGTCCCAGTGAATGGCGCAGGCAGCATCAGTTCGTCTATCAGACGGCGGACCCTTCCTCTCAATCATAGTATGAACCGAAGGAAGTTTTAAGTTCAAAAACAGATGTATACATTGCAAATCTGGTACTAAAAAAGGCAGCCCCCGGAGTCTCCCCCAAAGGCTGTCCTTTTACGAAATTTTATTCCAGTGTCAGCATATCCCTGTGTGTGATCAGCTGTCTTAGCATCTTTTGGTTGATTTCTGCCAGCTCCGCATATTTTTCCGACTCCGAAAAATATGCCACGCAAATCATCTGAATGGAAAATACAATATAAGGAAGCGCTTCCTTCTCCTTTGCAGACAGCGGGTTGACGCTGTCATAGCCCCGGAGGATATTCTGATAGAGCAATCCCCACTGCCGCAGCTTTTCCTCATTGCCGTCTTCGAAGCTTTCCGACAGTATGCCCGTGGAAACATAGCAGGGATCAAAGAGCCGGATCGCCTTTTCGGTATTTTCAAATTCTATAAACCCTGCCGGCTTTCCTTGCCTGATTAAGAAATCGCTGGGCGTAGGATTGTGATGAATCAGCTGTACCGGAAGCATTGGATAGAGCGCTTCCAGCCCTTTTTCAAATTCAATGCAGAATTCGTCGGGCAGTTCCATCGCCCTGCGCGCGCCCGGCAGCGCCCAACCCTTGATACAGGCCAGCAGATCATCCTCCTGATACTCCTCCTGTTCCTCCATATCCTTCATTATCAGATGCAGCTGTCCCAGGATTTCGCCCACGTACCGTGCCCTGGAATTTCCCTGCTCTGCGTATAAATCCCGGGCCAGCAGGAATTCGCCTTCAGGCATCCGGGTCAGGCAGAAATACGTATCTTCATCCATTATGTATTTCTCCCCGTTTTTTGCAGGAACATATACGGCAGCCTCCAGTCCGGCCTGGCGCACTGCCTCCGACACCTCCAGGTGCCGCTTCAAAGCCGGCAGGTTTTCACCCGTTTTGAGAAGATAATTTTCTCCCACATACCAGCAGCGGTCGGATTTAAAGCCGCTGGATTCATAATAAAAGCTGCTGATTTTTTCCTGTTCCATTCCCCAATGGGAAAGTATTTCCTTAATTTTTTTCTGTGTAAGCATCACATGTCCCTCCTGCCTCAAATTGATTCTATATGGCCGTTTGGGTTTGTGCCGTTTCAGATAATTGGAGGGGGAACAGTCATATTCCCGCCGGAAAGCCCGGAAGAAGCCGGCATGGGTATCGAAGCCATAGCGAAGGGCTGCATCCACCATTTTTGCCCCGCAGCTGATGTCATAGATGGCATGCACCAGCCGTCTGCGCAGAATATACTGCATGACAGGCATGCCTACCTGCGCCTGAAACAGCCGGTAAAAATAGAACAGGGAAAATCCGGCACGGCTGCTCAGCTCCTCCGCCGTAATCTCCGTATCCAGGTTATCTTCAATATAATCCAGGCTCTCCTGTATTGTATCCCGGTAATCCACAGCGTGTATCTCCTTTTTCTGATCTCCGGCCTCCCGGCCATCGCAGTTAATCTCTGCCGTTGTGTTACCCGCCAGTTTTTCTGCTGACTCTATCTTAGCATTGAGGCATTGGAAAAACATTTCCTGTTTTGCCGCATTTTTTCAGTTAACAGGAAAAAATCCAGCGCCGCATCATTCCACCGCAACGCTGGATACCCCAATATTAATCAGGAAGTTTTCCAAAATTTCTTTCTTTTCCTGATACAATTCATTTGATATTGAATAAGAAACGACATAGACAGCAAAATCATTGTCCGGTATCCGCAGCACAAGATACTCCTCCCGCACCACACTGCCATCGTCCTCTTCAATCTCCTTCACATACCTTTTTCCCTGCAGCCCGTTTGCCGTACTGAAATCCATCCCTTCATCCTGCGGCATTTCCTCCACGCCTTTGGTTCCGTAAATGGAAATTTCATTGCCGCTGTCTCCGTCAATGTACAGGTCATAACCCCATTCGTAGCTGTCCATTTTCTCGCCTGCATTGATCTTTTCATAGGTATCATAGGTCCAGTCCTTCGGCAGAATCATAAAAATACTGTCCACAAAGCTGTTATGATTAAATGTATGGCTGATTACGCTGATTTCGTCCTGGCTCATAACCGCCGCCTCACCGCTCCCATTTCCCTGGCAGCCGGTAAAAAATACGGCGCCGGAAAGCAGGACGGACAATAATATTCCTTTAAGTTTGCGCAAGCTGCTTCCTCCTGACTTATCTTTATTCCCGCGAGCAACGAGCCATGCAAGCATGGCTATTTGGCAACTGCCGCGAGGGTCAAAGACCCCGCTGCTCTGCAGCGCTGCAAGTTTGATACTTCGTTGCTTGCAGCGGGGGCTTTGATTTCCTTCTTTGTATTTAAAAGTTTTGGGATATCATCCATATTATAGCAAATAAAAAAAGCCTTGAATACACAAGACTTTTTTTATTGCAGACTTTTTATCATGCTTTGTAATCGTTATGGTATTCGGTCTGTTACTATAACTCATGCTACAATACATCTAAACGCCTATACCTGGCCGATAATAAGTTCCGCAACCTGCATATCAGTTTTATCAGGATTTTCCGACAGCAGAGCAAGTGCTTTCTTTACATAACAAACATCCAGCTCGAGTATATCGGCTATTTCATTTATGTCTAAGCCTTTTTGAGATTTTTTTCTGATTAATGATATTATCGCCTCAGCTTCACCGCAGGCAATTCCCTGGGCAATCCCATCTTCTTTGCCGCTTTTATACTCACTTTCGCGGATTTTTCTCATTTCCTCTTCTTCATTATACTCAAAGATTGACACCGCTATCACCTCCGCTCTCTGTGACGACAGGAAATCTACCATAACTCCTTCTCTGATGTATTCCGTCAAACAGTAACTGTGAGGGGTAATCAACAGTTACAAATTTTTAATAAAACTAAACTCCTATACCTGTCCAATAATAAGTTCCGCAACCTGCATATCAGTTTTATCAGGATTTTCCGCCAGCAAATCAAGCACTTTCTTTGCATAACAAACATCCAACTCGAGTATGTCGGCTATTTCATTTATACCAAAGCCCTTTTCCGATTTTTTCTGATTAATGATATTATCGTCTCAGCTTCACCACAGGCAATCCCATCTTCTTTGCCGCTTTTATACTCACTTTCACGGATTTTTCTCATTTCCACTTCTTCATTATACTCAAAGATTGACACCGCTATCACCTCCGCTCTCTGTGACGACAGGAAATCTGCCAAAATCCCTTCCCTGATGCATTCCGTCACTGCCCGCTCAACCGCTTCCTCAATCCGCATTACCCTTGCATATTTCCTGACCCGGTCCACATACTGGCTGTATTCCTTCAATGTCCGGCATTTATCCATCAGCTCTTGGTTGTGGCCAAAATTAATATTCAGCATAAGTACTTTAAGCTCAAGCTCCGGTTCTGCCGTTTCTTTTTCAAACGCATCCGACAGCCGCAGGATTTGCTTTTCGGGCTGCCTGTCTGTACCGTTATAAAATACCACGAACCGGGGCATCGGAATTTTCACCAGCGTGGAAGAATATATACTCTCATCCCGCATGTATTTTTCCAGCTGCTTTGCGATGTATACCAAATCCCTCAGCGGCATATTGGGATTATACGATGCCTGGTGCTCGTATAGATTCAGCTCGGAATCCAGCAAGAATGAGATGTCATTCTTAAAATTCATGTAAATCGCATTTTCCAGGGTGAAGATTATCAGGTCCTTCGTACTGTGATACGCCGAGTTATTGAGTGCATTATATAACTCCAGCAGTTCCTTCTTTTCCCGAAATAGCATTCGGAAAACTGTATCCTTCTGATTTCTTACTACGTGCAGTTCTTCTGCCATAAGCTGCTCCTTTCTGTTTGTGTGTGGAGCAACCTTCCCAATCAGCCGCTCCTGCTTTCTTTGTTGGATAGTAAGCATAGAGTTTCTGAATAGAGAATTGGAATTTAGACGGCACATAGGCCAAGATTCGTTAGAAATTTATGCTTGCGTTTATTTTATCACTGTTTTTCAATAGATTCAACTACTCCTGAAATTAATTTTTTGTAACAGCACAAGTCAGGTAACAGTTCAGCCAAAGGCTGAACTGTTACCAAATCGGGCGTGAACAGTTCCAATTTTACTAAATATCTGCCTTCAGATTATTCCACAGCCTTTCATAATCCAACGTAACCTGCTTATCAGCGGAGAGAAGGAACAGCCGGCAGCCATGGGGCGGGATACTGACAACAAGCTGCTTTTTCCACAACACTTCCCTTTCCCCTGTCTGAAAGGAAAAAATATTCCAGGATGGATCAAAGTCCAGTTCTTCCGGACTATATGTTTCTCTGAGATAATCCTCTGTTTTATTCAAAATGAACAGCAGTCCCTTTGCGCCTTCTTTGTGTACCATGACAATTTCAGGACGTTCTTCTGCCAGAAAAGGCAGGGATGGCTTCCTTCTTTTATCCGGTTCTATGAAACGGAAAAGCGCAGCCCTCTCCTCCGCAATCCGGTGCAGGGGATCCGAGGTATAAATACAGCTGCCTGAAATTGCCGCCAGCAGGGCAAGGCTGTGTATTTCACGTTCTGTAAGACGGATTTGAAAATCACGAAGCATGACAGCATCCGGGTCCGTCTGATAATAGTGGTGATTGGTAAAATGGTTTCCCACAAGGCAGCGCATCATATTCTGCGGACCAAACTCCCCGTCCCAGCTTGATCCCACATCCCCGCCTATGCGCATGCCATCCGCATAACCCACAAACGGCAGGAAGGGGGCAATACAGCCCAGCCAATAGCTTTCTTCTCCAATGGCTTCTCTGATCACCTGCAGATATTCTCTGAAGTATTCCACAGAGGTTTTCCCCGGCGTGTGTCTTTTTACCCGGCTGCTGTCCTGCAGCCCCCAGAGCATGAAATCTGTTTTAAACATTTCCGCGCCCCAGCTGTGAAGTGTTTCAAATACATTTTTCATATAGGCCATCGCCTCGGGATGGGAGGTATCCAGACAATAATACTCCTCATCCTGATATCCCCAGGGCTTTGGCTCATTATCAGTTATCCAGGGTCTGACCGGCTTATCCTCCGTATCATACAGAATCCAGTCCGGATGCTCCCTGTAAAGCCGGCTTCTGTTTCCTGCCATAAAGGCGCCGACCCAGATTCCCGGGACAAATCCTGCAGCACGAATTTCATCAAAGGCTGCCTTCAGTCCTTTAGGAAACCGTTCGCTGGGTTCCAGCCAGTCTCCAATGGAGGTACAGTACCCCACATCCAGCTGAAAATATTTAATATCCGGCCGTTTTTCCATTCCGGCAAGACCATTCAGATACTCCGTCAGCTGCAGTTGATCAAAGTTTTGATAGCAATAGTACCAGGAACACCAATGGTAGGCAGGCGGCATGAAAAGCCGGGCAGACATATTGCGCCCGATTTCCTCCGCAGCCTTTTCCAGCCCCGCTTCCAGGGACTCTGTCATCAGGAATTTCAGCGGCGCAAAATCCACGTTTTTCCGGTTTACATTTTCCATTCTGGCGCCGCAGGAAAGATGCAGTACCATCTCCTGGCTGTTTCTTCTGCTGCCGTCAGTATATCGCTCAAGGCGGCAGCCTTCCATTTCACATATAGTTTCATAATGCTTCTGTGAGGTGGGATAGATGGTCAGCGCACAGCCGCTGAACTGAAGGGCGCACAGCCCAAAGCCTGTCAGCCTTTCCTTTTCCAACAGGCTTTTCCTTCCATAATATCCCGTATCATGCCCCATTCCTTCCGCTGCCTGGTAGAAGCCCTCCGCATCCGTATCCGCCTGGTAAAAAAACTGGAAGGTATGAATGGACTGCAAGTAATCCACAAGGGAAAACTGCAGCTCAAAGCAGTTCTTATCCTGTTTATCCACATGGCAAACAATGCTGCCTTCTGCGGTTTCCCATATGATTCCCGCTTCTTCCCTGCGTACCCGAAGCGCCCGGACGGAATGTCCGTCGATACCCGGATAAACATTTTTAAGGAAAACTTCTTTTTCACTGCTGACAGTCAGGCTGCCGTCCGCCTCGATCCTGAACCTTAATTCCATTGACTTATTCCTCCTTCAGATACTCATGAGCCATAACAAGCATAACGCTGGCCGTCCAGGTATATGCCCGATCTCTCAGTCCTGCGCCTGTCAATGCATCAAAATTCTCCGCACATCCGCTTCTGCTCACGTTTCTGCAGAATCGTTCCGTGATATCCCTGACGAATTCCTTTTCCCCGCATTCCCACAGGCCGTCCGCCAGCAGCATGGTACTCGGCGCCCAAATGGGCCCGCGCCAATAACCGTCGGATTCATAAAGGCTGCTGGACGGACTCTCTGTCGCCAGGCCATGCTCCGTATAAAATCTGACGCTCTTCAGCTGTTCTATCAAATAGGAACGAACCCCGGCCGGCAGTCTCCCTCCCAGAACAATCGGAAGATACAATATCAGACTTTCATTTTCTGTCACTTTCCCTGTAACGGTCTGAATCGCCAGCGGTCTGTTGTCCCGGAAAAGCTTCTCCAGCATTTTACCAAGCATCCGTTCTGCGCGTTCCTTCCACAGGAGGCTGTCGCTCTTGCGGCCGATCAGTTCCGCAATTTCTCCAAGCTCCTCCATCTGGATAACCAGAAAAGCTGCCAGATCCGGAAGGGTAACCGGAGGAAGAAAACGGAACGCCGTTGAATTATCCCACCCGGAATCATTTCCGTGGGTATATTCACAAAGACCATCCCCATCCTGATCTCTGTAATTCAGCCACCATTGTGTCCATTTCCCCAGCTTCTCATAAGCTTCCTCCAGCTGGTTTCTGTCAAGCCTCATGAGCTTCCTGAGCTTGCGCAGTGTCCAGCCGTGGATCGGCGGTTTACAGTAATTATCTATAATTATGGAATCATTGATGCTGTCGGGTATTCTGCCGCTTTCACTCTGATGATCAAACATGATCATAAACTGATTCCAGGCTTCCTGCGGCTCGTGATAGGCAAGAGCCAGCGCATTAAAGCAGTGGTCCCAGCTCCATACGTTGCACATCCAGTTTTTCGACATAAACATGGCATCTCTTTTCAGGAAGCCGCATTTATTCACAATACTGCTCCAGTTAACATAGGCAGCCATCTCCCCCGCCTCTGCAAATCTGCCCGGCACCGATGGCATGGAGTGATAAAAGGCCTGAAAATCAGCATAAGCTTTTTCAGCGCTGCTGTCTAAATCAAATTTTTCTTTCCTGTTTATCCAGGTGTCCTTTATTTCCTCCATCACCAGCAGGAATTCACCGTCTTCTGCTTCCACATCAAAACAGCAGTATTCAGAATTACTCACCTTCCATTCCTGGGAAAGCTTTACCTGTCCCGACTGGTTAAAAAGCATATAACGTGAGTGGCATTTAAAACAATTGGCCAGATACCAGGTTTCTTCCCCGGACAGCACCGGCTGGATAAAGTCAAAAGCACCTCCCGGAAGAAAGTCCAGTCTGATTCCGACACCGTCTCCCCTTCCGCTTATGAGAAGCGTATCCGCATCCTCATAGGCCAGAAACACTTCACCTTTTTGCGTAGACAGAGTTACCTTTTCCGGCTGCGCCTCTATCCTGCAGGGACACTCCTCCCCGTCATTCAAGGTCTGCAGACGCGCCACAAACGGCGTCCCGGCATCCCCATGGACAGTTCTCAGATAAAGCCCTTCTGCCATTCCTGAACCCCTGAAATTTTTTTCATGATATGAAACCGCCATATAGCTGCCTCTCATACTGAAAGGCACCTCCTGTAAATTTAACTGCATACCCCTGCTCCTTTCTTTTTTCCCTCTTTTTGTTATGGTAACTGAATCCTATTCCCGCAGTTACCTTTTCTCCATCATACTTTCTCTCTCTTACCCCTTCAAGCCTGAAAAGGTAATCCCTTCAATAAAATATCTCTGTGCCATAAAGTACACAACAATCATAGGCAGCGTTATCACCGAAGACAATGCCATCATAAGATTCCATTCACTGTTATGCTGACCCATAAAATTCTGCAGCGCCAGAGAAACCGTCTTCAGATTTTCCTTATCCAGATAAAGCAAAGGCCCCATGAAGTCATTCCAGGTATTCATAAAGGTAAAGACTCCCACTGTGCATAAAACCGGCTTTGCCATTGGAACAATAATACGCAGGTAGATAACAAAATAATTAGCGCCGTCCACCAGAGCCGCTTCATCATATTCCTTGGGAATTCCCGCATAAAACTGCCTGACCAGAAAAACATTGAATGCGCTTCCGAAAAAGCAGGGCAGTGTAAGAGGGACAAAGGTATTATAAGCGCCGACTGCCTGCCATATGAGAAACTGAGGTATCATCAGAACGGTCTGCGGTATCATCATTGTGGAAAGCAGCAGGGCAAACCAGAAATTTTTTCCTGTAAAACGGAGCCTGGAAAAACCAAAGGCGATAAAGCTTGCGCTGAGTATGCTGCCAATCATATTAATCAGTACAATGATACCCGAGTTCACGAAATATCTGGAAAAAGGCGCCCGCGCAAAGGCATCCCTGAAATTATCCAGATTGTAATGGCTGGGCAGCCATTGTATCGGCACCGTCATAATTTCCCTGTTTGTCATAAATGAACTGCGTACCATCCAGAAAAACGGGAAAAGCATTAAAATGGATATGGCCGCCAGCAATAGGTAGGAAATAATTTTCCCTCTGTTTTTCTTCTTCATAATCAGTCTCCATTCTCATAAATAACCCATTTGTCCGAGGTTTTGAATACAATCGTTGTCAGCAGGGCGATAATCACGAATAAAATCCAGGACATCGCCGCCGAATATCCCATCGCAGACTGTTTAAAGGCAGTCCGGTACACAAGCAGGGAATAGAAAAGGCTTGCATTGGAGGGCCCTCCGTCCGTCATGATATAGGACTGGGTAAAGGTCTGCATGGAACCGATAATCGCCATAACAAAATTATAAAAAATAATCGGAGTCATCATTGGTATTGTAATATTCCTGAATTTTGCAAATGCGCCTGCGCCGTCAATTTCAGCGGCCTCGTAAAGCTGTCTTGAGACGCCCTGAAGCCCTGCCAGGTAAATAACTACCGTATTTCCCGCCGCCCATACCGCCATAACAGACAAGGACGGTATTACCTCCTTCGGGCTGAAAATGAAATTATGCGTATGCCCCCCGAATGCTTTGATTATACTGTTAAGCAGGCCATACATGGGATTGTAGATATACATCCATATCGCAGAGCTTGCCACAACGGGCACAATGGACGGGATATAAAAAATCGTCCGGAAAACGGACAGTCCCTTCACCTTCGTGTTTAGCAGCATGGCAATAAGCAGCGGTATACAGGTCACCAGAGGCACACTTAACAAAGTATAATAAGCGGTTACCTGTAATGACTTGATAACGAGAGGATCCCTGAAAAGATTCCTGTAGTTTTGAATCCCGATAAATTCCTGTGCAGTGATAACATCCCATTTGGTAAAGCTGATCCACATACTGAACAGCATTGGGCCGAAATTAAAACATACCAGGCCGATTATCGCAGGAGCAATAAAGAAATATCCCCATTTCAGCTGCGTTTTTTCCTTTAATGACATACTTTTTTTTACCTTCATGCTTACTGGCCTCCTGCCTTCACTTATATTCGGGTAAAAAAAGGGCACCCACCCCTTAGAGCCAGGCGCCCTTCCTTTTTCCTTATTTATTTCCAATAGCCGTCAATACTGTCTGATAAGTCAAGCGCTTCCAATGCTTCTTTGGCTGAAACCTCGCCCAGCCATACATTATCAAGTGCCGGTACGATAGTATTATCCACAATGACAGGGAAATTCTTTACTCTGACATTATCTCCCAGTACAGTAGTGTCTGCCTGCAAAATATTTTTAAAGGCCTCGCACATTTGCGTCGCATCTACCTTTGTGTAGGTTGAAACCCACTTCTTCTCATTTTCCCCACTGTCAAATACCTCCAGGGTATGAGGGAGCCCGCCCAGTGATACCCCCTGATCCAGCGCAGCCTGAATGGAATTCATGAAGTTGGTAAAATACTGATAGAAATCAAAAGCTTCTTTATTATCCGCCGCATTGGGAGACATACATAGGCCTGCCGTCCAACTGATATCCGCAGGATGCTTAAATGCGGGAATCGGGGCTACGCCTACGTCAAATCCTTCGTTCGTATAATTTGCCAGCGCCCAGCCGCCGTCAATCACCATTGCCACCTGACCGTTCATGAGCATGGCTGATGCATCGGAAAAGGCCCCTTTTGCCATAGCGCTGGAAGGTGCGCAGTGGATTACATTTCCAAGGTCGGCAATTGACTGGATGACCTCGATACCCGCATCACTGCTGATACTGAGCGCCGAACCGTCCTCATTCAAAATACCCGCATCATTTGTGTGCAGCAAAGCTATGTATTTTGTCCAGTCCGTCGGCATCATTGTTCCGTATACCATGATATTGTCCGGATCAAAGCCTGCATCCTCCGGCCCGTTCCCATTGGCATCCTTGGTTATCTTCTTCGCATTTTCCACAAATTCCTCCCAGGACCAGGGCTTTGATGCATCGGTGGAAGGAAGTTCAATACCGTTCTGCTCCAGCAGCTCCTTGTTATAATACATGCACATCGTCGTTACATTATATCCCACTGACCATACATTTTCATCCGTAGCAAAAATAGCAGAATCCACAGATACGTCGGAAGGCTTTACTCCTGCCGCATCATACAGCGGTTTTAAATCCAGCAACGCACCCTTTTCTCCCCACTCAAAAACATTCCCTTCAGGAAGATTAAAAATATCAGGCATGCTTCCTGCCGCAGCCATTGTATTTATTTTGCTCAGATATTCAGCATAGGGTATGTAATTTTCTTCGATATCAATATCCGGATGTTCTTTTTCATACTGAGCCACAATCGCTTTGTCAAATTCCTGTTCCGCATCTGCCGCCCACATATAAAAGGTCACTGTTTTCTTTTTGCCGGAAGAGCTTTTATCCGCCTGGATATCTGCCTGTCCGGCATCTGCCGCCGCATCTGTGCCACCGGCTGCCGCACTTTCAACACCTCCTGCAGTACCTGTACTGCTGCCGCAGCCAATAGTTGTACATACCATACAAATCCCCACCAATAATGCCAATAACTTTTTCTTCATACTTTGCCTTCCCCTTTCTATCTAACCTTTTTGTTTGGTTGATATGTATATAATATTTATTTTCACAGTTCAAATCTAGTACAAAGTTATCATTCCACTAGCACAATTTTTTCCATTTTTATTTATAAAATCAGCCCGACAACATCTGATTATTGGTGCCGGACCTGCATCTCTGGTAAAAAAAGCAGGTGTACCGGGAAAAACGAAGGTTCTTTTCCCGTACGCCTGCCTGCTTTATTCATGTTCTGCTCCGATGGAATTTCTGTATTCTCTCGGAGATATTTCATATACCTTTTTAAAGCTTCGTGCAAAATAGTTGGGATCGTTATAGCCTGTCATCTGGGAAATCTCCGATATGCTCAGAGATGACGTGTCCAGAAGCTCCCTTGCTTTCTTCAGCCTTATATTCTCAAGATACTGCATTACCGTACAGTTTTTCTTTTCTTTGAACTTCTTTGCAAGATAGGTGGGCACGACAAAAAATTCACCTGCCAGTTCACTCAGATTGATATCCTCTCTGTAATGCTGAACCAGATACTGTATCACCTTATCAACCAGTTCACTTCGGGAAACTATCTTCTCAATCTTCCGGTTCAGCTGTAAGGAATAGTCCCCAAGCAGGCCAAGCATCTCTCTCCGGCTTTCACAGACGGCCGATGCAAAAGGAAAAAGCTCCTGCCGCAGTTCTCCGGGAAGCTGAATATCATACTTGGTATATTTATTCGCGATAATCAGAATAAGAGCCTGGTAAACCTGTTTAATAAGACCACAGTATTTTTCCTCTTCAAATAACGGCTTCAGGATCTCTTCCAGACACTCTGTATATTTATCTTCCCTGGTACAGTCCAGCGCAGCATCAAATGCCTCATAGCTGACGGCCGGCCGCTCACATGGCATGCTTTTCAGTTTCATCAGCCTGTATTCAGGATGGTAAAAACGGATATTCAGCATATCTTCAAACTGACCCGCCAGTTCCTCCGGATTACCGCATTTTCCCATATGGTACACGATTTGGGATGCTCCGGCGAAACAGTCCTTGCCAGCAAGCATTTCAAGCTCCCTCCCGGTACAGTACTTTCCTTCCATTAACAACAGAAGGATATCCTGTACACCGAAAAAACGTATGGCAGTACAGTGCATTCCCCGGTCAGCCATCTCAATCTCCCTGAGAATCTCCGCCGCATTCCCTCCGATTTTCTTTCCCCGTATCAGAAGGAAGGTCCCTTCCGGCTTTTTCTGCCCATCCGCATGCAGAAAATCCGTCCAGGAGCATATATTCTCCTCCTTCTTATCCTCTTTTTCTTTATCCTCCTCCAGCTGTCTGAAAACATCCCAGAGCATATCACTGAATTCCTGCTGCAGTATCGGCTTTTTAATATAATTAATTACCCCCAGCTGAATCGCCTTTTTCATATAAGCAAAATCATCATAGCCGCTGATAATGATAAAACGGGTGTGGGCTTCCGGATACTGTCTTCGAATCCTTTCTATGAAATCCAGCCCATTGATAACAGGCATATTAATATCCACGAAAAAAATATCCGGCCTCATTTTCTCATACAGTAAAAGCGCCTCCATCCCGTTGCCTGCCGTACCTGCCACTTCAATCTCCATACCGCTGCTTTCTATTCTCTGGGCAATGGATTTCTGTACATATTTTTCATCATCTGCAATACATATTTTATACATATACTTCCTCCTCACCACCCGCTCTCTCCAGCGGTATTTCCATTTCAATTCTGGTTCCATAACCGGCATTGGAAATAATCTTAACGTCAAAGGCATCCCCATATTCCAAATAGAGCCGCTGTACCACATTCTTAATTCCTACATGCCCCGTTTCCGGAAGACGTTTCATGGGATGTTCATAAATATTCTGTATCTCTTCGCTCAGAAGCTGCTGCTGTACAGCCTCCATGCCGCTTCCATTGTCCATCACTTCGATATGTATTTTCTCATTTTTCAGATGTATTATAATGGAAATACAGCACTCCTGATTCTTTCTCTGAAAGCCGTGCTTAATGGAATTTTCCACAAGCGGCTGCAGGATTGCTTTCATAAACGGCGCTTCCATTAATCTTTCATCCACATCGTCAAAGTAGGAAAAATCATTGATTTTATACTTCATAATCAGCAGGTACTGCTTTGTATATTCCAGTTCCTCCTTCAGCGTAATCCATTTGTTCTGTTTTAAATTATAGCGATAGAGCTGTCCCAGCGTTTCACATACCTTCACCGCTTTTTTTTCTTTCTTGCTCAGTATCAGGCTATTGATAATCTCCAGCGTATTAAACAGGAAATGCGGATTGATCTGCCGTTCCAGCATCTTGATTTCTGCGTCCTTCTGAAGGGCGCTGATCATCTTGTTTTTTTCGATCAGTGAATAAATAGACCCCGACATTTCATTAAAGCCATCGATAAGCTCCCCGATTTCATCCATATATGTGTTTTTGATTTGAATCCCGATATGATTATTTCTAATCTCCAACATGGCTCCTGCGCAGTTCAGAATCGGTTTTGTCAGATATCGGGATACGGCTAATGCCACCAGGATCAACAGGCAGCCCACAAATCCAAGCATGCCCACAAAAACAAGGAGCACCATAGGATTATTTACCTTCTGATAATTCTCATCCGATACGGTAATCAGTATCCATTGGAAAAATTCCGTATTCAGCATTTTCCTGGACATATAGTACCTGTTTTCCAGCTTTACGATCTGCTCACTTTCCTCCCGTTTTTCTCCTGTATCCAGCTCTCCCGGCAGATTAGAGCAAATACTGCTGCCGTCTTTTTCCTCCAATGCAAGCCAGGTTCCCTCATAACCGTTTTCCAGCAGCTTTTTTATATTTTCCAGCGGAACCGTAATTACCATGAAGCCCGTAAGCTCCAGGGTATTATAATCGTGGACAACATAATAAATCGTCATATTCCATTCCGGATGATTTCTGTAAATTCCTTTATCTTCCCCCTCTCTGGCCTCCACATATTTTCCATTCAGAAGCAGTTCCTCATACCATGGCTTCTCCCTAATGTCCACATCATAATCTAAACGGTAGCTGTCGGTTCCTGTGACTCTTGTACCGTTTAACGCAATCACTGCAAACTGATTTCCTTCATACAGGGTACTGAGGCTCCCCAAAAAATCTCTGGCATTTTCCTCCATCTCCTGCCTTCGCACAACAGAAACGCTTTTCTTGAAAATATCCTGCATCCAGTTACTGTAGCAGATATTATAAGCCAGGTTATCCATATTTTCAAAATAGCTTCTGATTCCGTCTTCTTTTTCCGACTCAATACTTTTAACGTGGTTAATGACCGTACGTTTCCAGGTATTGCTGTAAATCACGCCAAATATAAAGGAAGTAAAAAGGACGGCGCCGATAAACGTGCTCATAACAAAAATAACTGTTTTCCTTTTCAGCCCAAGCTGCATAAAATGTACCTTTGCATTCTTAAGAAGCTTCCGCAACGCCTGCCTGCCGCCTGTTTTATCCTTATTGTCATTATCTGTACCGTTTTTTCCCGTACTTGCTTTATCCATGCCTTTTCCCCCTCATGCGTGATATTCCCTTAAGTAAACCCTGCCAAAGCCCATGTAACATATTACACCGCACTTTAGAGCAATTATAACATTGTAATTCCTGCCACGCCACTACTACTAAAGTGATGATCAACCAACCGCTTTAAGCCCTTCTGGAGCCCTCACGCTTGACATCCCCGCCCCCTGGCATATAATTAATTAAAAAATTTTATATTTTCATGCAACGTTTTCCCTCTCCCGGTTGTATATAAAGCAGAAACATAAAAACGCATGAAGGAGAATCCGATATGAAAAAACTAAGCCTATGCATTATCACTGCCCTGTCCCTTGTATCCCTTGGTATCCTTACCGCCTGCGGCGTTTCCACCGCACCAAAGGAAGCCGGCTCAGCGCAGCTTCCCAACCCCTTTGTCCCCTGCGCCTCCATAGAGGACGCAAATGAAATTCTGGGCTTTACCGCCGCCGTGCCCTCCGATATACCGGACGGCTATGAAACCGCCGCCATTGCCGCCGTTTCTTCCTCCGATCCGGCCTTTGTCCAGATAAGATACGAATATGGGGAAAAGACCATCACCTACCGCATAGGAAAAGGCTCCGGCAATATCAGCGGAGATTATAACTCCTATGAATTCACAAAAACACTGGAAGCGGGTGAAAATACACTCACCTGCAGCGGTGCCGGAGAACTGATTTACAATGCGGTCTGGGAAGCGGACGGCTATACCTACAGCCTGACCGCCACAGACGGCATCACCGAAAATGAACTGCAGGAACTGGTGGAAAGCATCGCCTGAAGCATTCTGCGCCGTATGAAAGGAGGAGTCACATTATGAATTACGGCAGTTCCATAAGTCGGACCGCAGCCGGACCGTGGCAGAACCAATCCCCTCTGTACCTGCTTGCCTGCGGACAACTGCGTTTTATCCTGTACAGGCTTTGCCGCTTTATTAAAAAGGATGCGGACCTTTCTCCCTCTCCGGAGGCCGCCGTGTCCCCGTCATCATCAGAGCGGGCCGCCAGAATTCTCCACCATCTGCCAAAAAACAAGGCCTCCAAAACCAGCCGGGTCACCGAAATCAGCCAGGGCCCAAAAACCAGCTATGCCTCGCATGCCAGCCAGGCCTCTCTGATTTCCCAGCCTTCCCGCTCCTGCCCTCCCCTCTCCCCCGAGGAGGCCCTGCACCGCTATGGTTCCCCCATCCTCCGTCTGGCGCTGTCCTATCTCCATAACCTGCCGGACGCCGAAGATATCCTTCAGGAAACCATGCTCCGCCTTTTCTCCTCCGCCCCGTCCTTTGAAAGCCCGGAGCATGAAAAGGCCTGGCTCTTCCGGGTGGCCATCAACCTGAGCAAAAACCGCCTGAAGGCCAACAGACGCCGCAGCTGCGAGGAGCTTCCCGAATCTCTCACCCGCGCCATGCCCGAAGACCTTTCCTTTGTCTGGGAAGCGGTATCCACACTTCCCATAAAATACCGGGAGGTTATCCACCTTTACTACCAGGAAGAAATGACTGCCGCCCGGATTGCCGCTCTGACCGGCGCAAAGGAATCCACCGTGCGCTCCCTTCTCTTCCGCGCGCGCGGCATGTTGAAAAAACAGTTAAAGGAGGCGTATGATTTTGAAGAATAAATATCAGCAGGCTGAAGAATACATTCAAATGACACCGGACATGGAACAGCGCATTCTGGAAAAAATCAGAGCTTCGCGCACCGCCCCGGTTCCGCAGATACACCGTCAGCACCCTTTCCCCCGGCGTTTTCCCATTCCCGCCGCCCTGGCCGCCTGCTTTGCCCTGGCTGTCATCACCCTGTTCTTGTTTCCCCGCCTGAAAACCGGCTTTCCCCCGGGACAGTCCCAACAGCCACCGGTCCAAATAGCTTCCCCCATCGTGGAATACCCGGACACGTCCTCCCTGGCGGATGCCCTGCCATTTCCGCTTTCTCTGCCGGCACAGCTTCCAGAGGGCTATACCCTCCGTTCCTGCTCCATCCTGAATGGAGAGATGGCACAGCTTATATATGAAAAAAACGGCTCACAGCTCACCTACCGCATCACAGAACAGAAGAATGCCCCGGGAGATGACATCAGCGGCGATTATAACCAGTATACGCAGACACAGATCCTGGAACGGCCCTGGGGACAGCTGACACTGAAGGGTGACGGCAGCACCTGGTCCCTCCTCCTGTGGTCCCGAGACGGCTACACCTGCTCCGTGTCCACACAGGCCCCGCTCACCGAATCTGAAGCGGCGGCCCTGGCGGACAGCACCGTCCTGTATGAAGCTGAGGATCCCCCACAGTAAATTTTCCCCTAAAATACATTAAACCTGATTATGGAAAAAAATCAAATACCCCGCTGCAAGCAGGGTATTTGACCCTCGCGGCAGTCGCCAAATATCCATGCAAGCATGGCTGCTTGGCTCGTTGCTCACGGGAATAAAAAGAGCCGGGAAACCAGCATGAATCTGCGTTTTCCCGACCCTTCCTTTATTCCCCGGCATCAGTCCCTGATAACAAACCTTCCGTCCAAAAGCACATTGGCAGCATTGTCCCCCACCATAAGCTCAAACTCTCCCGGCTCCACATGCCACTCATACTTCATATCCAGTGTCCGCAGCTGACGTGTTCCCAGGCAGATACGCACCCTTTTGCTCTCTCCTGGCATCAGCGCCGTTTTTTCAAAGCCTGCCAGCTCCTTCACCGGCTTGACGGTACTCGACCACATGTCACGTACATAGACCTGAGCCGTCTCCTCCCCAAATACCTTTCCCGTATTGGTCACCGTAAAGGATACCGTGACGAAGGCGCCTGCCTCTATTTCTCCCGCCCGCAGGCCACCGTCTTCAATTTCCAGATCCCGGTAGGAAAAGGTGGTATAGGTCAGTCCGTATCCGAAAGGATAAAGAGGCTCCCAGTCCATCTCCACATACCGTTTTCCACCACCCGGCAGACGGTTGTAATGACAGGGCACCTGCCCTACGGTTTTGGGGAATGACATGGGAAGCCTGCCGGAGGGCGTGGTCAGACCGAAAAGTATCTCCGCAACAGCCCTGCCGCCTTTTTCTCCGGGATACCAAGCTTCCACTATTGCGGGGATATTTTCCTGCTCCCAGGACAAGGAAAGCGGCCTGCCGTTTTGTAAAAGAAGTACCACCGGCTTTCCCACGGCCGCAATTTTCTTCAGGAATTCCAGCTGCCTGCCCGGCAGCCTCAAATCCGACCGATCCAGGTTTTCCCCGCAGGTCTCCACACAGCCTCCAAGACAGGCTATCACAACCTCCGCTTTTCGTGCCGCCTCCAATGCCGCAGACATGTCCTCATGTCCCCGGTGATATCCCAGGATAACCCTGGCTCCTCTGGCGTCATTGCAAAACTCCAGGCGGATATCATACTCCGCTCCCGCCGTAAACACAAAATCTACCATGCGGCCGCTGTCCTTCCCCGCTCCCCAGCCATCGATAAGAAGCCTGCCGTCCACATATAGCCGCATGCTGTCCTGTCCGGACAGTCCAAGGCATCCGGTAAAGCTTTCCGGCGCCTTCAGCGTCCCCGTCCAAACCACGGAAAAACAGCTGGCATCCAGATGCGGATGAGGCTTTGCATAAATCCAGTTGAACTGGATCATCGGATCCACCCTGGTAACTACCGGTTCTCCGCCAGGCTCCCAGCCGTTGTAATACCGGCCTGTCAGGCCGGGCTTCCCGTCTTCGCTTAAAAACCAGCCCGGATGAAAGGGCACCGTCTTTTCCCCCAGGTAGCTGCAGCCCTTTTCGTACAGGATTTCCGTCTTTTCCCCTGCCAACTGCCGGATGCCGTCCAGTACCGTCACTATATGCTCCCTGTTATAATTTACACAATAATCGCCCAATGTCGGCTCATCCGCTCCCGGTCCCACCACGGCAATCGTTTTCAAATCCCGGGACAACGGAAGCAGCCCGTTCTCATTTTTCAGAAGACAGATCCCCTTCCTTGCAATCTCCAGTGCAGTTTCCTGATGTTCCCTGCAGTTCGCCGTCTTTTCATACAGACCTTCCTCCACATAAGGCTTCTCAAACAGCCCCAGTGCAAACTTCAGCCCCAACACCCGTCTGCATGAGGTATTCAGCACCTCCTCCGACATCCTGCCGCTTTCAACCAGACTCCGTATCCCATCCGCCCATTCCTCATGGGTAAAATCATACAACTGCAGATCCACGCCTGCCTCCAGCCCCTGGCGGATGGCGTCCGTTTTATCAGGCGCGGTAAAATGCCAGTCGTACAGTCTGGAAACGGCGGTCATATCGGAACGCACAAAGCCCGGCATGCTGAATTTTCCCCGCAGCACCTCCGTCAGAAGCTCCCTGTCGGAGGACACAGGCTGCCCGTCTATGGAATTATAGGAGCACATGGCGTTCCAGGCGCCGCCCTTCACAAAGGCTTCCTCAAACACTGGCAGGCACCAGGCGAAAATCTCATGCCTTCCCATTGCGGAGGGCGCACAGTTCAGCCCGCCCACAGGCGTGCCGTAACCCACATAATGCTTCGGCTCCGCCGCTACGCTGTCCTGCCGTTTCAAATTCCCGCCCTGCATTCCCTTTACGATTTCACGGGCAAATTCCCCACACAGAAAGGTATCCTCCCCAAAGGATTCCTCCACCCTTCCATACCTGGGATCCCTGGTGAGATCCATCACCGGGCTGAAGGTTTCATGCACGCCGTAAGCCCTGGCCTCCGCCGCAATGCAACGTCCCATCCGCCGTCCCAACGCAGGCTCAAAGGTTCCCGCCAGAGAAATCTGCTGGGGAAAACAGGTTGCATTTTCCTCAAACAACCCATGCAGCGCTTCCTCACTGAAAAGGAACGGGATTCCCAGCCTGGTTTCCTCCACTGCCCGGCGCTGCAGCTCATTGGCCAACCGCGGCGTACAGCCCCGCAACTGCACGCTTCCTACGCTCATGCCGCCCATGGAGCGCTTCATTTCCTCCCAATCCGGCTCCGTTACCCGCCCCTCCGGCGTCTTTTCTGAAAAATCAAAGGTAAAAAACTGATCCATCTGCTTAATCTTTTCATCCAGCGTCATCCGGGAAAGCAGATCCTCCACCCGTTCATCTATCGAAGCCGCCGCATTCCTGTATTTTTCCATCTCTAAATCCTCCTTTCAACCGTTGATAAAGGTTACCGGAGCCATATCGTTTTCCGCCAGCCTGTCCAGATCCTCCTGCAGGGATTTTCCCTCCGTAAGCTCCAGGGCATAATTGAACTCACCAAAGCCCGACAGATCCATCCTGAAATTGGTTTCCCACGTATTATTCATCACCCAGCTGTAGACAGGCCGTCCGTTATTTTCCTGCCTGCTATCGCACAGGACAATGGGGTGATGCTCCAGCTGCCCCATATAAATTAGCGGCGTATCCTGCGTATTGATCAATACGCTCTCCTGTTCTCCCCGGTACAAAATCCCCTCGTCCGCAATATAATACTCCATATTCGTACCCGGCAGCTGATCAATGCCGGGACGCATAGGAACGCCGCCGTTGTGAATATAAAGCCGGGTATCCGGAAGCCTCAAAACAAGAGGCAGATAAACGCTTTCGATATCCTCGCTCAGCGTTTTTGCCATCCGCAGGGTGAATTCCAGCCTGGGAAGAGCGCGGTACAGCTTCAGAATTACGCTGCAGTGATACGTTCCCTCCAGACGGAATATCAGCTCCGTCCTGACAAATACAGGCCCCTGATCCAAAATCCTTACATCCGTCAGTTCCCCCTGGAACTGATTTGCATGCAGGCCTCTGATATTGCGCCCGAGCAGCCGCCGTTCCTCGTAAGCTCCCTTCCTGATTTCCGTCCGTTCATATATGGGCGTAAAAATACGTTCCAGGCCGTCCCCCAGCATTTCCCTTCCGCTTTTTTTATTATAAAAGGAAGTAATCCCCTTACCGATACGGTAGCGGACCGCGAACCACTCATTTTCCATACCGTATGGAAGCAGACAGCTTTCCTTATCGTAATCGTTCACAATATCCCGCACCCGTTCCGCGCCGACCCAGGCCGTACGGGTGAAAAGCTTGTGCACCGCGGCCGGCTGTTCCTCATAGGAAAATTCCTTTTCCTCCATCGGCTCAAACTTCGACAGGAAGCTTACCAGCACGCCCCGGGGATGGGCCGACAGCTGGACGGCAGGCTCCTCTCCTGTTTTCAAATCCCTCACCTTGACTCCGGGCAGACAAATCGTTTCCACGTAGAAGGATACCGGATACACTCTTTTTTCCCGGCTGACCGATACGGCCTTCACCCTGCCGCTGCAATTGTAATAGCAGAGGATATCTCCCAGCAGATGGCACTGCTCATTTTTCCGCATGGCCCCCGCCTCATGAGCCTTGGAGGCGTAGCTTGTCTTACGGATGTCCAGATTGATTACCCCGGTGTCATAAGGATTGGTCACCGTAGCCGAATGCCCCCAGGTATGCTCCGCATACAGAAGCACATTATCCTCTGCGGTCTCTGTCAGCTGAGTGTTCCGCTTCCCGGTCTTTTCCTCCAGCCTGTCACACACATGGGCGAAACGCAGCGCCTCCTTATAATGTTTTACAGCATAAGGAGTGGAACCCACACCATTGCCCCACCAGTCATTCAGCGCGCCCCGGCAGACAGGCGCCTCCTTCACCTCATCCCGGATTAACGTATACAGCTCCTGCAGCGAAACCATCTGCAGCCTCACTTCCTCCCCGTACCTGCTGTTAAACTCCCGCACAGTGGCGGCAATTGCCGGATTTATCGGCGCATTATCCGAAAAGACACCGCTCACACTGGTGATATAAAAGTCATACGGGTAGCCGTTTTCCTCATACTCCGCAATGCTTTCGCCCAGATTTCTGTGAAGCGCCTCCATCGGCGCCTGCGGTCCCTCCTTCCCGAAATAATTCTCCGTCATGAAGTTCACATTTTTGGAAAAAACAATCCCCAGGGCATTTCCCAGATTATAATGCTCGCCGTTCCATACCAGAAGCCTGCGCCCCTCCTCATTTTCCCAGAAAAAAGGCTGCTGGTTCTGATACAACGGATACATCCCGTGATGGGTATGAATATTGGTATACAAAAATTCAATTCCGTTCTGCATCAGCACATCCCTGGCGCCCAGGGAGATGCCGTTAATATCCGCATTCATAGCTGTTTTTATCGGACATCCCTGCTCCGTAAAAATCTGCTGCAGCTTCTGTGTCCGCCGGTTCAACATCCCACAGTCCACAAGATCATTAAAGTTCAGATAGGTGGCTGAAATTCCTATTTTCCCCTGTCTCACCAGCCGGAAAAAGTCCTCCTTCTCCGTCTCCTGCGCAGTCTTTAAAAACTGCTCCACACAGTACAGCGTTTCGCAGTTCCACCGCAGGCCGCTCTCCTGCATATTTTTCTGGCAGTTCTCCTGTAATCCTATTGGCTGTACCTCCTGTAAATTCTCCCGGCCAACCGTCCGCATTTCTGCCGGTCTGTCCGTGCCACAATACTTCAACAACCGGACCACAGACCTGATATTCTCAACCTGGTTGTAAATAACCTGCTCCTGCAGATCCGTATATCCCACGTCCGTGTGCGAATGATGTACTATGTATACCTTCCTGATATGCCTGCTCATAAAAATCCTCCCTGGGTATTTTATTTATGGCTTCACAGTATCATATCCTGTTCTATTTTTCTATCCTGCATACTTTAGTCTTACTCCTAAAAAAATCGAAGATTTCAGGCCGCAGTCCGTTACCGTCCTATCGTTTTGGCACAGCGGATTTATTCAGAATTTTTACTAAAAAATATATTTAAATTCCCATTTCGGAATATTTATTGTTATTAAGAATATCATATGCTATGATTGGAATAATAGTCAAAGACCCCGCTGCAAGCAACGGGGTATCAAACTTGCAGCGCTGCAGAGCAGCGGGGTCTTTGACCCTCGCGGCAGTCGCCAAATATCCATGCAAGCATGGCTACTTGGCTCGTTGCTCGCGGGAATAAACAGGAGGCAGATGCGATGATTGAGCGAAAAGAATATTTACAGCGTCTATATGACTGGAAAGACGAACAGGTTATCAAAGTAGTCACCGGAATCCGCCGATGCGGTAAATCCACTCTGCTAAAGCAATATCAGGAAAAGCTTCTGCAGAGTGGTATTTTACCGGAACAGATTATTTCCATCAATTTTGAAGATTTGGAATATGAAGAGCTGCTGGACTACAAAGCTCTGTACCGTTATATAAAAGAACGGCTCTGCGAGGGGAAAATGACTTATATTTTTCTGGATGAAATCCAGAAAGTGGATTCCTTTGAAAAAGCAGTAGACAGTATCTATATAAAGGATATGACGGATATCTACATCATCGGTTCTAATGCCTATATGCTTTCCGGTGATCTGGCAACACTGCTGACCGGAAGATATGTGGAGATTTCCATGCTGCCGTTTTCCTTCCGGGATTATTATGCTTTAACGGCTCCTGAGCTGTCACCTGATGCCGCTTTTGCGGATTATATGCGCTACGGCGGCTTTCCATATCTGTCCACAATGAAAAAGACACCGGAAAAGGCTGCGGTCTATCTGGAGGGTATTTATAATACCGTTATAATAAAGGATATCGAAGACCGGCAGAACCGCAGGGAAAATGATCCGTCCAAGCGGAAAATAACCGATATTGCACTGCTGAAAACAATCGCCCGCTATCTGGCAAGTGTGGTCGGCAGTCCCGTCTCCGTTAAAAGTGTTACGGATTATCTGACCTCAAACGGACGTAAAATCTCCCCTAACACCGTAAGTGATTATATGGAAGCCCTGAAGGAATCCTTTATATTTTATAAAGCCGATCGTATCGATATCGTTGGAAAACAACTTCTGAAATCCAATTCCAAATGGTACGTTGTTGATTTGGGGCTGCGCAGCCACATGCTTCCCCGGCAGAAGTACGATTTAGACTTCTCCATTGAAAATATTGTCTATTTTGAGCTGCTGCGCCGCGGCTGCCAGATCAATATCGGAAAATCAGGAAACACGAAGGTTGATTTCGTCGCACACAGTCAGGATGCCTGCTGCTATTTCCAGGTAACTGCAGACATGACCTCTGAAGAAACCTTCTCCAGGGAAATGAGGCCGCTGGAATCCATCCGTGACAATTATGAAAAAACCGTCCTCACGCTGGACAGATTCACCGCCGGCAATTACAACGGCATCAAAGTAATCAATGTTATTGACTGGCTGCTGAATCCATAAAACAAAAATACCAATCCCCGAAGCCGAGAAACAATCTCCGGGGACCGGCTTTTCTTTTAAAGGACCAGTTCATCTATTTCTTCTGGAATGGCAAATAACGCTCCTCTCTGATCAGCTTCAAAGAATCACCATACTCTGTCATTCCAGATTTTCTATAGCCCCAACTATGCTCATCCCGGCAATTTTCCTTAAAGGGATGCAGGTCGCCGCCAGACAGGCTGTGATTGAAAGAGCCGTGGCCTGAACCATCGGAAGAAAGGGCAAAGGCGCCAGGCTAAGTTCCTCCTGCGCCGCCGCCTGTACAAAAACAGTGCAGATATATCCGGCGGCGCATCCGAGAATGGCGGCGATCAGGCCGTAATAAACACCTTCCCAGAGAAAGGTCCGGTAAAGGCTTCCCACGCTCATGCCGATAGCACGCTGTGTCCCGATTTCATTAATCCTCGTGTGGATATTGGTATAGACGGTGTTAACGATGTTAAGCAGCCCAATCAGTCCTATAAAAAGTATCAGCCCCCAGGCGAGCATTTTAATCTGGGCGAAGCTTTCCTCCAGCTGTTTGTCCGTCTGCTCAAAGGAGAGACAGCTGGTTCCCGGTATCCGGCGGGACAGCTCCTCCAGCGTGGTGTCGAATGCTTTTCTGTCCGCATCCTTTTTCAAAACAGGAAGTATCTCCTCATAGACGCTTTTGCCCGTAAGCTCTGTGTACAGGCCGTTGTTTACAATCATCTGAACACCGTTGACAAACCCGCTGCTTCCGATGCTGATATAGCCGCCGTAATCGTCCAGCACATACAGAACAGGGATTTCCTTTCCCCTAACGTGGATGGTTTCCCCTGCCCGGATGCCGGTTCTGGGAACCTGCTTCCCGTCATAGGCAAAAGGGACAGGGTTGCGGATTACGCAGCCCTCACCGGCTTTCAAAGCCTCCAGCTGTTCTTTTGTAAGCTGTGCTTTGAAAAATTTATCCATATACAGCCCGCTGAGTCCGGCGACCTGAAAGGTTTCGCCTGGCTGCAGGGAAAAATCCAGGGCCATCTCTTCTATTCTGTTTTCATCGTTCTGCAAGTATATGGAAAGCTGCAAAGCGGCGGCGGCCTCCACATTTTCATTTTGTTCCAGCTCTTCCAATATCTCCGGAGTAAAGCCAACGGTTTCATTGATCACGGAATAATCCCCCAGATGCGCCTCCTCCAATGAGCCTGCCGTATTCAGCAGGGAAACAAAGCTTTGCAGGGCAATAAAAACAGTAATGCTCATAACCAGGGATAATATGGTAATGGCCATCCGCCCCCTGTTCCTTTTCAGGTTGAGACGGGCATAATAAGCTTCAAAGCTCCTGATCCGTTTCACCTTCCGCCCTCTGCGCCTGACTCTGGTATCGGTATGGGATATCGCCACGACAGGCGGCACATTCGCAGCCGACCGGGCGGCAGGCAGGGCCGCAATCAAAGCAAAGCCTAAAGTGATAACGGCGCTCAGCGCAAGGAAAAGGCCTTTCCCGCCGCTGTTTTCTGCAATCAGCCGTTTCAGCTGTGCGGTATCGTTCACTAAAAAAATGTCCGGTGACAGCATTCCGGCCGCGGCGGACAGAATCCCCTCTGCCGAAAACATCCCCAACAGCATTCCGGCGGGGATTCCGCCAATACATAACAGGAGGATTTCGGTGGTGACGATGGCGTAGAGCTGTCCTTTTTCTCCTCCCATGGCCCGCAGCGTCCCGAACTGTCTGATCCGTTTGGATACGGCGATCTTCAGAATGTTATAAATGACCAGCCCCGCTGCCAGCAGGACCAACGTCCCCGCCAGAAGGCCCGCCACCGTCAGAAATGGAAAGCCCTGATCCGAAACCTCCGTATCGGCGGCCTCTTCATCATAGGGTATCCCCAAAGCCCTGAGATACGTCACATTATAGATTGTGTCCAGCTCATGGACATGAAGACGTGAAACCAGATCATCCATAGTATCCTGAAAGGCGCCCTTTTCAGAGGTGCGGATGTCCACAAGATAGTAAATATAGGAATCCGGCAGGACCTGTTCCGCCGTCCCCTCTCCCACAATGCCGCAGACGATTCCCGCCGCATAACCCATATAATTGCTCTCAGTAATCCCTGTAAGGATAAAATTAGACTGATACGTCAATTCTTCTGTTTCAACGCCATGCCGGAGCGTTTTTGCCGCCGTGAGGGTAATGGTATCGCCCACCTTGCCCTCAACCCCCATCAGACGCAGCGCATCCTCCGGCAGCGCGATTTCCATCGCCCGTTCCGGCAGCCTTCCTTCCCGTAGCCGCGTAAAGGATGGAAAAATCTTCCCGCTGCCATCCCGGAACTCAATCAGATCCAGATGAAGCGCCCTGCTCAATTCCACCGTGCCCAGGCTTACGGACACCCCCGTATAAGAAAGCCTGGGATCGTTTTGCAGAGCCTCCGCCTGCTCCTCATTCATCTGCACAAACGTCGCATAACGGTCGCCTCCAATCGCGATGGCCTGCTGCTGCCGCATGGCGGAAAGAACGCCGGCGGACTGCCCGATCACTGTTGTCATCGCCGTGGACAGGATGATTGCAGCCAGAATTAAAAAAGAGGTCATTTTCTGTGCCAGAAGCTCTTTAAAAGCCAGTGTGCGATATGATTTCATCCTGCCGTCACCTCCGAAAGCACGCCGTCTGTGATATGGAACTGCCGTTTTGCCATCCGCGCTATACGGCTGTCGTGGGTAATGATTACGAGGGATTTATCCATATCCTCCCAGATATTCTTCAATACCTCCATGACCTCGCTGCCGCTGCGGTTATCCAGGTTGCCTGTCGGCTCGTCGGCAAAAATAATGTCAGGCTGCGCAATCAGCGCCCGTGCAATGGCCACCCGCTGCTGCTGCCCGCCGGACAGCTCCCCCGGCAGATGCGTCAGGCGGCCGCCAAGCCCCAGGACATCGGTGAGCCGCTTTACATAGGCTTCCTCCGGCTGCTTTTTATCCAGCAGGAGGGGCATGATAATATTTTCCCTGGCCGTCAGTACCGGGAGCAGGTTAAACTGCTGGAATACAAAACCGATGCGCCTGCGCCGGAAGGCGGACAGCTCCCTGTCGCCCATGCTGTAAATATCCCTGCCATCGTAAGTCAGGCTGCCCGAGGACGGCCTGTCCAGCCCGGAAAGCAGGTGGAGCAGCGTGCTCTTCCCGCTTCCCGACGGCCCCATTATGGAAATGAATTCCTTCGAGGCGATCTGTAAATCCGCTTTATCCAGAGCCACCACCCGGTTCTCGCCGCTGCCGTAAATCTTTGTCAGTCCCTTTGCCGTTATGTTCATAAAAAAACACTCTCCTTTTCCAAGTAATAAGGAGAGTGTAGCGCATGGATCTCAAGAAACGCTCAAGGCTATTTATTAATTTGAAAAACCGCCGTTGCGGCCGCTCCATGACCCTGTACATTTTTCAGCGTCAGCGTTCCGCCATGTTTCATGCAGATCATCCGACAGACATACAGTCCCATGCCAAAGTGCTCCGCATCTTCCTTCATTTTTCAGAAGGGTTTCGGCCCGTCCTGCACGAGAGCGGCGGGATAGCCGGGGCCGTCATCCCGGACAGATAACGTAAGGAAGGAATCCCGGATACCGAGACGGAGGGCTATCTCACGTTCCGCAAAGCGCGCGGCATTCCCAAGCAGGTTCTCCGCCACTGTCAGAAACAATCCATAATCCAGAAGCACCGTACCTGTCCCGGACTGCTGTCCCGGGGCAGAATTATATATCTCGGACTGCTGCCCCGAGACGGTATCTGCCGCCTTTTCCCCAGCGCAGACAGACACCTTCAGTTTCGGAGCCAGCAGCCTCGCCGTTTCTTCCAGCTCCTCAAGCAGTACAGCACAGGATACTTCCTTTTTGCAGACCGGCATTTGCTCCAGCCGCTGGATGCTGCCCATCACCTCCACATACTGCTCAATGCGCAGCGTATAGCTCTCAAGCCGGGAAAGCGCCTGTTCGTCCGCCGTCCCCTGCCGCAGCTGCTTCACGGTACCCTTCAGGACCGTTACAGGATTGCGGAGATCGTGGGAAAAGGCCGCGTTCAGCCGCTTTCGTTCCTCCGCCTGCCTCCAAAGCTCCTGATTTGATTTTAATAATTCTGCTCTCATGGTTTCAAACGCCGCACACAGCTGCCCCAGCTCATCGTCCGACACCACCGGAATTGCAAAATCCAAATCCTGCTTCCTGATGCGCAGCACACCTTCCTGTAATATCATAATCGGCGCCCTGCATTTCAGGCGGTAGAACAAGGCCCCCGCACCGGCAAGGCCGCAGACCGGAAAAAGAATACAGGAAAAAATCTGGATATACCCCAATGCCGCCGACACCGCCCTCTGTTCCCCCGTCGGTTCCTCCAAATAAGTTATCATCCCATCCGGGCCAAACGCAATGCCTCCGGCGGGAAAGGCTGAACGGAGCGCGCTGCAGCCAGCCCAGACCGCGGCCGTCAGAAGCAGGGAGCCTAAAAGACACATGACGGCCAACAGGAAAAAGGCCTTCTTTAGCCCCATATTAGCCCCATATTTTTTATCCGTTCCACTTATATCCGCACCCCCAGACCGTTTCAATATAATTATGAAGCGTATGCGCGCCCAGCTTCGCCCGGATTTTCCTGATGTGCTCCATAACAGTATCGCTGCTGCCTTCACCGTCAATACCCCAGACGGTTTCATAGATACGTTCCCTCCCGAAAACCTGCCCCTCATTCAGAGAAAGAAGCTCCACGATATCAAACTCCCTTTTTGACAGGGCCACCGGTTCACAGCCTGCCGCAACCGTCCGGGCTGAATAATCAATAGCCAGCTCACCGAAGAAACGGACCGTCATACATTTCTCCCGTCGTTTTTCCCGCCGCAGATGTGCGTCCACTCTGGCTCCCAGTTCCTCCAAATCAAAGGGTTTCACGATATAATCATCTGCCCCGGCCTGAAAGCCGCTGATTTTATCCGCAGACTCCACCCGCGCCGTCAGAAATAAAATGGGACAGCTGATATATTCCCTTAGCCTCCGGCAAACCGCAAGGCCATCCATTTCAGGCATGTTGATGTCAAGAAGAATAAGCTCCGGATTCCGGGCGGCCTTTTCCAGCGCTTCTTTGCCGCTGTATGCGGTCAGGACCTCATATCGCGCCTGAAAATAACTCTTCATCATATCTACTATGCCGTACTCGTCATCCACGATCAATATTTTCTGTTTCATCACCTTTTCTCCCATTTATTTCTATCCTATTATGTTAAGTATAAACGGTAATTCTCAAGATTTTCCCAAAATGGGGAGGGAAAATTAATTACTGTTTTTCCGTATTCCCTCCTTCTGTTTCCCTCCTATAACATCCTCCAGGAAAACCGGCCGGTATCCGTTTTGGTGGAGAATGCACAGGGCGGAATGAAGCTTCTCCTCAAAGTCCGGCTGCCAGGCAGCATAATCTTCATAAAAATACTGCTCATGGGTCATCAACTGGATAAACGGCGTATGCTGCCCCCGTTCCACATTCTGAATTATGTTTTCAATAATAGCTTCCGTCTCGCCGAACCCATGCTGGTTCAGAATGATATCGTTGTGCGCGAAGGTCAGGCCCGTCTGTGCATCATATACGAATTCTCCCCTGCGAAGTTTTTCCGCCTCATCCGGCGAAAGATGATAATGAAGGGCTTCCCTTCCCGTTTTTTCATAAAACATGCCAATCAGGCCTCTGATACCGTGATTTCCAAGCATGGAACAGCCCTCCGGGGACGCTGCCGCATAATGTATGGTAGTGGTGCGGGCCACAGCGTCCGGTCCTGCGATTCGGTAAAGCTGTGACATGACATCTTCAAAATCGCGCTCCAAAAGCGCTACATCATCTTCATAAGGATATGGGGGATCATTATGGCGCGCATGAAAAGAAAATTTAAGCCATCCCGAATTTTCTTTTAATTCCTTTTTATAAATATCGGGAACATCAGCCAGTGAAAAACTTCCGGGATAATAGCTGTAGAACATATTGAGCTGAAACTTGCAGCCAAATTCTTTATGCTGACGGAAGAGCATCGCCAGATAAGGGCTCTGTAATAAAGACGGTTCCTTCCGCCGGCAGGCATTTTCCATAAAACGGATGTTATCATCAAGCGTAAAACAATATATTTTTTCCATAAATGTGCTCCTTTTATTCGTTGGAAATTTCAATGACTGCCGGAATATGGATTGTGACCACCGTCCCGGCGCCCGGGACGCTTTTGCAGGATAATCCATATTCGTATCCATAGGCTATCTTTAAACGGTCAATAATATTTTTAACACCATATCCGCCCGGCTCCCGTGCGATTTCACCCGGTGGAGAAGAAAATACCGCATCGGCTTTTTCCTGTGGCATTCCGATTCCATCATCGGCCACCTCTATATATACGTCTTCCCCTTTCCGGTATCCATGTACCGTAATGGTCCCCGTTCCGTCCTCCCGTTCATAAATTCCATGGATCGCCGCATTTTCAATGATTGGCTGGAGCACTATTTTTATAATGTACAGATTTTCGATTTCAGGGGAAATATCCCTACGACACCAACGGCAACTGGGGCATCCGAAATGATAAATACTGGAAATCAGTGGAAGGCGGAATCCCCAATTATGACAAATTATATGACAAGTGGATAAAAACAGCGCAGGCAGGGGAATTCGCAGCATTTACCTTTAACAATGAAAGTGTGAAAAATCAGGTTGCAGCTATGAATGATATTTATAACACCAATATCAAACTGCTCTACCTTGGCTTTACAGATGATCCCCAAAAGGACATAAAGGCAACACAGGAAAAGCTGAAGGCCGCCGGAGCCGATGAGGTTTATTCGGAAATGACACGGCAGGCAAAGGAATGGAAGGATTCTTTGCAGGAATAGGCGGCAGTATATGATCTTATTGGAAACAGTCTCTGTCCGGCAAAGACTCAGGCCATAACCAAAACGGTCCGCGGACAAAGCGCCGCGGACCGTTTTCTTATCCGCAATGCATTGTCCCTATACTCTCCGGGCAGCTTCCCATACCATCCATCCGTGCAATGTCGGCCGCCCATTATTTTTTGGGAGCCGTTTTTTTCAACAGGAACAGACGGTTCAGTCCCTCCTGCCACGGATACCTGAACTCCATATAGCGTTCCACGCGGCCATAAGAGGCCAGTATCCTTTTCCAGTGTTCCGTTGTTTCCTGATGAAGCCGGAGAACCCCGTCTTCCTCATACAGATGATCCCCCATTTTCTGATAATCAAACCTTTTTAAGTCCTTGGGGGAATAAAAGGGATTCAGTTTAATGAACCAGTACCCTCCGGGGGCAAGAACACGATCCAGGTTCCGCAAGACGCTCTCGTCCGCCTTCTTTGGCATCACGTCCAGAACGTTTGACAATATGACTCCGTCAAATTCACCGGCCCCAAAGCCGGCCAGCAGACTGCTGTTTCCCGTAAAAAAATGCAGTCCCCGGTATCCGCTCATATTTGCCGTCTTCCTTGCAAATTCAATCCCCCGTTCCGCCTCATCGATTCCAACGCCTTTTTTCCCCGGAAAATTCTGGATATATTGAAAAATAATATCTCCTGTTCCACATCCAAAATCCAGTACATAACTGGTTTTTTCGCCGAATTCCCGCAGACAGTTATCAAAGCCCGGTTCCACTGTCAGGTCCGTATTCCTCAAATCCACTGCCTGATATTCTGAGTAGATTTCATTCCATATACCTGTTTTTCTTCCATATGATTCCATTTATCCCCTTTCCGTTTCTGTTTCAACCTGCATTCCCGGCAACACCTGATACTTTATAATAATTTTTTAATATCACCTTCTTCCCTCATATATAGGACACCCTCAAAACAAAGCGAGGAGTCAGATCCTCTGCCCCTCGCCGTTTAATCATATTATATGGTTATTCCATGGAGATGTATTTCTCTTTCTTATCTGACTACGTTGTACCACTTGTTACCGGCGCTGTCAATATAGCTGTCACCAGCGCCACCACCCGTTTATTTCCCTGGCTTCTCCTTTCGTTCGGAACAAAGTAACGATTATTTAATCTATGAATACAATATCATACCGCCGTTTTCCCGGTATCCACTGTTCCACAATTCCTGAAAAGACAAATACCGGTAACCTCCATAGGTTGTTTCTTTTACATAAAGCTCCCCCTCGAACTCTTCATATCCCGTCAGCATGAACCAGTGCCACAGCAAATCCTTGAATTTATTATTCTTATGCCGAAGCAGCAGATACGGAATCGGGAACTTACTGTCAATCTGATTCTTTACCACCTGCATCGCTTCCTGTACCGGATTGGAATCTGAGTAAGCACCCAACTGCAAATCCGTGTTGCCAATATCCCGAAGATACCTCCCCATTCCATCCACATAGATATCCAGCCGATCGATTCCTTTCAATCTTGGCCGCAGATATGGCTTCATCAACATGGAAAAATCCAGATAATCACTCTTATTGAGATTTTTAATATCAAACGGATACAGCTTCTTCTTCACGCCTGCTTTTTCCATTGAAATACAACTGTCACAAGCCGCGGCGGCAGCACATCCGCCCATATGCATCCAATAATCCCGAAACCAGTCCTGATTCCCGCCAAATGAATTTTCTATATAAAAATACTCCAATTCCTTTTTCATATATATCCGCTCCTGTTCCTGTATAAACAAGCTTCCGGGTTCCTCATTTTCCTGCCATTCCTTCATGATATCCAGAGGGAAGCAGTCCTCTACGACAAACTTATTATACAACGAAAAGGACCTGAGTGACAGACTTTACCATATCTTTTAGCCTGCCCTCAACTGCCTGAAAACATCCTTTCAATACAATTTCTTTTATGCTGCCGCAGTCCCGTCCCTCGTCAGAGCGGCGGTTGTATCAATCAGGACTACCATCAGGCGCTGCCAGGTGCTGTTTTAATGGACAATGCTATTATACGCAGGTGTTCCGCAGATGTTTTGGAGTAACACCGGGCAGATAATTGATCTGTACCGAGCTTTTCAAAGCCGGGATAGTCTTTTGCTTTCGCCATATCACATCCCCATCTACATTCCATAATTCATAGCGTATACAGGAAATGATAGAATATGCAGTTCAATTACGGTTTATAATTCGTATATAATCCTTGCGTTGCATTTCGTACCGCAATATAATAAAAACAAATTGCCTGCTGTAACATTTTACGGACATTCACCTGTTATAATAATTTCAAAACCCTAAAGCGAGGAATAATGATATGAAACAGATTTTGATTGTCGAGGACGATAACCTTTTGAATAAAACGTTGGCCTACAATCTGGCGTCTGACGGCTACGGGATTACTTCCGCTGCGAACGCAAGGACAGCCGCCTCTGCTCTGAAGGCAGAAGTGTTTGATTTAGTGCTGCTGGATATTAACCTGCCCGATGGCAGCGGTTACGACCTGTGCCGCCTGCTCAAACCGAAATACCCTGACACGGTGGTAATTTTCCTGACCGCAAATGATCAGGAGTGCGACCAGATACGGGGCTATGAAGCCGGAGCGGTGGACTACATCACAAAGCCCTTTTCCATCGGGGCCTTACAGCGGAAAATCAGTGCCATGTTCGCCATGTTGGAACACCATAAACCGGCAAAGGACATTTACGACGACGGGCGGCTGTTTCTGGATTTTTCGGAGCAAACCGCCAGCTTGAACGGCAAGCCCCTCCCCCTCTCCGCTATGGAATTTAAGATGCTGAACCTGTTCTGCAAAAATCCGAAGCAGGTGTTGACCCGCCAGCAGCTTTTGGAAAAGCTGTGGGACGTGGATGAAAAATATGTGGATGAACATACCCTTACCACGTCTATAAGCCGTATTCGCAGCAAGATTGAGGCAGACGGAGAAAACTATATCAAGACCGTTTACGGGATGGGCTATCAATGGATGGGAGGCGAAAAGAAATGAAGCTAAATCGCCTCTCTGTCAAAAGGCTGTGCCTGCTGATTGGGGCCGGGGCGCTGCTCTCCATGTTGGCAATTACCATCACGTTTTATGCCCTGACTGGAAATAAACTGTTTTTTCTTATGGGCGCTGCGCTGATGATCTGCGCCCTGTTTTGGCTATTCCTGCTGGTGCTGTTCTTTGGAAAGCGGCTGTCCCTCTTTACTTCCGAATTATGCCGGACATTGGATAACATGATCAACGGCAGCGCCGAACCGCAAAGGGCCAGTGACAGCGAAACACTCTTTGCCCGGATCAGCCACCGCCTGACCCGGCTCTATGAGATTATGCAGGAAAACCGCTGTAGGGTGGACGAGGAACGCAAGGAGCTTCAAAGCCTTGTATCGGACATTTCCCATCAGGTAAAAACGCCGGTCAGCAATCTGAAAATGGTAACGGACACGCTTTTAACAAAGCCGGTCACCGAACAGGAACGGACGGAATTTTTGCAGGGAATCCGCAGCCAGACGGATAAGCTGGACTTTCTCTTTCAGGCGCTTGTA
>ERZ506775.102-NODE-102-length-80322-cov-9.12036_pt1 | contig 80322 bp, 74 predicted proteins | sample MGYA00513980_ERZ506775 | MGnify/ENA metagenome assembly ERZ506775 | reverse complement strand
TTACCACCACCACCAACACCAATTACTTTAATTCGTGCTACTTGTTCAAATCCTAATTCTTCACTCATGACAATATATCCTCTCTTTTTATATTAATCTTCACTAAAAAATGAATCTAATAGTTTTGACATTTTACTTCCTTGTTTTGAAGGCGCTGACTTTGTCAACCCTTTAAATCTAATTGCCATTGTATTTGTCACATCCGGCAATACTAATGAAGGTGTATAATCACCAACAACCTGTTTTCTTTCCATTAAGTAATAAACCATCCCAATTGCAGCTACTAATGACATATCACGAGTTCCAATCGTATCAGGACGATAGATTCGAACGGGACATTCTAAAACCTCTGTAGCAATAGTATCCAGCATTTCCAGCTCTCCACCACCACCAACGATTAAAGTTTCATATTTACTAATATCATCAATAACTGAAATCTTTTCTTTAATCTTATTCATTACTTCATAAGCTGTTTCATTTAATAAATCAGCCAAGTCCTGTTGTGTATAATCACGTTTTTGTTCATCAACAAAGGTTGTATGAATAATATCATTCTGACCTTGTGTTACATCTAATGAACCATATTTAATTTTATAAGCTTCTGCCTGATTCATTGATATCTGCATATTTTGGGCAATTTTACGAGTAAAATCATACCCTCCTACTTGGCAAACTGTCAAGTATTGTAAATATCCATCTTTATAAAATGAAACTGTCGAAGTCTTATAACCCATATCTATCAATAAAGCACCTTCTTGAAGATATACTGCATCAAAAGCCTCTTTTGCGCATGCAAACGCATTGATAGTAATATCAAGTACTTCCACACCGCATTTTTCAACTACCGAAATATATGGGTAAAGCAACTCTTTACTAGTAGTAATGACTAAAGAATCAACGATCAAATTTCTTGAAAGTTCCCCTAAAGGCGCCTCAACGGTTGCTCCTTTATCACTATGATAGCGAACTGGAATAATTGATACTACTTCTTCATCCTTAGAACGTTTAAATTTTGATGACAAACGCAATACTCTAACTATATCATCAGTAGATACTTTAGACCCAGCATCTGATAAACTAATGCTGCTGTCACTTTGATATAATTTAGCTTTTATGGTTGGAATTGTTAAAGCGACGCTCGTAATCTTAGATTCTAGAAAAGCCTCTGCTTCATCAATCAGTTTTCGTATATCTCTAATTAAGATACGATCATCTTCTATAATTCCCTTTTTCACTCCGTGACTAGGAATCGTTTTGACAAACAGTACATTGACATTAATGTTATTTACTTCAGCAACAAGAAACTTTAAGGTTGCACTACCGATGTCTAAAACAGCGTAAATATCTTTCATCACGTATCCCCTTTTCTTAGTATATATACAATATTAGCATAAAAACAGTTATTTTTAAACTCCTTTAAGCAATCCCGTAGAAAAAATTAATTATGAACATAAACATACTTCCCGACAAAATCATAATACTTATAATCTGGGAATTCTTCCATCTTTAAAGCATAATTATCGCCCTTTAATTGTACTGCCATATCATCATATCGCAAATATAGAATTTTACCATCATCCATGATAAATTCACAACGTTTATCGTCAAGATTTTCAGGCGCATAATTAATATCTGAAATTTGATTAACTACTTGAGCGGGAATTTTTGCAAATTCCTTTGCAAAAGCTGCAAAGCGATCATAATCAAAACCATTTAATTTTGGACACCGTTGTACATATGTAGTTAATACTCCAGCCTCATCTTTAGTTACACGGCCAGTTTCATCAACAACGTACAATATATTATCAATCGTACATTGACCAATCGGGTCAGCTTCAACTACTTTTATTTTAACATGACCAAATAAATCTTTTGTAACCTTGGCATCCTTAATTAGCGATGTTTTTTTAATGGCATTTTCAGCTGCATCCATACTTTTAAAGAAAGTATAATCCTGATGCAGTTTTATTTTTGAAGCGGTAATTATTTCTTCACTACTCACACGATTATTACCACTAACAGTTATTGTCTGTAAACGACTATAATCACTGACAAAAAAAGCAATAATCAATCCTATAACTAAAATTACAAAAATGACACGTCGACGCCTTTTTCGCTTCTTTGCCTTTTGTTTCTTTAAATAAGCAAGAACTTGATCGCGATCATAATCGTTATATATATTCTGTTGTTGCTTTCTTTTTGCCATACACTACTCCCAATTAATCAATCCAACCTCACGTCTTAACTTAACTCCAAATTTTTCATTTACTTTCTCTTGTACTAACATAATCAAATCATAAATATCTTTAGCACTGGCATAGCCATTATTTACAATAAAATTAGAATGTTTTGGCGAAACTTGAGCTCCTCCAATTTCATAGCCTCTTAAGCCACATTCATCAATATACTGCCAAGCCGGTTTATCTTGCGGATTTCTAAATACACTTCCGGCACTTGGCATATTCCAAGGTTGTGAAGACATTCTTCGTTCCTTACGTTTATCTAAAACAGCTTTAATCTCATCAGGACTTTTAGCAGTCAATTCAAACGTTACTTCCAAAACAATCAATTTTCGATTATCTTGACAAATTGAATGACGATAAGAAAAGTCCATCTGTTCATTATTAAAAGTAACAACTTCATGCTTTTCATTTAATAATGTGACCGTCTTTACTACACTTGCCAGGTCATACTTATATGCTCCAGCATTCATATATATTCCACCACCAATTGAGCCAGGAATCCCGCCCATAAATTCAAAACCGCTTAATCCAATTTTAGCAGCTTGATATGATAATGAAATCATTGGTACACCAGCTTGAGCAATCATCGTCGAACCATTGACCTTAATCTCATTAAAACATTCGTTGAGAGAAATAATTAAGCCCTCATATTCACGATCAGAGAATAATAAATTTGAACCCCGACCGATTACTAAATATTTAACCCGATGCTTACCACAATATTTAATTGTTTTAATCAGACTATCAACATCTTTAACTTTTAAATAAATACGCGCTGGTCCTCCGACTTTATAAGTGGTATGTTTATACATCGGCTCATCTTCAATCATCTCACCAACATCTAATTTTTCTAAATCTTCTTTAACTTGAGAAAATTTCATTCTATACTCCTACATTTCTTTAATTAATTTATAAATATCTCTACATGCATTTGGTTTACCAAGAGCCTTGGCACTTTTTTGCATACTCTCTTGAACAATTTTATTCTCTAAAATATAATCCACTTTTTCCACAAAATCTTTACTATTAAGATTTTCCTCTAAAATCATCATTGCTGCATTACGATCAGCTAATTCTCGAGCATTATACTCCTGATGATTAGCGGCAACATAAGGACTTGGAATTAAAATTGCTGGGATCCCTACCGCTGTAATTTCTGCCAGCGTAGAAGCACCAGCACGAGAAACAACCAAGGTTGTATTCTTTAATACTGATGGCATATCATCAATATACGGTACTAATTTAATATTCTTATTTAACTTTCCTAATTTTGTTTTCATCTCTTCAAAATAAGGCTTCCCAGTTACATAAAGCACTTGATAATTCTTTTGTTCAAAAGTCTTTAATGATTTTAACATCATTTCGTTAACAGATTTTGAACCCAATGATCCCATTACAATAGTCACTAAAGGAAGATTTTTATTTAGATGATATTTTTTAAAAATATCATCTGGTTTGATTGAGGCAATTACACTAGCACGTGGATTCCCTAATTTATAAGTTTTATCTTTGGGAAAATTCTCATATGCTTTATCATAACAACATACGATTTTATCAACATTTTTAATTAAAATTTTATTTGTTAAACCAATAATTGAATTTTGTTCATGAATCATTGTTTTATATCCTAAGCGATTAGCAGCTTCAACAACACTAGCACTAGGATAACCACCAAAACCAATGACAATATCCGGTTTGAATTTTTTAACTATTTTTTTCGCTGTAAAAATTGATTTAACAAAAATAGCAGCAGCAATCCCCTTTTTAATAGGATTTCCAACTAACCCGCGAACATTTAAACCAATATATTCATAGCCTTGTTGAGGTACTACTTCTGATTCAATACGATCCTTAGTTCCTACAAAAAGAAACTCACTATCTGGTTCTACTTCTTTTATATATTCAACTAAAGCTAAGGCAGGGTATAAGTGTCCACCTGTGCCCCCAGCTCCAACTATTACTTTCATCATCTCACCTCTAGACACTAGTATAACATTAATATGTTGATTTTGAAATATTTAATACAATTCCAATTGCAATAAGCGTAATCGTCAATGACGATCCTCCGTAAGACATTAACGGCAAAGTTACTCCCGTTACTGGAAATAAACCGACAACTACTCCAAGATTGATCAAAGTTTGAATTCCAATCATTGAAATAATTCCAATCATTAAAAAGCTGCCAAATAAATCTTTTACTTTAGTTGCTTGATTAAAGACAGTTACAAACATATAACCGTACATTCCAACTAATAAAACGCCCCCAATCAATCCAAATTCTTCTAAAAATATAGCAAAAATAAAATCTGTTTGTGGTTCCGGTAAATAAAAATGTTTTTGCACACTATTATTAAAGCCTACTCCTAAAATTCCCCCTGGTGCAATCGCATAAAGTGACTGAATAATTTGGAAACCACTTCCTAAGGGATCGGCAAAAGGGTTTAAAAAAGCTACGATACGTGCTAAACGATATGGAGCCGAAATAATCATAATAACGATTCCAATTACCCCTAAGATCCCTAACATAACAAAATATTTAAATGGAAATGGACTAACGATCAACATCACTACAATTGAACAAGCCATTACAACACCACTACCAAAATCAGGCTGAAGCATAATTAAACCAAACCCAAGTCCCAAAATCAATAACAACTTCAAACTAGCTTTTAGTTTCTTTAATTCATGATAATGATTGTTAATATAGTTTGCACTATAAATAATTATCGCAATTTTAAACAGCTCAGATGGCTGCAACGAAATAATACCTAAATTAAACCATGAGCGCGACCCCCCGCGAACTGCTCCAATCCCCGGAATCAAAACTAAAATCATCAAGATAAAAGACCCAATCAAAAGTTTATTTGCATTTTTTTGATAAATATGATAATCAATCTTTGAAAACACAAACATAGCAATTATACCAATAACAGCAAAAATTCCTTGTCGTTTAATGTAATATAAAGAATCATTAAATTTATATCCGGCCCAAATATTCGAGGCACTATATACCATCATCAACCCAATTATCACAATTATTAAAACTGTAACGACCACTCTTCTACGTTTCATATACTTACCTCCATTTTAAGTATATGAAAAAATATTTTAAGAAATGAAAAAAAGCTTATCATTCCTGATAAACTTTTTATTTAATCATAACCTTGATATTCCTTTTTAAATCATTTAACTGCTTATCATACGTTGCTTCTTTAGCTAATACCTTTGCTCTTTCAAAATAATCAATTCCTCCAAATCCTCTAAAATATACAATGGTATAACCATAATTACTCATTAATACTTCCAAATCTCCAACTTGTCGAGATTCATCAAAAACCCAATTTGCAATTTCAATAGTACTATCCCCTTTAGATATATTGTCATAATCTCCCTGATTGTTCTTATCATCTGCATATTTACTATTATATTCATGAAACTTATCAATCGATCTGTCAGTATTATTCATAAAATCTTGTAGCAAATTGTCTGCAAATTCTTTACATGTATTCATTTTTTCGGTTGTCAAATTATCAGTATCTGTTTCTCTAGCATCTAAATAAACTGTTGAAATACTAGCTTGTCGATAAACAGGCTGTTCTCTAGCCACCAGCATAACTACATCAATACTAGAATCCCCTTCAACTACTTTAACACTATTAATTGGTAATGCCTGATCAAATAATACGGATTGCAAATATTCAGGTAAATCTGATTTTCTTAAATCTTGACGTAGACTCAAATCATTATTTTGATAATAAATTTTTTTATCATCACTACTATAATCAACTGCCATCTGTTTAAAATCTGCCTCACTACGAATCTTTTGGGCAAACTCATCTGCTTTTGCTTTATCATCCTTAGCAAAAGCAAAATAGCGAATATTGATCGTATCAATATCATTTTTATTAGCTAGATAATATTGCTCCACCTCTTCATCAGTTGGTTCTTTTAATAAAACTGCTGCATAGCGTGAGGCCAGATTAGCTTCCTCATAATAACTGATTAAATTATCCTTTGTTGCCTCTAAACCAAAGGTTGAATGGAGATAATCTTCAAAATCAATCTTATTTTCTTTACAATAACTTTCTAGTTCACCAAATGTTGAGCGAGCTTTCTTTTTATCATCAGCATTTATTTGATAACCAGCAGTTTTAGCACCTCTTACCAATGCCTCTACTTCTAAAATATCTTTCTTTGCCTGATCAGCAAAATAATATTCCCATGATTTGTCTGTATAACCAGTAACCGTACAATCTTGATTTTTTAAATCATTTATATCCTTTTCAATATTAAAATCAACTATACTTGCATAATCATCACTAAAAGCACTGTAATATTGGTTTAAATATTTAGTCAAAGCGCGACCATAGAAAAACTCAAATTTTGCTTTTGGCACCTCTTTATCATCTAGTTTCATTGTATAGCCAACTTTCAGATTTCCTAAATAATTATTTTCTGGTTCTTTGGAACAACCTATTATCAAAGCTGCCAGTACTAGCAAAATCATTAATTTTTTAAGTATTTTCATATGCTCACCTCAATTAATTATAGAGGTATGCTGAACCATACCTCTATATCATCTTTATCATTTTATTTTACTGCTTTTCTTTTTTTAGTTGTTACATATGCAGTTAATCCTGCCACTAGAGCAACGGCCCCAGCCAGCATTGTTGTGTTTAAATTAATTTCATCACCAGTTTTTACTGAAGTAGTAGGTTTATCAGGTGTTGGTGTAGGGGTAACTGTTGTTGTATCTGTAGTTGGACGGTCTGGATTATATGTTTGAACACGCTCATCATCAATAATTCCTGACCAGTTTAAACCATAGGCTACATCATAAGTATTTCCTTGTGTATCTTTATAACATACTAGATCACCAGCAACATCTTCTTTATTCGCTTCTACAGTATCCATATTTGCAGGAAATTGTAATGGTAATAATCCTTTTGGTTCAGATTTACCATTAATAATATCAAACACAGCACTATCACTTACAGAGAAGCCACATACGATTGCATCTACTTTGTCTTCAAATTCACTAACGATAACAGGACCATTAGCATTTAAAGCAACAACTACAGGAATATCTTTATTGACTGCTTTAGCTGCTTCTACAGCTTCTAAACAAGCTGTTAAATCGTATTCATTAGCAATTTTACTAGTTGCTCCATAATAAGATCTATTTTGTTGGGTACCATCACTATTTAAATCTCCAGCAATTGACACTTTTCTTACGTTTTCGCCATCAGCAGTATATGGGCGGTATTGCAATGATAATGGATAAAATTTTTGTTTACCATCTTCAACGATCATACCTGATTGATTAAATAAGCTTCCGTTATTTGGAGAACGCATTCCAACAATTACTTTATCAACATTTGATAAATCAGGTCGTACTACTTTATCATCAACTATTTCATCAGTTAAAACTGTTCCATAGATAGATTTAGCTGTCTCAATATTCATTGAATCTGACCAAGATGCAGGTGTATCACCAAAAACTCCTTTTTGTTCTGCAGTATATGTTTTAGGAATATAAACAGTCATATCTTTAGGATCTTTTGCTTGATCTTTAGCCGCTTTAATTGTGTTATCTTTATTCTTTAACATAACCACTGACTCTAACTGAGCTTGATATCCAGCGTCTTTTTTATCTTTACTTCCAGCTTCAGCTAATGATTCATCTAAATTCAAATAAGTATTTTCAAATAATCCTGGTTCCATTGTTAATTTCAGTAAACGTTTAGCTGAAGTTGCAAAGCGAGTATTAGCAGCTTCTTCGCCATCACGATCAACCATTTGCTGCCATGACCAAACGATTGGCTTATTGTCATTATTACCACCAAACATGTCACCACCAGCATCTAAGATTGCTAAATGTCTTTCGTTATCAGTAGCATTTTCCATTCCCCAAGCCATTCCTAGACCACCTAGTGCTAATTGTTCAGGGGGCGTGCTAGTAACACCCCAGTCAGTACAAACTACACCGTCAAAGCCTAAATCATCTCTTAAAATACTCATTTTAGACTTACTATAAGCTGAACCAACTCTTTCGCCACCTAAAGCACTACCGTCAGCATTGATTCCAATTGAATAAGATGTCATCACTGCAGTTGCCGCTCCAGTTTTCCCTTTCAATTTTAAGCCACCTTGAGCAAAAGGAGTTAAATGTTCTTCAAAATTACCACCTGGATAAACTGCATATTTACCTGCACGGGTATGTGATTCACGACCACCTTCACCGGCTCCATCACCAGGGAAGTGTTTGATCATACAGTTAATTGAATCTTTTCCCCATCCTTGATCTTCTCCATTAACATATGTTGATTGTGAACCGTCTACATAAGCTTGAGCCATATCTGTAGATAGTTTAGTATTTTCACCAAAAGTTCCACCAACTCTTAACCAGCGTGGTTCTGTCGCTAAATCTATTTGAGGTCCTAAAGCTGTTACAATTCCTAATGCACGATATTCAGCTGAAGATGCCTTTGCAAAATTATACATATGTTCAGTATCAAAAGTTGCTGCCAATCCAATATTAGAAGGCCATTTAGAAATATCTGTAACCCCACTAGAAACATTATCAGAATATAAATCTCCTGACCCTGCTGTTGAACGAGGATCAGAACTAAAATCAACAGGAACATTGAAATCAGATATTTCTACATACTCTTGCATCGCATTGACCCAACGTACTGAATCTTCCACATCATTTCCTGCTGCATCAGTAATATTTCTAACATAACTATTTGTTAAATAATCTTTTTGTGAATCTGTTAATCCTGCAGCACTATTTCCTTCATGGCTACTAAATAACATTAATCCAGCAATCTTTGCGATCCCATCTTCACCTTCAGCAACCAATGCATCAGCAAGATCTTGTGCTCTTGTTTCAGCATCAAGATACCATCTTTCATAATCATCGATTTCTCCATTTAAGTTCATATCTTTGAAAGCATATTCCTTACCATCGATATTTTCGCTTAACAACGCCGTTTTACCAGCTTCTTTAGCTTTTTCATCAAAAGCTTTTGAATAAGTCAAAGTTGGAGCTGCTTCACCTTTATAATCAGGATTAGTTACTACCATAATATCAATATCGTAGTCACTAAATTGAGCGTTTTCTCCGCTTCCTTCTGTTTTCGCAGCCTGATATTTTGCTTCCACAACAGAATATTTTGATAATTCTACTGCATTTAATGCAATCGGTGTTGCACTTCCGATAATACAGCCGGCAGCTGATAAAGCAGCCAATGTTTTTGTAAGTTTTTTCTTCTTACTCATCTTCGATTTTCCTCCTCGTTTAAATTCCCTATGCTTCTAGTATAAACGAGAAGTCGATGAAAGCGTTTACTTAATCATCGACAAAACACAAATAAAGTTTAACCTTTTTTGTTTTCGTGAAAAAAAGTATTTTTTCTTAGACCAAATTTATAAAAAAAATAAATCTATTTATAAAATTCTTAAATTATTTAATATCTATAAAAATAATAAGTAATCATTTTATAAATTAAATCAGCAATTGCTAAACGAATAAAATATTCATTAAATGAAAAAGGTATTGTTAGTGTTGTAACATTATCATAATTTTGAACTGACTTTTGACCAATAAAAATAACTTTACAATTAGTTTGCATAATTCTTTCTAATCCATATACCGGTTCAATAGTTTCCTTTTCAATAAACCCATCAAATGAATGAACTCCGTTAGTAATAATTATTAAACTTTCTTGATCAATCAAAGCTAACTGTTCCTCAAAATCCTTTTTATTTAAAGATTTAGGAAAAATCAATTCCTTATGATATAACCCCAATAATTCTTGAAAATCATAAAACAGCGGTAATTCTCGAGGTTCTCCAAAGACAAAGATATTATTTGCTTCATTAATTTGTTTAGCGAATATTTTTATTTTTTGAAATGTAACAATTTTTTGTACTTCACTAAAATATTCATCGTTTAGTCGAACATACTCATTTAAATTATCTTTTGAAAACATTAAGTTTGCATTCATCTTTAAGCGATCCAAGCGAATCTTTTCATCGAGACATTCTTCTTGAAAATCACTGCAAAAGACTTTCCAAGAATCATATCCTAAATAACGGCAAAATTTTAAAACAGATGTTTTTGAAATCAAGGTATCTTCAACAACTTTGCTAATTGATAATCGATTGATCGTATCACAATTAGCTAATAAATATTTTGCTAACGAATAATGAATATTTTCATTTTGATTGTAATTGATTAATTGATGTAATTTAATTAAGATTGATCCCACTATTATTTCCCTCGACAATACTTTAAATTATACTCAATATAAATTAAATCTAAGATCAATATCGTATAATAATCAAAATCAACAAAACTATTTTTATTAGTCGTTGGAATGTAGAGATAATGATTGATGTATTGAAGTGAGCTATACCGATTACTGCAGCTAATAACTGCTTTCTTGCCAGCATTATTACAAATTAAATTAAACTTGGACTTACATTCACCAACATATCTTCCAGAAGCAGTTAAAATAATCGCTAGATCGTCCTCATTCATTGGCTCTAAATAATCACTTTCACTTTGAAAATCACTATAAACTGTTTTACCAATACTGATCATATTTATTTGGAAATCAACTGCCAATGATAATGGATATACTGCCCCAAATAAATAAATTCTACTACTTTGATTAATTATTTCAACTAGTGCATTGATCTCTTTTTTTAAATTATTTTTAAATTCTAAACTATCATTTTTAGCAATATAACATAAATGATCATAGATACTTTCTATATCAATATTACTAAAACGACTTTCAATTTGCTGTTCTTTAACTTTTTTTGTTTTAACTAAAAAGCTTTGAAAATTATTCCAAGAATGAAAACCAAAATATTCACAAAATCTCGTTACACTAGCTCTCGAAACATAACATTCATCCATAATATCTTTAAGCGTAATATTTTGGCAATAACTATAATTTTTAATAATATACCGGGCTATTTCGTAAATCACATCTTTTTTTACACATGAATTGATATAGACTATCAATCTGCTGAGTAATGTATTCATGCCTTCCTCCTTTATAAAATAATATTTATCTATAAACAGGTAGCACTGAAACGACATTAAGATAACTTACGATTACCCATAAGCTTGCAATTTTTAATGTTACCATGCATATACATATAATTTTATTATATAATGGGAAATTTTCAAATAGAAAGTTTTTCATAAATTAAAAAAGACACTTTCGACAATAAAATAAACCTTTAAGCTATATTCCTTAAAGGTTCACTTTACAAAGCATCTTCTATAATTTATTAACAATATTTTTAAATACTCGACCACGTTCTTCATATCCAGAAAATTCATCAAAACTGCTGGTTGATGGCGAAAGTAAAATAATATCGCCAGCTTTTGCTTTCTCGATTGCCAGCAAAGTCGCTGCTTCTAAATTCTCAACAGAACTACTGTTTGCAACATGCATATCATTTTTAAATCGCTCTCCAGCAGCACCAAATGTCACCAGATGACTGATTTTATTACCATAAGTAGCCATTTCGGTTAAATCTAACCCTTTATCAAAACCACCCATCAATAAAATTACTGGTTGTTCAAAAGCTTTTAAAGCAATGATCGTAGCGTCAGTATTAGTTGCTTTTGAATCATTATAGATTTTAACTCCATTAATTTCTCTAACAAACTCAATTCGATGTTCAACACCAATAAATGAGGCAATTTCTCGATTGATGACTGTTACTGGTACATCACATTTTTTAGCAATGCAGATAGCTGTCATAATATTTTGAATGTTATGGCGTCCTACAACTTTAATATCCGCTAAGTTAATAATTAATTCATCTCGATAATAGATTGCCTGTTCTTTGATCATACAGTCAGCTTCATGTATCAATGACATTGTGACTTGATTACATGGAACTGGATATTTTTCCAAATACTCCATTACTGTTTTATCATCAAGATTAACCACAAAATAATCATCCAGATCAGTATTCTTATAAATATTTGTTTTAGAAGCATAATACTCATCCAATGAGGCCATATAATCTAAATGATCGGGTGTTAAATTGATGATCGTTGAGACATAAGGCTTAAATCGTTCAATATCTAATAACTGAAAGTTACTCATTTCAATTACTACATAATGATTTTCTTCATTAAGAAGATCATTATCTAAAACAACATCACATAGTGGTGTTCCCACATTACCTGCTAAATGAACATGTTGATATTGTCCCTTTAATATTTTATCAATTAAAGTAACTGTTGTTGTTTTACCATTAGTACCAGTTACTCCAATATAATGTTGTTTTTTAGCAACTTGAAAAGCTAATTCAATTTCCGTATATACAGGAACCTTTCTTTCCTTAAGTCTTAAAATAAATGGCTTATGATAATTAATTCCAGGGTTCTTGATTACAAAGTCAAAATCACGTTCAAATAATTCAGTTGGGTGTGACCCTGTTACCATTTCAATTCCCATATCAAGATATTGTTGATATTCTGGAATATCCTTAATTTCTTTAGCTTCATTAACCGTAATCGTTGCATTTAATTTATGAAGCAATCTAATCGCAGCCTTACCACTTTTAGCAAGTCCAATCACTAATACCTTTTTTCCAGTAAACATATTCTATAGCACCCCAATTACAATTGATAAGATTCCACAGATGAAACCAATGAACCAGAATGAAATAGTTACTTGTTGTTCACTCCAGCCCAACATTTCAAAGTGATGATGGATCGGTGCCATCTTAAATACTCGTTTTCCCCGAGTTTTAAATGAGACTACTTGAATAATAACCGATAAAGTTTCCATTAAAAAGACTCCACCAACTAAAATAAGTAATAACTCTTGTTTTGTAAGTATCGCTAAAATAGCCAAGAAACCACCTAGACCAAGCGAACCTACATCACCCATAAATATCTTAGCAGGATGATAATTAAACATCATGAAACCAAGTAAAGCCCCTACCATTGCAGTTGCATAACTTGCAAGAGTATAATCTTTTGTCATGATAGAAAAGATTATAAATGGTGCAATCGCAACCATTGAAAGACCAGTTGCTAATCCATCTAAACCATCAGATAAATTTACACCGTTACTTTCCCCTGCAAACATTACTAAGATTAATGCTGGATATAAATAACCCATATCAATATTAATATCTAATAATGGAATTGTAATTACTGATGTAAAATCAGGAATAAAGTTCATTGCAAAGAAATAACAAATAATTGCTAACGCGATCTGAGCTAATAATTTAGCTAGTGGCGGTAATCCCTTATTACTATGTTTAACAATGATCAAAGCATCATCCACAAATCCAATTGCACTATATCCAACTAAAACAATTGTTGCTAAAATCAGCTCCGGATCAAGTAAATTATTAAAATTAACAATAAAAGCACCAAGAATTGCGGCAATCACAAAAACGATTCCACCCATTGTTGGTGTACCATTTTTTGACTTATGTGATTCAAGTCCTTCTTCACGTTCAACTTGACCAAATTTCATCTTATGTAGGAATGGAATTACTTTAGGCATTGCTAGAACAACAAGAATAAAGCCAATTCCAAAAGCAATTATTAGTTTTAAGAAGTTTTCCATCTATATGTCCCCTTTTTTATAAAATTCGTCTTTACTATATCATATTATCGTTTAATAGGCAAAATAAAAGGGACAAGAGTCCCAATTATTAAATTGTTTTACCCACTAATTCCTAGATCCTTCATTAATTCAAGGGCCCGTTTAATAACTGCGTCCTCATCTTCTCCATCAGCAATAATTTCAATTTTTGCTTTTGTTGGAATACCCAGAGATAGAACCCCCATCAATGATTTCATGTTGACAGTTTTAGATGCGTAGACTAACTTAATATCACTGTTGAACATCTTCATAGTATCAACTAGTTCGGTTGCTGGAGTCGCATAAAGACCAACTGGATCAGTTACGGTAACGTCGATTCTTTTTACCATATTGCTTACCTCCTTAATTACTTATATTATAACATTGTTACCTAGTTATTGCATCTAATATAATTATCTTTTTTCAATTTGAATTACGTATGGAGCAGATAACTTATTCATCATTTTAAACAACGCTACATTATAACTTATATGATCTAAACTGGCGACATATTCCTCAATTAACAAACTTTCTTTTTTTCCCTCATCATGACCAATGTAAACAACTAAAAACAATTCTCCTTTTCGATTCAAATATTCAACTGCTTTTTTTATTGCTTGCAAAGAACTGTCCGCCATAGTTGTAATTTGATGATCTCCATTGGGGAGATAACCGAGATTAAAAATTCCTACATCAAAGTTTTTTACATAGCAATCAAAATTTTCATGAGAAGCTAAAATCAAATTTACATTATCAGTATCTTCTATCAACTTCTTTGTATTATTTAAAGCTTCCTGCTGAATATCAAAACTATAAACTTGTTTAGCCACTTTACTTAAAAATAAAGTATCATGACCATTCCCCATTGTAAAATCAATTGCAATTTGGTAGTCTTTTCTCTTAATTCGATTATGCACATATTCAATCATCGTTTCCATATTTTCCTATACTCCTGTTACATTTTGTGTAATCTATTACAATCGTTTTTATTTTAACACATTTAGCTAAAAAAATTTGTACCAACCTATTTTTTTGGTTATAATGAGACTGTAAAAATAAGGAGGATTAAATTATATGGCTTTAAGTAAAGATTTTTTATGGGGTGGCGCTTTAGCTGCTCATCAATTTGAAGGTGGGGTTTTAAATACCTCAAAAGGATATAGTGTTGCTGATGTGATGACTGCCGGAGCACATGGTGTTCCTCGCCGTATTACTGATCAAATCATGGAAAATGAATATTATCCAAACCATGTTGGAATTGACTTCTATTCTCATTACAAGGAAGATATTGCTTTATTTGCGGAAATGGGATTTAAATGCTTTAGAACATCTATCGCATGGACTCGTATTTTCCCTAATGGTGATGAAACAGAACCCAATGAAGAAGGATTACAATTCTATGATGATGTTTTTGATGAATTATTAAAATATGGAATTGAGCCAGTTATCACATTATCTCATTTTGAGATGCCTTATCATTTAGCAAAAGAATATGGTGGTTTTATGAATCGTAAAACTATTGATTTCTTTGTTAAATTTGCTGAAGTATGTTTTAAAAGATATAAAGATAAAGTTAAATATTGGATGACTTTTAATGAAATTAATAATCAAATGAATTTTAAAAATGATATTTTTGGCTGGACTAATAGTGGTGCTCATTTTGGAGATTATGATAATCCTGAAGAAGCGATGTATATTTGCGGTCATCATACTTTATTAGCAAGTGCATTAGCAGTAAAAATTGGTAAACAAATCAATCCTAACTTTTTGATTGGAAATATGATTGCAATGGTTCCAATTTATCCATTTTCATGTCGTCCTGCTGATATGGTATTATCAAATCAGATGATGCATGATCGCTGGTTCTTCTGTGACGTTCAATGTCGCGGTCATTACCCTGCATATGCTTTAAAAATGTTTGAACGCAAAGGCTTTAATATTAACATTACAGAAGAAGATAAGAAAATTCTTGCTGAAGGAACTGTAGATTATATAGGATTTAGTTATTATATGACTAATACTGTAGATTCAACTGCACATCAAGATGTTTCTAAAGCAACTGATGGTTCAAGTGAGCATTCTGTTAAAAATCCATTTATTAAAGAATCTGACTGGGGCTGGGCAATTGATCCAGAAGGATTAAGATATGCATTGAATATTTTTTATGAAAGATATGAAAAACCATTATTTATCGTCGAAAATGGTTTTGGTGCCATTGACGTTAAAGAAGCTGATGGTTCTTGCCATGATGACTATCGCATCAACTATTTAAAAGCTCATATTAAAGAAATGAAAAAAGCTGTTGAACTTGACGGGATTGATTTAATTGGTTATACCCCTTGGGGATGTATTGACTGTGTTTCATTTACTACTGGTGAAATGAAAAAACGTTATGGTTTTATCTATGTTGATCGTGATAATGAAGGTAATGGTACTTTAGAAAGAAGTAAAAAAGATTCTTTCGAATGGTATAAAAAAGTAATTGCTTCAAATGGAGAAAATCTAGACTAAAAACAATAAGATAAAAGTTACTTTTCTAATATAGTAATCATGTTTATAATATCTTAAGCTGAATTGCTCATTACAGAACATTACTTCTGCAACAAAGTATATTATGGCATGTTTTAACACTTATTAATAAGAAAATATTTTTATTCTTTTAAAATTGATACCGGACTGTTGTAATAACAGTCTTTTTCTACGTCTATTGCTCCTCTTAATCAAAACATCCTGTTACTAGCAAACTGTTTTTCTAATCTAAAAAGGCGACTTCTAAAGATTTAAATGTCGTTCCTTCTACTTATCGATGTATCTATTAGTCCACCTTTCTTTTTTTAAACCATACATAATCCCAATCAAATCAGCTAAAAACCAGCCAATTGGAATTGCCCACCAAATCGCCAAAGTTCCAAATAATGGTGCTAAAAGATATGCTAAAACAACACGTGTCCCTAGCGAAATAACAGTTAAAACTACAGAAATTCCTGGTTTACCAACCCCACGATAATAACCATACAATAAAAATAAACATCCAATTCCTAAATAACAAGCACCTTCAATTCTTAGATACTGAGCCCCTTGATAGATAATTTCAGACTTTGAAGATTCTATGAAGATCAGCATTAGCTTATCAGCAAAGATAAAGACTAAGGCAGAAATAAAAATACAAAAGATAGAAGCCATTACAACTGCTACTTTAAATCCTTTATGTATTCGTTCTTCTAATCCTGCTCCTTTATTTTGAGCAATATAGGTTGAAAAAGCATTACCAAAATCTTGAACTGGCATATAAGCAAATGAATCAATCTTTACAGCAGCAGCAAAAGCTGACATCGTTACTAAACCAAAACTATTTACTAACCCTTGAATCATTAAAATCCCAAAATTCATTACTGATTGCTGGATACAAGTTAATAATGAGTACGCTTTGATTTTCTCAAATATTTCACGTTCAAAATGCCAATGTTTTCGTTGCGGTAACAATTCTTTTTGACTTAGAAAGACATAAAGCATGATACCAATAGCACTAAAAGCTTGGGCAATCAATGTCGCAACAGCAGCTCCAGCTACCCCCATTGCAACTTCTGCCACTAAATAAATATCTAATCCAATATTTATAATTGATGCTAATGCTAGAAAGATCAATGGGATTTTAGAATTTCCCAAAGCTCTTAATAGCGAGGAAAAATAATTATAAATAAAAGTAAAAACTAGACCTAGAAAAATTATAAACAAATATTGATGGGTATCCGTAAAAATATCCCTAGGAATATTCATAAAATTTAAAATTAGATCAATTGCTAAAAGACAAACTATTTCTAATCCAATTGAAAAAATGCCGATTCCTACAAAAGAGACAAAAAAAGATGTTTTCATTTTATCTAATTGTTTAGCCCCATAGAACATCGAAAATAAAATTCCACTCCCCATGCAAAGACCTAAGATAATGGAAGTTAAAAAAGTCATAATCGTAAAAGATGAGCCAACTGCTGCCAGAGCATCAGTTCCGATATAATGTCCAACAATAAAAGTATCAGCTACATTATAAAGCTGCTGTAAAAGATTTCCTAAGATCATTGGAATTGAAAATTTAATTAATGCCCTGGTAATATTTCCTTCTGTTAATCTCCCTATCATAAAATCACCCCATTACTTACATAATAAATATATCATCCAATAAAGTCAATTAAAGAAAATTATGTAAGATATTTATCATTCTTATCATTATTTCCGTTATCTTTATTGATTTCGTAGTATAATATATTTATAAATAAGGAGGTCGATATAGATGACATTTAATAAAGATTTTTTATGGGGTGGTGCAATTGCAGCACATCAAGCTGAAGGAGCTTGGCAAGAAGGTGGAAAAGGAATTAGTTGCTCTGATGTCGAAACAGCAGGGAATAATGTAACTGGTGCGCCAAGACGCTTAACTGATGGCGTCATCGAAGGAGAGGATTATCCAAATCATGTTGGGGTGGATTTCTACCATCGCTATAAGGAAGATATTGCTTTATTCGCTGAAATGGGATTCAAAGCATTTAGAACTTCTATTGCCTGGACACGAATTTTTCCTCGGGGTGATGAAGAAACACCTAACGAAGAGGGTTTACAATTTTATGATGATTTATTTGATGAATGTCATAAATATGGAATTGAGCCAATTATAACATTATCGCACTTCGAAATGCCTTGGACACTTGCAAAAGAGTACGGTGGTTTTAGAAATCGTGAAGCAATCGACATGTTCGTTAAATTTGCCAAAGTATGCTTTGAAAGATACCAGCATAAAGTTAAATACTGGATGACTTTTAATGAAATCAATAATCAAGCTGATGTTTCTCAGCACAACTTAATCCAAGAAGGAGCTGTACTTTTAAAAAAAGATGATGATGCAGAATATTTAATGTATTTATCTGCTCACCATGAATTAGTCGCTTCTGCTTTAGCTGTTAAAGCCGCTCATGAGATCAATCCTGATTTACAAGTTGGATGTATGATTGGGATGAATGCTGTTTACCCTGCATCACCTAATCCAACTGATGTAATGAACGCTTTAGGAGCAATGCATCAAAAATACTGGTATGTTGAAGTCCATGCCCGTGGTCACTACCCAAATCATATATTGAAAAAATTCGAAAGAAAAGGTTATGATTTTATTACTGAAGAAGATAAAAAGATTTTATCTCAAGGTAAAGTGGACTATATTGGATTCTCATATTACATGAGTTTTGCTTCAAAATATCAAGGACGTAATGAAAAAACATATGATTATTTCAGTGAGGACTTTGTTCGAAATACTCATCTAAAAGCTTCAGACTGGGGTTGGCAAATCGATCCACTAGGATTACGCTGGTGCCTAAACTGGTTCCATGACCGTTTTGAGTTACCAATGATGATTGTTGAAAATGGTTTTGGTGCTTATGACAAAGTAGAAGCAGACGGAACAATCGATGATCAGTATCGTATCGACTATTTAGCAGCACATATCGAAGCTATGAGGGATGCAGTTGACTATGATGGAGTAGAATTATTAGGTTATACAATGTGGTCACCGATCGACATTGTCTCTGCTTCTACTGGTGAATATGATAAACGCTATGGATTTATCTATGTGAATTACAATAATAATCATGAAGGAGATTTTTCAAGATGTAAGAAAAAATCTTTTGACTGGTATAAGAAAGTCATTGCCACAAATGGTGAAGATTTAAGTGAATAAATGTAAAACGGTATGGACAGTCATACCGTTTTATTATGCAACTATTTTTAACATTCAAGGCAACTTTGATTGATAGACAATAATTGATTTTAACGTATAATCCTAAATATGGGAGGTATAAAAAATATGCTTAGTACGAATCTCGTTTGGCTTAGAAAACATTATCAATATACTCAAGAAGAAATTGCACAGCAAGTTGGTGTATCACGTCAATCTGTAGCAAAATGGGAAAGCGGTGAATCATTGCCTGATATTGACAGCTGTATGGCATTGGCAAAAATATACAATGTAACAATTGATAATTTAATCAATCATGATGAAGATGATGCTGGAATCGTAATTCCTCCCAAAGGAAAACATTTTTTTGGAGCAGTTACTGTTGGTGAACGTGGACAAATCGTAATTCCTCAAGAAGCACGTCGAATCTTTAAAATTTCCGCTGGTGATAAAGTTTTGATCCTTGGTGATGAAGAACGTGGTCTAGCTATTGTTCATCAGCGTGATGTTATTAACTTTGTTAGTGAATTAGGAGTACCCAAAAATGAAAAGGACTGATTATCATGGAAATGATTGAAATTAAAAATTTAACAAAAAAATATAATGATAAACTTGCTGTTGATAATTTAAATCTATCAATCAAACAAGGAAAATTACTAGCTCTATTGGGAGTAAATGGAGCCGGTAAAACTACTACACTCAAAATGTTATCGGGTTTGATTCAACCAACAAGCGGTGATGCTAGAATCAATAACTATAGCATTGTTAATGAAAGCCTCTTTGTTAAAGAGCTTATCGCCGTTTCACCCCAAGAAACTGCAATCGCACTGAATTTAACCGTTAGAGAAAATTTGGAATTAATGGCGGAAATCCATGGTTTTAAAAAAACTTTAATCAATAACAAAGTCATCGAAATGATTACCGCTTTTAATTTGAAAGATGTTGCTGCTAAAAAAAGTAAAAAACTATCGGGTGGTTATCAACGGCGCTTAAGTATTGCTATGGCCCTAATTAGTGAGCCACAAATTTTATTTTTAGATGAGCCAACACTAGGACTTGATATTTTAGCCAGAGAACAATTATGGCGCACAATAAAAGCACTAAAAGGTAAGATTACTATCATTTTAACTACCCATTATCTCGAAGAAGCCGAAGCTTTATCAGATTATGTTTGTATTATGAAAGATGGTAAAATCAAAGCCCTGGGAACCACAAATGAACTAATTAAATTTGCCAAGACAACCAGCTTTGAAGATGCCTTTATAAAACTTGCAACAGGAGGAACTGAAAATGAGAACATGGGCCTTTGCTAAAAGAACCACAAAAGAAATTTTACGTGACCCTATTAATATTATTTTTGGTTTAGGTTTTCCAATCGTTATCTTGTTACTATTGACAACAATCCAAAAAAATATTCCAGCCACCCCTTTTTCACTAAAACAATTAACACCAGGAATTGCAGTATTTGGCTTGTCCTTCTTATCATTATTTTCAGCTACATTGATCTCTCGTGATCGAATGTCATCATTATTAGCACGATTATTTACTACTCCTATGACAGCTAAAGATTATATTTTGGGATATACTTTACCATTAATACCAATGGCCTTGATACAGACTTTACTTTGCTATCTAGCAGCATTTTGTCTAGGTTTAAAAATAACACCTGATGTCATTATTGCCATCTTATGTACAATCCCCATTTCAATTATTTTTATTGCAATCGGCTTATTTTGTGGCACTATTTTTAATGATAGACAAGTCGGAGGAATCTGTGGTGCCTTATTAACTAATCTTACCGCGTGGCTAAGTGGGACATGGTTTAGTTTAGATTTAATTGGAGGCTTGTTTAAAGATATTGCGTATTGTTTTCCTTTTGTCCATGCTGTAGATATGGCACGAGATGGCTTAAATGCGAATTATCACGCAATGCCTAATAATTTATTCTGGGTTTTAAGCTACGCTGGACTCCTCTTAATTGCAGCTGTTTCACTATTTAAATATAAAATGAAACATAATTAAAAAACTCTTTTTGAGTTTTTTGCTTTCTATTAATATATTATAACGATTTTATTTCTTTCCAAAAACTAATTAATTTCGTCAAAGAATAACTCGCATTAGCTGGTGAACTTGATGGTAACTTAGTAACAGGAAGATCAATAATTTCATCGAAATAGCGATGATACAATCTATCTGCTAAGTTCCCATTTGTATAAATATGCGTAATTTGACTTTGATCAATGATTTTCTTTAGATCATTGACTTCAACATTTGTAATACTACTATCACTCGAACCTTTGATTTCACAACTAGCAATTACATCCCACACAGCTATATGTTGATTTATTAAAAATTCTTTCTTTTCAATAATAGTCTCTGGTAATTCAGTATTATAAATATTTGCAAGAATTTTCCAAAAACGATTCTGCGGATGATGATAAAAAAAGTTGGCCTCCCGCGATTTTACTGATGGAAAAGAACCTAAAATTAATATTTTAGAACTTTTATTATATACAGGTTCAATTAAATGATATTCTCTCATAATTCCCTCCCTTTAAATCAATAATAACATTGTTCCTGCAACGATCAAAATCAATCCCGCCACAGCCTTTTTTGACAAAGACTCTTTTAAAACAAAATACGAAAAGATAATTGTGACGATGATACTCAGTTTATCGATTGGAACCACAATACTAGCCTCCCCTAATTGCAACGCTTTATAATAACAGATCCATGATAAACCTGTTGTAATTCCAGAAGAAAATAAAAAAAGCCAATTCTTTTTTGTAATTTCTTTAATTGTATGATAACTTTGCTGATAAAAAACAATCCCCCAAGCCATAATCAATACTACCGCTGTACGAATAAAGGTTCCCAGATTACTATCAATATTAAGCATTGCAATCTTAGCAATTATAGCCGTCAAAGAAGCAAATAAAGCTGAAGCCAAGGCAAATAATAGCCAATGGTTATTTGTCACTTTATTTACAACCTGCTTTTTTTCAATCATCATATAAGTTCCTAAAGACATAATTATCATAGAAATTATTTTAAGCATAGTAATTTTTTCGTCAAAGAAAATAAATGCTAACAGCATCGTTAAAATTGTACTACTTTTATCAATTGGTGTAACTTTGTTAACATCTCCTAATTGTAGTGCCTTAAAATAACATAACCATGATAATCCAGTTGCAATTCCAGAAAAACATAAAACCAATACTGTATTACTATCAATATATTTTAATTGTTCCTGGGTTCCAGCAAATAAGACCATTATCCATGAAAAAATTAAAACAATTATTGTCCTTAATGCTGTTGCTAAAGAAGAATCAACATTCTTCAAACCAATTTTTGCAAGAACTGCAGTAACCCCAGCAAATAAAGCTGATAGACAAGCTAATCCAATCCACACCCTAAGTTTCCCCCTATACTTATTATATTTATATTTTACCGCAATTAACAAAAAAGAAAAGTGAAACAAACTGTTTCACTCATATTATTCAATTCGTAACATTCGGTATCCAACTCCAACATGGGTCTGAATATATTTAGGATGCGTAGGATCTAATTCTATTTTTTTACGAAGCGTAGCCATAAATACTCTTAATGAGGCAACATCACTCTCTAAAGTACTCCCCCAAATTTCTTTAGTAATATATGTATGTGTTAATACTTTGCCAACATTTCTTGAGAGAAGGCACAGCAACTTATATTCAATCGGTGTTAAATGCAGTTCTTGCTGATCTAAATATGCACATCCGCCAGCGTAATCAATTTTTAGATCACCATTAACAAAATCACTACTTTCTATATTTTGACTTTGATTATAATTAAGCCGTCTTAAAATAACACGTAATCTTGCTAAAAGTTCCTCAACTGAAAAAGGTTTGGTCAAATAATCATCAGCCCCAGCATCAAGAGCCTCAATTTTATCACGATCTTCACTTCGAGCACTAATAACGATTATTGGCATATTTGTCCAAGTACGTACTTTTTTTATAATTTCAACCCCATCTAAATCAGGCAGCCCTAGATCCAACAGCATTATATCCGGTTTTTGTGAAGCAGTTTCAATAATTGCTTGTTTTCCCGTTTGTGAAGTATGATATTTATAATCATGAGTTTCTAAAGTTGTAGCAATCAAATTTCTAACTGCGTTATCATCTTCTACAACTAATACAAATGGCTTATTCATGTATTTCAACCTCCTTAATCGGCAATGTAAAACTAAAAATCGTTCCGTGAGGAATATTGTCCTTAACTGCAATATTACCACCATGCGCTACAATAATAGCTTTACACAAAGCTAACCCTAAACCAAGTCCGCGACGTCCGTCAATAACCTCATGCTTTACAGTATAAAACATTTCAAAAAGTTTTTCTTTGTCCTTATCACTGATTCCTGCTCCATCATCAGCAATTTGAATTTCTACAAAATCTTTATGCTTAAAGGTTTCAATACTAATCATTGAACCTTTTGGTGTATATTTAATTGCATTGTCAACAATATTTATAATTACTTGAATTATTAAGCCAGCATCTATTTTTGCTAAAATAAATTCATCATTAGCCTTTACCTCGATACGGTGTTCATCCTTTTTATGACTAATATGATTCAATGCCTCATTTATAACTTCCTCAATAAGTTCTGTTTCTAAATGCAGATTCATTTTACCATCTTCAATTCTTGTAACTGAAAGAAGATTTTCAACCAGATTAATCAACCATAATGAATCATCGTAGATTACTTCGTATAACTGCATTTTTTTATTTTCATCTAAGCTGCCGCTATTATTTATCAGTACACTTGCATTACCAGAAATACTAGTTAATGGTGTTCGTAAATCATGCGAAATTGAACGTAATAAATTTGCACGCAACCGCTCATTTTTAGCTTCAATTGCAGCTTCTTCTTTCTTTTGGTTAAAAAACTCTTTTTCTAGAGCTAAAGCACATTCACCAACGATTGATAGTACTAAATTATTTTCAAAAGCATCAAGAATAACATCTTCTAAAATTATTACTACTACACCATAAATATCATTAGTACTAGCAAGCGGTAAATAGTAATTCTTAGCTTGATATGTTTTATTATTCTGGTAGACCCAGTGAACATTAGTTTCAATCTCATCACAATCATGAACAGTCATATTATTATGATGAAAGACTTCATGTAAAATCGTATCATTTTCAGTAATTTGATAAATCATCACTGATTTATTTAATAATTTAACAATTTGTTTAGCTGCCGTTTCTTTAATTCCTGCAATACTTTTTTCTTTTTGCAAAAGACGATTTGTCTCTAATAGAACTTTTGTACGATATGCATGTTGAGCAGACTGTTTTGCCTGCTGTTTTATCCTTATTGCTAAAGTACTCGTAATAAAAGCGGCTATCAGCATAATTGCAAAGGTTACAGGATAACCAGAACCATAGGCTGCTAAAGTAAAACGTGGATTAGTAAACATAAAGTTAAAAATTAAAACACTTAAAATCGATGATACAAGACTATAAATACGGTTAGATGTAGTTATAGCAGTAATTAAAACACTTAAAATATAAACTGTAATTGTATTTGCTTCACTAAAACCTAAATGATGGAATAATATCCCTATCAGGGTTGCTATCAACAGAATAAATATTGAAATAGCTAAATCTTTACCCTTAACAACAAAATTAAAATCTCTTTGCTTTGATTTATCTTTCCCCGTATTTTGATGATAGACAATATTAATATCCAAATCTTTTAGTAAATTTAATAATTTCTTATCTAGCCTTGAACTAAATAAATGTTTCCTGTCCTTTTGACTATGTCCAAAAAACACTTTAGTTACTTTAGCATTTTTGCAAAATTCATTAATTTGATAAGCAATATCTAAACCAAAAGCTGTTTCGATATTAGCACCTAACTTTCTAGCCAAATTAGTATTATATTGGAGTCTTTCGCGATCATCCTTACTAATTTTTGAATTTTCTGGTGTTTCAACATATAAAGCAGTAAAAATTGCTTTATTTTCATGTGCTACAGCAGCAGCCATTTTAATCACATCAGGATTAGAAATAGATGAAGAAAGACATAGTAGAATATGTTCTTGTTGATTAATCATAATATAACCTCACTCGGCTTATATTATAACACAATTTTGCTAACGCGTAATTTCTTTAATTGATTTTGCAGTGCCCATAACAATCAATGTTTCATCAGCGGCAAATACATGATTTGTTGGTGGCAAAGGAAAAATTCTCCCATTCTTTTTAGTAGCTAAGATACTAACATGGTATCTCGTCCTAACTGCCTTTTCGATAATTGTTTTATTCAACCAGCTCTCTGGAATCTTAATTTCATAAATCGCAATATCAGGTGTTAATTCTAAATAATCAAAAACATTTTTTGCTCCATATTTAATTGCTATTTTTTCAGCAATTTCCCGTTCTGCATAAACAACATGATCAGCTCCATTGCGAAGTAATAATTTACGGTGAACATCACGACTCGCTCTGGCAATTATATATTCAGCCCCAAAATCTTTTAATAGTACAGTGATTTCTAAAGCCGTTTGAAAATTATCGCCAACTGCAACTACACAAATATCAAAATTATTAACTCCTAAAGATTTAATAAAATCTTCATTAGTCGCATCACCGATTTGAATTTCATTAACAATATTAACCGCCCAATCAGCTCTTGTTTCATCTTTTTCAATTGCTAAAACAGCATTTCCTTCTTCAATAAATTTTCTTGACAAATGACGTCCAAAACGTCCTAAGCCGATTACTAATACAGATTTCATAGTTCCTCCATCATCCTATTTGAATTTTTTCAGCTGGTGCTTTTGCTAATGGCGTCACCCTATTCGAAGCAAAAGCAAGCAGGAACGTAATTGAACCAACTCGTCCAAAGAGCATTAATAAGGCCAATAGACACTGTGAAATAACGCCAAGTTGTGAAGTTATTCCAATCGTCAATCCAACAGTTGCTATAGCTGAAACACATTCAAATAATACCGTTATATAAGAAATATTTTCAAGCTGACATATAATCAATGAAACAATCAAAGTCAACACTAAATATGCCATTAAAACACAACTTGCCATTTTTACTATTTCATCACTAATTCGCCGTTTAAAAACTTCAACACCTTTCTTTTGTTTAAACATACTTATAATGTTAACTAGCATTACTGCAATAGTTGTTGTTTTGATTCCCCCAGCAGTTGAACCTGAAGAACCACCTACAAACATTAATATAATTATGATTAATTGTGTTGTTTCTCTAATCTTCGATAAATCAACTGTATTAAATCCTGCTGTACGAGCAGTTACAGATTGAAATAACGAACTTAAAATAGTTGCATTCCCCTGCTCACAAAAATAAATAAATAGTGCTCCTCCGAATATTAAAATTATTGTGGTTGTAATAACTATTTTAGTATGTAATCGCATTTTAGAAAAATGTCCACGATTATCAATAATATCTTTCCAAACCAAAAAACCTAGACCCCCAATAATGATTAAGAGCATAATAATCATATTCAGATACCAATTATCTTGAAAAGAAACTAGCGAACTATATGGTTCAAAATTACCCATTAAATCAAATCCTGCATTACAAAACGCTGAAATACTATGAAAAATTGAGAACCACAAACCTTTAACCAATCCTAATTTTGGACAAAAAATAAATGAAAGAAAAAAAGCCCCTAACGCTTCAATAAAAAAAGTCGCCAAGATAATAAATTTTGTCATTTTTACAATTCCCCCAACATGTGGAGAAGAAATTGAATTCTGCATGATTGAACGACTAATAATTCCTATCTTCTTTTTAGCTAATGTTAAAGCATAAATACAAAAAGTCATAAAACCAATACCACCAATTTGAATCAATAAAATAATTATAAACTGGCCAAACCAGCTCCAATGACTATATGTATCTACCCGAATCAAGCCTGTCACACAAGTTGCTGAAGTGGCAGTAAAAAAAGAAGTCATTATTGAAACTTCCTGGTTTTCTTTCAACGAGATTGGGAGACTCAAGAGAATCGTCCCCATTAAAATAATAATACAAAAACCATAGAAAATAATCTTCATTGGCGTAAGACCATGCAATAATTTCTCAGTTAGTTTTTCTTTGATAGGACATCGCTCCCTTTACCTATACTTTATCTTATAAGTTCACTATACTAAACTATTCATAAATATAAAATAAAGATTTCCTCAATAGTATTAAGATTGTATAAAGATAGAAATTATCTTTATACAATCTTAATCTTATTAGTGAATATCTTACGTCATTTTTATACTATTTTTGGTATTTTATCTATAGAGGTGGTAGTATGGAAACAGTTGGACTATTAATTTTAATGATTATTATTTTAGGCGGGGGCTATTTATTAACCGGTTCGTTAGACACCTTATTAGATCATTTGACTATTAAAGACAATCATTCAAATAAACCCTTATCAAAATAATACTTTTTTAAGTTAATTTAAACTAAATTTAACAGCAATCCGATAGATTGCTGTTTTTTAGTTTTATTTTATACTATAAATCAAATTCATTTTTTTAAACGAACTATTATTAACAGTCTAAACTAATTAAAATTTCAATAATTTAATCCCTTCTAATTATCCTTTTATAATTCCTTAATCAGTGTCTGGATGTAATTAAATAATGGTTGATGCGCACGATCACCATGTTCTTTAATTAAATTAACAATTGCACTGCCAACAATTACACCATCAGCAATATTTCCAAAATGCTTCACTTGTGCTGGACTATTAATACCGAATCCTACCGCTACTGGTGTATCAGTAACCGTTTTAATTGATTCAACAATTCCTTCAATATCTGTAACAATATTGCTTCGCATACCTGTAACTCCCATTGAAGAAACTAAATAAATAAAACCTTTTGCCTGGGCTGCTATTTCAAGTGTTCGCTCTTTTGATGTTGGAGCAATCATAGAGATTAAATCAACATCATATTTATAACAAATATCACTAACTTCCTTACTTTCTTCATACGGGCAATCAGGAATGATGATCCCATCAACTCCGGTTTCTTGACATTTTTTAAAAAATTCATCATATCCATAGTGGAAAACTGGATTTAAATAAGTCATCAAACAAAGCGGAATATTCGAATGTTTACGAACCTCAGCTACAATTTCAAAAACCTGATCGGTTGTCATTCCTTTCGATAATGCTCGTATATTAGCTTCCTGAATCACCGGTCCTTCAGCAATTGGATCACTAAAAGGAATTCCAATTTCAATCAATGATGCTCCTGCTTTTTCCATTTCTAAGATATATTCAACTGTCATTTTTTGATAAGGATCTCCAGCAGTTAAAAATCCAATAAAAGCTTTTTTATTATTAAAGGCTTCACTAATTCTACTCATGAATATCCACCCCCTGATATCTAGCAATTGCAGCTACATCTTTATCACCACGGCCGGATAAACAAATAATAACAATATCTTCTTTATCCATTGATGGTACAATTTTACGAGCATGTGCTACAGCATGAGCACTCTCAATTGCACAAATAATCCCCTCTGTACGAGCTAAGTATTCAAAAGCAGCCACTGCTTCATCATCACTAACTGGTACATACTGAGCTCGACCAATATCATGTAGATTAGCATGTTCAGGCCCTATTCCAGGATAATCTAGACCTGCTGAAATTGAATAAACAGGAGCGATTTGTCCATATTCATCTTGACAAAAATATGATTTCATTCCATGGAAAACCCCTAATGATCCAGTATTGATCGTAGCTGCAGTTAAAGCAGTATCAACTCCTTTACCAGCAGCCTCACAGCCAATCAACTGAACTTCCTGATCATTAATAAAATTATAGAACATCCCCATTGCATTACTTCCACCACCAACACAAGCCATAACAGCTGTTGGTAACTTTCCTTCATCTTCTAAGATTTGTTCACGTGCTTCCTTAGAAATAATACTTTGAAAATCCCGAACAATCATCGGAAATGGATGTGGTCCCATTACTGAGCCTAATACATATAAAGTATCATCAACGCGTTTTGTCCACTCACGCATTGTTTCATTAACAGCATCTTTTAATGTCATTGTTCCACTTGTTACACTATGAACTGTTGCACCCAACAACTCCATTCGATACACATTTAGAGCCTGACGATCAGTATCTTCTTTGCCCATAAAAATTTCGCACTCTAAACCTAGTAAAGCGGCAGCCGTAGCTGTTGCAACTCCATGCTGACCAGCCCCAGTTTCAGCAATAACACGAGTTTTCCCCATCTTTTTTGCCATCAAAACTTGACCTAAAACATTATTGATTTTATGAGATCCCGTATGATTTAAATCTTCACGTTTTAAATATACTTTCGCACCACCTAAATCTTCTGTCATTTTTTTAGCATAATATAACAACGATGGGCGCCCTGCGTATTCTTTCAATAATTTTTCTAACTCTCGATTAAACTCAGGATCATTTTTATAAAATTCATATGCTTTTTCAACATTATGGATTTCATTCATTAATGTTTCTGGAATATATTGACCCCCATGTATTCCATATCTACCTGTTTCCATTTTTTGTTCTCCTTACTATTTCTATAATTTTATTACGATCTTTGATTCCGTTAGTTTCTACCCCACTACTAACATCTATTCCATAATCAGCTTTACTCATTGCCTCATCTAAATTATCTAAATCAATTCCTCCCGCTAGAAAAAATGGTTTATCTAAATCTTTGATTAGTGACCAGTCAAATGACTTACCGCTACCGCTTATTTTACTATCCAGTAAATAATAATCGCATTCATAATCCAGGTTATTAAGATCATCCTTTTCAATCACCTTGATGGCTTTAATAATCGGCATCTGCACTGACTGTTTTAACTGCTTAATATAAGCATTATCCTCATGACCGTGAAGTTGAATAAGATCAATGATCCCCATTTTAACAATAGCAGTAATTTCACTAATTTGTTCGTCAACAAATACCCCAACAGCCTTTATATTTGTATCAAGTTTATTTTTTAATTTTTCTGCTTGATGAATATCTACTTGCCTTTTACTTTTAGCAAAGACAAATCCAACATAATCAGGTTTTGCCTCATTTACATAATCTATATCTTCTACTTGAAATAAGCCACAAATTTTAATTTGCATTATCCGGTTTACGTAATCCTTGTAAGATTTCAAAAGTCTTACGTTTATCATGAGATCGCATTAAAGTTTCTCCAACTAATACAGCATCAACATTATTTTCTTCTAACGTTTTTATATCATCATATGTCTTAATCCCACTTTCAGAAACAAAAATAATATTTTCTGGTACCATCGAACGTAATTCAATACTGTTATTTAGATCAACTTCAAAATTTCTCAAATCACGGTTATTAACACCAATGATCTTAGCACCAACACGCAATGCCTTCTTTACCTGCATTGAACTATGGGCTTCAACCAAAGCACTCATCCCTAAACGCTCTGCTAAATTCAAACAGCGCATTAGCGTTATTTCATCAAGAATACTGCAAATTAGTAATACGGCATCTGCACCTAATAGTTTAGCTTCATAAATCATATATTCATCTACAACAAAATCTTTTCTAAGTACTGGTATTTTGACTATTTTAGCAATTTCAGCTAAAAAGTCATCATCACCTTTAAAAAAGTCGGGCTCTGTAACTACTGAAATTGCAGCTGCACCAATATCTTCATATTCCTTTGCAATACTTTTATAATCAAAATTTGGAGCAATCACTCCTTTTGACGGTGAAGCCCGTTTAATCTCCATAATATAAGAAATTCCAGCTCTTCTTAAAGCTCGTTCAAAAGGATAATCTTTATTAATTGGCTTATCAAAAGCCAATTTAGCTAATTTTTCAATGGAATTACGTTTTTTGTTTTCTGCTACTCTTTCCAAAGTTCTTTCTACAATATCATCAATAATCATTTTAAAACTCCTTCTACATGTTAGTTTTGTTAATGAACTCCTCTAGTTTAGCTAATGCTTTACCATCATCAATCAATCTAGCAGCTAATTCGATTCCTTCCTGCATTGTTTTCGTACGACCGGCAATATAAATAGCAGCTCCCGCATTCAACAACACAGCATCACGTTTAGGTCCTTTGACACCACTTAAAATATCCCTTGTAATTTTAGCATTATCTTTAGGGGTACCACCTACTAATTCTTCTTTGCAGCAGCGTGTTAATCCAAACTGTTCTGGAGTTATTGTATAACGAGTATAAGTACCATCTTTAACTTCGCATACACTTGTTGGGGCTGATAATGATATTTCATCTAAACTATCTTGTCCATATACTACCATGGCACGTTTAACTCCTAAATTAGTTAACACTTCTGCCAATGGTTCGACTAATGCCTCTTCATATACACCCATTACCTGCATATTAGCACCTGCCGGATTAGTCAAAGGCCCTAAAATATTAAACACTGTCCTAATTCCTAATTCCCGTCTTACTGGAGCCACATATTTCATTGCAATATGATAATTTTGAGCAAACAAGAAGCAAATATTAATGTCATTTAATATTGTAGCACTTTTTTCAGGAGTTACATCAATTTTTACTCCCAAAGCTTCTAAAACATCAGCAGCACCACATTTAGAGCTAGCTGCCCGGTTCCCATGTTTAGCCACTTTTACACCACTTGCTGCAATAACAAGAGAAGATGTCGTAGAAATATTAAATGAGTTTGAACCATCTCCACCAGTACCAACAATCTCCAAAACATCTTTATCATTTAGTAGTTTGATACAGTGTTCTCGCATTCCTGCCGCACTACCAGTGATCTCGTCAATTGTCTCTCCTTTTAAACTTAAGGCTGTCAAATAACTGCTCATTTGAACATCACTGGCTTCACCATTCATAATTTCATTCATACAGCTACGTGCCTCACCGGCAGTTAGATCAACCTTCTTCGATAATTTTAAAATCGCTTCTTTAATCATTTTCTTTTACCCCCAAAAAGTTTTCTATCATTTTTTTACCATCATCAGTTAAAATTGATTCAGGATGAAATTGTAACCCATATACTGGATAATCAATATGCTTAACTGCCATTACTTCACCATCTTCACTCAGTGCAATGGCTTTCAAGACCTTAGCTAAAGTTTCCCGTTTAACCGCCAACGAATGATAACGTGCGACTTTAGTTTGCTGTTTCAACCCTTGAAAAATTAAATCATCAGTCATTTTGATAATCGAACTTTTGCCATGCATCAATTCTTTAGCATAAGTAATTGTACTACCAAAGGCTTCACAAATTGCTTGATGCCCTAAACATACGCCTAAGATAGGTTTTTTATTATAAAAATATTTAATTATTTCCTCAATATTTCCCGCCTCACTAGGTTTTCCAGGTCCTGGCGATATTACGATCGTATTAGGATCTATTTTTTCAATTTCATCAACAGTCATCTCATCATTACGAATTACTTTAATATTTGGATCAATTGAACCAATCAACTGATAAAGGTTATAAGCAAAACTATCATAATTATCAACTAGTAAAATCATCAGTCAATTCCTCCATTTGCTGTATTTAGGGCGCTAATTACAGCTTGTGCCTTATTCAAACATTCTTGATATTCAATTTCTGGAACACTATCATAAACAATCCCCGCACCACTACGGACATATACTTTTTCATTCTTTTTATACACTAAGCGAATTGCAATACAAGTATCAAGATTACCAGTAAAGTCTATATAACCAATAGCCCCACCATAAATTCCGCGACGATTATTTTCTAGTTCGTTAATAATTTGACAAGCCCTTATTTTAGGGGCACCTGATAAAGTTCCTGCCGGTAATAATGCATCGATTGCATCAATCGCATCTTTATTTTCAAGAATCACCCCTGAGACAGTTGAACCAATGTGCATAACATGTGAAAATCTTAATATCTCCTGATACTTTTCAACTTTAACCGTGCCAAATTTAGAAATTCTACCAATATCATTTCTCCCCAAGTCAACCAGCATATTATGCTCTGCTAATTCCTTTTGATCAGATAATAAAGATACTTCAAAATTTACATCTTCATTTTCATTCATTCCTCGGGGTCGTGTTCCTGCTAAAGGATAAGTATAAAGATTTTTATCTTCTAACTTAACCAAAGTCTCTGGTGAAGCCCCTGCAAATTCTTGATCATCGCTAAAAAAATAAAACATATATGGAGAGGGATTGGTCGTTCGTAAAACACGATAAGTATCAAAAAGACTCCCTGTTACTTCAGCCTCTAAACAATTTGATAAAACTACTTGAAATATATCTCCTTCTTTAATATACTTTTTAGCACGTTCTACCATGTTACAATATTCATTTTGTTCAAATAATGCTTTGAAATCACTTTTTAGCCTTAATGGCTCAATTTTAGCTTTAACACCACTAATAATTAAAGCTTGCATTTTTTCTAATTTTACCAATGCCTCATGATAACTTTTTTCCAAATCATCAACTGCAACATTAGCTATCAAAACAATTTTTTGCTTATAATTGTCAAAACAAATAACTTGGTCAAATAACATCAAATCGACATCATTAAACCCCTCTTTATCATCACTTTTCAAATTTAAAACCGGCTCACTATATTTAAAATAATCATATGCAAAATATCCTACCAGTCCGCCAGTAAATGTTGGCAACCCTGCTATCTTAGGACTTTGATATTGTTTCAAAAGCTTTTTTAAATAATCTTTAGGGTGAGTTACCATGAACTCCTTTCCATCGACATTCATTAAATTATTTAAACATGTAATTTCACTTTTAGGATCATATCCCATAAAGGTATAACGGCTCCAGCGTTTTGTATCATCAACACTTTCAAGCATATAACAATGCTTACTATGTTTTTTTAAAATTCGCATCACTTCAATTGGGGTGATACTATCACCATACATTTCCTTGCAGACAGGAACTAAATTGTAGTCTCCTGTTTTAATAATTTCCTTAATCTGTTCTAATGTTGGATAATACATCGCTAATTTCCTCCTTTGTAAATAAAAAACCGTCCCGACAGAAAATAATTTCTGTCAAGGACGGATATATATTCCGCGGTGCCACCTTGGTTCACGATACAATCGTGCTCTTAGTAGATGCTATCACATCTATGACTACTGACGTAAGTCTAACGTCAAAGAATACTCGGCTAACGCTTTTCACTTTGCCCTCAGTGGTCCATTTAATAGGCTGCGTTCTACTTGATTCCACCATCCAAGCTCTCTATAAGTGCACGATCTATTTTTATCTCCACTTCATCGGTTTTCTTGGCTATATGATATACCGATATTTTTCTACTGTCAATAAAATATCATGATTTTATCGAATGTTTTTATTATAGTACATTTTTTTATTAATAAAAAATCCTATTACATAAAATAAAAAAAGACTGATTTAATCAAAATAAAAAATCATTTTTTCATTGAAAGCCCTTTCATTTTTGGATAAAATATGCTAATATAATGGTGAGGAAAGGATTAGTAGAAAGGAGTTGATAATATGAATGAGATGTATGTAATTTCAGTGTTAATGCTTTATACATTGATTATTTTAATCAATACATTGTTAAATACATATCGTCTGTTAACAACAACTGAGATGGTTGAAGAAAAAGAATTTATTTATCCTAAATCTTCAATCTATCATAGGGTTCATACTTATGTAGCTCCAATGATCCTAAGAATTAATATGAAAAAGGATTACGTACTAAATAAGAAACGTAGACCCCCAATTATATTAATGGCTCACTAAGGTTGAGTCTAATATGAAAAAATAGTTAATAGAGTTTAATTAATTTCAGATATAAATTTAACAAATATGAAAACAAGTGAGAATTAGTATCTCACTTGTTTTTTTATATATTCTAAAAAATCTTCAATATGATAATTAACAATTAATTCCTTTGGAAACTCTACTTCTTTTAAGAGTTCCTCGATTTGATCATAATTTTTTATATCAAAATGAATATGTGCATCACTACCTAAAATAATTTTAACTCGATGTTGTTTGCATAATTGTAGCATCTTAAGTGTATTTTCACGTGAATTTAGACGAGATGGACTACGTAAAGCATTATTATTCACTTCCAACAAAGTATGATACTTTTTAGCTGCTAAAACTACTTTCTCATAATCAAGTGGGCACTTACCATCATCTGGGTGAACGATTACACTAATATGAGGATTTTTAATTGTTTCGATCACTGCCCGTGTATTTTCTTCAATTGTTCCCGCCTCATAACAATGTAAATGAATTCCTGCCATGCAGTAATCAACATAATCATATAAATCTTCTGTAATACTAAGTCTTCCTTGATGATCCAAAATATTAATTTCAATCCCTAACAATAATTTAATTCCCTCTATCTCTCGAGGAATTACATCTAGATTTTTGAAGTAAATTGGAGCACATGTTCCTGGAATTCCCTGGTCATGCTCTACTATTCCTAATAATTTTATATCCTTTTCTTTCGCCCCAGCTACCATTTCACTAAGTGATGAATAAGCATGCCCGCTTGCTATTGTATGTGTATGTACATCTAATTCAATATTCTCCATTTTTATCCCTCCAATGGCTATATCATAGCCTATTTGGTGGCTAAAAACATCTTTTTTTCTATTTTAGTAATGATAAATTTCCTGTTAGTTTATTAATTCGTGTCCTTGTACCATATAGACAAATCCCAAAATATTTAAGCGAAGCTTCACTAGCCAGCTTCATTTTATCAATATATTCTGAATAATCACGACAACTTTGAGCAAGGTCACAAAAATCAATAACTAATACCTCATTAGGATAATAATTAGCCTGTTTTAGTAGTTCTCTGATTAAAAACTCATCACCCTTCAAAACTGGAATTGAAATCGTTACTATTCCACGATGTATATGTTCTTTCATATCATATACATCAGTCCCAACGATTTCCCCTTCTAACTTGCCTAAAGCAGTTCCTAAGATAGCAGTTGTATTAGCAATTAATCCTAGTGGCAAATTTTTATCAACTATCATAACACATTTTCTATCCATTCTTTTGTACCTCGCGTTTTTGAGATAAAAATAATCCAATCAAAGTCAGTACTGTCCCGATGAAAGCCATTAAAGTAATTTGTTCATGTAAAACAATGATTGAAGTCACTACTGTAACTACTGGTACAATGTATATGTAGATACTCGTCTTTACAGCACCTAATATTTTTACTGCCATATTCCAAGTTACAAAACATAAAGCGGATGCACCTAATCCTAAAAATAAGATATTTCCTAAATAAATTGGATTACTAAAACGTCCTAAATCCAATTTAAATCCTAAAGGTATCAATGTCAAAAACATAAATGTTACCCCATACATAAAAGTTCTTCTTGTGACCTGAATCGTACTATAACCATAATCACTAATTCGTTTAGTTAAAATTGAATAAACAGCCCAGACCAAAGCAGCCAGTAATGCTAATATATCTCCCAATGGATTCAGCTTAAAATTACTGCTGCCATTAAAACTAATAAGCATAATCCCCACCATTGCAGCCATAAAACCAATTATAAAATTTTGATTCAATGTCTCTTCTTTCAAAATAAAGTGTGATAAGATTGCCGTAAAAAAACGGTGCAATTGAGATTATCACTCCGATATTTGAAGCCATCGAATACGTTAGTGCAATATTTTCTAATAAATAATACAAAGTAACTCCACAAAGTCCCGTTAGAGCAAATGTCAACTCTTGCTTCTTCGTCGTTTTTCTTAGTCTTTTGGGATAAATCAAAATTAAAATAAATAAACCAATCAAGAAACGAAAAAATAATATTTCTATCGGTTTAAAATCAGTTAATAAAATTTTAGTTGAAATAAATGTTGTTCCCCAAATAAAAATTGTTAATAATGCAGCCAAATGTCCTGAAAAATCCTTATTCATCCTCTTTCCCCTTAAAAATATTTTGATACTGTTTCGGTGTCAAGCCGATTAAGCTCTTAAAAAAACGAGTAAAATGACTTCGATCACTAAATCCCGAAAGCATTGCTGCCTCAAGTGGACTGAGACCCTGTTCAAGTAGCTCTTTGGCATGATTAACACGTATTGTTTCAAGATATTGATAGGGAGTTATCCCAAAAGAACGAGCAAAATTACGAATTAGAGTATACTTATTCATCTGTGCTAATTCACTTAATGAATCTAAAGAAATTTGATTGATAAAATTATCATCTAAATGCTTTTTTACTAATTTGATTGGCTCACTAAATCGACTTTTTAATAGCGGCTGGTTATTAGTATATTCTTTAACCAGCTGTTCTATCAAAATATAAAATAATTCTTCTTTCAAAAACTCCGTTTCTTTCTTCATCACACTTTGACGCAATGTGCGTAAAGATTCGACCATCTCACTTTGAAAAGCAACTGGTTTTTCAAAATTTGGTAAATAGCTACATCCTATAACTTCTTTTACTGCTCGCACCATAACATCTGCATCAATATTTAAACAACGATAATCAAGCGGTTGACCGTCGCGACTTTCACAAGTGTGATTATCACGAGGATTTAATAACAGCATATCCCCTGGCTCCATATCATATTCATCCCCACGACAAGACAAATGGCGATTGCCCTTTTCAACAAAACCAACTACATAACAGTCATGAAAATGATTAGGGAATTTTTGCATTATTCCAACAAACTGATATGCTTCAATTTGTAATTGTTCATCATATACGATCGTTCTAGTTTCCACCACCTGTATCCCTCCTTGAATGCTACTATATCACAAGTTTTAAAATATTGCTTGAATGATATTGACATAAATAAAAAAGGGAGCTAGACTCCCTGCATCAATTCTTGAGTATTTTGTTTTAATGCTTCAATAAAAATTTGACCTAAATAGCTGCGCGCTGTATCATTTCGAACAATGTATCCAATCTTGATCGTTTCATCAACAGCAAGCGGAATCGCAATAATATTTTTACCATTCAATTCTTCGCTAATAATCCCTGTTGAAATAGTATACCCATCTAAACCAATCAATAGATTAAACAAAGTTGCTCGATCACTGACTTTGATTATTTTTTGATGTACTAAAGTGCTTAAAATTTCCTCAGAAAAATAAAATGAATTATATTGTCCTTGTTCAAAGGATAAATAAGGAAATGGTTCAATATCTTCAAGAGTCACAATATCTTTTTGAGCTAATGGATTTGTATTACTAACAAAAATATGTGGTTTAGCAATAAAAAGCTGATTAAAAATAAGATTGTTTTCTTTTAACAATTTATTAATAACTTTTTGATTAAAATCATTTATATAAAGAATTCCAATTTCACTTTTAAGAGTTTTAACATCTTCAATTATTTCATATGTGCGAGTTTCCCTAATTGTAAATTCATATTCGTTATCGCTATATTTTTTTACTAAATCAACAAAAGCATTAACAGCAAAAGAATAATGCTGAGTTGAAATATTAAAGCGCTTTTTAGTACTTTTTGTTTCTAAATATCGATTTTCTAAAAGTTCTGCTTGTTCAAGAACCTGACGCGCATATCCTAAAAATTCCAATCCTTCATCACTTATTATGATACCCTTATTAGTTCGTGAGAAAATGATAATTTTCATCTCTTTCTCTAATTCTTTAATTGCATTAGATAAACTAGGCTGTGAAATAAATAATTCTTTAGCTGCTTCACTAATTGAGCCTTTTTGAGCTACCGTAATCACATAGCGTAATTGTTGTAATGTCATTTTCTTCACTTCCTTTGGCCTTATTCTAACACTATTTACTCAGTTATTGAAGTTTGGCACGAATATTTTTAGTTGCTTCGACCATATTTTTTAAACTAGCTAAAGTTTCTGGATAAGCTCGGGTCTTTAAGCCACAATCTGGATTGATCCATAATTTGCTGGCAGACAATTTTTCAAGCATCGAGGTTAAAACTCTTTCTAATTCTTCAACACTAGGAATTCTTGGAGAATGAATATCATAGACTCCTGGCCCGATCTCAGTTTTAAAATTAACTCTATTTAAAGTATCGATCAATGTTAGATCAGAACGTGAAGCTTCAAAAGAAATAACATCACTATCCATATCTTCAATTGCTTGAATAATATCATCAAATTCACTGTAACACATATGGCTATGAATTTGTGTATCTGCTTGAACACTACTATGAACTAAGCGATATGCTGGAATTGCCCAATCAAGATATTCACTTTGCCAATCCCTTTTTCGTAATGGCAATTTTTCTCTCAGTGCTGCTTCATCAATTTGAATAATTTTAATGCCATGATTTTCAAGATCTAAAACCTCGTCTTTGATTGCAAGTGCCAGTTGTAAAGTTGTTTCTGCCAAAGAAATATCAATCCGCGGAAATGACCAGTTTAACATTGTTACTGGACCGGTCAACATTCCTTTAACAGGTTTTTTAGTTAGAGCTTGTGTATATACTGCATAATCTACTGTTAGCGGGCGCACTCGAGAAATATCACCCCAAATAACTGGCGGTTTAACACAACGAGTACCATATGATTGTACCCAGCCATTCTCAGTAAATAAATATCCATCTAGATTCTCACCAAAATATTCAACCATATCATTTCTTTCAAATTCTCCATGTACTAAAACATCTAAGTCTATTTCTTCTTGATACTTGATCCATTCTTTAATCATCTGATGATTAAATTCCGCATATGTCTGTTCATCAATGTCACCACTACGATAAGCTCGGCGATTAGCTCTTACTTCTTTGGTTTGAGGAAATGAACCAATTGTTGTAGTTGGTAAAATTGGTAATTTAAATTTTTCTTTTTGAATTTGGCGACGTACTTCAAATTCCGGTAGGCGAATAAAGTCTTCTTTTTTCAGTGCTGCAATTCGTGCTTGGACTGCTTCATTAGTACGATTATTTGGCTCTTTAAAGAATGCTAAATTATCAACATAATAACTATGTCCTTTTCCAATTCGCATAATTACCTTTAATTGAAATAATTCTTTTAATTTTTCTTGTGCAAAAGAAAAATTATTTTTATATATTTGCTCTAAATTCCTTTCATTTTCAATCGTATAAGGGACATGAATCAAGGAACATGATGTATTTAAAACTATTTTATTGACATTATTTTTTATTTTTTCAATTAAAGAAACTGTTTTTTCATATTCATTCTTCCAAATATTTTTACCATTAACTACTCCTGCAAATAAGATTTTATTTTGATCAAAACCGTAACGATCTAATAAAGTTAAATTTTCCTTACCTTCAATAAAATCTAATCCAATTCCATCAAAATCTAAATTTAAAACTGTTTGATAACAGTCACGAATATCTCCAAAATATGTCTGTAATAAAATTTTTACTGACCCTTTATTATCTAAAATTTTAGTATATATTTCTTTAAACAAGATAATATCTTTATCACTTAAATCAAAAACTAGTGCTGGTTCATCAACCTCAATCCATGAAGCACCTAAATCCCTCAATTTCTTAATAACCTCTAAATACCCATTTATAAGATCATCAAGAATATCTTGATAAGTTAGTGTCCCTGTAAAACGTAATAATTTCATTAAAGTATATGGTCCAACAATGACTGGTTTGGTCTTAATCCCTAAATCAAGTGCTTCTTGAAACTCATCAAAAATCTTAGTTCCATTTAAGCTAATTTCAACTTGATCATCAACTTCCGGTACTAAATAATGATAATTAGTATTAAACCATTTTTTCATTGCTAAAGCTTTAACATCTCCATTTTCCCCTTGATAGCCTCGTGCCATTGCAAAATATTGATCTAATGAATTCAATTGTAATTCTTGATATCGTTTAGGAATGATATTTAGTAAATAGGCTGTATCTAAAACATTATCATAAAATGAAAAATCGTTTGAAGAAATATAATCTATTTTTTGGTTATCTTGTTCAACCCAATGTTCTTTTCTTAAATTTTGGGCAATTTGTAATAACTCACTTTGTTCAATCTGTCCCTTTAAATACCGCTCTGTAGCAAATTTTAATTCTCGATTTGATCCAATTCTTGGATATCCAATAACTGCTGTTTTCATTATTTTCCCCACACTTCTTCAGCAATTTCTTTGACTAATGCAATTTTAGCCCACTGCTGATCTTCAGTTAAATTATTTCCTTCTTCAGTTGATGCAAAGCCACATTGGGTACTCAAGCATAATTGATCTAAAGCTACAAACTGACTAGCTTCGTTAATTCTTGCTTTTATCATTTCCTTATCTTCCAATTCTGAAAATTTTGATGTAATTAATCCTAAAACAACTACTTGATCTTTAATAAATCTAAGTGGTGTAAAATCCCCTGAACGATCACTATCATACTCTAAGAAAAACTCATCTACCTTACAGTTACCAAATAATTCCTTAGCAACTGGTTCATACCCCCCTGATGAAAACCAAGTTGATCTGAAGTTACCACGACAAATATGAATTGTTATATTCATATCATCTGGCTTATTAACAATCGATAAGTTAATTAAATATACATATTTTTTGACCAGTGCTCCTACATCAATCCCACAATTAGCATATTCCTCCCGTTTTTCTTTTGAACAAAATTCTCCCCATGAAGTATCATCAAGCTGTAAATACCGACATCCTCGATCATAAAAAGCCTGAATAATCTTTTGATAAGCCATAGCTAAATCTACAATCAATTGTTCATTATCCTGATATCTTGCAATTGGCTGATATTCTTTTGTTCTAACGCAGGCAATTAAATGTAGCATCGTTGGTGCTGGAATCGTCATTTTTGCTGTTACACCATTTTCAATGATTGAATTTAAATATTCGAAATGTTCTAAAAATTCATGATCTTCAAAATCAATTTTATCAATAATTTTTAAAGTCGCCGCCTTGGGCTGAACCCCTTTAAAATCAACTGACCATTTTTCAGCTTCAATTTTTTTAACACCTGTTAAACCTGCCAAAAAATCAAGATGCCAATAACTCCGACGAAATTCACCATCACTTACAGCTTTTAAACCAGCTGCCTCTTCTTTTTTTACTAATTTTAAAATCTCTTCATTTTCAATTTTTTTTAATTCATTTTTACTAATTAAATTATTATTGAAATTCTCACGAGCATGTTTTAAACGCTCGCTTCTTAAAAAACTTCCAACTATATCATATCGATACGGTATTTTATTCATGTTATCACACTCCTTGTGTACATAGGATAACAAATCTTTTTATTATTGAAAAATACTTAAAACATAGGGTTATATATAGTTTAAAACTATATATAAAAAAGATTAGTTTATTCACTAATCTTAATTGATATTTCAGTAAAATACTCATCAATACTATTGATTGCAAATTCATTGAGACCTCTTTCAAAAGCATATCCTATTAATTTCAAGTTTTCCTTTTTTGCAAAGTTTAACATACTACGATATAATACAGCTATTTTATCCCAATCCCCTTTAACATAACCACATAAATATTTTCCTTTAGATTGTAATAAAACGTTTTTGCCATATCGTTTGTTTTGAAGGGAAATAAACAGACCATCGTAATGTTCAAAATCATTATTTTTAATTTTATCAATACTAATATAACTGCCACACCCTACTTTATATTGTTCTATATTCCAAGCCTGCTGCAAATATTCTAAAATTTCTTTAACATCATATTGAACAAAAGGCTCATTTGAAACTAATAAATATTCATCTTGGCGCTCAACGATTTCGATTTCAAAATCAGTAACTCGTGAACTCTTCAACAATTGATTCTTTTTTATCTCTAATACCTTTTTTGTTTGTTTTAAACGACGAATATCTTGTTCTATTTTTAGTATTTTATCATCAGCAATATTTACAAAATCATTAACATTAGGATTATTTAGATAACTTTTAATTTCGCTGATACTCATATCTAACTGCTTTAGCATTAGAATATTTTCTAATTCAATACTTTGAAAATAATCGTAATATCGATAATTATTTTCACCTTTAAATTTTGGTTTAAATAAATCAATTTCATCATAGTAATGTAGCGTTCGCTTATTAATTTTATGTAATTTAGCAAATTGTGCAGTAGTTAGTTTTAATGATTCATTTTTTAACATTATGTTCCTCCTTGACTTTACAGTAACTGTAGACTTTATGATAATTATATATTAAATAAAGGAGAATAGTATGAAAAATCAAATTATTTTTAGACCAATTATTAAAAAAGACTATTTAGCAATTGAAAAAATTATTCGTGAAGCATGGCACTATGATGAGTTTTGTACTTCCAAAATAGCTAAATTACTATCAAAAATTTTCTTAAGCAGCTGTTTAAGCAATCAAACTTTTACGCTTGTTGCCTTGCTAAAGGAACAGCCTATTGGCATTATTATGGGAAAAAATATCAAAACACATAAATGTCCCTTTAAATATAGGGTTAAACAAGGATTCAATATTTTTAATCTCTTAATAAGAAAAGAGGGACGAAAAACAGCTAAAATATTTAAGGCTGTCAATAATATTGATAAAGTTTTGTTACAACAAACTAATCAAGACTATCAAGGCGAGCTATCTTTCTTTGCAATTGATGCACAGTATCGGGGATTAGGTCTTGGAAAAGAATTATTTAATCTACTGATTAGTTATATGCAAGAACAACAAATCAATAGATTTTATTTATACACTGATACAAGCTGTAATTATCATTTCTATGAGCATCTAGGGATGATGCGCCGAGTTGAACAAACTCACTGTTTTAAAATCAACAATGAAAAAAACGTAATGCATTTTTTTATTTATGACTACTTGTGCAAAAAAACAGTTTCTACTGAAACTGTTTAATCGAGTTTATTTAGATTTTCTTCATCCAAAGACTTTTTAATCTTATAAATATATTGCCAGCTTCCTAATCCCATAAAGATTAATCCAAGGACTATATCTCTAACTACAATAGCAAAGATTTCACTGAATGAAAGGAAGTAAGGAATATATGAAAATGCAGTAAAAATACTTTGTAATTGCATCAGATCTTTAATTTTTAGCCCTAAGCTGATTGATTCTGCAAAAAACAGTACCAAAACGCTACAAATAATTGAAATTATTAATCCTTTTTTAGAAATTTTACCAGCCATTCGCTGATAACCATTTATCGCTAAAAAAACAATTAAATAACCTAAGAATGCGACGATAAAACCGATTTGATACACCAATGCCCAAAGCACACCACCAATTAGAGCACCAGCCACAGCACCAATGATTCCTCGGCTACTGTCCTCAACGATTTCTTCAGCTTGGGTACTGATTGCATCTCTACAGTCATCACACATATTCATCAATTGACCATGATACTCATAGAATGAAGTTGGTTTATTAATATGACAAGTTCCACAACTTGGAAGGAAGCCCAGATCTCTTAACTTTAAAGTAATTCGATTTAAAATCTCATATACTTCATGTAATTCCTCACTTCGCAAAGCACTTAAGGTAATTGTTCCATTACTATAATTAATAGTTTTAATGTTTGTTAATATTGTTCTTAAATTATTAAAATATTCATCTAGAGCAGTTCGATCTTCCCCAATAGTATCGATTGTAATAATTAGGTCATTGTTAGCACTCCCAAACATCACTACTACTGGATAATCATTAAACATTCCATATACATTATTACGTGTATCAAGTTTCAAATTATTTAATAAAGCAAACTCTTCAATATCATTACTACTTACATTATTGTTACTGTTAACTACACCATAAAATTCATTCTCGTTTTCTAAAAAGAATTTATTAAATGTTAATGTCATATATGGCAATAACCAAATAAATAATATTCCCAGTGTTACTGTACTTAATAAAATCCAGCCATAAAAACTAAAAAATAAGACAAAACATTTCATTTTCTTTCCTTGCATCATTTTCCAGCTTGTTGTAATTGCTTCAAAAATTGATAAACTAGGATAATTTGCTAAAAGATAAGGTGTCATTGATAACCCTAATCCCAAAATAATTCCTGGAACAACAAATGCCAATGTTCCTAAAACACAAATAAGTCCAACAGCCAGAACACCAAATCCCTGTTTAAAATATTGCCCTATAGGTGCTCTCAATTCATTAAGATCAGCAATATCCTCCTGCACAATTTTTTTGATATAACGATATATATTGACTGAAAAACCAATTACTAAAAAATATAAAGCAAATACTCCCACTGTCACAGCTAGATCCATAAAAGTAAAAGTATCATAATAACTGCTTCCCCCAATGTCGATCATTACTGAAAATAGTAATAAAGCAATAAAAGAAAATCCTAGTGAAGCCGCAAATATAGCTAAAAAACCTTTCCAAATATTCCATTTATTCGATCGTGTTTTTTCTTTAGCCCATAATTTAATTCCTACTCTGTCCATCTTTATCTTCTCCCTCTTACAAATTTACTAATAGCCTATATATTCCGGCAATTTTGTGTACCGATTAATAACACATGCACTTATTTGAGCTGGTGTTAGAAATAGACTTTTTGATAAATCACTATTTCTAATATCCATCTTTCTTACATCACTTCCTAAAAAATTAACACCACATAAATCACAATTAGACAAATTTGCCCCAATTAAAAAGGCCCCCTTAAAATCTTGTCCACGTAAATCTTTTTCATGTAAATCACAACCCATAAAATCAGCACGATTCAGTACTGTTTTTCTAGCTTGCAATGGTTTAATTTGAATATCTTTATTCATTTGACAATAGACTTCCTGTAATAAAGGATTTACTAATTGCCGATACTTATTTAAGTCAAGTGCAAGGATTTCTTCGGCATCTAAATAAGTTAATGATTCAATCATCTGATAATATGTTTCGAGCTGTTCATTTAATCGTTGACTTTGTACAAAATTTTTACCAACATATAAATACCATAAAATTTCATGCAGCTGTACCATAACTTCAAATACTTCAAATAGAAGCTGGTCATCTTCTTTGAACAGGGCTGTCTTTTGTCCCGCTCCAAGACAATCGTAGTTTATACAACCATAATAATTTACAATTTCTAGCTGGTCATGTATTTTGCAACGATAATCTGCTAATAAATTTTTACAATTTCTTTTTGCTGGTTTATCATAAGGAAAACCATCACTTTTAAAAAAGAATAGTGCTCGACAACAAAATCCTCTACAACCACAACAGTCTGTTTTCAAACCAGATAACTTATTCATAATATCCTCCAAAATAAAAGATGAAGATCCTATCTTCACCTTTTATTATACATGATTATTACAAACTATTCACTAACTCTTTTTATATCACTATTATCAAAAATATTACGATTGATTGCTTTATTTTGATGTGCCACAATTGTTGTACAAACAGCATCACCTGTAATGTTAACTGCTGTTCGTGTCATATCTAAAATACGGTCAATTCCCATGATCATCCCAATCGCTTCCACTGGCAACCCAACTGAATTAAATACCATCGTTAAAGTAACTAATCCAACACTTGGAATTCCCGCTGTCCCAATTGAAGCTAATGTAGCTGTTCCAATTACGGTTATGTAATCTGTTAGATCTAGATTGATTCCAAAGGCTTGTGCCGCAAAGACGACTGCCACTCCCTGCATGATTGCCGTACCATCCATATTGATCGTAGCCCCTAAAGGAATTGTAAATGAGGAAATTCTCTTTGAAACTCCCATTTTTTTAGCTAACGTATCTATTGATAAAGGGATGGTCGCATTTGAAGTGGCAGTTGAAAAAGCAAAAGCCATAACCGGAAAAAAATTTTTAATAAATTTAATCGGGTTTAATCCCGTAAATAATTTGAGTAAGCCTAAATATACAAATAAACACTGAACCGCCAATGCTATCAAGACAGCAATCATATACTTACCTAATGGTAAAAAAGCACCAAATCCTATTCCCGCAAAAGTCCTTGCAATTAAACAAAATACTCCTAATGGTGCAATTGCCATAATCATCATAGTCATCTCCATCATAATATCATTAAACTGACTGAAAAAGTTACCAACCACTTCAGCACGTTCACCTAACTTAGCTAAAATAACGCCAACTAATAAAGCAAAAACAATAATTTGAAGCATATTGCCATTTGATAATGCACTAATTGGATTATCTGGAATAATGTTTAAAAGTGTTTCAACAAGTGTTGTAGATTCTGTTGTCCCTACATTTGCAGCAGTTGATTGAACAGCTGACATATCTAATCCAAGTCCAGGATTTATCAAATTACCAATCAATAAAGCTACTGTGATTGCTAACGCTGTTGTAAAAAGATAAAAAACAATCGTTCTAACGCCTACTGAACCAAGTTTTTTTGTATCTCCGATTGCCATGCTTCCACATACCAAAGAACAAAAAACTAACGGCACTACAAGCATCTTCATCAATTTAATAAAGCCTTGTCCAATCACATATAAAATACCATCAATAACAATATCATCCCGAACTGAACCAGCGGGTAAGTTAAATAGTATTATTCCTAAAATTGCCCCCGCTATCAAGGCAATAAATATTTTTGTAGTTAAACCAATTTTTTTCTTCGCTTTCTTTAATGCCATCCTAATCCTCCTTGATTTCTTTTATATATTCTTGTAACGACTCTTGCCAAGTTGGCATTTGATACCCATTGACTAAACGTAAAATAAAATTATCTAGTACGACATATGATGGACGAACCACCTCATCAGCCATCTCTTTTGTTGAAACTGGCGTAATCATCACATGACTATTAATTTGTTTACTGATTTCTTTAGCAAACTCATAACGACTACACACACCTTTACAAGTAATATGATATGTTCCGTATTCACTAGTTTCCATTAAATATAGAATTGCTCGAGCAAGATCTTTAGCACTAGTTGGTGACCCAAATTGATCATTTGCAACATTTAAAAAATCTTCTTTTTTACTTTTAGCTATAAACTCATTAACAAAATTTGTACCATTTTGTCCATAAATCCAATTACTTCGAATAATAAAATGTTTATGCGTAAATTCTTTAACATAGTCTTCTCCTGCTTTTTTTGAACAGCCATACACTGTTTTCGGTTTCGCCACATCAAACTCGTTATATGGTGTATCACTTTTACCATCAAAAACATCATCAGTTGAAATTTGAACTACTTTAGCTCCAATTTTTCGAGCTACAATACACAAATTTCGTGGTCCTAAAGCATTGACCCGAAAAGCTTGATCACGATTCCTTTCACACTTATAAACATCGGTAATCGCAGCACAATTAATGATAATATCCGGTCGATTGATTTCTCCAAAACTAATCACATCATCTGTATTAGTAATATCTAATTCATCTTGATCTGTATTTAAAACTTCTATTTCTAATGGTTCAATTACTTCATTAATTGCTGTTCCGATTTGGCCATTGGAACCAACAACCCATACTTTTAACATAATTTTCCTCCTCTTTTCATAATAAAAGCGCTGAATGTATCAACGCTAATCTTTTTTTATTATAGCAATGAAATTTTATACTGTCAAATTTACCTCATCTTTTAAAATTGAGTAAAAGAAATCATCATGAACAATCTCTTGATAACCGGTTACCCCCATACGAAGACAACCTTCATACTGAAATCCTAGTTTTTCTAACAACCTTGCAGAAGCAGTATTTTCTTTAAACACTCGAGCACTAATAATATCAATCTCTTGCTCAAACAATTTTATAATAATAGCTTGCAGAGCTTCATACATATAGCCATTACGATAATACCTACAGTCTAAATAATATGATAAACTGAGAGCATTTACACGATATCTTAAACGATCAGGATTTATAAACACAGCACCAATAACATTATTAGAATTTTTTAGTTCTATGCAATACATCATATCATGTTCCCTCTCAATATCTCTAATCATCTCAGCAAATTCATATTTCGTCATCGCATTAAACTTTAACGTTGCCATATCATTATGAATCTTTAAAAGAGTTTGAGCATCATTATTATCGGGACTTCTTAAAATCAACCGTTCTGTTATTATTGTTTCCATTATTTTCTCCCTTATCCAAATAACTCATTATTATATACTCATATTGTACCACGACAAATAAAAAAAGATGATAATTAATCATCTTATAACCAATTTCCAAACAATTCAAAGCCACAATTAATAAAATTAAACTTAGCAACTTTTTTATTCTTTTTATAAACTAATAAAACAGCTAAAGCATTAAGACTTTCTTCAACATAACCATTCATCTTTCCTGATTGTGGTGACTTTAATTCAAAACGATGTCCTGCTTTTATTTTCAAATAAAATGTATGAGGATGTTGACTAATAATTAAATAATGATATCCTTCCCGCGTAAACATATCTTTTACTCTTGCTCCATAATAAGTTGCTACTCGAATTTGTTGATCATCTACTAATAAGTTCATGATCAATCCTTGAAAACTACACGCTAATAGTGGAATCTTAGCAATTGATAAAAATAAACTTGCCTCTTTTTCTTTACAGCTATTTGATTGTAACCATAAATAATCTTGTGGAAATGAACGTCCCCAGTCCTTTTCAATATAGCCATCACCAATTATCTGAAATTTCTGATTATTTACTTTTAAGCTCCCAGTAATATGATGTCGCAGACTTATTATTGCATGATTACATTCTAAAAATGGTAAATAATGAAAAGGTCCCATAATCGTTGGAGCATAACATGTTGTTTCTAGTTTAGTATACTGACTATTTTTCAAGTTTCCTTGAATATCAACTAGCCCATTATCAAGATCCAAAATAATTTGTTCTTTAGTAAAAAAATTATTTTTAATTCTAATGTAAAAGGGATCTTTTCCCCACTGGAAATCATCTAAACTATATTCAATCATCTGACTTTGGTTTGTATATGTATCCAAAGTTTGAATAAATGCACAAGATTTTTCAATTGTCTTACTAATCCCGACAATAATTGCTAAAGAAATTTTACAATCAACAATTTTGAAATACCATCCTTCAAACAAGCGCTGGTCACTGTCTTTAAGATGTAAATTAAGTTCTGTATTTTCTATTTTCATTTTCTCACCTACTAGCAAGTATATGAAAAAGCTGATAATTTATACATTACCTTCTTTAAGATTTTTGAATCTCTACCTTATTTTTTAATTGATATTTGACTTTGAGAATTTGGATAATCACCATTAATAATGTCGGCACAATAATCAAACCTATTACACCCATAACTTTCATTCCTAAATACATCCCAACTAATGAAAGAACTGGAGTTACTCCAAGATTTTTAGCAATCAATTTTGGTTCCAAAATATTTTTTGTTATTACAATAATCATATAGATAACAAGTAATGCTCCTGCAAGATATATTTTATTTGTCAGAGCACTGATTATGATCCATGGAATCATGATCATATCTAATCCTAAAACCGGCATAAAATCAAAAATTGCTATTATGCAAGCCAGCATTATACTATGATTAATCCCTATTATTTTAAATCCTAGCCATAATTCTCCAAACGTAATGATCATAATTATAAAATAAGCTTTAAATAAATTACTTAATACTTCTTTAATTGTATCTATTATAAGTGCCACCATTTCATATCGTTTAACTACCAGTCTTTCAATTCTAGAATAATCTAGAAGAATAAATAATGAAGTAATAACAACAAATATTAAATCAAATAAAATACTTGGTATTTTCATAATAAAAGCAATTAAACCAGTAATAAAGCCAGTAGAAATACTTTCAACTATGCTCATTGATCCACTGTAAATAACATCTAAGTACTTTGTTGCATCAATTATATAATGGTTTTGACTAAATAACTGATATAAATTTTCAAGATAATTAGGCAATAACTCTAATACCGTGTATATTTGAATTACAGCAAATATAATCATGGCAATAATTACACCAATAAAAAGAAGATAATTAAATACAATCAAACATTTTGAAAGAAAAATATTTTCAATCTTTAATAATTTAATTTCTTTAGCTAATAGCGGCTGCAGTACCAAAACAATCAAGCAACTAAAAAAAAGCGGAATCAGCCAGTTTATTAACACATATGTAGCTATTACAATCATAATTATTATCATCAAATAATAACTATATTTAATTAATTTTTCTTTCATCTAATCACCAATACAGTATATGTTTAAAACAAAAAAGAATTCCTTTAGGAATTCTAATTATTTACACTATGGTGTACGACAAAAGAACTATCATCTATTCCTTTAAATACGTAACCTTTATTTTGGTAATATTGAATTACAGGCCCAATTGCTTTTAAAGAATTCTCTTTTCCATTAGCATCATGAAACAATAACATAATATTTTTCTCAGTCGATGCTGTAGCATTTTTAATCAATTGTTTTACTGATAATTGTCCCGAGCCATCTTCACTATCCTCATTCCAATCGTAATATTGATAACCGCGATTTACTACTTCTTTAGTCAATTTACTCATAATCTTATGACAGTATTTCTTAGAAACCTGATTACTACTGCCACCAGGAAAACGAATATATTTAGGCACACTTCCAATTTGACTATATACAAGATCTTCAATTTTTTTTAAATCTGAAAAATATGCTGATGACGAGTTATATATTTGATCATATTCATGAATATAAGTGTGTAATCCAATCGTATGACCTTGGTCATGAGCTTTTTTTATTAAATCATAATAATTTTCATTGGTTCCTGTTACAAAAAAAGTTGCTTTAGCATCGTAAACCGCTAAAATATCTAAAACCTTTTGGGTGTTCATCGATGGACCATCATCAAATGTTAAATATACTACCTTCTCATCACTAGGCTCAAAACTTCCTATTGTCTTATTTTCAACAACGCTAACAATACATGTTTCTTTTGTCATATTCCCAGAACGATCTTTAGCAAAATATACAATTTGATAATCACCTACTTTAGAAATGTCCAAATTAGAACTATCAATTGTTAAAGTTGGATTATCATCTTGATTGTCTTTAACACTGACACTTGATAGAAGATCAATATCACTATCTTTTAAAACACTTAAATTACGAATTCCTAATATTTCTGGCGGAGTCGTATCTTTAGGTAACACATGCACGACTGTTTTTTTGGTTACACAGTTACTGTTAGCCCGACATATCGATACTTCAACTTCGTAATCCCCTACATGATCAAATTGATAATCTTTTTTGAATTTAACTGTTGTCCGAGAATTATCATAAATATCTTTTACTACATCCCGAGCAGTTATCTTCATTCCAAGATCAACAGTAACTTCCTGTACTTCAACATTTGGCTTTAAAGTATCCTGAAGTTCAATCGTAATCGTAGTTTTGATGTTATTATAAATATACGTAATCGGATATTTACCGACTTTACTAAAATCAATCTTACTAGTATCTACATTAACGTCACTAATTGAGCCGCCAATAACTTTTTGAATATTAGCCTGAGGATCGAATTTATTAGATATTTCAATGACAGGATGATAGTTGTATAAAACGATTTGATTAGTTGGTTTAATTGATAATATTATCAAGGTAATAACTAGAACTAAAATAATTAGAAGTAGTTTATACTTTTTCACTTTGATCCCCTCATCAAACCATATTCACCCTTATAAAAAAAAGAACTACTCCGTGAGGATAAACAAAAAAATCTTAGTATCGTGGTACATCCCTCGTCAAGCAGACACGGGATGTACCATTTATCTAAGATTTATTCTTCTTCTAATTGTTTTAATTCATCTTCACCAGTAATATATTTAAGAATTGCCGTAGCTGCTTCTTGAGGACCTTTATGTTCGTTTCCTTTAATTCCTAAACGTGTTCTTAATTGTCCTACTTTAACCCCTTGTTTAAACATTCTATTGAAATAATCAACTAAAATAACTTCAGTTTGTTCTTCACGTTGTACTGGTCCAAATGGATTAGCAAAATAGCTGCCTACTAAACCGTATTCAGTAGTAGTTCCTTTAGCCATACGATTTCCTGCTCTAAATACATCTAAAGCACTATTTACATCATCAAAGAAACTTAATGATTCGCCACCCTCTTCATAGTTATTTGCATATAGGAAGAAGTCAACATCATGATGCGCAACAACATCTTTATAATCAGTGATTGGTATTACGATTCGCGCATTTACTTTATCTGGATTCATAAAAACAGAACGGTCTAATTCTTTAAAACTATACCCTGCATCTAAATCATCAAGTCGTACAAATGCTCCAATTTCTGTACCAGAAGTTTTAACTTTACCTTCTTCGTCTAATAATAGAACACCCATATCATCATATACAGTTACTAAATCACGGATATAAGCTGCTCCAAATACTTTAATTTGTTCAATTGTTTCTGATTTACCAGCGCCACTGTCACCCATAACTACTATATTTTTAACTTCACCAGAATGTAACGTAATTTTAACCATCGCTCCATGGATAGGTAATTGACGTTGATTGATCTTACGAACATTGTGTAAAGTTAACATCATTTTTTTCATATAACCAAAGTAATCAAAATCATCACTTGCTGATAATAATGCTACCATCATATCATTTTCATCATCTTGATAGAAACTTTGATTCATCTTACCATCTTCATAACCGTATACATAGATGATATCTGGTTTACGATTACGATATTCTTCTTCACTTGCTAATTCAAATAAGTTACATAAAGCAACCCCTTGAGCCATAAATGCTACATTGAAATATACAAATGCTAATAAATCTCCAACTTTAGCTGGATAACAGAACCATTGTTCAGAATCAAATTTCAAATCTTCGATTGGATTATGTTTTGTTTCTGGGAATACCCCATCACGTTTATTCCGCTTAGAATAAGTAATGAATGGTGGATGAATAATTACGGTTTCAATAAATGGAATATCATCTAAATTACGATATTCATAAGGTAAGAATGAACGCATATTTGTTACTCTTAAACCTGCATTAACCCCCGCAGTAATTTGACGGTATACATGATGACGATATCCCAAAGCTGTTTCTTCAATAGTACGGTATACTGATAAAACTAATTCTTCAAACTTAGCTTGAGCATCTCCAAACTGAACATTTTGATATCCTCTACTTGTATTTTCATTATATACAACACTATAACGTTGTAATTTTCTCCAGAAAAGATATACTTCCTCAATTACTTTTACAAATTCATCACGATCTCTAAAATATCCTGATAAATGTGGATATGAAGATAGAACTTCTTCAACAGACATCACTAATAACAATTTAAAAATTGTTCTTAAATCACTAACAATTTCCACACTCTCACTTTTTACTTCTCTTAAATAAGTATAAGTAGTATTTTCTTTTCTTTTTCCTTCGTGAACGAATCCTTTTAAAACTCGTGCAAAAGATTCACTTTCGATTAATTGACAACGAGATTGGCAATATTCTTCAGAAAAGTTTAAGATCGCGTTCCCGCGAGTAATTTTAAATTTATAACTCATTTTACCACCCTTTCTTTCTTCAACAAGCTACTTCCCCCACTTATTGATTTTTGTCATTTTAACACAAAAGGCACATTGTATACAATACTTATTATAAAAAAAGTTAATTTTCTTTCTAAAATAAAAAAGGTCGTTAAGACCTAATTAATTTAAAAGAAAGGAACTGTAAAGAAAACTTTGCCAATCACATCTTCATCAAAATCAAAATAACCTAATCGTCGTGAATCAAGACTATTATTACGATTATCGCCCATAACAAAAACTTTACCTTCAGGGATATCGATCGACATATCTTCATTATTAGTCATAACCCCATTAATGTAGTCTTCTTCTAGTAATTTACCATTTAAATAAACTTGATTATCTTTAATATCAATATGATCGCCACCAATTCCAATTACACGTTTAATAATATAAGTTTCCTTTTTAGCAGCATCAACATAATCAACAACAATAATATCATTACGTTTTGGTTCTTTATTTTTATAAAATACCTTATCAACTAAAACAATGTTACCCTCATGATAAGTTGGTATCATCGACGTTCCATAAACCCTAGATATTTGAACAAAATATAATATACCATATGTAACTATTAAAGTAATTACAATAACCTTTAAGTATTCCAATAAAATACTCTTTTTGCTTTGTATAGCCTCTTCCATTTTATCACCTGAAGTCATTATAACACTTTTTGTTGTTCAATCAAGTAACTATGTTATTTTACGATAATTTAATTTTAAAAAAAAGTAAGTTTAGCTATTTTGCTAAAACTTACTTTTAAATAATAATTTTATTAAGAGAACGGAACCGTAAAGAAAACCTTACCAACTACATCTTCTTTGAAATCAAAATAACCCAAACGCCGCGAATCAAGACTATTATTACGATTATCGCCCATAACAAAAACTTTACCTTCAGGAATATTGATCGACATATCCTCATTATTAGCCATAACCCCATTGACATAGTTTTCATCAAGTTTTTTGCCATTTAGATATACTATATTATCTTTAATTTCAACATGATCTCCGCCAATAGCTATAACTCGTTTGATAATATGCTTCTCTTTTTGATTTGCATCTTTATAATCAACAATTACGATATCATTTCGCTGAGGACTACTATTTTTATACAATACCTTGTCTACCAAAACAATGTTTCCCTCTTTAAATGTAGGGACCATTGAAGTCATTTGAACTCTTGATATTTGAATAAAATACAATACTCCATATGTAATCACTAAAGTGAGCACAATTACTTTTAAATATTCTAATAAAATACTTTTTTTACTTTGTGTAGCCTCTTTCATTTTTATCACCTATGAACATCATAACATTTATTACTGTTCATTTAAATGACTACGTAATTTTGCAATAATTTTCTTTTCTAATCTTGATACTTGAACTTGGGAAATATTTAAACGCTGAGCGACTCGCTCTTGATTAAAATCAAGCTGATAACGCATATAAAGAATTAACTTCTCTTTTTCATCAAGTTTATCAATTTCCATCTCTAATGCAATTTTTTCAAACCACATCTTATTATGTTTATTTTCAATTCGTTCCTCCATTGAAATAGAAGAACCGTCCTTTTCATAAATTGGTTCACTTAATGAGGTTGGATAATAAGATGAGTCAATTGCCTCAACAACATCTTGAACATCAACATCTAAATAAGCTGCAATTTGTTCAACTGTTGGATCTTGACCGGTTTGATTAGTTAGTAATTCACGAGCTTTATTTATTTTTAAATTAAGTTCTTTTAAAGAGCGACTCACTTTAATTGTCCCATCATCTCTAAAATAACGTTTGATTTCACCCATGATGATTGGTACTGCATATGTAGAGAATTGTACCCCATAGTTAGTATCAAAGTTATTAACAGCTTTCATCAAACCAATACATCCAATTTGAAAAAGATCTTCTTTATCATAATAATTATTTTTGAAACGATGGACTATTGACCAAACTAGTCCAAGATTTTGACTGACAACTAATTCTTTAGCACGATCATCCCCGCGATGTGCTTGTTCAATCAGTTCAATAGTATTACTTTTAGCCAAGGTTAGAGTCTTTCAATTGTTTCTTAATAGTTAGTTTAGTTCCTAAATCCGGTGTTGAATGTATTTCTAAATTATCGCAAAGGGCTTCTATAATGGTTAACCCCATCCCCGCATGTTCTAATTCTTTTAATGAGGTATACATAGGTATTTTTGCTTCATCAATATCTTCAATTCCTTTTCCATAATCTTGGATAATGATTTTAATTTGACGATTGTCTTCTATTGTTACTTTAATAATTACCTTACATTCAGGATTATTTTGATAACCATGGATAATGGCATTACTAACCCCTTCACTAATGATTGTTTTTATTTCAACTAATTCATCGATTGTAGGATTTAATGAGGTAATAAATGATGCAACGCTAGTTCGCGCAAAGGGCTCATTTTCAATTCTAGCGTTAAAACTTAACTCCATCTGGTTCATTATCCTTTTACCTCCTCTACATATTCCATCAAATCAAACATTCCTGATAATTCAAAAACTTTATAAGATGTTTTTGATAAATTTGCTAAATATAATTGGCGATCATCTAATTTCAATTGATTATAACGTCCTAAAACTAATCCAATGCCTGAACTATCAATAAAATTAGTATGTAAAAAATCAAAATAGACAGGTCCATTGCCCTTATCTAAAATACTATTTAGTAAGCTGCGATATTTAACAACATTACTGCAGCTAAGTTCGCCATAAAAATAGACGATAACTTTATCATCTAATATCTTGTATTCAATCTTATTTTCCATTATTTCATCTCCTCGTTTGTATCTTACATCTTTTAAAATAATGATGAAATGGTTTCGACAAAACTAGAAGAAAGCATACAAAAAAAGTAGTCATAAACAAATTTCATAACTACTAGATGTATTTTTATCAAACTTGGACATATTAATTAGGGAGGCGATAAAATTGATGAAAAAATTACTAATAACCCTACTGGTAGTATGCTTACTACCAATCTCTAGAGTTCAAGCATTGGACAATGATGTTACTCCTAATGCAAAGTCTGCAATCTTGATTGAGGCAAATTCACGGCAAATTCTCTACGATAAAAATGCTGAAGAAAAGCTTTATCCTGCTTCAACAACTAAGATCATGACAATGATTTTAATGTTTGAGGCCCTACGAAATAAAAAAATATCATTTGATGATGAAATTACTACTTCAAAATATGCAGCTAGTATGGGCGGAAGTCAAGTTTACTTGGAAGTTGGTGAAAGTTTATCTTTAAAAGATATGTTTAAATCAATTGCTATCGCTAGTGCTAATGATGCTAGTGTGGCAGTAGCTGAACATATTGCTGGAAGTATTAATAAGTTTGTAGAGATGATGAATGATAAGGCTAAAAAATTAGGTTTAAAGAATACTCATTTTAAAAATGCAACCGGTCTACATGATCCCGATCACTACACTTGTGCTCATGATTTAGCAATAATGGCTGCCTATCTAATTGAAATCGGCGGTGAAGACTTATTTGCTGTAACGTCATTGTATGATAGTTATATTCGTGAAGATACGAAACAAAGCTTTTGGCTAGTCAATACTAATAAATTGTTAAAGTTATATAATGGTGTTGATGGTCTAAAAACTGGATATACAAAAGAAGCTGGTTATTGCTTAGTTACCACTGCACAGCGTGATGGTCAAAGAATTATTGGTGTCCTAATGAAAGAAACAGCTCCAAAAACAAGAAATGAAGAAATGTGTAGTTTACTGGATTATGGTTTTAATAATTATAAGCAAGTTACCATTTTTAAAAAAGATACTTTAATTGAACAGCATCTAGTTGATAAAATGGATAACCTGACTATTGATGTCAAATGTAAGAAAGATATAGTATATACTAAAGCAAAAAGCGCTGATGCTAAAGTTTCTACTAAAGTAAACTATAAAGAAAATTTCTTACCGGTTAAACAAGGTGATGTTATTGGCACATTAGATGTCATTGTTGATGGCAAAACAATTGCTACCTATGATGTTTATAGTGACACTAATGCTTCTAAATCAACATATCTATCAAAAACAATTAAAACATTAAAATATTTATTTTAAAACGGATTAAAATCCGTTTTTTATATACACAAAAACAGGCCTTAGCCCATTTCTTAAAAATCTCTTAATTTATCTAAACCGTGATATGCTTTAGGAATTTTTAATACTGTACAATATTTTTCATCTATACAAATTTCATCATCATCCATATAAGCAATAAAACTACGTTTAACAATTTCCCCGTTAATAACATAATAATTAAAAAACGATTTAACTTTTTTTATTTTTCTAATGCAATAATCACTATATGTACATTCATCGAAATTTCTTAATGATCTAAAAAAACTTGTTTTTTGACGATAAATCAATTTACCTGCTTTTTCTTTGATAAAAGACTGACTTATTTTATTAATTTGATACAACATCATTATAACTACAATAATTATAAATATAAATATTCCTCTTATTTTTATTGACGCAATTACCAAGATGCTTAAGCCAAACAATTCTGGAATAATGAAATACCGAAGATACTTTATTATTGAAAATTTGTATAATAAATCTAATTTAGACATATCACTCCAATTATCCATATTCTTTACCAATGACATTGTTATCACTCCTTATTTTTATTCCATTATATCTTTATCAAAGAGGATTAAAAGTCACTTTTAGTAAAGTTGATATTAAGTTTTTATATGATTTATAATTTAATTATTTTAGTATTATACTTATAAATATATCCATAAGTTCAATAATAAAATAATATTCCCCACTATTTTGATCCCTCCTTTCGTAAACAATGTTTTATTTACATTGTCTACTTTAGAGGGATCATATCATTTTTTAGTGGGGAATTTCATATAATAGCTATTTATTTAAACTATGTATTTTTCTTAAAATAATTAACAATAGTAAGGCACTAATTCCTGCCAATGCTATCAAAGTATTTAAATCTACGTTATCACCGGTTGGGGTTCCCTTATCTACAGGTTTAACAGGTAGGGCGGTTTTAGCGTTGACCGTTAAAGTACCAGTAACAATTTCTAAATTATAATTATTGGCCCCTTCGACTTTACCATTGATTACATATTTTCCTGCTTTTTCACCTGGTTCTCTAGTTAACTCAACAGTAAATATATCTCCATTAACCAATCCTATAATATTATAAGTAAATTCTGGATCAATTTCTCCTTCAACCTTCATTTTATCATCGATTATTAGCTGCACTTTTTTACTAGCTATAGTATATGTACCATCCGTAAATGTTACATCATAGTTTTCATTACTTGCATCACCAGTAATCTTATATTCACCTACATCATTTCCCGATTCACGTTCTAAAGTGATTCCTAAATCCGCCAATGTATCACCATAAGCTAAAGTACTATCCACTGCTAGTGAAAATGTTAATACTTTTTCATCATCACCATATGTCGTATTAATGTTATCAATATTAATATTTATAGCTTTAGGTGTAATTGTATGCTTTCCTTTTACAACTACTACTTCTTTGTAGTTTTTAGCTACATCTTCATTGATAATTGCCTTTATTTTATGATTCCCTACATTTTCATTGTTATCTGTAACACAAACAATCGATGATACTAATGTATCAATATCGCGTGCTACTACACCCTCTAAAGAATATGAATATTTGTATTCTTCACCATAATTATTATTTATATCATTAACAGTTACAATTGCTTTATCAGCCTTTTTAATAACTAAAGAAGCTACTTTCGGTATTGCCGCATAATGTGTATCATCACCACTATATGACGCTACAACACGATATCGACCAGCTGCAGTTGGGGGGATAGTACTATTATAACTATTATCAACACCTTTATATACTAATTTAGCATCAATAAAAGCGTTACCCGATTTATCATAAACTTTTCCAATTAATGATTTTGATGTACCATCATATGTTTCCACATTTAAATAATTATCAAACTTAATTTGTACTGTTTCTTTTCTAATTGTATATACACGAGTAATTGGTTTTACTGCATAATTACTCCCTAAAGTATATACTGTTTCAGTATATACACCTGGTTCTAAAATTGGTTTTGTATTAGTGTGATACTTACCATCACTAGAAAAACCTGTATATAGTGTTCTAACTTGAATCCCATCAACAACAGTACCTTCTTTATTGTACAATTTACCACCAAAATTGAAATTGTATCTATCACTGTATACTATGCTGCCTTTAATCTCTTGATTAAATTTTAAAGTTAGCTCAGTATTATTTTGTTTAATTAATAAAGTTCCTAGTCCAAATGCAGTATTATAATTACTATCTGCAGTTATTCCTGCAACAGTGTATAAACCAGCATTTTGCGGTTGTTTATTGATTTCAACCTTAAAATTCTTCACACTATCTGGAAGCTCATTTAATAACTTATCAATAACATCAGAATTAATTCCAAGATTTAATACTTCTAATACTTTAGTTAAATCATTTACTGTAAATCCATTCGGAAATAGCTTCCCTAATACATCATATGCCAAACCATTTGGTAATACTAAACTTGCATAACCAGTTACATCGGTATCAATTCCTAAATATAAAACAAATTTATTAACTCCAGTTGGATCAGTTACAACCAAGTTGTTAGGAATTATTTCACCATAGTCAATTGTCGTACTATTGACTTTTATTTTTACTTTTCCTTTAATAATATTCACAGAAAATTCTTTTTCTGATGGTTTGTAGTCTTTATCACCTATATAAGCAATTTTAATTGTCCCTTCACCAACTGGAAGCACTGTTAATTGCTCAGTTAAATCAGCACCAGCCGCTTTTAAAAGCCCTTTTATAATTTCAAGATTGAAAGAATTACTAATATTATCATTTAAAATACTTTCAATCGAAGCATCACTACCTAATTTAATCCAAATATTTTGATCAAATTTATCTAAGGCAGGTAATGTAATTCCTAAAACATCATTTACTAATGATGTTAAACTATATTTGTAAAAATATTCAAAATCATCAACAGTAGCATCGCTGTCTAAATTTGAATTTTTCAAATCAATACAATCATATATTGTATTTTTAATAGCGCTGAAATCAGTAGTGTAACGCCAAGTTATATCCTTCTTTACTTGAATCTCTGACTCATCTTTTTCCACATATTCAGCACTTAATGTTACATTTTTACCATTATTAACATTAAATATACCATTTTCATCAAATGATGTTTCTACCCCATCAACATATACTTTTTCCAGTCTATAATTATTATCAGCAACCGCTTTAAAACTTGTAGTTGTTTGAGCATTTTTTTCTACTCTATATTGGTTATTTTCAAAAGATTTTCCTTCTTCAGCTGGTTCGATTGCTCCAAACTCACTAACAGTTCGAGTGAAGATCACTTGTTCCCTTACAAATTTGATTGTAATATTACTTTTCAATTCAAAACTGTCATTAGCCTTCAATAGAGAATTGTTTGGCACATTTAAATTTAATGAATTAATAGTAATAGCTAGATTGTTATCATCAATAGATATATAATCTCTAGCATTAAAAATCTTATTATTTAATCCTACTAAGAGTGAACTACTACCATAACTACTACTTACTATTTCAACTGAATACCCATTATCAGGTTCAATTGAAATAGATGCAGTGGATTGCTTATTTTTAGTAGTATTATACTTACCTAAAATACCACTATCTTTGGTTCCTTCTACAGTTTGAAATGCAGTGGCAGTTTGATTAACAATGTTTCCATGAATTTCACCTTCAACAATTAAATTAACTGTATTTTTGTATTCTTTCTTCCATGTTTCTGTTGCTTTTGTCTGCAAAGCAATACTATCAGTCTCACTATCAACATTTTCATCATATGCAAAACCACTAATAGTTAAGCATTGGAAAGTTAGCCCTACCGTAAGTACTAATGCAATGATCTTTTTTAACTTTTTCATATTAGTTATCTCCCTTCATTTTTTAATACATGACCTATTTTTCTATCTCACCTACTTTTTTGCCCACCAAAAAAATATCAATAAAATGATACTTTCCCCATAAAAAATCAATTCATCGACAGATTAGATGCTATTATTGGTCTGTAAAAAGATCAATTCAACTGATCATTTAAATTTAATCCGTTCTCATTCTTTGATTTTTATATTCTTAACTTCCCCATTTTAATTTTTTATATAAAAAGAACTAGCATTTTGGCTATGAACCCTGTTTCTAGTTCTAAAATATCATTGAAGTAAAATGATTTTTTTTGTTACTCAATACTTCATCATAAAAATCTAAACATTTTCGTTCAACTAAAGAACATGTATAAACACGAGTAATAGATCAACTGTTACTCGTGTTTTTTTTTGCACGAAAATGTTTACTTTTTCGATTTTGTTTCTTATTAAATAAATATTTTTAAATTATTTAACAAGTTCTCTTAAATATTCTTGCACTTGTTCTCTTAAATCTTCGCGATTTAATGCAAAATCAATTGTTGCCTTAATAAAACCAAACTTATCACCAACATCATAACGTATTCCTTCAAAATCGTATGCATAAACTGCTTGAATATCCATTAGGCGTTTAATTGCATCCGTCAACTGAATTTCATTACCTGTACCTTTACTTTGCGTTTCTAGCAATTCAAATATTTTAGGTGTCAGCACATATCTTCCTAATACAGCTAAATCACTAGGGGCTTCATTAATTGGTGGTTTCTCTATCATATCACTCAATTTAACCAGTCTACCTGCACATTCAACAATATGTGATTTTGATGGTCTAACGATTCCATATTTATTTACATCCTTATGTTCAACAGTCTGCACGCCTACTACTGAAGCTTCTTTTTGTATATAAGCATCAATTAGCTGTCTCAATGCTGGTTTTTTATCATTTACTACAACATCATCACCTAATAGCACTGCAAATGGCTCATTACCAATAAATGATTTAGCACATAATACTGCATGACCTAATCCCTTTGGCTCTTTTTGACGAATATAATAAATATTTGCTAGATTAGCTATGTCATTAATTTCTTTGGCTTGTTTTATTTTACCACTTTCTAATAACCTTGATTCTAATTCATAGTTTTTATCAAAGTGATTTTCCATTGCATGTTTGTTACTATTGGTAATAATTAATATTTCTTCAATCCCGCTATCTACTGCTTCTTGGATAATATATTGAATTGTAGGGGTATCAACAATCGGCAACATTTCTTTTGCTAATGCTTTTGTCGCTGGTAAAAATCTTGTCCCCAAACCAGCAGCCGGGATGATTGCCTTTCTTACTTTTTGTTTCATGTTATCCTCCTTTTATAATTCTCTTTGCTTTATGTAGACATATCGAAATCATTACTTTTAATTTTAATAGAAATGGTGTTTATATATATTTCTTTGAATATTTATTAAAGTCATTATTAAAAATATTTTCCATGTACTTATTTCTTTTATTTGGAATAGAAACTGATTTATATAAAGAAGGATTGTATTTTGATGCTTCTTTAATATCCACTTCTTTATACTCAATACTCTGCTTTATATTTTCAAATAACTCTTTTCCTTTTTGACTGTTAATAAAAACAAGGGAGGTTCCCTTGTTATCATATAATTTTGGATAGATATAATTTATCCCCCAAAAATCAGCTAATGTTATGTCACTATTTCTATGCAAAGATTTACTCTGACAATCATAACATGATGGTCTTAGACATAGATTTTTTAAAAAAACTTTCATATATTCATTTTGACTTGATAATTGGGTAAATTTTTCTTTTTGATCAATTGTAAAACTATATGAATCCCATCCTGTTGATTTATCTCTAAATGAAATATTAGCATCTTCTTCTATATTGAACTGTTCTAAATATTTCTTCCATACTTTAGGTGATGGTACGCCATGACATACGATATCCTGTAAAATAAGATTATCATATTTCTTGTTTAAAAATGCCAATAAGCCATCTATTTGACATGGTGTTCCACTAAAGTAGACTGGTCTACCTTGATTTAAATAATCCTTTATTTCAAAATAAGTATTTCCTATTTTGCTTTGTACATATTTAGAACCTCTTAATTTATTTAAATCATTTATATTATCTACTTTAATATGTTCAACCATATTTTCATTATTAAAAGTGGCACCATATACGATTCCTCCTTTTTCAATAACCAATGAGGCTAATAAAGTAAATACTCCTCCTGATGAACTACCTTTTCTAATTATCTCATCTTTGTTATAACATGCATATGCCCGTGGTTGATTATCCACTTTCATATCATTTAATATAGGACATCTTTTTTCACATAATCCACAATTGATACATTGGTTAACATCTACTTCAGGATACCAAAATCCTTCTTGATCCTCTTTCATTATTATACATTTTTTAGGACAAATATTATAACATGAATGACATCCTGAGCATTTTGATTTATCTACTATTTTTATCATGTTTGTCCTCTTTTCAAAATCTTGTTGATTGGTCCTCTTATAAGATTTTTTTCATACGTATTCATCCCAAAAGTAAACAAGCACATTACATAAACACATACATAAAATATGCTTATAATTAAGAAATGAATGATTGAATTAACAACTAATATTTTTGAAAGTCCTAAAGATAACAAAACAGTAACTATCACACATGGCATCAACATAGATATCTGTTTCCAAAAATATTTCATATCCATTTTAACTTTAACTTGATAATACCAGTTCATCAGAATGATATTCCCTAATACCATTGTTAAGCAAGTTCCTAATGCTGCGCCTATTTCTCCAAATAATTGAACTAAAGGAATACTCATAAATACATTTCCTATTGCAATAAAAAAATAAACAATAGATCTAAATTTATGCATATTCTTTGCTCTTTGTATCTCAATACCAAGACTTTGAATCAACGGAACCGTAACAGGAACAATCAGTAACAATGCGACATAATATGCATTATTATAATCATTTCCTGCCCATACATTGATAAAATACTGTCCGATAACTATAAATCCACCAATGACCATTGCAAGAATAATAAACTGAATTCTTCCTACTTTAGTAAATAATTCTGTCAATTCTTTATTGTTATTTTCGTCCATTGCTACTATTTTATTAACTCTAGGAATAAATACTGATGATATGGATGATGATAAACTCATATACATAGTATTGATTTGACCACCAACAGCATATATAGCTACTGCTGTCGTTCCACCAAATATACCTAATATAAATTTATCAACACTCCAGTTGATTTGATCAACAATCATGTTAATAAAAATATAAAAACTGAATACTCCTATTTCTTTAAGTAAAGAAAAATTCATATTTTTCAATATGAATTTCATCTTTAGCTTCTTTGTACAATACCAATAATTAATAATAAATTTAGAAACTGTAATTATTGTTGTAACAACAACTAAACTTACTGATTTATAACCCATTAATAACAATGGTAATGTTAAAAATGGATTTAAAACTACCTGCAATAAAGAAATTACCCTTTGGAATAAATACTGTTCATGAGCTGTTATATATGAATCAAATACACTTGATGGAAATGAAATAGCTAAGTTAATAACCATCAAGAGCATTAAGATTCTTGCTGTACCTATCTCACTTACGGTTAAGCTTTTTGAAAATAGGTTATTGACATTACCCACTAATACACCACCTGTAAGTAGTGCTATCATAGCAATAATAGTAAAAACAATCATAAACATCCCATTTAATTTAGCAATTCCATCTTGATCATCTTTTACTTTATATCTTGAATAAAATCTCACATAGGCACTACCAAAACCAAAACTTAACAGACCTAAATAACTTACTACTGAATAGACTAATTGATATAGACCATATTCACTTTGACCCAGTAATCTTAACATTACCGGTGTGTAAACAATACTTATAATATTTTGTGCTATTATACTCACATATGATAGCATTACTCCTATTTTTAATTGATTTGTTTTCATTATTCACCTCTGAAACAATAATCTAAAAAATCAAATTCATTATTTACTTAATATTTTATACATATTATTACAATCATGTTTTATCTACTTTACAATGATTTGGCAATAAATTCTATTGCTTTGTTCTTTTCAACATCAAGAATTTTTGTAACATTAGAATAGTTTATAAATAATGAATCAATATCTAGATCTCCGCTATATAAACAATAATTTAAATCAAATTTTGTCAACAATGTCTGCAATCTACTAGACATGTCTTTATTTTTTTCATCACTCATTTTGCCAAGAAAATATTTAAAGATATATTTTTTGTTCGGAAATCCTTTTGGTTTTTTTGAAACTGATAACCATTTTTTTGAATCTATCAGCATAGTTGGATTCATTAAAATTTCTACTGGTATTTCTACATTTAATTCTTCAATTATTTTTTTGCATTATCCTCTCATATTGATATATGTGGTATATTTTTTATTCTTTCATAAAAATAATTTTTTTCACCATCTTCTAATTTAGAAATACCAAAGCTTGCTGAAAAAGCTATATATTATTTTTAATCAAAATTCAATAACATAAAAAATATTATCTTAATTATTTTCAACTATGCTATCTTTTAAAAACTTAATTGCTTTTTCCTTTTCTTTTTCTAGTATTTGTTTATCATATTCTATTTTTGCTAGATTTTTATTATTTAAAATATACGAATACTTATTTTTACTGAGCTCAAATTTATTTAACAATGTATCTAATCTACTAGACATATCTTTATTATTGTCATCGCGTTCATAAACAACAAACGGTCTCTCAAATAATATAGCAAACACACACGAATGAAACGAATCTGTTAAAACTAATTCTGCATGTTCTTCTAAGTATAAAAACTCTGCAGGACCAGAACAATAACATGCATCATTTATGTCTAATATATCAATAATATCTAAATCATTTTCTTTAGCTAAAAGAACCATTTGGTTTGTTTTTTCAGCGCTCATATTTCCAAGAAAATATTTAAAGATGTATTTTTTATTTGGAAAATTTTTAGGTTTTTTTGATATACTTCTCCATTTTTCAGGACTAATAAGCATTGTAGGATCTGCTAATACTTCTACATTGTTTTTTATGCCTAACTCTTTGATAATACATTTACCACTATCTTCCCTCACTGAAATGTTAGGAATGCTATTTATATTCTTATAGAAGTATTCTTTTTGATTATCTTCTAGTTTAGAAACACCAAAACTCGCGGAAAAAGCTATTTTTTGTTTATTTTTACAAAAAGTTAAAAAATCTATATCAGATATCCTATTAAAATTTGGGTTCCAAACTTGGTCACTTCCTGTCAAAAAATAATCATATTTTTTGTACAAATCAACTGGAACATGATTTGAATCTATATGTATAGATGATGTATTAATTAACTTATTAAAATCATAAAAATAAGAATACTTTTTCCAAATGATATTCTTAGGTATATGTGCTCTAATCCAATTTTTAATTTTAAATTTACATAATCCTAGTTTATCATCATTGTAAACACCTTCTATATTCTCTATAGTTTCTACATATCCAAAATTTTCTTTTATAAACTCCTGTAGAGCATAATTTTGTAATCTATTTCCAAAATTATCCATTCCATATATTGTAAGTATTCCAAATCTTAATCTTTTCTTTTGCATAAATTCTTTGCGCTCCCCTTTAATGCTATCAGCTTTAAATATAATGGTATTTCTCTTTCAAAAATCGATTTAAAAAAATCATAGTAATTAAAGCTGTATTCTTTTTTTAGTGTTTTAATCAACTCCAATTCTACGTTATTCACGGCCATCAATTCACCAAAATTGATATAAAATAAATTTCGTGCTAAATTTCTAATTCTATTATTTTTATAATTTTGAGCCTCTATATAAATTTTATAATTAGCTTCAACTGAATTAAGCCTATTGTTTATTATTTGTTTTTCATTGTCATTAAAATTTATTGTAGCTGCATTTTCATGAATAACGTAATGATATAGTTCTTTTTTGATGTAAGATGCAGTATTTATATGCATACCATACGACATACAAAATAATAAATCCTCTCTAAAGCGTATTTTACTGTCTAGTTTTAAATTATTTTGTTTTATTATATTTGTTAAAAATAATTTATTACATAAAAAACCATAATAATTTCTTTTGATTGATAATATTGATATTACTGCCTTATCTTTACAAACACAGTACTCATTACAAGACCTATTCTTTTCAGTTATATAATTATTTAAATCTTCAAAATACAAATTGCATATTACTAACTCAGTGTTCGTTTCTTTTTGTCTATTTATCATTGCCTCGGCCATATTCAATTCAATATAATCATCACTATCAACAAACATAAGATATTTTCCAGTTGCTTTAGAAATACCTTTATTTCTTGCAGATGAAACCCCTTCATTTTTAGAGTCTATAATTATAATTCTTGAATCTTTTTTTGCAAAGCTTTTGCAAACTTCTAAACTTTTATCAGTAGATCCATCATTAATTAGTATAATTTCTATGTTTTTATATGTTTGATTAATTATACTTTTTATACACTTATCTATGAATTTTTCTCTATTATATATAGGCACAATTATACTAACTTTATCTTCTGTCATCTTTGTAACCTTCCATTATATTCACAAACTGTTTACCAGTTTTTTTCCAGCTAAGATTTTTTAGGAAGACTATAGAATTTTTTTGATATTGTTCTAAAATATCTGGATTATTAATTGCTTCGACTAATTTATTATATAGATTCATATAACTAAAATTAGTAATTATCGCAGTTTCATTAGGAAAGAAGAACTGATATGTTCCTTCCTCAAATTCAATTAATGGTAATCCTTTAGCCAGCATTTCATAAGGAACCAATGATACATTCGTCATAGAGCCACAAATTCCAAAATCAGCATCTTCATATAAATTGGCTAGTTCTTCTTTATTCAACATCCCTAAATTTTCACCATTTTTCAATTTCATCTTTTTATTCGTACCAAAATACTTTATTGATAATTCATATCCATTCTTTTTAAACTCTTTTTCTAAATTAGTTAACATACTTTGTATAACATTGGGAATTCTTTTTTGATCAGGTTTAATAAATGCAGCTAACACGAAATTTTTTTTCTTTGAATACAAATTATAATCTCTATTTTTAAAAACATATTCACTTGGTTCAAAGGGAAAATCTATGAAATCTAATTTTCCTTTTGTTTTTGTATTTTTATTTATCATTACTTTATTCCACTCACCTAGTGAAACCATATGAAAACCTAGTTCATATGTTTTTAATGTTAATAAATATTCCTCTCCAAACATAGTAAAATATGGTTCAAAATCTTGCACAAAATACATCTTATATCCTTCAAAATGTTTTATTTGATACACAGTTTTCCAATATGTAGCAATAATAATATCATTTTTGGTACTTTCTATGTTTTCTGACTTTATAATGGTTCCTTGATAACTATTTAGATTAATGCTTGCACATTTTTTTGCATCAATCACTGACTGTTTTGTAGATAATATTGCGTAATATACATCGTATCCATTCTTCGATAATTCAGTTCCTAATCGTAATATTGATGTATAACCTCCACTGTGAGGTAACACTCTACGAAGATAGAATATAACTCTATTAATTTCATTTGGTAATATATTTTCAACTGGCATAAAATCTTCATTATCTAAAATAGTTTCTATTTCTTTTCTATCTTTTTTTTGTATAGCTTTTCTCTTTACGTTATTTAACATCTTGTAATCTCCATTTCTTAAATCTTTAAATCAAAAAATCCAATTAGACAAGTCATAATTGAAATAAAATAATGAATATTACTAGCTGACGTTTACCCAATAAAAAACATACTAATTATCCTAGTAATACCAAAGTGCAAATATATTAATAACTTCGCTATTTTATTATGAACAATTACCTTATCAAAATTTCTTGTATATCCATCTTTCTTGATAAATTATCTTTAAATAGTTCTAACATCTTTTCTCTACTTCTTAATGTTTTCTTACTATCCATATTGAATAAGCTGGTTATTAATTTACTATTTTTTTATCATTATATTTACTATTATTTGAAATGATAAAGCTTTAGTGAATATAAAAACACAAATCAGTATGATAAAATGCTATAATGAAATAGTATAAAGGTTAAAAGATAAATTAACTTTTGAACACGATACTATGTTTATAGTTGATTATTTAGTACCTTTTTCAATTTAACGTTATCAAACAACCTAAGTATGTAGTTTAAAATTATTGCTGTTATAAGTGAGATTAGAACCAGCAACAAATAAATAAACAATGAATATTTTGGTAATAATATAATATTTTGAAAATAGTAATATAGATAAAATGTATGGGTAAGCCATATAAACAAAGAATTTTCTCCAAAAATAATTAGTATTCTATTTAAATGAATATCCTTGGACAAAATATTTAAAACATTTATAAATAGATAGATTAATATTGGAGCTAAAATCATATCGGCATAAGGCCATTCAATAGTTAGATAGATATATATAAATATTATTATTAGAATTACATTAGTAAGTAAGTTTTCTTGAACTTCTTTTGAATCATATTGAAAATATTATATTTTGCTACACACATACCTTGTAAAAAAATAATTGCATACGGGATACTATTACCAGTTAACCTTAGTATAACGATACAAAATAATAAACTAATTAACTTAATACCAAAACTCCTATTGTTATAAACGAATTTATAAATAATTGGAAATATAAATAATATAACAATATACCATTTGACATACCACCACTCTCCATTATACGTACACCTAATACTTAATAGATTTTGGAGAAATAACCTAATCTCAAATTCTTTACCAAGCACAAAAAATCTATATGGAACAAAAAAAATAAAAACAAGTAGAAATTTACTATAGAAATTAATAAAAATGCCGAAAATTATTTTATATGAATTTACGATTGAATAATCCTCTTTTTCAAATTTCTTATATAAGCCATATGCACTAATGAAAACATATATGGCAACACAAAATTTACAAAAGATAGCAAATAATACTTCTAGTTTATCCCACCCGAAAATAGAGATATAATTGTTATTTAGCCTTTGTGGATCTGCGAAGCAATGTGTCATTAGCATCATCAAAATGGCAATACCCTGCAATTTTTTAGATACTTCCTTATTAAATATATTATCACTATTGTTTTCTATCATCATTTTTCTCCCATCTCCATCATAGCATTATTTCATTCGTTTTCAGGTTTTAGAATTCTAAAATCTCCACTTCTTAAATCTTTTTAAATACAAAAAACATCCAATTGGATAAGCTAAAACGGAAAAGAAATAATGATGTTTCACCAATTGGTGCTTACCCAATATAAAAAACGTACTAACTATTCTAGCAATATTAAAGAATAAATTTTTTTTTGAATTTTCAATCTTTATTCTTTGCAAAAGATATGCTAAATAACCATTAGGACTACTTGCAATTACCTTATCAAAATTTCTAGTATAACCATCATCAAGATATTCAGATACATATAACCCTTCATTTAATAAATACATATTCCCAAGTTGGTCTAATTGATCATATAAATATGATTCAGGAACAAATTTTTCACCTTTAAATTTAGGAAATTTGAATTTCTTAATTTCAGTAGTTTTATATATTAAAAAAGTGTCACCCTCAAGTACCTTTTTATCGTAAGCCAGTTTTAGAGTCATACACTTGTTTACTTGATTTTTCATTATTGTAATATCACTGCCATCAGGACTAATACGTTTGGCTACTATTCCAATTATCTCATCAACATCTTTCCATGTGACAATAATTTTATTTATAGCCTCTTCGATTAAGTAATCATCTGAATCAACACATGTGAATAGTTCTGTTTCTGTCTTTTCTACACCTAAATTATGTGCCATTGCTTTGCCACCATTTTCTTGATAATAATATCTTATTTTTATCTTGTTTTCTTTTGTAAAACCATTGATTAGATCTTTTGTATTATCAGTTGAGCCATCATCAACAATTAACCATTCAAAATCTTTATTAGTTTGCCTAAGCAAGGAATCATATAATTTTTTTAATGTATATGCCCTATTATAAGTGGGGGTAAAAATTGTTATTTTACTCATTGATATTGTCCCATTCATTAGCAGCAATTAATGAATTTTTTACAGCCTCCAACATTCCGTATCCATATTTTTCATCCGGTTCTAAATATCCTGATTCTCCCCACTCATTCCAAGCAAACATAAATAAATAATCCTTTTCATAAACTTCTCTAGCCCTCTTAATTTGTTTTGTTAAATAATACTCAAATTTTTCAGGGGATGCACCAATACAAACTTGACCTCTATTTTTTCTTCTAGGTGTATTATCCCAATCAACAAAAGCACCAGGAAACCACGTTTTACCAATTGGATTTTGTTTTAAAATAATCTTCCAAATTTGATCATATGTGTAATGCATTGTAGTAGCCTTGCATCTCAAAAAAGATACTTTATCTGCTACTATATTCAAAACTCTTTCACATTTAAACAATAAATTAGTGTTTGTAAATTGTCTTACAGCCCTATTCATTTGAAATTCTATTCCATAATCAAATTTTTTTCCATTTTCTGTTAATTCATGATTATACATATTTTCTTGATTAGCAAAACATATACCAGATAATCCATTTTCTTGAGCCAACTTTTGCCAATAATCCATCATAGGTGGGAACTCTTTTACATCTAATGGTGCATATAATATTACTAGTGGTTTTCCATCAATACGAATATATCTTTCATCTTTAAAAAAAGGTAATAAATATTCAAAATGTTTTTTCCAATCGTTTTTATTACCATATTTTTGTTTCCATAATATCTCATCTGTTTTGTCTGCCCAACATCTTGTCCAAGTATGATTTGCCCAACTGAAGCAAAATGGTATATCAACAGTCTTATTTTCTAACATTATTTCCGCAGGTTTTTCTAATAACATATTCCCTTCAGACCAATAATGATAATAAGCAAATCCATAAATTCCATATTTCTTAGCTATTTTTGCTTGCCATTGCAAACTTTCAACATTTGTTAAATTATAATAATTTTTATTTAATGGAACTCGTGGCATATTTTGATTTTTAAACGTAGGTTGTGCAGTTTTTACATTTGTCCATTCAGTAAATCCTTCTCCCCACCATTCATTATTTTCTTTAACTTCATGAAACTGTGGTAAATAAAAAGCAATTATTTTCATTACGTTATCCTCTCTTATCTCCTAATAATAAAATTTTTGCATAAATGATTATATAAACTATTCTATTCATAATCTCAATAAAATATAAAAGTGGTACTAAATATTTTATATAATGTTTTTTACATAAATACATTCTAGAAACATATCCTGTTTTCGCAACTCTTATTTTTTTTAAAAAAGTATGTCTGTCATTTACTGCATGTATATGATTATGTACATAATATTTATCAATTATAAATCCATTATAATACCCTTTTTCTTTGCAATTAATGCCTAATAAATTTTCTTCGTTGTATAAAAAAACATGTTCGTCAAACATGCCAATTTTTTCAAATGTTTTAATTCTAGTGAAAAAAAAGCAACCCGCAACACAATCACATATTGCGATATTGTCTTTAATCTTAAATATAGTATTTTTTTTATTTCTTCGGTTAAAAAGTAAACTATGGTTTAATATAAGCTCGGAATTTGATGGAACATTCCATCCACTGGCATTAATGTTATAATAATTATTATAATCTATTATTTGTGCACCAACTATAGCTAAGTCACTATTATTTTTAAGTGCATCAATCATTGCACTTATTATATCTATATTATAAATTATTACATCCGGATTTAGTATTCCGACAAATTCTACATTATATTTCTCCCTAACATATTGAATTCCGAAATTATTTCCATATCCATACCCTCCATTATATTCACTTTGTATTACATCTACTTCAATAATACCCATAAATTCATTTACTAATTGTACATACGAGTTATCAGTGGACATATTATCCACAACTAAAATATGAATATTAGTTTTAAAAGATATCAACTTGTTAACTAGTGATGTAGTATTAATACCTGAATTATAATTTAAAATTATAACTGCTGCGTTCGATAGATTCATTCATTCCCTCCTTAAAAAAAAGCATATTTAAGTAGCCCACCATTACCATACGTAATTAAACTTCTTACTAAAATAAAAATCATCGCTATATAAATAATTAATAAAAATCTTATTTTATTTGTATTACTAAATACTTCTTCTGATACTGTTATAGTTAAATAGGGACCAATCATTAGATATTCCATAAATCTTGAAAAAATAGCTACATTTATTGAACCAAATATGATTGCTAAAATATTTATTGTAAACAACAAATCTTTTTTCCTATACCTAAATTTTGAATAATATAAAAATAGAAACGTAAAAACAGCAATTCGAATAATATAATAAACTATATTAAACATGTTTGTTTCACTACCAATATATGTTTCAAACTTTTCCCCACCAATTTGCATCATTAAATTCATAATTGGTTGAAATAATTTTGTACCACTAAATAAAAATGATAGTGAAATTATCATCGTAATTACGTAAGTATATTCTTTTTTCATTAAAATTAGTTTATTCTTTAAGTACAAGCATAAAATATTCAGCATACTTGTAATATGAAAATAACAACTTATAACATAGGGAATAATTACCTTTTTTATCGATGACTTAAGTGGTAACTTATCTATTAATAATAGATTCCATATGATTAATATTGCAATATTTTGTCTCAGTATAATCCAATTATTTATAATAAAACGCATACAAAAATATACAAATAAAAACAAACATCTTTGCTTGTATGAAATATCCATCTTTTTTATTACAAAATGTAATAATACGATAGCAATAGCCGTATACACTACTTGAAAAAATCTAAAATCATTACATATTGTTTTACAAAGAGAATTTAATAACATAAATCCCATTTCAAATGTATAATTTGAAGAAAAAGAAAATTGTGGTAATTTATCTACAACGTTAAATGCTTGTATATAAGCTTTATTATTATAATCTCCTAAATATATGTCTCTGAATCCTGTAAATAAAAAAAGAAGTATCAAAGAAATAAAGTAATATTGTTTTGGTTTTTTTGTAAAATATCCAAAAAATAAAAATGTTGCAATAAGTAAATAATATATCATTTAACTATCCCCCAACATTTTTATATATTTGTTTACTAGTCTAGTACTATTTTCTTCAATATCAAATCCTGCACCTTTAATAATATCTGATGTATCAATTCGTTCATATTTATTATTATATTTTATAGTTTCTAATGCCCATTTATATGCACTTTGCTCTAGCGAAATATATTTGACAAAATTACATACATTAACATTTTCTGGGACAACGTCTTTACTTGTTATACAACGTAATCCTGATGCTTGCGCTTCTAATAAAACAATACCAAACCCTTCAAAGAGAGATGGAAATAAAAAAACATCAAATGCTTGCATATAATCTTGAACATTATCTACTACGCCTGTAAAAATAACTTTAGACTCTAAATTATATTGCTTTATTTTAAGTTTTACTTTATTTTTTAATGCATCATCTAATTCTCCACCGCCAACTAGCACTAATTTAGTATTAGGATTAATCTTTACAATCTCATTAAAAATATCAATTAAAAAAAGATGATTTTTTTGTTCAAAAAACCTACCTACATGACCAATAGTAAATTCATCATTTATATTTAGTTGTTCTCTTATTCTTACTCTTGTTTTTTTATCAAAACTATACAATGAACTATCAATAGAGTTTGGAATAACCTCTATTTTAGATTCGTTTTTCTTTCCAAACAACCATATTCCTGCATCCATACTACATGCAAACATATGAGTCACATATTTTCTACAGCGATGTTTAAAATAAAATCTAAAAATAGATTTCAAATTGAAACCTCTAGGCGTATTATGTGAATGACAGATTCTTACTGGTATACCTGCTTTATATGCTTCCTTATATGCAAAATATCCTAATTCTGACATATTACAATGAATTATTTTATACTCTGGATGTTCTTTAAAAAACCTTCTAATTTCTTTTTTATAACGATGAAAGTTCTGAGGGTATATAGGACATATTCGATATATATTTCCTCCTAAAGCTGTAATTTCATCTTCATAAGCAGCTTTATAATCGCGATGAACTAAAAAATCATATTGAACCTTAGTTCTATCCATATTCCTCATATAATTCATTGTCATCGCTTCTGCACCACCACGATCCATGACTGTATCAAGAATCAATACTTTTATCGGATATTCCATTTAATCACCTCTTTTTTTCATTTTTAATTTTCTTTCACTGTATACAATAGAATTATCAGGAATTGTTCCATATACTACAGTATTTGCACCTATAACACAATTTGATCCAATATTGGTACCTTTTAAAATAACACAGTTCGATCCTATCCAAACGTTATCATTTATCACTATAGGCGCTGTCATATATCCATTATTTCTTATAATTCCATCTTTTTTACAATCATGGTCATGATCGTAAATTTTTACACTTTGACCAAATATAACATTGTCACCTATTTTTATTGAATCCATACAATTGATTAAACAGTTGTTATTAAAACCAACATTTTTACCTATTTGTAGTATTCCATTTTTATTGGTTCTAATTTTAACTCCTGAACGCATTAACAATCCTTTTTTTGAAATTATTTTACTTGAATTGAAAATTCTTATTTGAACATTCTTTCCATATTTGCCAAGAGATGGTATTTGTAATTTACTGACATAAAATAATTTCAATAGTATAATTTTTAACGAACCAAAAATATATTCAAATAAATCAAATATCAACTTTATCCACCTCTTTATATAGATTTTTCATCATTTGTTGGACCAACGAACAATCAAATTTTTTTACAATAGTAGTTGTATTTAATGACATTTGTTGTCTAACATCAGTATTAGAATAAATAGTACAAATCCCATTCACAAATCCTTTTATATCATCACAGTTATATAAATATCCATTTTCTCCATCAGTAATCAAATCAGTATTTCCTCTAATATTACTAGCAACAACGGGTAGTCCAACTGCCATTGCTTCCATTAAAGAAACTGGTAGTCCTTCTTGTAATGAAGGAAACGCAAATAAATCAGCACAATGTAATAATGCTTTAGCATCTTCTCTATAACCTGCAAAAATAACTCTATCAGCTACATTAAATTCAATAGCTATCTTCTTTAATTGTTGTTCTAATTCACCGAATCCAACTATTACATATTTTATTTTAGGATTATTAATTCTTGATAATGCTTCTATAATTACCTTTTGATTCTTTCTTATTGAAATTTGTCCAATACTCATTACAACAAAGTCATCGTCATCAATTCCTAGCTCCCTGCTTAAACTATGAACATCTACTCTTTGTTGTTGTATTTCATCAACATGTACACCAATTCCTGGTACATAAACAACTTCTTTAGCATTAAATTTCTTTTTTGCTAAAGAATAATCTTCTTTATTTATTGTAATTAACACATCTGTATATTTAGAACACATTTTTTCAATTGGATAAAATAATAACCAATTCTTTATAGATGACCCTTTAAAAAAATGAAATCCATGAGCTGTATATATTACTTTTGTAGCACTACTTCTTTTTGTTTTAGCAGCTAATCTTGTCAAAACACCACCAATTGGTGAATGACAATGTACAATTGTATAATTTTTTTCATCACATAATTTTTTAATTAACTTATAAGAAATAATCATTTTCTTTATTTTAAATATACTCCTTGGTATTGGTATGTTGTATGTTTTAATTCCAGCTTCATTCAATTCCGATTTAAAAGTTTCCACTCTTTCATTACTTGTTATATTTCCATTATCAAAATTACATGCTACATCTACTTCATATCCTAATGATTTTAAAGTAGCTATATTATCCATATTAAATAAATCAATCATCGATGCAACAGATGTAATCATTAATGCTTTTTTCGTTTGATTATTATCATCTTTTTCTGTTTTTCTTACTGATTCACTCAATCTATTTACTCTATAATCGTATTTATATTCAGACATATTCATATCATAATATGAATCACCAAATGCTTTGGATGCCAGCTCACCAGTCTTACCCGGTATCTTTTCCAATAATTTAATCATTAAACTTGTACCTGGTAACATAATTATTCTATGTCCTTTAATAGAAGCTATCATTTGTACCATTTCTGATGTATTTGTATATTCATCATTTTGAGGAAAGAATACACCAGATTCTTTGTTATCAATCATTAACTTGATAAATTCACAAAGATTATCTATATGTAGCATTGATCTTTTATTATAGACAATTGGAAAAACTGGCAACTTTGTTGCTAATTTTGCTAATTGCGGATAATTACCTTTTGAACCTTTTCCATAAATCATTGGCGGTCTTACTACTACAACCTTGAATGATTCACTATTAATTTCTTGTAGTTTTAAATCAGCTTGTAGTTTACTATCACCATAGAAGTTTTCTGCTTTAGGTTTAGTATCTTTTGTAATATGAGTAGTTTCACAACCACTATAGACAATCATTGAAGACATAAATATAAATTGTTTTACTTCAGCTTCTTTTGCCTTATTTGCTACTTCTAAAGTTAGATCAGTATTTACTTTATAGTATCTTTGTTTAACTTCATCAGATACATTACCAACATCAGCATGAGCTATACCTGCAACATGGAATACTGTATCGTATTTAGAAAAATCATATTCTTTCCAATTAGGATCTAACATATCTAATGTATCAACTTCATATTCATCGTCTGAATTGTTTAACCACTTTTCTACCGATTCTCCAATATAGCTATTAGCACCAGTTATTAAGACTCTCTTTAATGAAAGTTGTTTAACTTCTTTAATTTCTTTTTTATTAATTTGATTATCTTGTAACTGTACTTTACGTTTGACATTTGTATATGCTGTGTAACCTGCATATGATAAAGTAGCTAAAATAAAAAGAACTCCCTTATAAGATTTCCTACCCTTCATTTTATCTTTTTTACAATGTCTGTAGATTAGCCCTAATCCTGTTAGTCCGACTGTTCCTGCAGTTGTTACCACAGCAGCTCCTATCTTTGCTTCTTTTTCTATCTTTTCGGGATCTATAATTTGAATATCGACAGTTTTTTCTAGTTCTCCTG
>ERZ506775.88-NODE-88-length-85851-cov-6.27636_pt1 | contig 85851 bp, 97 predicted proteins | sample MGYA00513980_ERZ506775 | MGnify/ENA metagenome assembly ERZ506775 | reverse complement strand
CAGACGTGTGCTCTTCCGATCTATCTCTCCTATTCTGTGTTTATCGTCGTTCATATCATTTTATTATACAGGCAAAACGGGGATTTTATCAATACCCATTTCTTCCATTTGACAATGCGTCGATTTTTGTCTATAATAGGGCATGAACTTTTTCGTTAATACGGTTTTTGTTTCTGAAGCAGGCGAGAGGACGGCGCCTTTGCATACGGGGAGGCAGCATCTGCGGCTGTTTTTTTGTGTGCATTTTGCAAGAATCCTGACTGATTTGGAATCCGTCTGATTATGTAGAAGCCGCTTTGCGGCACCCCCATTCCTTCTGTATAAAAGGGCGCGGCATCAAAAACCTTATTAAGCGATTATCCTAGGATAATCGAAAGGGGAGCAGCTTCGGCTGTTCCCTTTTCCTTTTTCCGGCGTTTCAAAAAAGCGGTACTCCTTTTTCAGGAATACCGCTTTTTCATTACTTCTTAAAGTTCTTCTACCAGACCGTCACTGTTGAATTCCAGTGTAACGTTCTTGCCTTCTTTCTTTTCAAATTCTTTTTCGTCGTCCAGACCGCAGTTCTTCAACAGTGTGTTCTTGGAAACAGTGTTGAATACCCAGGATCTGGTATCGGTTTCGATGGTTACGCTGCCGTTGTCGTATTCCACAAATTCACCTTCTGCGGATTTCACTTTGGCATTGATGCGTTCCACTTTGTCCTTATCACTGATGGTAGCTTCTACATAAACTTCGATGTCTTTATCTTTCAGCATTCTTTCGAACATATCCTTGCCGCTGTAAGTGAAGCTGCTGCTGGTGATGTATGTCTTGGAATCCCAGCTGTAAGACTTACCATCAATCTTGATCTTGCTGCCATCAACGGAAGCTGTGCCTTTTACACGTTTTGTGCCGCTGTTATACTTACTATCGGTTACGATGATCTTAGAGATTTCACCATCGTTGTTGAATTCCAGTTTCACAGAAGAACCACGGTAACCTGTTGTTTCCAGATCTTCCGCATCATAATCGTCGCTGTCTGTTTTAGGATTGCTTACGGTTTTCAGCTTGAACTGAGAGCCGTCAGGTGTTTCCAATGTGAATTCTTTCTTGCCTTTGTCGTATTCAACCAGTTTACCTTCTGCCGCTGTCAGTCTTGCGTCGATTCTTGTGATTTCATTGTTTGCATTGGCTCTCACTTCTGCATACAGAGTCACATCATCACAGTTTGCCATACGGGTCAGCACTGTCAGAGAGCTGGTCTGGGCACCGCCGATAACCAGAGGATATTTTTTCATCGATCCATCCGCATCCTCACCATACAGATTTTCATTATCTGTATCTTCATCTTTAGGATCGACATTGTACTTATTCAGAAGTGTATATTCTGTGGAAGAAGTCTTGAATTTCAGCTTACCATCTTTGATGGATTCCACAGTACCTTTCTTTTCACTTGCTTCCGATTCCCCGAAAGCAGCTTCTCTTTCATTATCTTTTACCATGTAAATGGCAGTGATCTTGCCGGACTTATCGAAGTTCATGCGGGCATACATGGTGGTGTAATCATCTTTATCGTCATCACCATCATAGAAGGATTCCGCACCACGGAAAGAAACTTCACTCCACTTTGTAGCGCCTTTTTCCCAGATATAGTAAGTGATATCGCTGGTGGAACCAAATTCATAAGTAGTGGATGTGCCGCCTCTGGAAACAATGATACGGTCTTTGTTGAAGCCCTTCACTGTATAAGTGGAAGATGCGGTATTGTCTGTGAATTTATCTTCTGTCATCACAACTTTTGTTGCTTTGCCCTTGCTGCTTACAGTCACTTTTACATATACAGTGCCGCTTTCAGCCATTTCTTCCAGATTCTTTGCGGAAGATTTTTTGTCACCGATGTAGAATTCACAATCAGAAGCAAAGTCCACGCTCTTTCTTGCATTGCTGCCGGAAGCCTTGTAGGAAACGGTGGTGCTGGAGAAGTCTGTTACTTCCCCTGTCTGGGTGTATTCATCTTTCACTGTTACATAAACAGCCTTTGCGTACAGCACATCCTGACGCTTGCCGTCTACTTTTTCATTCTTTGTTTCTGTATACAGGCCAGCATATACATACTTGTCGGAGTTATCGGAAATCACATTTTTGATGTTGCTTTCTGTGGTCTTTTTGCCGTCCAGATAGTATGTGCAGTTTGTATCGATCTTATATTTTGTGGTTTCGCCTGTGTTTTCACTTTCCAGATTCAGATAACCGTCTTTCAGGGAGTAAATATAACCAACCGCGTCATATTTTTCCTGTGCGGATGCTTCTTCATCCAGCAGATAAATCTTTGTGATAACCATGCCGTCGAATACCAGGCTGACTTTATCGCCTTTTGTCAGGCTGCTGATAGGCATTTCTTTGCTGCCGTCTTTGTTGTAAATGCTGATGTTGTCATCGGAAATGGTCAGTTTATTCCGTTCACCGTTGTCCATTTTCACATCGATGTCGTAATAATTGCCGTCATGGTTGACGATTTGTGTGATTTCACCAGTATTTGCCAGATCATTGGTCAGCAGGTCATAAGTCTTGTTCATCATGACTGCCATTTCCGCACGGGTGATGTTTGCGGTAGGGTTGAAGTTGCCGTTGTCATCACCGGAAACAATGCCCAGACGAGTCAGCAGATCCACATAAGGCATCGCATCATCGGAAATGCGCCATACGTCGTTATATTTCACGCCTGTACCAGCGTAAATATCATATTTCGTAGACAGGGCACGGCCAAACATTACAGCCACATCCTGACGGGTTGCAGGATTGGCAACACCGTTTGTGGTAAACTTAGGCAGGTCAGATGCCATCAGGATCTGTGCGGACAGACCATAAGCCACAGTAGACTGGCTCCATGTAGGGATTTTGTATGTATTCAGCACAGACTGATACATGGGCAGTGTGTTTGTGGCACCTGCTTTCAGATTGCCTGTTTTGTCCATGAGGTTGTAGATCATCACCATGGCTTCGCTGTAAGTAACGTTGTTTTTCGCACGGAAAGTACCATCTTCATAGCCGTTGATAAGGCCTTTGTCGGATACTGCCTGGATGGTGGAAGATGCCCAGGACACTTCATTGATATCGGTAAATGTGGCAGCGGATACTGTCACAGGCAGACTGCCTGCTACCAGAACAGCAGCCAATGCCATTGCCATTTTGCGTTTCATGTTGCATGTACCTCCTTTGGGATTGTATATTTTGTCAAAAAAATGATATTCCAATGGTATCTTATGGTTTAGTTTACCATATTTCCCTTGGATTGCATAGACCCGCTTCTTTAAGATTTCTTTGCAATTTCTGGAAACCCCTCTTTTATCATACGAAAAAGGGGGCGGAAAGTTCCCCCTTTCTCATGTCCCCTCTGCTGTCTCCTCCATACGGTCTACGATGGAATCGTTTGCCGTAACGGAAACCATCTGCAAATTTTCATCGGCATTTCTGGCAGCCCGTTCCGCCTCCTGTATAAGCCGCCCCAAAGATGTGCCTGTTTCCTTCGTCCGCAGACCGATGATGGCCGTATGCCCCGCCACCACCACAGCGCTGTCTGCCACACCGGGAACCTCCATCAGGGCTCTTTGTATCTGCTGGGCTCGCTCCTTGGGACTTTCCGTCACCGCAGCCAGACTGGTGGCTGTCTGCTGCCCCGCACAGCCGCAAAGCAGGAAAAGAAGCAGAAAAACAACATATTTTTTCAAATTTCCACCCCCATTTCTCTTTTATCATACCCCGGAAAAATGCTTTCTCACCATGGAAAATCCAGTGGTTTTTTCCGCAAAAAAACTGTATACCGCCACGTTTTTGTGCTACAATAAAGAAAAAAGCCGATACATCCGCAAGGAGGGATTTTTATGGAAAGAGAACACAGAAGACATTATCGTGTAGCCATGCGCCAGCTGGAAGAAACACCGGCGGAAGGCATGTATGTAACCAGAGAAGAAGCCAGAGGATATGCCATCCTCACAGCAGCCCTTGGTGCTCTGCTGTTTCTGATGGTCCTGTTCAAAGGCAGAAAAAAATGAACCCAAGCCCTTTTGACTCTGTCAAAAGGGCTTTTTTCCGCTGAAAGCAAGGTATTCCTTGCCATTTTCACCGCTTTTGGCTATAATGTTTAACAGTGAACACGCAAACCGTTTGGAAAGGAAGAAATAACATGAAACTGGGTATCGTAGGTCTGCCCAACGTGGGCAAAAGCACCTTATTCAACTCTATGACTCTGGGGAAAGCAGAAGCGGCAAACTATCCCTTCTGTACCATCGACCCCAACGTGGGCATCGTAACTGTGCCTGACGAAAGACTGACAAAACTGACAGAAATGTATAATTCCGCAAAAACCACACCTGCGGTCATCGAATTCGTTGACATTGCCGGTCTGGTGCGTGGTGCCAGCAAAGGCGAAGGTCTGGGCAACAAATTCCTGTCTCACATCCGTGAAGTAGACGCCATCGTACATGTGGTACGCTGCTTTGAAGACGGCAATGTGGTACATGTGGACGGCTCCATCGACCCCATCCGTGACATCGAAACCATCAATCTGGAACTGGTATTCTCCGATCTGGAAATCCTGGAACGCCGTATTGCAAAAACAGGCAAAATGGCAAAAGCAGACAAGTCCCTTCAGAAAGAAGTAGACGTGCTCCAGAAACTGAAAGAAGCGCTGGAACAGGGCATTTCCGCTCGTGCTGTGGAATTTGACACACCGGAAGAAAAAGCTTTTGTGGACAGCTTGACACTGCTGACCGCAAAACCTGTCCTTTACGCTGCAAACGTAGCCGAAGACGATCTGGCTGACGACGGCGCAAGCAATGAATTTGTAGGCCGTGTAAGAGAATACGCAGCCAAAGAAGGCAGTGAAGTATTCGTATTATGCGCAAAAATCGAAGAAGAAATCTCCGATCTGGACGAAGCAGACAAAAAAGAATTCCTGGCAGATCTGGGCGTAGACGGCAGTGGTCTGGATCGTCTGATTGCAGCCAGCTATAAACTGCTGGGTCTCATCAGCTACCTGACAGCAGGCCCTCAGGAAAGCCGTGCATGGACCATCACAAAAGGTACCAAAGCACCTCAGGCTGCTGGTAAAATCCATAGTGACTTTGAACGTGGCTTCATCCGTGCGGAAGTTGTTGCTTATGACGACCTGATGCGTCTGGGCTCTTACAATGCCGCAAAAGAACAGGGTCTGGTTCGTTCCGAAGGCAAAGAATATGTTGTCAAAGACGGCGACGTGGTTCTGTTCCGCTTCAATGTGTGATTTGATTTTTCAGAAAATTCAGAATATAAAAAAGGTGTGTTTCTAAAAGCAGATTACCTTTAAGAAAAAAACATATCTGATAAAATCCTGTAAAAACAAAAAAGCTGAAATCCTTGTAGTGCAAAGATTTCAGCTTTTTATTTGGTTTATTTTCTTGTGGATTATAGCATTTTTGCTAAAGTACCCCCTATGGATTGTCGCAGGGGCTGCTTCCTCGGAAAACATAAGATTTTGCAGCCGGAAAGCCGAAGGGCTTTCTTTTTTATTTGGCTTGTTTTCTTGCGAATGATGACATATCTTGCTAAACTAGACATGAGGATTGTCGTTTGGCGGTTTGTCACTCTCTGCTTTAAGGGGGTGATGCTATGTATTTACATATTCCGACTTGATTCAAATCGGATTGCTCATCGTAGCCATTGTCGCCCTATTTCGGGACCGATAAAAAACTGACCGCCTAACCTGCCAGTTAGACGGTCTACAACCACAATTTCGGACAGACCGCCTTTGGGAAGCGGCAATCCTTTTTCTTATGGTCATTTTATCACGATTCTATTCTTTCCGCAAGATTTCTTTTCCTTACAGTCCCGGCACCCGCAGCTGGTAATCTGTCACATAAATTCCTTCCACATCTTCATTTTCCAGCAATTTTCTCATTTCCGCTGGTGTGCCGTAATACAGGAATCCATAGGTTTTCACACCATTTTCCGTCACATATTCCTGCACCATCTGACAAGTGCTGCCATGGTTGTTAGACTGATTTAACCTTGCGTAAAAATCCCCCTGGTCGATGCTGTACTGAAGCAGGGCAAGGAAATGCTTCTCCCACGCCTCCGCCAGCGGCACATCCTCATGCATGGACAATTCATAAAAAGGATACACCGCGTCTACATTTTCCCAGATATAACCGCTGCCGCCTGCGTCAAAGCCCATAAGCGGCAGCCGCTGTTCTCCTTCCGGAGAAGTCCGCACACCAACCCAGCCCAGTTCCCCTTCCTGCTGTGCCGCGAAGTTTTCCAGCTCCTCCATGGTCCAATCTTTCCCTAAGGAAACATAGGCTTCCATTTGCATATATTCCGGCAAGTCTGCCAGCGCCGCTTTTGCCTCTGCACTCTCAGTCATCACACTGTTTCCAAACTCTGCTGTTCCTCGAGAAAACGCATTGATAACACTATATTGATACACATTAGATTTCAGCTGGATTTTCCCCCGAGTAACAGTGCCATCCTCCCAGAGGTATTCCCCTGAAGACCATTCCAGCTGCTGTACCTGCAAGTCATATTGTCCCCATCCTTTCTCTGTAATCATGACAGACTCCATCTGCACTTCCGGCATAGTCAATTCTGCCAAAACTGCCAGATGACAACTGATATCATAAGAATACTGCTGTAAATCCTGTTCTGTGGGGTCATACCAAATAACCTTACTGATGACAGGCTGGAAGGCCGTCAGCGCCCCCATAACCACGCAGGCAATAACCACCGCAATGGCAATGATCCGCCGTCCCCGTTTTTTCATGGAGCGGTCGATTTTTTGCAGTTCCTCCTGCTGCCCAGCCAAATCTTCCCCTTCCATGTCCACATCCTGTTCCAGCAAATATTCCGTCAGGGCATTGTATTTTTCCAGTTCCGCCTCCACCTGTTTTCTCTCTTCCGGCGTTGCGGTGTGGTTTTTGTATTTCTCCAAAAGTTCCCGAAATGTCATGGCTTTTCACCTCCTAATTTCTGTTTCAGTCTGGCTCTGGCGCGGAACAGTGCCGTTTTCACTGCCGTTTCCGAAATGCCTCTGAGTCCTGCCATCTGCCGGATGGACAGTCCCCCGAAATAATGCCAGATCAAAAGCTCTCGGTCTGCCGGAGAAAGGCGGTTCATAGCCGTATAAAGCCGCTGGTTTTCCTCTTTTTGCAGCACACCGGAAAGGGCGTCCTCGGGCACAGGGATTTCCGCAGGCATTTCTCCCCCCTGCCGCTTCTGTTTCCGCAGAGTATCCAGCCATAGATTCCTGCATACCCGCAAGAGCCACCAGAAAAACCCTTCCGGGCAGCCCTCCACCGTCAGGAAAGCCTTCTCAAAGCCCTCACTGACAATGTCCTCTGCCGTTTCCCTGTCCCGGCACAAAGAGAGGACATACAGATACGCTTTCTGGTGATATTTTTCATACAATTCCCGCAATACGTCAGATTCCATAGCCCCCTCCTTTCCTGCCCTTTTACTTAGAAAACGATTTTGCCGCCAAAAGGTTACACTTTTTTTCAGTATACCAAAACAGGCGGATTTTGTACGATTTTTTCTGGGAAAAACCATGGCCACGGATTTCCTTTTCTGTCCGTCTGTGGTATACTTTTGTCAGAATTGAAAGGAGGCAACTACTTATGAAATTTCAATATTATATTCCTTCCCGTGTGCTGTTTGGCAGCGGTCAGCTGGACAGACTCCATAAACAGAAACTGCCCGGCAAAAAAGCCCTCATCGTCATTTCCTGCGGTACTTCCGTACGGAAATATGGCTATCTGGCACGACTGGAAGAACAGCTTGACAAAGCAGGCGTAGCTCATGTGATCTTTGACAAGATCCAGCCCAACCCCACAGAACACCATGTTATGGAAGGGGCGGCCCTGGCAAAAGCAGAAGGCTGTGACTTCGTTATCGGTCTGGGCGGCGGCTCCATCATCGACTCCGCAAAAGCCATTGCCGTTATGGCAACAAACGAAGGTCAGTTCTGGGACTACGTTTCCGGCGGTACCGGCGGCGGCAAAGCTGTTCCTGTAACTCCTCTGCCCATCGTTGCCATCACCACCACAGCTGGTACCGGCACAGAAGCAGACCCTTGGGCTGTTGTGACAAATGACAAAGGCGAAAAAATCGGTTTTGGTTATGACGGCACATTCCCCGTACTGTCCATCGTAGACCCTGACCTAATGATGAGCGTACCGGAAAAACTGACAGCTTATCAGGGATTTGACGCCCTGTTCCACAGCACCGAAGGCTACATCAACCGCTACACCAACCCCATCAACGACCTTTACGCCCTCAAAGCCATTGAACTGATCGGCAAGAGCCTTGCCAAAGCAGTGAACAACGGCAGCGATAAGGAAGCAAGAGAAGATGTGGCACTGGCAAATACCCTTTCCGGCATGAGCGAAAGCATCGGCGGATGTACTTCCGAACACGCCATGGAACATCCTCTCAGCGGCAAAAACCCCAAACTGGAACATGGCGCTGGTCTGATTATGCTCTGCGAAGCATACTACACCTACTGGGCGGAACGCGGTGTGGTTGACGACCGCATGATTGCCATGGCAAAAGCACTGGGCAAAACAGACGCAACAAAAGCTATGGATTTCGTAGACGCCCTCCGCGATTTGAAAGTTGCCTGCCATGTAGACGACCTGAAAATGTCCGATTACGGCATCAAAGAAGAAGATCTGGAAATGTACACCAAAATGGCTTACGACACCATGGGCGGTCTGTTCCAGGTAGACCCTGCGGACATGCCTTTTGAAGACTGTCTGGCTATTTACAAAAAAGCATACCGCTAAAAAAAATAACTGCTCGGGGAACCACGCTGTCATTAGAAAAAACAGCTCTGCCCCCGGGCAGTTTTTGCATTCAGGAGGGATTCCATGAGAAAAAGAACCATCTTCTTGCTGATACTGGCCGTGGTTTTGGCTTGTGTCCTGTTCTTCTGCCGTTTTTACTTCCTCGGCACCAGCAGTGACCCCGTCAACGCCAAAACAAATGCAGATTTTCAGATTCCCGATTTTCACAGCCAAACGGACAAAGACGCAGACGGCATAGACGACCAGACAGACCTTTTGCAGGGCGCACGTGCCTACATTGCCACCCAGCCCCGCTACAAAAGCAAGTATTACGAAACAGGCTATCCTAACGATGGCTATGGTGTCTGTACCGACGTCATTGCCAATGCCATGTTATCCGCAGGCTATGACCTGAAAGAGCTAGTGGCGGAGGACGTTGCCGCCCATCCGGAGGAATATGACATTGACGAACCCAACCCCAACATCGACTTCCGCCGTGTCCGCAATCTGAAAGTATACTTTGCCCATACTGCCATCCCCCTGACCACAGACATTTCCCAAATCGACCAATGGCAGGGCGGCGACATTGTCATATTTTCTAATCACATCGGTATGGTGTCTGACCAGCGCAACGACAGGGGGATTCCCTATGTCATCCACCACAATGACCCCTTCCAGTCCGCTTATGAACAGGATATTCTGGAAAAACGCCATGACATTGTGGGGCATTACCGGATTAGCCCATAAAAACTACATAGCTATAAAAAAAAGCCGAAACCCCTTTTTCTAAGGATTTCGGCTTTCTTTTTTTCTTTATTTCAATAGTTTCTGCAATGCCTTCACATCCAGCAGATTCACCGTCTCAAATTTGCCTTTGTAAAACACTGCCCAGTTCTGGAACACACAAGGCAGATGTTTTGCCTTCTCCAAGGTATCCACTTCCACAAAGTCTGCTTGAATCTGGTTTTCGTCGCAGTATTCCCGCAGTTTCTCCACAGTCTGACAGACAAAAGGACACTGCATATCATAATAGATAGTCAAATCCTGACTTTCCATTCTCTCCGCCTTTGCCTGCGCCCCAAAACGGGGATAGGTACCGTCAAAGGAAAGCGCCAGCAGTTCATAGCCGCTTTCCGTGGTATCCACAGACTCAAAGCCATATTTCTTAGCAAAATCTTGGTCGGAAAGCCACGCTTTCTGCTTCTTTGCCCCCAACATGCAAATACCGGATTTTCCTTTTGCCTTAGCGTCGTTAATGGCATATTCCAGCAATTCCTTGGCATAGCCTTTGCCACGATATTCTCCCAGCACCCACAGGCAGTAGAGATACAGATAATTCTCCCCTTCCACAGGCACCCATGCCTTCTCCAAAGGGGCATATTCTATAAAGACCGTTCCTTTCACATCCAGTTTTCGAAACATATGCCCCTCTTCCAGCCGTTCCGCCAGCCATTTCCGTTTCGCTTCCACGCCGGGATGCTTCGTTTTGGTGCGAATGATGCAGCAAAGATGCTCCGTCTCCAGATTTTCCGCTGTGAGATTCACAAAATCAGCCATCGTTTCCCCTCCTGCAAAAAAACAGGCTCTAAAAGAGCCTGTTTTCGTTTTTTTGAATTAAACTGCCGCTACTTTTGCGTCAATATCTGCTTCCAGGGCGTCGATCTTCGCCTGTGCGTCTGCCAGGGAATCGCCTTTCACGCCGATATAGAATTTCAGTTTGGGTTCTGTGCCGGAAGGACGTACACAGATCCAGGAACCGTCTGCCAGTGTGTAGTAAACCACGTCGGAAACAGGCAGAGGGCTTGCCATTTCTTCCCCTGTTGTCAGATTTTTGAATACCTGTGTCTTATAATCCTTTGCCCATTCCACAGCTACGCCTGCAAATGCCGCGGGAGTTTCCGCACGGAAGGAAGCCATGATCTTCTGGATTTTTTCTACGCCGTCCAGACCTTTCATGGTCAGGGATTTTACGCCTTCACGGTAGTAACCATATTTTTCATACAGTGCCATAAGACCGTCATACAGTGTCATGCCCTGTTTCTTGTAGTAAGCTGCCATTTCACAGATGAGCAGTGTTGCCACAACGGCGTCTTTATCTCTGGCATATGTGCCTGCCAGACAGCCGTAGCTTTCTTCAAAACCGAAGATATAGGAATGGCTGCCGGTTTCTTCAAAGCCTTTGATTTTTTCACCGATGAATTTGAAGCCTGTCAGCACGTCCATCAGTTCAACGCCGTAAGCTTCACACATGGGGCGGATCATTTCTGTACTTACGATGGTTTTGATCACTGCGCCGTTTTCGGGCAGTGTGCCTTTTGCTTTCTTCTGAGACAGGATGTATTCTGTCAGCAGTGCGCCGGTCATGTTGCCTGTAAGCACTACATATTCGCCTTTATCATTGCGAACCATTGCGCCTACACGGTCACAGTCAGGGTCAGTGCCCACGATGATGTCCGCGCCTTTTTCTTCTGCCAGTTTCTGTGCCAGCACGAATACCTTAGGGTCTTCGGGGTTGGGATAACCAACAGTTGTGAAATCGGAGTCGGGCATTTCCTGTTCTTTTACCACATATACCTGATGGAAGCCTGCTTTTTCCAGTGCTCTGCGGACGGGCAGGTTACCGGAGCCGTGAATAGGTGTGTAAACAATTTTCAGCTGATCTGCCATTTCTTCGATGATTTCGGGTGCCTGACGCTGTGCCAGCACGTTTGCGTCAAAAGCGTTGTCCACATCTTCAGAAATATACTGGAACAGACCTTTTGCCTGTGCTTCGTCCATTGCCATTTCTTTGATTTCACCGAAGCTTGCCACTGCGTTTACTTCCGCGATGATGTCTTTATCTCTGGGTGCAACAACCTGTGCGCCGTCTGCCCAGTAAACTTTATAACCGTTGTATTCGGGGGGGTTATGGCTGGCTGTGATAACGATACCAGCTGTGCAGCCCAGTTCCCGTACAGCAAAGCTCAGCATGGGTGTGGGACGCAGAGAAGGGTATACATAAGCACGGATGCCGTTGCCTGCCAGTACCAAACCAGCGATCTGAGCAAATTCGGGGGACATATGGCGGGAGTCATAAGCGATGGCTACGCCTTTGTCCTGTGTGCCTTCTTTCAGGATGTAGTTTGCCAAGCCCTGTGTGGCACGGCCTACGGTGTAACGGTTCAAACGGTTGCTGCCTGCCCCAATGATCCCACGCAGACCGCCTGTACCAAATTCCAGGTCTTTGTAAAAACGTTCTTTGATTTCCTTTTCGTCTGCGGCAATCTTGCGCAAATCTTCTTTTGTTGCTTCGTCAATGGCAGGATCTGCCAGCCACTGATGGTATCTTTCCATGTGATCCAATTTGATTCCTCCCTTTGTTCTTTGCCGTTGTTTGTCTATGCTGTATCCTCTCCTGCCGCGGCAGTTTTCGGCATGCTCTGCCGCAAAAAAGAGGGTTTAACCTAATGTTGCGGAAATGTGTACCACACTGCTCTCAATCTGCACAGTCTGGTGATAAGAAGTGAATCCGTCTTTGAACACTTCCACTTCATAAGTGCCATAAGGCAGTGTCACCTGCAAAGGCGCAGTGCCTTTTTCCTCGCCGTTGATGAACACATTGGCGTCAGCTTCATTACAGTTGACGATCACCGTTGCCAATTGTTCTTCAGCCTCCAGCTGGGCGGTAACGCTGACGGCATCCTGATTCAGTGTTACAGTCTGGCTCCATTCTTTATAGCCGTTTTTCAGGATCACCACATCGTATTCCCCAAAGGGCAGTACGGAAGGCTTGGTGCTGTCCACCAATGCGCCGTTGATGTAGAGCTTATAATCGGAAACATTGGCATTGACTGCCAGCACACCCATTTTCTGCTGAGCTTTGGACAAGTCGTAAACCGTCGTTTCTCCTGCCTGTACCAGCACACTGTCTGTGCGGCTTTCGATGTTGTCCCCTTTGATGGTGATGGAATGAGTGCCTTCTTTCACAGCTATTTTTTCCACATCGCTGAGGGGCACAGGTTCTTCCTCATCCAATGTAAAGGTGCCGTTTTTGATGTTCTGGGTATTTTCCACAGTAATATAACCGTGATATTCCAATACTTTCACAGACCATACCACATCACCGATGCCGCTGATTTCCAGCACATCACAGCTTTCGATATCCTCGGGGCGGATTTCCTCCCCATCGTAGTAGAAAATGGTCTTTTTGTCATAGGCAAAAGAGCGGTCTTCCCCCTGTAATTCCTTAACAGAAGTATCGGCTTTCAGCCCGGTGATTTCCTCTTTTTTGATGCTTTCGTCATAAGAAATGGTCACGGCAAATTCGCCGTCCTGATCCATCTGTATCATGAGCAGATCGCCCATCTGTATGACGTCCGGCTGTATCTGTACCTCATCTTCGTTATAGACCACCGTTTCCGGCGTCAGGTTTACCGTTTTCTGCTTGGCCTCGTTGATGTCATAAACCAGCAGTTCTTCCCCATCCAGCACATCCGTCACCAGCATGGGTGCCGCTTCTGCCGCCTTGTCCAAAGGATTGGAGAAAAACACCATTTTCACGATGCCAAAGCAGATGCCCAGCACCACAAGGGCAGCAATGGTGATAAGCCCAATGGTCTTTTTGTTCCAGAAAGGCTCGTCCTCCTCGAGTTCCTCGTCTTTTGGCCCTCTGGGCGGTTCTCCCCCGTCATAGACAGGCTGTTTTCCGGGTTCTCTTGTGACGAATGTCACAGGCTCCTCCGCCGGCTGCACCGGCAGTGGATCTTCAAATTTTTCTGATTCAAAGGCCTTGAGGAACTCGTCCTTGTCCCCCAAGTCGTCCTCGTCTGTCTGATTTTGTTCCAGTTCTTTTACTTTTTCATTTATATGATCCAACCGTATGGTGGTGTCAAATTCTTTATCGTCATTTTCAAAATGATAGTCCTTCATACCGTTTCTCCTCCTTCGGGGAATGATTTGCAGACTGTCTTAGTCTCATTTTATACGTTTCTTCCCGAAGTTGCAAGAGAAATTCATGGCGCAAAGCTAGGGGTTTCTTCATAAGAAAACAAAGAACACCGAAATTTTTATGGTTTTCTCATTTTTACAGTATTTTCAGATGCATTTTCTTGAAAACCCCCTTGCCTTACACCCCTTTTTCCAACAATTTTCAAAAAAGCCTTTCCAAGGCTTGTGAAAGATCGCCCATTTGACTTTCTTCCGCCGCCGCATCCGCCAGACGCTCCTCCATGGCAGGAGAAACGCAGACTCTCCGGCGGTTGTAGGATTCATGCACCAACCGCAGAAATTTTTCCGGAAAGGCTGTCAATGGTACCAAAAGCTTCCGTTCTGCCTCCGTCATGGGACGTTCCCCTTCGTAAGCTGCCAGCACTTCTTCCAGCTTTTCCCGCTCATCGGGCACTTTCCGCCAGAACCGTCTCAAATACGCCGCCAAATCCACAGCGAAAATATCTCCGGTACATTGTTCAAAGCCCCCTACCCAAAGACTGCCGTCCTCTTTCCGGCATAGATTGCTGCCTTTGAACTGGTTGTGGCAAAAAGTCCCTGCCTGCTTCTGCCCATGGGCAATGTCACCATAGCCGCCATCGTCCAAGGCTTTCAGGGCTTCCTGTGCCCGAGGCGCAAAAGTGCCATAATGGCGCATGACCAGCAAATCCAAGGGGGAATACTTCCCCTGCCGCTCCATGTGTCTGCGGATCTTCACAAACTCCCGATACCGCCGCTGCCACAAAGCCGGACGTTCCTCCTGCCCTTCCTGAGCCGGAAAGCCTGCCGCCGCCCCATGCATCTGCCCCATGAGAGCCGCACCAGCTACAAAATCCTCCGCCTTATCTTCCTCCAGACCTTTGGTGGGCATGGGGTTTTCCAGCAGATAAAGATTGCCGTCCCAAGCAAAAAAAGGCTGTCCGTCCTGTGCTGTATAAAAAAGAGAAAGGGCAGAAAAGCCGTTGCGGTAGAGGCAGGTTTTCACCTCATGGGCAAAAAGCAGGTCTTCCCGGCGGCTCCGAGCCTTCTTCAGTTCTCTCAATCCCACATCTGTTTTGCAGATAAGCCCCGTGCGGGTACGGGTACCGCCGTAATACTTCAGACCGTAGCCCTCCCACAAGATTTTCCCGTATGTATCCTCCATAAAATCCTTCCCCCAATCCTTCTTCCCGAAAAATTTCTCTGTATCAGTTTATGGCGGGGAGGGGGAAAATATGAAAGAAATGGGAAAAGGCTGTAAGCCTTGCGCAACCTCGGCTCTTTGCCAGTACTTCTCTATGCGGCTGACGCCCTCTTTCTCTCTCGGCTTTTACCTGTAAGCCTTGCACAACCTCGGCACTCTTCGAGTACTTCGGTTGTGGGCTGTCGCACTCCTTCTCTCACGCATTTTACCTGTAAGCCTTGCACAACCTCGGCACTCTTCGAGTACTTCGGTTGTGGGCTGTCGCACTCCTTCTCTCACGCATTTTACCTGTAAGCCTTGCACAACCTCGGCACTCTTCGAGTACTTCGGTTGTGGGCTGTCGCACTCCTTCTCTCACGCATTTTACCTGTAAGCCTTGCACAACCTCGGCACTCTTCGAGTACTTCGGTTGTGGGCTGACACCCACTTCTCTTATGCCTTTTACCTGTAAGCCATGCACAACCTCAGCACTCTTCGAGTACTTCGGTTGTGGGCTGTCGCCCTATGCATCTCATGAAAAAAGCCGCGGGACCATATAAATATGCTCCCGCGGCTTTCTCCCTGATCTGCGCATGGCTTACAGGTAAGCAAAAAAACAGCGCCCCCCGACTCGAAGTCGAAAAACGCTGCCTTTTATAAATGATGCGCCCTCAGGGACTCGAACCCTGGACCCACTGATTAAGAGTCAGTTGCTCTACCAACTGAGCTAAGGGCGCATATGTTATTTGATTGCGTAAAATATAATATCACGCTCCCGGGGGCATGTCAACTCTTTTTCCATAAAAGCCGAAAAAAATTTTTCATTTTTCCCGGAATATGGTATACTGTAACGGCAAAACAGAATTTTACAACCGGAATGAGGTTTTTACATGACAAAACACATCACACTGCCGGAGGACGTGAACGCCCTTCTGCAAACCCTCAACAACGGCGGTTACGAAGCCTACATTGTAGGCGGCTGTGTGCGGGATTCCATCCTTGGGCGTATTCCCCAGGACTGGGACATCACCACATCCGCTTTGCCGGAGCAGACAAAGGCGTTATTTCCCCACACCTTTGACACAGGCATCCAGCACGGCACCATCACCGTTGTTCTGAACAAAACCAACTACGAAATCACCACATACCGCATTGACGGGGATTATGCCGACGGCAGACATCCCGACGAGGTTTCTTTCACATCTAATCTGGAGGAAGACCTGCTGCGTCGGGATTTCACCATGAACGCCATTGCCTACCATCCTGCCGAAGGATTCCGCGATCCTTTTGGAGGACAGGAGGATATTTCCCGTTCTCTCATCCGCGGTGTTGGCGAGCCTGCCAAGCGGTTCCAGGAAGACGCTCTGCGGATGCTGCGTTGTGTCCGTTTTGCGGCACAGCTTGGCTTTCAGGTGGATGATGCCACCTACACCGCATTGCAGGAAAACGCCGCACTCATTGAAAAAATCAGTGTAGAGCGTATCCACGAGGAGCTGGACAAACTTTGGAAATCTCCATTTCCCGAAAAGCTGTCCCTGCTGCTCTCAAGCGGTCTTTTGCCCCACATTGACAATCTGCTGGACAAACGTCTAACGGCTCTTGGCGAAACACTGGTGCCTCAGCTGAAAGCCGCTCCCATTTCCGCCCCGCTGCGGTGGACGTTGGTGCTGCAATCCTTCACAGAAGCCGAGGCAAAGACTTTCTGCAAAAAACTGAAATTCGACAACGCCACAGCCAAGCAGATTCAGACCTATCTGCGGCACTTATCCCAGCCCATCCCCCAAACGCCTTATGAAGTGCGGAAACTGGCAGGGATTTTAGGGGTAGAACTGACGGAAAATCTGTTCATTTTACAGGAAATCTTACAGGACAAAGCCGCTGTGCAGGCAGCAAGGGAAATCCTTGAAAAAGTCCTTGCTGACGGGGATTGTCTGAATCTGAAAATGCTGGAAATGGACGGCAAAGCCCTCATGGACGCAGGCATTCCTGCCGGAAAAGCCGTCGGGGAAACCCTTGGGTTGCTGCTGGAGGACGTCCTGCATCAGCCGGAACACAACAAAAGAGAATATTTGCTGGAAAAAGCACTGGCATTCCAGCAGAAATAAGGAGGAAATGAATCATGGAATACTTTACATTATATAACGGTGTGAAAATCCCCAAAGTGGGCTTCGGCACCTATAAAGTCATCGACCAATCTGCCCAGGGCATTGTGGAAACAGCCCTTTCCGTAGGCTATCGCCATCTGGACACCGCGCGGATGTACATGAATGAAAAAGAAGTGGGCGCAGGTATGGCTGCTTCCGGCATTGCCAGAAAAGACATTTTCCTGACCACAAAAGTATGGCGTGATGATCTGTCTTATGACGCCACCATGGCAAGCGTGGAAAACTCCCTGAAGGACTTGCAGACAGACTATCTGGATCTTTGCCTGCTCCACTGGCCCATGCCCGAAACAGACCGTGAAAAATGGCAGGAAAAAGACCTGTCCGCATGGCGGGCACTGGAAAAGCTTTACAAAGAAAAGGTTATCCGTTCCATTGGTGTCAGCAACTTCCTGCCTCACCATCTCATGCCCCTCATGAAAGAAGCGGAAATCACTCCCATGGTAAACCAGCTGGAATACCATCCCGGTTATTGTCAGGCACACGCTGTCCACTACTCCCAGCAGCAGGGACTTCTGGTAGAAGCGTGGAGTCCTCTGGGCCGTACCCGTGTGCTGGAAGACCCTCTGGTACTGGAAATGGCGGAAAAATACGGCAAAACACCTGCACAGATCTGTCTGCGTTTTGCTCTGGATAATCAGGTATTGCCTTTGCCTAAATCCGGTTCCGCGGAACGCATGAAAGCAAATCTGGATGTTTTCGATTTCACCATTTCTCCTGAGGACATGTCCCGCTTGATGTGCATGCCCCAGACAGGATGGGGCGGACACCATCCCGACACATTCTAAAAAAACAAAAACAGCCGGAATCCTTACAGATAAAGGATTCCGGCTGTTTTGTTTTTTGCAGAATTTTATTCTTGTTCCGTTTCAGAGGCGAATTTTGCCTGTTTTCTTGCCTGATACCCCCGATGGCAAAGGATAATCAGCATAAAAAATATCGTTGAAAAATCAGGATGCACCCAAAAGCCAAAAAAGGCACTGATCGGATTTGAGAAAAGCAGTACCACCAGATTGATGGCTGCCATCTTCCAGTGGCAGATCTGTGTGAAGATATACAGCGCCAGAGCATACAATGCCATGAACCCAAAGGCAATCCATGTACACTTCATATCAAAGGTATATTCGCGCATCTGATTACTAATATGAATCAGGTGTGAAAAAAGCATCACATACATCATGCAAAAGAAATCTGCCACTTTCTTCCGATAAATATAAATGGTCATCATACCACGCAGCCCCTTTCTTCTATGAATGGTCTTTTGGTATTTCTTCTGGAAAGGCTTTCCGCACATAGGACAGCATCTGTTCACAGCAAGCCCCAAACTGCCGGAAGTTCTCCTTCGCCTCTGCCAAGATCATGCCGTGGTTCTCGTCGCTTGGCTCTGCTGCCGACTGTATGAACACATCATTTTCCCAAAAACAGACGGGACAGATATAAGATACCGCTTCTTTCTGCGGTACAGGCAGTGTCAGATATCCACAGCAGGGGCAGGCATAGCCTTTTTCCTGTTGTATATTCGGTTCCTTTTGGACCTCCTCCTTGGGGTTCACTTCTGGGTAAAACCACTTTTTATTTCTGTTCATAAATGTCAAAAGAGAATTTCACACCATTTTCTTCCTGTACTTCCCCTTTTTCTGTCAGTGTCCATTCCGGTTTTTCATCCAGATTTGGGAAATAAGTATCCGCAGGAAATTTATCATAGATTTTGGTAATATAAGCCTTTTTGCACTGAGGCAGAAGCTGCTCGTAAATACTGCCGCCGCCGATGACAAAAATATCATCATCCTCGTAATCCGCCAGCACAGCAGGCAATTCTTCCAGACTATGGCAAAGGATTACCCCTTCCGCTTCATAAGCCTTGTTTGCTGTCAGCACAATATGGGTACGTTTGGGCAGTGGTTTTTTGCCGGGAAAAGATTCCAGTGTCTTTCTGCCCAGCACCAGCACATGCCCCATAGTCACCGCGCGGAAATTTTTCATGTCCGCGGAAATGCGGCACAGCAGTTCATTATCCTTGCCGATGCCCCAGTTTTCGTCTACTGCTACAATGAGATTCATGGATTTTCCTCCTTAAATGGCAATGGGCACTTTGCCGATGGGTTTGCCGTGTTCGTAGTCTTCCACGATGAAGTCGTCTACGGTGAAATCATAGAAGTTCTTGATTTCGGGATTCAAACGCACCTTCGGCGCGGGGAATGTTTCCCGTTCAATCAGTTCTTTGATGATGGGCACATGACGGTCATAAATGTGCATGTCACTGATGACATGTACCAGTTCGCCGGGCTCCAGTCCGCTGACCTGTGCGAACATCATCAGCAGTGCGGAATACTGCACCACATTCCAGTTGTTTGCAGCCAATGTATCCTGAGAACGCTGGTTCAGGATAGCATTCAGCTTATTGCCTGTCACATTGAAAGTCATGCTGTAAGCGCAGGGTTCCAGTCCCATTTCTGTCAGGTCTGCAAAGTTGTAGATGTTTGTCATGATGCGGCGGGACGCGGGAGCGTTTTTCAGCTGCCACAGCACGTTGTCCACCTGATCCATTTCGCCATGTTTGAATTTGTATTTCACGCCCAGCTGATAGCCATAAGCCTTGCCGATGGAACCTGTTTCGTCTGCCCAGGAATCCCAGATCTTGCTGTTCAGATCATGGATGTTATTGGATTTTTTCTGCCAGATCCACAGGATTTCGTCAATGGCCGCTTTCCAGTTGGTGGCGCGCAGTGTCAGCAGGGGAAATTCCTTGCTCAGGTCGTAGCGGTTTACCACACCAAAAGTCTTGATGGTGTAGGCAGGTGTGCCGTCTTCCCAGTGGGGGCGTACCTTTTCGTTTTCTGTGGAAAAACCATTTTCCAAAATCTGCTTACAATTCTGTATGAAAATATCGTCTGCTCTGCTCAATGTTGATTCCTCCTAATTTTTTCTAAAGCATATTCCCTTTTATGATACCTTATTGGGAGACATGCTTCAATGGATTTAGGAAAAATTTAAAAATTCCTTCGGGCATTATCAGCGCAAAAAAAATGGACAAAGCTCTAGCCTTCGTCCATTTTCTCTGTTTCTGTTTTTACTTTTCGTCTTCTTCCACCTGACGGTGTTTCACAGGCAGACCGTTCTGCAAGTGATGCAGATCGTTTTCTTCGCTGTACATTTCATTGATCTTGTAAAGCAGTGTCATCAGACTGTCTGTCAAATGCACGTTTTCCACCAGAACATCATCGGGAACCTGCAAGTCCACATGGCTGAAGTTCCACATACCTTTCACACCCCATTTTGCCAGATCATGGGCAACCTTAACGGCCTGTGAACGAGGCAGTGTCAAAATGGCAACGTCTACGTGATTGTTTTTCACATATTCTTCCATTTTGTCCACGTCGTAAACTTCCACGCCGCGGATGGTCATGCCAACCAAACGAGGATTGATGTCAAAAACTGCTTTGATGACGAAACCGCGTTTTTCAAAATTTGTATAATTGACCAATGCCTGACCGATGTTGCCGCCGCCAATCACAATCATATTATACATGCGATCCAGTCCCAGTATCTTTTTGATTTCATTGTAAAGATATTCTACATTATAGCCGTATCCCTGCTGACCGAAGCCGCCGAAATTGTTCAAATCCTGGCGAATCTGAGAGGCTGTAATATTCATCTTTGCACTGAGCTCTTTAGAAGAAATTCTGGTGATGTCGCTTTCCAGCAAATCGCCCAAATACCGATAATATCTGGGTAATCTGTTTATTACCGCCGGTGAAATCTTTTTTTCACTATCCATATTATCCAAATCCTCTCCTACTCAATTTGATTTCAGTATAGCACGCCTGTTATTTTATTGTCAACAATAACTCTTTTATTCCGCCCTTTTTTCTGGTATCATAATTGTGGACAACCTAAGGGTTACGGAGGAAGAAAACATGATACTTGCAGTCAATCACATAGAAAAATCCTATGGTATCGACACCATACTGGAAAATATCACATTTCATATAGAAGAAAGAGAAAAAACCGCAATCGTAGGCGTTAACGGTGCCGGAAAGACCACTTTGTTCCGCATTCTGACGGGAGAAATCTCCTCTGACGGCGGCGATGTGTTCCTGAAAAAAGAAACCACCATGGGCTATATGGCCCAGAACCAACAAATAGAAAGCAGCCGTACAATTTATGAAGAAATGCTATCAGTCTTTGAAAAAATTTTAACGGCCGAAGTCCGTCTTCGTGAAATGGAAAACGAAATGACACACCTGTCAGGGAAGGCGTTGTCTGATATGATGGAGGATTATGCCGCTTTACAGCACGAATTTGAGCAAAACGACGGTTACAGCTACAAAAGCCGCCTGAAAGGTGTACTGAAAGGCCTTGGTTTTGGGGAGGATGAATTTGACCGCCCCCTGTCCCAGCTTTCCGGCGGACAGAAAACCCGTGTGTATCTGGGCAAATTGCTGTTATCCAAGCCTGATTTGCTGCTGCTGGACGAACCTACCAACCATCTGGACATTGCTTCCATTGAATGGCTGGAAGATTTCCTGAAAACATATGACGGCTCTGTGCTCATCATTTCCCATGACCGTTATTTCCTGGATAAAATCGTCACCAAAGTCGTGGAAATCGAAAACCGGAAATCCACAGTATACAACGGCAACTATACAGCATATATGAACCAGAAAGCCATCAACCGGGACATCCAGCAGAAGGCTTACGAAAATCAGCAGCGGGAACTGAAACGTCAGGAAGAAGTCATCCGTACACTGAAGGCATTCAATCGGGAAAAATCCATCAAACGTGCCGAAAGCCGGGAAAAAATGCTGGAAAAAGTAGAGCGCATCGACCGCCCCGACAGCCTGCCCTCCCAGATGCGCCTGACTCTGACACCCCGCATCATCAGCGGCAGTGACGTGCTCCATGCGGAAGAACTGTCTAAATCTTACGGCGGACAGCGGATTTTCCGCCATGTAAATCTGGACATCAAGCGCGGAGAAAATGTTGCCATCATCGGCCCCAACGGTGTGGGCAAATCCACATTGTTCAAAATGCTTCTGGGCGAAGTGCCTTCCGACAGCGGGCTTATGCGGTTTGGCACCAATGTTCATGTGGGCTATTATGACCAGGAACAGCAGAAATTAGACAGCAACAAGACCATTTTCGACGAAATTTCCGATACTTACCCCACTTTGACGGCAGGGGAAATCCGCAATATGCTGGCAGCCTTTGTTTTTACGGAAGATGACGTGTTTAAACAGGTTTCTTCCCTCAGCGGCGGCGAAAAAGGCCGTGTTTCTCTGGCAAAGATCATGCTTTCCAAAGCAAATCTGCTGATGCTGGACGAACCTACCAACCATCTGGATATGTTCTCCAAGGAAGTGCTGGAGGACGCTTTGAACCGCTATGAAGGCACCGTGGTATACATTTCCCACGACCGTTATTTCATCAATAAAACTGCCCAGATCATACTGGAGCTTTCTCCCGAAGGCATCACACGCTATGAGGGCAATTATGACTATTATCTGGAGAAAAAAGCGGAACGGGCAAGAAAAGAAGCCCTGCTTGCTGCGGAACAGCCTGTAAAAGGCGCCGCTCCTGCCCCTGTCCAGACCATGACCGACACCAAGAGCGATTGGCTGAAACAGAAAGAACAGCAGGCGGCAGAACGGAAACTGGCGGCAAAGATTGCCAAAGTGGAAAAAGCCATTGAGGAAACAGAAGCAGCCATTGCCAAAGCCGACGAGGATATGGCGGCAGCAAGTTCTGACTACGCCAAAGCCCAGGAAATCTTCGAGGAAAAAACAAAACTGGAAGAAAAACTGGAAGGACTTTATGAAGAATGGGAAGGACTCCACGCATAAAAAAAGAGCCTTTCCGAAAAGACTCAAAAAATCAAGACATAAAAAAGAACCCACAGGGTTCTTATGGAATCCTTGTCGGATTTTTCTTCCGACGAGGAAAAAGAGCAAGTTTCAAGGCTTCTGCCGCTGGATACTCTGTACCCCGAAGATTACGGGGTCGCCGTAGGCGGCTTTGCACAACAAAGTGCTTGACCCCAGACTTCATCACATCAAAACATAAAAAAAAGAACCCACAGGGTTCTTATGGAATCCTTGTCGGATTTTTCTTCCGACGAGGAAAAAGAGCAAGTTTCAAGGCTTCTGCCGCTGGAACTTGCTCTTTTTACTTCTGTCCTTTCGTCAAAGGCTTGCATGCAATGAGCCTTTGACGATGCGTAAGCAAATTATTTGCTTGCCAGATAAGCGTTGATGTCGCTCAGCAGTTTGTCAATATCCATGCCGTGTACCATGCTTGCTTCTTCCAGTGTTTCACCAGCAGCGGAAGGGCAGCCTACACAATGCATGCCGTTCTGCATCAGGATTGCGCCTGCGCTTCTGTCCATCATCAGCAGTTCGCCGATTGTCATGTCTTTTGTTACCTGCATAAAAAATGCCTCCTTTGAGATTCTCACTTGTTTTGTTGTGGAATTCTTTCTGTATATTCCCTTGTATTATACCCCAAAAGCCTCATAAAAAAAAGAGGCGTTGGACATATTTTCATTTTTCCAACTCCTCATCCAGCAGTTTTCGCACTGCATCTATCTTTTTCTCCGCACTCCATCCATCCTCGTTCAATATTTTCCGCAACGCTTCCACACTGCCTGCGTATTTCGCCTGCCGCAGCCGCTCCCCATCCACATGCAGCACACCATCTCTTTCATTTTCCAGCAAAACCCGCAGACTTTCCACCAATTTATCCATATTTCCACCGCCTTTTGTCTTATTTTAGGTCAGATACACCCTAATGTCAATAGGTCAATTTGCCATAATAAAATTGGTGATGTTTATGAACAGATTACGAGAATTACGGAAAGAACGAGGATTCACCCAGATCAAAATGCAGATGCTCACAGGCATCGACCAGAGCGACTATTCCAAGCTGGAAACAGGCAAGCGTTACTATACCTTCGAACAGCTGAAAAAACTGGCATTGGCGCTGGACACCAGCATGGATTATCTGGCAGGGCTTACGGACGAAAAAAAGCCCTATCCCCGCCGCAACGGATGAAAATATGATACAATAAAAGGAGGCGGCATATGATCTATGACATTTCCTTCCCCCTTTCCCCTGAGACCATGGTCTACCCCGGCGACCCGCCTTTTTTGCGGGAAGTACTGCTGGATGGGGCAAAGGGAGATGACTGCACCCTGTCTTTGCTGCATTTGGGGAGTCATCTGGGAACCCATATAGACTTTCCCAGACATTTCTTCCCTCATGGTATGGATGCGGCATCATTTCCACCGGAACAGCTTTGCGGTGCATGCAAAGTCTTTTACTTGCCTGACGCAGCAGAAATTACCAAGGATATGCTGGAACCACTGGACATCCAGCCCGGTGACCGGGTGCTTTTCCGCACAGACAATGAAGCCTTTGACGGCATCCATCCCCTGCCCCATCCCGTCTATCTGACAGCAGAAGCAGGTGAATATCTGGCGGAACAGAAGATTTCCCTTTTGGGCGTGGATTACGAAAGCCCCGAAGGGGACGGGAATTTTCCCATTCACAAAGCACTGTTGGGGCGGAACATCCCTATATTGGAAAACTTGAAACTCAAAGAGGTACCTGCCGGCACATACCGCCTGTACTGCCTGCCCCTGAAGATTACAGAGGGCGACGGCTGCTGGGTGCGTCCCATATTGGAAAGGTGATACAGATGAAAAATACGTTGAAAGAAAAACTTCAGAACCATCAGCAGCCCATCGGTACATTTTTTGAACTGGGCAGCGCAAATGTAGCGGAAGCCCTGGGCAAAACCGGCCTGGACTTCATCATCATTGACAACGAACACGGCCCCTTTGAGGCGGAAAGCACACTGGACTATGTCCGCGGCACCCTCCTTGGCGGCGTTTCTCCTCTGGCAAGAGTACGGGAAATCAGCCGTCCCGCTGTACTGAAACTGCTGGACATCGGTGTTCATGGCCTCATTGTTCCAGACGTACATACCGTAGAACAGGTGCAGGAACTGGTGAACTACGCCAAATACGCACCCATCGGCAAACGTGGCTTCTGCCCTACCCGGAAAGACTGCTGGGGCTTCGCTTATCCCGGCACCGAAAGCGTACCTGTGAACATGGCAGTGAACAATGCTGAAACACTGCTGATTCCCCAGTGTGAAACGGTAGGATGTCTGGAAAACATCGAAACCATTACCGCCATGGAAGGGGTAGACGGCATTTTCATCGGGCCTTTTGACCTGTCCATTTCCATGGGGATTCCCGGACAGTTCGACCATCCCGATTTCCAGGCTGCCCTGAAACGAGTGCGGGAAGCATGCCACAAAAACGGCAAATTCTGCATCTATTTCACTGTAAATCCCGACGCCATCGCCGATGGATTCCAGCAGGGCTTTGACGCCATGGCCTATGGTCTGGACGCGGCAGTACTGGTGCAGGCATATCGGAATATTCTGGCAAAAGTAAGAGGGTAAAGAGAAAAACAACACAGGAGGTATTGGATATGTCACTATTTCGCAAGAATACTGACAGCGTAAAAGCTTCTGAAATCATTAAGTATAAAATCAAGAAAAACGGCGGCAGAATTCTGGTTTCCTCCGTCAGAGGAAACACTTATGAAATCCGCGCCAATCGGGATGGCAAATCCTTTTCCTGCGATGCTCTGCCCATCAATCCTCCCTATAAATATACTGTATTCGACATTATGGTAGAAACCATGCTGGAACAGGGCGGCAAAGCTCTGAAAGGGCAGGGACGTAACCACCGTCTGGGTGAACCTCACTGTGAAGTCACTACTCTTGTGGGTGCCATTGGCAAACACTATTCAGGCAAAAATGAGGGTGAATGGGTCTTTGACCCTATATTCGTATTAGCCGCTGTGCTAGAATGGGCTGATATCGCTCATAACGGCAGAGGATATTTGGAATTAACTCCCTCCTATTTGATGAAACGCAAAAATCAAAATGTATAATCTTTTATTTGCACTCAACTGCAACACTATAATAAAAACAGCAGACTTCTGTAAACACAAAGAAATCTGCTGCTTTCTTACAAATTTCTGTCACATCCAGCACTTTCGTTGACAGCCCCCTTTGCCATGCTATACTGGAAAAAACGGCACTTTTTCTCCTATAAGGAGGTTATATTTATGTGGATTTTCTTCAGTATTGCAAGCGTTGTTTTCACGGGGCTTCATGCCTTCGCCGCTTTTTCCGGCAAGTCCATGGCAAAAGCTATGGCATTTGCGGCTTTTGGCTTCACTGCCCTGACACTTCTTTCCGAGTACGCCATGGTGGTATCCTGGGTACAGGCAGAGGACTGGTCAGCACTGCTGGATGTGGTGCCTTTTATGTTCCCCATGCTGATTGCTTATACCGTGATTTTGGTTGCGGCAAATGGTCTGCTGCTTTTTGCGGGGAAAAAGGCCATTAACTTTTGGGGGCATCTTCATAAGAACGCAAAGAAAGCCGAAACCTTTATTATGCAAAGGATTTCGACTTTCTGATTTTATTTGACATGCTTTCTTCTGAAGACAGCCGTCGCAATTTCCTTTAAGAAATCAAGAAGCGAAAAGCCAATGTTTTCTTAAGGGGAAGTTACTTTGGAAGTATTTCTTATGAAACAACTGAAATTCTGCGCGACCCTTCTGCTTTTCATCAGCGGCATCCTGGCCCTGCGGGGCATCAAACCGGCGCTGTTTCTGATGCTGGCATTTGCGGGACTGCGGGAAATCATCAGCGCAAAAGAATATCAGGACGCGAGCGAGAAAAAATACGCCATTGCTTCTCTGTGTGCAGGCATATTTCTGTTCGTGTTCCTGATAGTTGTATTATTTATGTAAAATATAAAAAACACCCTGTCAAATGACAGGGTATTTTCTTTTTTCTCTTTATCTTCTGGGTGGTTCGTCCACCAGAGGGATGTCCAGAATTACTTTCCGGCAGCTGGGGCACAGATAGCCTTCCATTTTGGCATCACCCATAAAACTTTTTGCCACCAGATATTCCTGACCTTTTCTGCCATTCTCCATTTCCTGGAACTGCACATACCGTCCGGCTTTCAGATAGCCTTCCATCATTTCCAGATTACAAAAAGGACATTTCATGTCGCTTCATCTCCTTTTAGATGTTCTCTGCTTCCAGTGTATCATATTCCAGCTTTTTCAACAAGCAAAAACGGACGTGTCCCTTTATGGGAACCGTCCGTGTTTTGTTTAATCTATGATTTTGAGTCCTTTGTAATACCGCAGGACAACTTTGCCCAAGATGGCGTCTTTTTCCACATAGGTATTCTGCCAGAACCTTGCGTCCAGAGATTTATTCCGGTTATCCCCCATCATGAAATAACAGCCTTCCGGCACATGATAAGGCCCGAAATCACCCTCTGTAATTTCTTTGATATAAGGTTCATCCTGCACCTGGCCATTGACCAGCACTTCACCGTCCTGTACTTCTACGGTATCGCCGCCAACGCCGATGATGCGCTTAACATACAGTGTATCCGGATCATCCGGGGCTTCAAAAACCACCACATCGCCCCGCTGGGGATCAGAAAACCAATAGCTGGTACGTAAGGCAAGGTTTCTGTCCCCTGCCATAATCGTATTTTCCATAGAGCCTGTTGGCACATATACATTCACCAGCAAAAAGTGATTTATCAAAAATGCCAGCAAAACCGCCACGGCAATTGTTTCTATCCAGCCAAGTATTTCTTTTCTCATTTCGATTTCTATCCTCTTCCAAATCAATCAATGATTTTGAATCCTTTGTAATACCGCAGGACAACTTTACCCAAAATGGCGTCTTTTTCCACATAGGTATTCTGCCAGAACCTTGCGTCCAGAGATTTATTCCGGTTATCCCCCATCATGAAATAACAGCCTTCCGGCACATGATAAGGCCCGAAATCACCCTCTGTAATTTCTTTGATATAAGGTTCATCCTGCACCTGGCCATTGACCAGCACTTCACCGTCCTGTACTTCTACGGTATCGCCGCCAACGCCGATGATGCGTTTGACATAAAGGGTCTTGCCTGTGGGATCGTCGGGATCTTCAAAAACCACCACATCTCCCCGCTCCGGATCAGAGAACCAGTAGCTGGTGCGCAGGGCAAGGATTCTGTCCCCTGCCATGATGGTATTTTCCATGGAGCCTGTGGGCACTGTGGCATTGACGATAAACACCGTATCCACCACAAACGCCAGCAGCACTGCCAGGATGATGGTCTTAACCCAACTGAGAATTTCTTTTTTCAATCTGTTTCAGCTCCTTATTTCAGGAAGCCGTTGATGATCTGTGCTTCCGCTTCTTTTTCTGTCAGCCCCAATGTCATCAGCTTCATAAGCTGATCCCCTGCGATTTTGCCGATGGCTGCTTCGTGGATCAGTGTTGCATCCACGTCGTTTGCCACGATTTCGGGTTCTGCCGCTACCACACCATCGTCCATGATGATGGCGTCACATTCAGAATGACCGTAGCAGTCCGCGTTGCCCACGATTTTGGAACGGAACAGCTGACGGGATTTATCCCTTGCAACGGAACGGGAAATGAGTTTTGCGGAACTGCCTTCCCCTTCCAGAATCACGTCAAAGGATGTTTCCGCATACTGATCGCCGTGTGTCATAATCTTTTCTTTGATCACAACCGTTGCACCGGCTGCCAGTTTCGCGCTGGAAATACGTTTTGTGGAGTCTACACCTTTCAGCTGTACGGTATCCATTTCAAGATAGCTGTTTTCATCCCCTTCGATATGAGTCTGGGGGTTGATAATGCGTTTGCCGTTACCGTCGCCTTCACCGATGTGTTTTTCGATATATTTTACTTTTGCGTTTTTGCCTACGAAGAAACGGTGGATGCCTTCGTGGAGAGACTCTTCGCTGCCGCAGTTATGGATACCGCAGCCAGCTACGATGGTTACATCTGCGCCTTCGCCGATATGGAAATCGTTATATACCAGATCGTGTACGCCTGCCTCTGTAATCAGAGCGGGAATGTGGACATTTTCGTCCTTTGTGCCGGGTTTGATGTAAATATCGATACCGGAGTTGTTTTCCTTGGGTACGATCTGAATGTTTTCTGTGGAGTTTCTGCCTTCGCTGTGACCGTTGTTACGGATATTGAAGGCACCGTTCAAAGGTACTTCTGTCAGGTCTGCCACTTCAGACAGCAGTTTTTTGATTACGTCGTCAAACATTATTCGTTCCCTCCCTGAAAATATCTGCATCCGGGGTCAATGCCAAAAAGACCGGGCAGAACTTCTTCTTTTGTGCCGATCTGGGCGATTTCACCGTTGGAGATGACAACCACCTGGTCAGCGATGTTCAAAATACGTTCCTGATGGGAAATGATCATGATGGAAGCCTGGATTTCATCGTGCATTTTTTCAAATACGTCGATGAGGTTTTTGAAGCTCCACAGGTCAATGCCCGCTTCGGGTTCGTCGAAAAGTGTCAGTTTTGTTTTTCTTGCCATAACGGTAGCGATTTCGATACGTTTCAGTTCACCGCCGGACAGGCTTGCATTGACTTCACGGTCAATGTAGTCTTTTGCGCACAGACCTACCTGCGCCAGATAATCACAAGCCGCTGCTGTGGAAATATCCTTGCCGCTTGCCAGTGTAATCAGGTCTTTTACAGTTACACCTTTGAAGCGCACAGGCTGCTGAAAAGCGAAGCTAACGCCTGCTCTTGCGCGGTCTGTGATAGACCAGTCTGTGATGTCCTGACCGTCCAGCAAAATCTGTCCGCTGTCAGGTGTGATGATGCCGGCGATGACCTTTGCCAATGTGGACTTGCCACCGCCGTTGGGGCCGGTGATGACAACGAATTTTGCGTCGTCAATAACCAGATTGATATTTTTCAGAATCTGTTTTCCATCTGCGGAAAAAGAGATGTTCTTTAATTCCAGCATATTCCTATCCTCCTGTATTTATCAATGATTCGGCAACACCCTTTTTGCCGAATTTTACCTGCAAAGCCAAAGTAAATTATACCAACTGAAACGTTGTCATGTCAACGATTTTCCCCGAAAACCGACAGAGGCTATTCATTTGGTATGGATTGCGCAGGGTGTCGACTTTTCGACACCCTGTCGTCAAAGGCTCATTACATTCAAGCCTTTGACGAGTAAGCAGAAGTATAAAGCCGAATTTCCATCGGCTAAAAGCCTTGAAATTTCGGATTTTCCCCTGCGGATTCCAGTTGGAGAACCCCACACCGCAAGACATGCGGGCAGCCTTTTATGGCTGACATTTGCGGAGCAAATGTGTTGACCCTTCGTTCCCCAAGCCCTTCCGCTACATTCCAAGCTTCCCCTTTTGCATGAATCGCACTGGAAAAATCCTTTCTTTTTTCCTCATACTGTATTAAAATGAAGAAAATCAACTGAAATATACACCACCGAAGGAGGTTTTTTCCCATGCTGGGTTTCCATTCTGACGGCATCCGCCTGTTTGGCGCATCCGATACTTTAAAAGCAAATCTGAAAAAAAGAAAACTGCCCCTTGTTGGCAGCACCACAGGCAATACACTGGTATTTGCCATTGATGACGAAACGGTCATCCACAAACGCCCTTACAACATTTCTTTCGCAGCCGCTTCCACACCCTGGTTCGTCTGCGGACTGACAGGGGTTCCTGATTATCCCCAAGCACTGCCCTTTGACAGCGAACACGACCTGACAGCATTCATCACTGCCATGTACTACGCTTCTCAGGAATTTCTGCATCTGGACATCGAGCTGTCCTTCATCAAGCAGACCCTGGGCACAGACCCCACAAAGGCCATCCGGGCATATGCAGAAGCCGATTTTGACAAAATCCCCAAAGGCACTCCCGTCATTTGCTTCTACTTCGGCAACGGCGGTTTTCTGGAAACAGACCGCATCTTCCATGTGCTGACAGGGGATCATGGTCTGGATATGGGGCAGGTGACACTGGCAGGCTCCTTTGCTTCCAAACAAAATCTGCTGGCAGCCTTCGCCTTGGCGGAAAAAAGCGAATAATGCTTTACTTCTGACAAAAGCCATGCTACAATGAAGCCGCAGGAGTATTCCTTCTGCGGCAAATACAGAGTAGGACTTTGTGCGTTAAGTGTCCTGTGAACGGGGAGTTGTCACGGGAACGAAAAGAGTTTTCTTGCGATACAAAATCCGCATCCCGCTGTTTCATAATGAAGACATGAGCACTCTTTGTTATCACAGCCTACCCCGCTTAAAACGGGGGTATTTGCATAGAGGCGTCCCATCTGGCACACAGACACGAAATTTCCCCGGTTTTGTTGGAGATTTCGTGTTTTTTTGTATCACCTGGGAACGGTTTTTGCGGTTTTCTTCTGGAAAACTGCTGTTTTGCATGTTGTTTGATTTGGAGATAACAAGGAGGTTTTATTATGTCCGAAAACAGAAAATTCACCACCAAACAGCTGGTCATTATTGCCATGCTGGTGGCACTGAACGTCATTTTATCCCGTTTCTTATCCATTGCCGCATGGAACATCAAAATCGGCTTTGCCTTTGTTCCCGTGGTATTCGCGGCACTGTATCTGGGCCCCTGGCAGGCAGCTCTGGTAGGCGCATTGGGTGACTTCATCGGTGCGACACTGTTCCCCATTGCGGCGTACTTCCCCGGCTTCACCATCACCGCTGCCATTGTTGGTCTCATTTACGGTCTGTTCCTGTCCAAAAAACAGACCATGCCCCGTATTCTGGGTGCCGTTCTGGTGACAAAAATCGTTGGCTCCCTGCTGCTGGACACCTTCTGGATCAGTGTATTGTTCGGCTCTCCTTTCCTGCCGCTGATGGCGACCCGTGTATTCCAGTGCCTGATTCTGGGCATCGTGGAAATCGTAGTCATCCGTGTCATGGCTGGACTGGTGCCCCGTCTGGTTCATACCGCATCCTAATAAAACAAAACCCCCTGCCGCTGCTCACGGCAAGGGTATCGGGGTGTCGAAAATTCGACACCCTGTCGTCAAAGCCTCATTTCATTCAAGACTTTGACGAATAGACAGAAGTATAAAGCCCAAGTTCCATCAGCTAAAAGCTTTGAAACTTGGGCTTTTCCTCGTCAGAAGTAAATTCCGACTGCGGATTCCAGTTGGGGAACTCCACACCGCAAGAGGTGCGGCCAGCCTTAAAGCTGGCGTTTGCGAAGCAAACGTGTTGACCCATTGTTCCCCAAACCCTTCCGCATTCTTGAAAAATGTAAACCTTAGTTTTGCTACAGTTTATTCCCGAATTTTCAATTGTTCTCCCTGCTCAATGGTCAGCAGGGCTTTTTTGATTTCAACGCCTGCGGCATAGCCTGTGAGGCGTCTGTCCGCCCCTACCACACGATGGCAGGGAATGAGGATGGCAATGGGATTTTCATGGTTGGCACGACCGATGGCTCTTGCCCCTTTGGGGATGCCCACAGCGGCAGCAATTTCCCCATAGGTAGCTGTCTGCCCATAAGGGATTTTTCTGAGTTCCTGCCATACCTGTTTCTGGAAAGGGGTTCCTTCCGGTGCCAGAGGCAAATCGAAGGTTTTCCGTTTCCCATCCAGATATTCCTGAATTTCCACCGCTGCCAATTTCAGCAGAGGGGTTTCTGTCATGTCAAATTCTTCCGGCAGACCGCCCATGTCTCTGCCGAATGTGACCCGAACAATGGCGCCAAATTTCTCCCCAATGCCGATTTCACCGACTTTTGTCTGGTAAAACCAGATGCGCTCCATTTCCTCGTTCCATTCCACTTCCATATCCATTTCTTCTATGTGCATATTATTCTCCCTCTCTTAATTCCCTGAGCCAGGCGATCTCTCCGGCATAGCCGTCCAATTCATTGGGTGTTTCCAGCAAAAAGGGCAGATGTTTCAGCTTTGGATGATTGATGATACGGCTCAGTGCCGCCATACCGATTTCCCCTTCATCCAGACAAGCGTGTCTGTCCTTATGGCTGCCCATGGGGTTTTTGCTGTCGTTGAGGTGGATGGCTTTCAGCCGTTCCAGCCCGATGATGCGGTCGAATTCCGCCAGCACATCATCCAGATGTTCCACAATGTCATATCCTCCGTCGAAAACATGGCAGGTGTCCATGCAAACCCCTAATTTTTCTCCCAGTTCCACTTTATCTATGATAGCGCGGAGTTCCTCAAAATTTCTGCCTACTTCTGTGCCTTTGCCTGCCATGGTTTCCAGCAGCACTTCCGTCTGTGTTTCCGGTTTCAGCACACGGTTCAGCAGGTCGGCGATTTTTTCAATGCCCACATCTGCACCCTGTTTCACATGGCTGCCAGGATGGAAGTTATACATGGCTTCCGGCAGATGGGACAATCTATCCAAGTCCTCCGCCATGACGTTTGCGGCAAATTCCCGCAGACCTTCATCAGCGGCACAGGCATTCATGGTATAAGGCGCATGTGCCAGAATTTTTCCAAAGCCTTTTTCCGCCGCAAAAGTGCGGTAAGCGGCAATATCTTCTAAATCCAATGCTTTCACACTGCCCCCTCTGGGGTTTCTGGTGAAAAACTGAAAGGTATTGGCGCCGATTTTCTCTGCCATTTTGCCCATGGCAAGATACCCCTTTGACGCCGATAAATGACATCCGACCCAAAACATATCTTTTTCCTCCCTTATCCTTCGTAATAAACAATATTGGTAAATACGGTCATGACCTCTCCCCGATTGATGTACGTATGGGGGCGGGAGGAATCGAACTGTATAAAATCCCCTTCTGCCATGACATATTCCACTGTCTCCAACACCAGCACCAGCTCCCCCGCCGTCACCAGAACAGATTCCCGGGTATGGGTGCCGTGTCCTTCTGAAGTAAAAGAAGCGCCTGTGTCCAGTTCACTGTTGAAGAACTCAAAATCCCGACTGCCTTCCGCGCGATTGTAATGATACACACGGTATCCCTTGCCGTCGTCCACCAATGCGCTCTCAGCTTTTGGCACAAAAAAAGGCTTGGTAGCCTGGATGTCGATGAGCTGGGTATAGGGTACCTGTAAACCGGTGGCAATCTTCCACAGAGTGTTGATGGTAGGGCTGGATTCGCCTTTTTCCACCTGGGAAAGCATCACCTTGCTGACGCCGGACAATTCCGCCAGTCTGCCTAGAGAAAGCCCTCGTTCCGTCCGCAGACGTTTCAGGTTTTCCGCGATGATTTCGTTCAGTTCCATGGCGCTTCTCCTTTCCGCAAAATCTTTTTCGTTCTTATTGTACGCAAAAACCTCTCCGCATGCAACCAAAAAAGGCTTCTCGCCGGAAAAATCAGGGTTTTTGCTTGCTTTTGGCCTTTCTTGGGGGTATAATGTGTAACCGTTGAACAATAAATCACTACATAGAAAGGAACCGATTATGGGCGCAAAACTCATTGCTTTTTTCAAAAAAGAAACCATTCTCTGTGTGGCAGGGCTTTTGGCAGTCATTTCCATGATATGGATCCCGCCGGATGGAGAATATGTGGGCTATATCAACTGGCAGGTCTTGGTACTGCTGTTCTGCCTCATGTCCGTCATGGGGGGCTTGCAGGCGCTGGGCATATTCAAAGCCATTGCCAATACCCTCCTCCACTGGGCAAACGGCCTGCGGCAGCTGACGCTGCTGCTGGTGCTGCTGTGCTTTTTCTTCGCCATGGTGGTCACCAATGACGTTGCCCTCATCACATTCGTTCCTTTTACCATACTGCTGCTGCAAATGGCAGACCTGAAAGGGGAAATGATCCCCATACTGGTATTGCAGACCATTGCCGCCAACCTGGGCAGTATGCTGACACCCATCGGCAACCCCCAGAACCTGTATCTATATACGGTTTCCGGCATGTCCCCCGCGGATTTCGTACTGACCATGCTGCCTTTGACACTGCTTTCCCTGTTCCTTTTGGTGCTGTGCTGTATGCTGACAAAGGATGTCCCTCTTTCTGGCCAAATGCTGCCGCCTGTGCAGGGCGAATCCTTTTCCATGTGGGAAAAAGTGACTCTTTCCGCATTGCTGATGCTCTTTGCCGCCTGCCTCATGACCGTATTCCATGTGATGCCTTACTGGACAGTGCTGGGCATCTCTCTGATCTGGTTCGTATTTTTTGAACGGGATGTACTGGGCAAGGTGGATTACAGCCTGCTCATCACTTTTATCTTCTTTTTTGTGTTCATCGGGAACATGGGGCGCATTCCAGCCATGCGGGACGCCATTGCTTCCATACTGGCAGGACGGGAAATGATCGTTTCCTTCCTCTGCTCCCAGATCATCAGCAACGTGCCTGCGGCGGTGCTCCTCTCCGGCTTCACAGACCACTGGAAAGAATTGCTTTTCGGCGTGAATATCGGCGGTCTGGGCACCCTCATCGCCTCCATGGCAAGTTTGATCTCCTACAAATTCTTTGTGCAGGCAGACGAAAAAGCCAAAGGCAAATATCTGAAACACTTTACCATTATGAATATTTTGTTTGCCATTCCGCTGTTGGTGGTGGCGTTTTTCCTGTAAGAAACTGCCCTTTTTCCTTTGGAAAAAGGGCTTTCTTTCGTTTTTCTTACGAAAAAGCCATTCTATTGACCCTCCCCATTTTCCCATGATAGGATGACAATAAGATGACATAATGCGGAATCATACAGGGGCGTATGTATGGGAAAGGAGGGCTTTTATATGAAAACGAAATACAGACTGGAATCCATTGCTTTTTATGACACAGAAGCCCTGTCTGCCCATTTGGGAGAAATGGCGGCATTGGGCTGGGAACTGGAATCCGTAGGGCTGCTCCTATGGAAATACAGAAAAATCCAACGGGAAAAACGCACCTACGGCATCACATTTTTTCCCGACGCCTCAGAAGTGAAGGACAGTCCCACCCAAGTCCAAAGTGATTTTATTGAAGAGCAGGCAGAAAAAGGCTGGCAGTATGTGACCCAATGGAATCAGATGCAGTTTTTCCAGACCACAGCGGAACACCCCGCACCTTTATTCGTAAATGAAAATCAACGGCTGGATGCCATCAAAAAATCCATGGCAATCACATTTCTGCTGCCCCATATCCTGCTGCTGTTTGGCTTCCTATTGCAGGTCGCTTATAATGCCAAACAGATTTATCTGCATCCCTTGCATTATATCACCGACTCTGTGGCATGGTGGTTCCTGCTGATACAGACACTGACGGCAGCCTATGCCCTTGTTTCCTGCCTAGCCTATTTTCGGTGGTACAAAAAATCCCTTGCCGCTGTGAAAACCGGAGGAAATTGTCTGCCTGTGAAAAAGGGACAGCGGATTTTTGCCAAAATCCCATACCTTCCACTGGGCTTTTTGTTCCTATGGTGCTTTCTGTTGCCGCCCAACTTACGGACATTAGTCGGCAACGCTTCTTCCGGTATTGTTCTGACTATGGCAGTTCTTGGTATTCTGCTGTTGGGAAAAACCCTTTTGGGAAACGGAAAAGCCGCGTCGGCAGTCTTGTCCTGTATGGCTGTTGTACTGGCGGTCTCCGTTGTTTTCATCAACCACCATTTGACCATCGCAAGAGATCCCATCCTTGCAAAACCGCTGGTTCTGGCAGAAAATCCACCACTGACCATGGAACAGCTGAAAGAAGTAGAAACAGACACTTATGTGACTTTTACAGAAAACTCGACCATCTTTGCCGCAGCACAGTCCTATACCCAGTGGGATGGGGCAAAAAACCCCATCATGGGCTACACCATTTTAGATTTATCCTGTGAAGCGCTGGTGGACACCTGCGTGGATGCCAGTCTGCATCGCAGGGATGACTGGGGCACCTCTCATCCCTACGATTCCCAGAAATCCCTGACCTTGGACAGTGCCGATGCCGCTTGGCAGTTATACGAAGACGGTCAGACATGGCAGACCTATCTGCTGCAAAAAGATAACCGACTGGTATCGCTTTCTTTTTTCGAACATGTGACACCGGAAGAACTGGAGGAGGCTGCCAGCGTACTCCTGGCTGAAAGCTGACAAAACTTTGCCCTCAGAAAATCTGAGGGCTTTTTTTCATTTTTCTTACAAAATCAAATGCCGTTGACATTATCGATATTCGATGATACCATCAAATTAAGAATTATCGATAATCGAGTATAGGAGGTGGTGGACATGGCAAGAGAAAAATTCCAGACCCTGACGGAGCAGATGTTTTACATCCTTCTGTGTTTGCAGGAAGAATGTTACGGCATGGACATTATGGAAAAAGTGGCTGCCATGACAGAGGGACGCGTCACCATCGGCCCCGGCACCCTTTACAATTTGCTGGAACAGTTCCAGAAAGCCGGCATCATTGCCGAAACCCGGGTGGAGGGGAGGAAACGCTGCTACCAGATCACCCAAACGGGATTGGATATGCTGGAGAAGGAATATCAACGTCTGATGCTGCTGACAGCGGATTACCACCGCTATAAAGGAGGGCTTTGACATGAAACGCAAACAAAGATTGGAAAACTTCGTTTTTTATGATACAGAAAGCGTCACCGCCCATTTGGAAGACATGGCACAAAAAGGCTGAGCTCTGAAGGATGTAACCAATCCCCTTTGGACATACGAGGAAATCGCACCGGAAAAACGTACTTACCGCACAGCCTTTTACCCTGCCAATCAGGTTTACGCCCTCAATGCCGCGGATAAACAGGAAGAATACATCGCTTACTGTGAACAGGCGGGCTGGCATTATGTGACCAGCTGGGACAACATGCTGATTTTCTATACCACCGCAGAAAATCCCATTCCTTTGGAAACAGATGAAGCCCTGCGGCTGGAAGCTACCCATAAAGCCATGAAACGCTCCTGGCTGTCTGTTCATATAGTGCTGGCGTCCTGTTCCTGCTGAACATCATTTTCTATATTGCCGATCTTGTGAAACAGCCTTTGACAGTCATTGCGGACGGGAATGCATTATTCCGCAACGCCCTTTTTGCTGTGGTGCTGGTCTATGCCTGCGTGGCAGTTTGTTCCTACCTGCAATGGCGGAAAGAATCTCTTTCCGCTGTGGAAAACGGCGGTTTCTGCATGCCTGTGAGCCCCAATTCACGCCGTTTTCAGAAAATATTCTTTCCCATTGAGATATTCGCCGGGCTGTGGTTCTGTCTGGACAGATTCCTGCCTGATGATATGCTGACACCAAAAGTCTTTCTGGCATTTGTCGCCTTTGTATTCCTACTGTGGCTCCTGTTCCAGAAACTCCATCTGCCTGTGAAAGCCTGTGGCGCCATCCTGTTTTTTTGTGGTAGCAATGGTGCCCATGTTCTACTCCATGGTTTCTCTCAGTCTGGAAGTGGAAAAAGCCAGAGAAAATCATACGAGCCCATGGGGCGACCCCTATGTGGTAACCCTGCCCAATGGGGAAAGGGAAACCATCCTATTACAAAAGGATGAAATCCCTCTGACAGCGGCAGACCTGACAGAAGTACCGGAAGATGCTGTCTATACCACTGCCCGCAAGGAGCAATCCTCTCTCTTGGCAACAAAACAGGAATGTTTGCAGGAAATCCCTGACGGCGCACCACAAGCGCCTCAAATGACATACGAAATCATGGATGTTTCTCTGGAGGCGCTGACATCTCATTGTCTGGCAGCTTATATGGAGCGGGATACCCGTCCCACCCCCGACCTGACTTACGAATCCTTTGCCCTGTCCGGCACCGACGGCGCATGGCAGTTATACACAAACGGCACACCTCTGCCACAATATCTTTTTTACAAGGATAACCGCATTGTGGTGCTGCGTCCTGACTGGGGCATCAGCCAAAGTGAACTGGAACAGGCGGCATCTATTCTGCTGCCGGAATCCCTCTGAAACCCACCGCCCAAAAGGAGGTCTTTCCTATGAAACGAAAACGTCGACTGGAAATCTTTGCTTTTTACGACAGCGAAGGCATCGCTGCCCATTTGAATCATATGGCACAAAAGGGATGGGCTTTGCAGTCCATTGGCACTACCTTCTGGACATACGAAGCCATTGAACCGGAAAATCGTACCTATGGCATCACCTTTTTCCCAGATGTTTCTGCCTTTGACACCAAGCCCACAGAAGCTTTGCAGGATTTCATCGCCTATTGTGAAGAAGCCGGCTGGCATTATGTGACCCAATTGTCCCAAATGCAGATTTTTTACACCACCAATGAAAATCCCATTCCTTTGGAAACAGATGAATCCCTGCGGCTGGAGATTACCCATAAAGCCATGAAGAAAAATTTCCTACCCGGCATTCTGGCACAGCTGGCACTGTGTTTGTGGGAGATCTATCTCACCGCCGGCCCCATCTTTCGAGATCTGAGCCGCTACATCGCAGACACTTCCCAGTTCCTTTTAGTTGCTTTGTATACATTTCTTGGCCTTTATGCCCTCTTGACCTTTCTTTTCTACTTCCGCTGGCGAAAAAAATCTCTGGCGGCAGTGGAAGCCGGCGGTACCTGCTTACCCACAGGCAAAGGAATGCAGCTTTCTGCCAAAGCCATGCATGCTGTGACCTTGCTGTTTTTCGTGGCACTATTTTACAGTATGCGCCAGCAAGGTCACGGCACAGTGTTTCTGGTGGTCATACTGGCTTACGCCTGCATATTCGGCCTGATTTTCATGAGCATCAACATACTGCGGAAAAAACAGGTATCCAGAAATGTCAATAAAGGCGTCATCATTGCCCTTTGCGTCCTTCTGCCTCTGATTTTTATGGTTGGTTCCTTCCATTATATCTTCAACCGCGAAGAACCCACGGAAGGCAAGGAAACCTACACCACCACTCTCTCTGACGGCACTACCTACACCACTGTTCTGGAGGCAGACCCACTGCCTCTCACAACAGCAGACCTGACGGAAGTGCCTGCCGATGCCATCTATTCCATGTCCTGTGAGGAAGAATCTTCTTTTCTGGCAAAACGGATGGAATGCAGTCAATATACCCCTGGGGGCTCACCGGAGGCACCGGAACTGTCCTATGAGATATTGGAAGTATCCTATGATTTTCTCATAGAGCCATGCATCCGTTCCTATCAGAAGCCTTTCCTGCCCCAGTTTGCCCATTCGGAAAGCTGGGAACCCATTTCCATTTCTGGCATCGACAGCGCATGGCAGTTCCACGGCGGCGATGGTGCTCGCCCCTATTATCTGGCACAAAAAGGCAATCGTCTGGTGTATATCCACTTCTACTGGCAGGTACAGGAAGACCAGCTGGAAAAAGCCATGGAAATCCTCTTTGCCCAAACCTTATGACAACAAACAGATAGCCGAAATCCTTTCCGAGGATTCCGGCTATTTTTATTTTCTGCATTTCTATCATAACAGTTTTTCAAAGGCAATTTTTTCGCTGTTGTCAAAGCAAACAGTACCGCAGTAGGTAAATCCCTGTTTTTCCAGCACACGCTGCGTCATGCGGTTATCGGCGTCCGTATCCACCCGGATGCTGCGGATGTCCCGTTCTCTGCACAATTCCTCAGCAAAGCGGAAAAAGGCAGGGGCTGCGCCTTTTCCTTTGCAGACATCGTCGATTGCCATGCGGTGAACAACACCATAAGGCAGGTCACTGAGCCATTTCCCTGCCAGTTCGTTGTAGCAAGGTTCTCCGGCGAAGGAAATGCAGGCATATCCCCGCACCTGTCCATCCAGTTCCATGACATAGCCTTCCCCACGCTGCAAATCTCCCGCAATGGCTTCTTCATTGGGGTAGCCAGTCTGCCACTGGTCTACGCCATTTTCCCGCAGAAATACTTTCGCCTGTTCGATGAGGGCTGTGGCTGTTTTCAAGTCTTTTTCTGTTGCTTTGCGAAATGCAAATGATTTCATGATGCTTCTTCCTTTCTTTTCGTGTATATACACGCTTTTGGCAAAAAGGCATTACGCCTTCTGCAATTCCTGTATCTTGTAGAGGGCGCTGCGCAGTGTCTGCATATTGTCTTCCCCCAGCATATCATTGAGGTTTTCCTGCAATTGTTCCCAGATCACATCAGCTTCTTCTATTTTCTGCTGTCCCGCTTCCGTCACAGCATAGCGGTGGTTCCGCTTGCCCGGTTCTGCCTTATCGTAGACCCAGCCCTGTTCCACCAATATTTTCAGATTCCGGGTAACGGTGCTCCGTTCCAGATTCACATAGTCCGCCAATTCCCCTGTACTGGCTTCTTCCAGTCTGGACAGGTGCAGCAGCAGTGAAAACTGCTTGGTGGTCATGCCTGTGGACTGCAAACCTTCGTCATAATAAGCCGTAATGGCATTGGCTGCCCGGCATAATGTGATGCAGTAACATTTGCTTTTATTGATCTGCTGATATTTCATGACCTCCCTCTTTTCATGTATATACACATAATATAAGCCCCATTTGTTTTTGTCAATAGGTTTCCCAAAAACAAAACCGGCTTTCTGTTTCCAGAAAGCCGGTTTTTGACAAACATTCTATCTAAAATTAAAGTTCTTTCGGTTTGTAAATTTTTCTTACGATGAAGATTACCAGAATCATGGATACGATTGCGATAGGCAGGTTGATGATCCAGTTCTGGATGATCGCTGTCAGCACATAGTTCACTGCGGAAACAGCCGCTACCATCATGGAATAAGGCAGCTGTGTGGAAACGTGGTTGATGTGGTCACACTGTGCACCTGTGGATGCCATGATTGTGGTATCGGAAATAGGAGAGCAGTGGTCACCGGCAACCGCACCAGCCAGTGTAGCCGCTACGGTGATAACCATCAGTTCACTGCTGGGGTCCAGGATAGGAACTACGATAGGCAGCAGGATACCGAATGTACCCCAGGATGTACCTGTGGAGAATGCCAGGAATACGGCAATGACGAATACGATTACAGGCAGCATGACATTCAGAATGCCAGTGCTGCTCTGCAGGATACCTGCAACGAATACGTCAGCACCCAGCAGACCTGTGATACCGGACAGTGTCCAAGCGAATGTCAGAATCAGGATCGCAGGTACCATTGCACGGAAACCTTCCGGCAGACATTCCATAAATTCGTGGAATTTCAGCACACGACGAGGAATGTACATGATAAATGTCAGGATCAGTGCAGCAACGGAGCCCAGTGCCAGAGCGATGGAAGCGTTGCAGCCTGCGAAAGCGTCTACAAAAGGTACGCCGTCGAAGAAGCCACCGGTATAGATCATACCGATGACACAGCAGATGATCAGCATGATAACGGGCAGTACCAGGTCGATTACGCCGCCTTTGCCAGTTACCTGTACATCAGATGAGTTTTCAAAAGGTCTTGCGTCTGTTGTGAACAGGTCGTTTTTCACCTGTGCATTATGTTCATGCAGATACATAGGGCCGAAGTCGAAGTTCATCAGTGTCAGTGTGATCATCGTAACGATTGTCAGCAGTGCGTAGAAGTTGTAAGGGATGGAACGGATGAACAGTTCCAGACCGTTGTAGCCTTCTACAACACCGGATACAGCTGCTGCCCAGGAAGAAATGGGAGCGATGATGCAGACGGGCGCCGCTGTGGCGTCGATGATATAAGCCAGTTTCGCACGGGAAACATTGTGTGTGTCTGTTACAGGACGCATAACGCTACCTACTGTCAGGCAGTTGAAGTAGTCGTCTACGAATACCAGAACGCCCAGCAGGAATGTGGACAGCAGAGCGCCTTTTCTTGTCTTGATAACGGAAGAAGCCCATTTGCCGTATGCGGCAGAACCGCCAGCTTTGTTCATCAGTGCAACCAGAACACCCAGTACAACCAGGAAGATCAGTATGCCGGCATTGCCGCTGTCAGATATGTTTGCCAGCAGGCCACCTTCTGTCTGGTCAGTTACGATAACCAGAAAAGCTTCTTTAATATTAAAGTTTGTGTAGAACAGCGCACCGGTTACGATACCGACAAACAATGAGGAAAAAACTTCCTTCGTAATCAGTGCCAGAATGATAGCAACCAGTGGAGGTACCAGAGACCAGAAGGTTGCATACATGTTGCTTGTAAATTCCACTGCTTCTTCTTCCGCGCCGAATACAGTCACGGTAAAGAGCAGCAGAACAGCTGAGCAAACCAGGAAGGTTCTCAGCCAATTGGATCTTTTTTGAAACATACCCCTTTTACTCCTCTCAAAAACATTACAATTTATAATTGCGCCCCTTGTGTCTTCACACTGGTGTGTTCACAAAGGTAAAACAGCTTGCGGAGGCAATAAAAAAAGCCCGTGGCACACGCGCACAGGCTCCGCTTTTTTCGCAGGAACAGTAAACCCCAAACAGGGCTCTACTTTTTTTGATAGCGCTCCACAAAAGTGACAGTCCGCCGCATATTCTGCTGCGTCCCAGCCCCGGAGCCATCGGACCTGCTCCAGAACTTCGGCGAATTCCCCTTTCACCCCTTCTGCCGTCCAGCATTTCTTCCAAAGGGTTACTGATGGTTTCCGCACCTCTATCTGTTTTATTTTTCTGTCCGCCAGCTTGGCAGACATCATCTACATCATTCATACCATATCCCACATACAAAGTCAAGCCTTTCTCCCAAAAAAGGATGTTTTCTCCTGTTTTTTCCTTTTTTTCTGTTCTTTTTTCGGCGGACATGTTTTTTTCATACCATTTTGCTTTTCATCTGCGCCAAAAACTGTTATGATAAATAAGCAGAAAAAAATAATCATGAAAAACAGAAAGGACGGCGATACCTATGGCAACTGCTCATATTGCAGCCGAAAAAGGCGCATTCGCAAAAACCGTGCTGATGCCCGGCGATCCCCTGCGCTCTAAATTCATTGCGGAAACATTCCTGGAAAACCCTGTACTTGTAAACGATGTACGTGGTGTTCAGGGCTACACCGGCACATACAAAGGCGTGCCTGTATCCGTAATGGCAAGCGGCATGGGCATTCCCTCCATCGGCATTTACAGCTATGAACTTTACAGCTTCTTTGGCGTGGAAAATATCATCCGCATCGGCTCTGCCGGTGCCATCAGCGACAAACTGCAGCTGCGTGACATTGTGGCAGGCATGTCCTCCCACACCAATTCCAACTTTGCCGCACAGTACAACCTGCCCGGCACATTCGCACCTACCGCAGACTACACACTGCTTTCCACAGCAGTAGAATCCGCAAAGGATTTGGGTCTGGATCTGAAAGTAGGCCCCCTGCTCTCTTCCGACACATTCTATGATGATGACGAAGAAGCTCTGCACAAATGGGCAAAAATGGGCGCTCTGGCAGTAGAAATGGAATCCGCAGGTCTGTATATGAACGCGGCTCGTCTGGGCAAACGCGCTCTGGCAATGGTAACCATTTCCGATATGCCTTTTACCGGCGAAGCTACTACACCGGAAGAACGCCAGAACACATTCACACAGATGATGGAAATCGCGCTGGAAACAGCTATCCGCATGGACAAACTGTAATACCGCAAGATTGACATTTGACAACACAAAAGCCTGTATGCCGGCTCAGCTTGTCAAAAAATGAGATTTTACACTTTTGCAAGGACGCGGAAGGGCTTGGGAAACGAAGGGGTCAACACATTTGCTCCGCAAATGCCAGCCATAAATGGCTGTCCGCATCTCTTGCGGTGTGGGGTGTCCCAAATTCAATCCGCAGTCGGCATTCACTTCCGACGAGGAAAAGGCGAAGTTTCAAGGCTATTTGCCGATGGAACTTCGCCTTTATACTTCTGTCTATTCGTCAAAGGCTTGAATGAAATGAGCCTTTGACGACAGGGTGTCGACTTTTTCGACACCCTGAAAGTACAGGCTTTTTTTCAAAACCAATGCCTTTTTCGGGGACAGGCATCAGAAAGAAAGGGGCTTTTTGTATGTTCAAACAGATTCACACTGGCGGCATTTGTTATCTGGAACTGCTGGAGGGCAGCAGCCAGTGGTATTGGGGCATGGACTGCACTGGCGGCGACCTTTACGAAGCAGAGGAACTGTTTACGGATGGCCACCAAGTTGACCGGACACGGCTGATCTTTATCCATCACCCTGATGGAAAAGTGGTGGAGCCAATCCCTGCCAAAAAGGGACAATACTTCGGCCGCCCTTTGTTCTACGAAAACAAACTCATCCTTCTTGTGGCAGATTTTCTGGAAAAACAGCTTCACATTCTTTCCTATGACCCGGAAACGGAAGCCGTGTCTATCCTTGCCACTCTTCCCCGCTCCATCACAGAGGATTGCTACAATTTACAATTAAAGCTTTCTCCTTTGATGCTGGTACGTCAGGGACAGGAAAACACATTGGAAATCCTGTGGCCTGTGCAGAAAACATATGCCATGGACTTACGGGAATCCTTCCGGTTCCGTCAAGAGGACGAACTGTATTTTGAAACATGGTATGAAGACCCGGATTACCGGGACGAAATCGTCATTCGGGATTTTCATACAGGCGATGTTCTGGGGCGCCTTCCCGGTATCCTCATGACGACGCCCGACAGGCAGGTATGGATGCTGGACTAAATAAAAAGAAAGAACCTGTGTTCATTTGAACACAGGTTCTTTCTTTTTAGGAATCATAATCAATTTTCATAAGCCAGTGTATGGAAAGCGCGGGATACTGCCACGCCGGCTTCCGCTGTTTTGTTCCGACACAGCAGACAGAAGGAAGTCTGCCGTTCTGCCGCCAGAAACATCCAGTAGCCAATGAGGGCGCCCAGTGTATTCATGAGCAGGTCATCCACATCGGATGTTCTGCCGCAGAACATCTGGAGAACTTCAATGGCAAACGATGTGCCAAAGCCAAAGAGCAGTACATATTTTTCCGCCCGATACTGTTTCCACAGCAGGGGCACCAGAAAGCCCATGGGTACAAACAGGAAAAAGTTCAGCAAATACTGCATGGGGCATGCGAAAATATCAATAAACAATTCAAAATTGAAGTACGGCGCAAACACCGGTTTGATAAACAGCAGCCGGAACACGCCTGTCACTGCCACAAGGCCTGCCACATAAAAGGCAAACAGCCATAAACCAATCCGATGGGTCTTGGGAGTATATTTTCCCGCGAATACCGTCTGCCACATCCACAGCACCGGTACCATAAACGAAAAAATCCAGATGCTTTCCCAAACCATACGATACATCCAACCGATCACGGGTACTCCCCCTTTCTGTTTTTTCAATCTGCATCTAGGATACACCATAATTATTAAGTTTTTTTGTAGAAAACCTTCCAAATTCCTAACAAAACGTATAAAAACATCTTAAATGCTATACAAAAACCATGGTTTCTCCCATTTTTCCGCCATTGCCGTATTGACAAAAGTTCGTTCTTCTTGGTAAAATAACTTGTCGGTGATTGAAAAAATCAAGATTCACCCACCTTATGCATCAAATTTGTCATTCAATCCCGTCAAAGGGATTGCTGTAATCAAAATTTGATGTTTTTTTATTGCCAAATTACAGGTTTACCTGTTTTTGATCCCAAATGATTTTAATATGAAAGCAAGTAGGAGGTATTTCATTATGGCAGGTACTATTTCCAGAGGTATTAAAGCACCTATCATCAGACAGGGCGATGATATCGTAAAAATCGTTGCAGATTCCGTTCTGACAGCTGCACAGGAAGACGGCTTCCAGCTGCATGAAAAAGACGTTATCTGTGTAACAGAAGCAGTTGTTGCAAGAGCTGACGGCAACTACGCTTCCACAACAGACATCGCTGAAGACGTAAAAGCAAAACTGGGCGGCGAAACCATCGGTGTGGTATTCCCCATCCTGAGCAGAAACCGTTTCGCAATCTGCCTGCGCGGTATCGCAAAAGGCGCGAAAAAAGTTGTTCTGATGCTGAGCTATCCTTCCGACGAAGTTGGCAACCACCTGTTCGACATGGATCTGCTGGATGACAGCGGCGTAAATCCTTACACAGACGTGCTGACACTGGAAGACTACCGCCGTATTTTCGGTTATATCAAACACCCCTTCACAGGCGTGGACTATGTTGAATACTATGCTGACCTGATCAAAGAAGAAGGCGCAGAAGCTGAAATCGTATTCGCAAACCATCCCGAAGCAATCGTGAAATTCACAAAGAACGTACTGTGCTGCGACATCCACACAAGAGCGCGTTCCAAACGTCGTATCCTGGCAGCAGGCGGCGAAAAAGTCCTGACACTGGACGAAATCCTGAACGCTCCCGTAAACGGCAGCGGCTTCAACCCTCAGTATGGTCTGCTGGGCTCCAACAAAGCAACAGAAGATACAGTAAAACTGTTCCCCAAAAACGCACAGGAAGTTGCTGAAAACATCCAGAAAGAAATCATCGCACGTACTGGCGTAAAAGTAGAAGCTATGATCTACGGCGACGGCGCATTCAAAGATCCCGTTGGCAAGATCTGGGAACTGGCTGACCCCGTTGTTGGCGCTGGCTTCACAGAAGGCCTGAACGGTCTGCCCAACGAAGTAAAACTGAAATATCTGGCAGACAACGATTTTGCTGATCTGTCCGGCGAAGAACTGGCAGACGCGATCCGTCAGCGCATCAAAGAAAAAGACGCTGACCTGAAAGGCAACATGGTTTCCGAAGGTACAACACCTCGTCGTCTGACAGACCTGATCGGTTCCCTGTGCGACCTGACCAGCGGCAGCGGTGACAAGGGTACACCTATCGTTCTGGTTCAGAACTACTTCAACAACTACGCAAACTAATCAACTGAGCAGATACAAAAAGCCTGATTTTGCGAAAAATCAGGCTTTTTTCTACATTGAGAAAGGAGTTTTTCCATGTCTTATCCCTCCATTACACTGAAAAAAGGCGAAGGCCGTACCCTCAAGTCCGGCGGACTGTGGGTATTTGACAACGAAATCGCCGCTGTTTCTCCCGACGTAGTCAACGGGGAAATGGTTTCTGTGCTGGACTTTGACGGCTACCCCATGGGCGTTGGTTTTTACAACCACCATTCCAAAATCACTGTCCGCATGATGAGCCGTCATGCTGATACTGTCATTGACGAAGCTTTCCTCCGCCGCCGGGTAGAGGACGCATGGTATTACCGCAAAAAAACCGTTGACACTTCTTCCTGCCGTGTGATCTTCGGGGAAGCGGACTACCTGCCGGGTCTGGTAGTAGATAAATTCTCTGACGTACTGGTGGTACAGTCTTTGGCACTGGGCATCGACCGTCTGAAAGAAACCATCGTGCGCCTGCTGCTGGAAACACTAGCAAAAGACGGCATCAACATCCGCGGCGTCTATGAACGCAGTGACGCAAAAGTTCGTTTGCAGGAAGGCATGGAACGGGAAAAAGGCTTCCTGTCCGCACCTTTTGACACCAAAGTGGAAATCGTGGAAAACGGCGTACATTACATGGTAGACGTGGAAGACGGTCAGAAAACAGGCTTCTTCTTAGACCAGAAATACAACCGCCTTGCCATTCAGAAACTGTGCAAAGGCGCAAAGGTGCTGGACTGCTTCACCCACACAGGCTCCTTTGCTCTGAACGCTGGTATCGCCGGAGCCGAAAGCGTACTGGGTGTAGACGCTTCCCAGCTGGCAGTGGATCAGGCAACAGAAAACGCCAAACTGAACGGACTGGAAAACACTGTACGCTTCCAGTGCTGTGACGTATTCTCCCTTCTGCCGGAACTGGAAGAAAAAGGCGAGAAATTCGATGTCATCATTCTGGACCCTCCCGCTTTCACAAAGTCCAGAAGCTCCGTAAAAAATGCCACCAAAGGCTATCGGGAAATCAACCTGCGTGCCATGAAACTGCTGAAAGACGGCGGTTTTCTGGCAACATGCTCCTGCTCTCACTTCATGACATATGAGCTGTTCACCCAGACCATTGGGCAGGCGGCAAAGAATGTTCATAAACGCCTTCGTCAGGTGGAATACCGTACTCAGTCCCCTGACCACCCCATTTTATGGGCAGCGGATGAGTCTTATTATCTGAAATTCTATATCTTCCAAGTAACTAATCAATATTGATTTATACGTTATCATAAACCCCGATTTTTCGGGGTTTTTTCATTTCACCTTTGCATATCTTTTCATAAATTATCATGGACAAAAATAAAAATAATGGACAAATAATGGACAGATAATGGACAAGAGATGTAAAACACTGGTCAGAAGTCGTGTCCCAAAACTGGTATTTTCCAAAATGGAAAAATGGGATTGGTCAGAAGTTACAGAAAATGCGATGATTACCGTATCCGGAAGCGGTTCAGATTGGAAAGTTCTGACCAAGTTTAGGGAGTTTGGTCAGAAGATGTGTCGTGTCCGCTGCCGACAGGCACCTTCTCTTTACAGGCACGAGCGCAACAAAAAAGAGCAAATTCCTTTGCCCTTTTCGCAGTCTGGTACCGCACCAGACAATCAATCTTCTTTTTTGGTATAGCCCAATATATCCCCAGGTTGGCAGTTCAACAATTCACAGATCCGGTCAATATTTGCCAGCGAAATCGTCTTGTTTTCTCTAAGTGATTGCAGGACGCCTTCAGAAAGGAGTTTTTCTTTCCTTAACCGGTTTGTATTGTAACCAGCGTCTTTGAGAGCTGCTATCACATCGAACTTATAATAAATAGCCACGGTACCACCTCCATATAGGTATGATACGGCAGAATTACACAGAAAACAATGTATGATTTGCACAGAAAACAGTGTAAAAGTTTGTATGTTGTGCTAATTGAAATTACACAGAAAACAGTGTAATATATACTTGTAAGGCAGAGATAAACCTCTTACAGAAAGGAAGCGAGGACAATGGAAATGACAACAGCAGAATTAAATCAGTTTCTGGAAAACATTGCAAAGCTGATTGAAGCAACAGCAACCGATGCCGAAGCCGCCGCTAAAATCGTCAGAGATAGCAAAGTGAAGGCATAAAAAAAGAAACTGGTTGACGACGACCAATCACAAACCAGTTTCAGACCACTAAGGGTAGCCGATAGCCTTACATCGGCTCCCTTTATTATAGCAATTTCCTGTAAGAAAAGCAACTGGAATACACGGAAAGGCTACAAAGAAGGGAGTTTTTGACCATGAAAAATATTTTGTACGCAGTCACTACGATATCTGTGATTTTTTGTTTTAATTTAGCCGCTTTTGCCTGGGCAATAGGGCTTGATGGATTTTGCCAGTTGATAGGATAGACGCAAGGAAGCGGGCTCCAATATGGAATACCCGCTTCTTTCTATTTCTGTGTAATTGGTGTGAATTCGATTTTCATAGACATCCCAAGTCCTTCTGCAATCCGCTGCAGCGTCTTGATAGATGGATTGGCATTACCATTCTCTAATTTACTGATATCAGCCTGCGCAATGCCTGTTACTTCTGACAGTTGCTTCTGTGTCATGCCGGAGTGGATCCTAGCAGCGATCATTGCTTTCTGGATCTCATACTGCGGTTCCAGTGCGTCATATTCTGCCTTTACTTCTGGATCCTTCAGCTGTTCGTTCAAAAAGTCTTTGAAACTTGTCATTTCGAACCCCCCTCTCTATTCAGAAAATCAGCACGATAAACTTTCGCTCTGGTTAATTCTTGGCTTGGTGTCGTTTGTGTTTTTTTGATAAAACCATTTGTCAGAAAAATCTTTTTATCCACATAGAAGAAGTAAAATGTCCGTGTGATGTTATTGCCGACTTTGGCACGTAATTCAAAAATGCCATCTCCAAGTGCTTTGGAATAGGGTTCCCGTAATTTGGGACCGAAATCTTCCAGCAGACCAATAGTACGAAGAACTTTCGCCCTCATTTTTGGATCTAGTGACAAAATGAAATCTTTTGCCGGTTCTGTTCCGTCTGCCTTTTTGTAAAATTCAACATCGTAACTGCTCACCATCAACCGCCTTTCTTTTTATAGGATTTATCCTATATTTATATTATGGGATTTATCCTATATTGTCAAGCGGTTCTTTTTGTAGTATTGCCTGTAATAAGAGAAAATATGGCTGAAAAAGAATGGATTTTAGAAACGAAATTGATAAAAAATTTTCTTCAAAAATAGAGAGTTTTTGGGCTCGCAAGCACCACAGAGAAGAAATTATTGTCACAGTACCTTTTGAGCGGTATGGGCTTATATACCCCCATGAAATAAAACGCACCTTTCATAAATCCGCTCGGTCGCTGGGTTCCTGGACATCAGAGCGACTTTACACGCATGATGGAAGGTATCCCCCCTCTATGACTGTGACCTAGGGAAAATGCCGCCAGTGGGTTGGGTGAGGTCTTTCCAACTCTGAGCAAAAAAATAAAAAAGGGGGAAAATACTGGACAAAATCCGCTGTTTTTCCAAAGATAATTGACAGGAATTTTGTCAAGTCCGGCAAGCCTTATTCTTTACAGGCTGATTATCCAGTCAGCGCCTCAGGTACCAGAACGGTAGGCGAGGGGATTTGTTTTCCAAAATTGGAAAGTGAAATGGTGCAGGAATAGCCGTCAAAATTGGGACAGGTTTAGGGCAGTCTTGGTGTTATAACTTCCTGCAATGGTGGATGAAACAGTATTCCCAGCGAGTTGGGAAAAACGATTTTGCAGACAGTAGCAAAATGGCTGCTTTTCGGCACTTGTGCCGATAAGCTGCGACAAGTCAAACTCGTATTATCTTATTGTAACTGGCTAAGTTTAACTTAGGGTGTCGCAAATTGCTACCCCCTATAAAGAAAGAGATTTACTCATGCAGCCAACTTATTGGGAAGTGGGACAACTCGGCGATGTTTTGTCGGTGAGTCCCTGTTTTAGGGAGTCACGTTTTGTTACCCCATCTACGGCAGGTCCTTTACTCATGCCAACAAGTTGGCACATTCCCATTTTGGGAATCTGGATAACTCGGTAACGTTTTGTTATTGAGTTATGGAATTGGAGGATTGACGTTTTGCCGCTTCTGGCAAAAATCCCCACAAGTGGGCGAAGAAACAGGGTGTCCGCTCTGAACGGCTCCCAGCAAAAAGGGTGTAACGCAAATTCCGCCCCCTGTGGGTTTTAGAAAGAATTTTAAGAAATTGTGAAAAAGGTATTGACAAATGTAGTTAACTACACTATTATGTAGTTAGCTACAAAGTGAGGTGATAAAAATAGCTGAAAAAAGCAGGGCTGAGTATTTTCGTGAACGAAGAAAAACCATGAAACAATTTAATGTAATGCTTAAGAGAGAAAAAATAGAAGCACTTGAAGAAAAAATAAAACAGCAAGGAAAAACAAAAGTGCAATGGTTTGAAGAAAAAGTTGATGAAGAACTTAGCAAATGAAAAAACAGGGTGTTCGCCCCTACCAAAGTTTGAACACACCTGTTTTGCAAGTGAAGTTTCCTTCAGTAAATATTATACCATGCTGGAGGGACTTCTTTCAATACCAATTTGAGAGGAGTTTTTTTAATATAGAGTATAACACACAGGAATATAAAGAAGAATTAACCACACTGGCAGAGAAAGCGGATGATCTGGCTTATCTCATGCAAGGGGTATTCGGTTTATTGACTGCGGTCACAGATAGCGTAAACCGTGGAACTCTTGGAGTAGATACCGACCTTTTAGACGCTGCTATGTTCCTTCTCTTGCCGCATGTAAAGGGCTTTACACTGTCTTTTACTGAATTTGCAAACACATTTACAGAATTTCAACAGAAAGTACAGTAAGAGGAGGTTTTGACATGAATAAATTAAGAACAACTACCACACCCGCCGATGTATTGCAGTCTGCCTATAACGCTTTGGAAAGCCTTGATCTGGATATAGATTGTATGGAAAGCCTCAGTTTCCTGCTGTGGCAATCCTTAGCAGAATACAGCACAGAACTTGACAGAGATATACACGGGAATGCCGCTTACATGCTGAATAAAAAAATAGAGCAAATACATGAGGCATTACATGGGATAGAAGAAGCGATTCACGCAGGTCTGGAGGCGGTGAAAGCATGATGGCGTTAGAAGATAAACACATTGAAGTAAATGCCGCTTTCTATGCCATGGAAAATAAAAGCAAGTACTTAGGAAAAACCCTTGTGCAGCGGGCTAGTGAATTGCCGCTTATCAAAGACAATGTTATCTCTACTGGTGTTCCCGATCTGGATGAAATCACAGGCTTAGGCGGTATCCCTGTGGGGTTTATCACAGAAATTTATGGGGAGGAAATGAGCGGTAAAACTTCTCTGGCATTACGGATTGTACGAGAGGCACAGAAAACGGGTGCAGTGCTGTATATTGACGCTGACAGAGGTCTTAGCCCTTATCTTCTACGCTGTGCCGGTATTACACAAGATAATTTCTATATAGCACATCCAAATACATTAGAGGATGCCTATGAAATGTGTTTCTGGGCTTCTCCCGCTTTCAAATTGATTGTGATTGATACGTTATCCGCATTGCCCACACTTCAGGAAGTCGAGAATGATTTAGATTATTCTGCATTACATAGAGGGGCTATGGTTGCAAAGTTCTTCAATGACTTGTCAAACCGTCTGGCAGTCGATCATTGCGCCTGCATCCTTGTGAATCAAACCATATTGAATCCCAGAGTACTGTTTGGAAATCCGCTTACACCTGCCGGCGGTCATGCCCTGCGGCATTTTAAGGCTTTAAGTATGAGAATTTGTAAGATATATGGCAAAAAAGGCATTTCAGATTTTTTTGTTCAAGTTGCAAAAAACAAGCTGGGAACGCCTCGAAAGTCCTGTGAGTTTCCCATCTCTGAAACAAAATATGACCGCATAGAATTACAGTATTTTTTCTGAGTGTCACAGCCTATTAGAAGAATGCTTTTGTCAACCAAATCGAGCGGATGACCGTACTTTAGCTACGCTCATTATAGCGGTCTTTGTGGAATCACAAAACGCATACCACATTGACCGCCATTCCTTTTGTAATCCGCTTTAAGCGGCTTTTTATTTTTCAATAGATACTATTGTAAACACTCTATACAGGTTGATTCCGCCAATATAGACACTACCGCAGCATAACAAACCTTCTTTGCTTTAAGGTTGCACAGGATCAAAAGACTCTTTTTACGTTGGAAAAAGGGCTTTTTACGTTGGAAGGCATTCTCTGAAACCATTGATTTTATCGAGTTTTCTGGCAGTGCAAAAACCGCAATAAGACAGAATCAACCTGCCGCGTGCGTTATCGTGTCAGGAAACTTTGTATTTCTAATTCTTCCATCCGTAGCACTGCATATTCTGGCGCACTCATACCCTTGTTTTTCCACACAGTAAAGCCGCTGTGATACATTGCTCTACTGGTGATAATATCCTGTGCAAATTCTTTCAATCTTCTTTTGCACCACCCGTTCCGCATGGTATACAGCCCTTTTCTTTCCGCTTCTGTGGCTTGTGTGGTTTTGCATCCCGCTTCTTTTGCCGCCTCTGCCCGTGTCATGTTGCCATAATAAACACAGGTTATGACTTTTCTTTGCCGCTCCGTCAGCCTGTCCAGACAGTCTTGTAAGGCTTCATGCAATTCCTCTTGATAAATCCTCTCTATGCAGTCTGTGAACGCCTGTGTGGCGGTACAGTCCTCTGTAATGTCCTCTAAGGTCAATTCCTCATCCTCGCTAGTTAAAGGCTGCTCAAGCCTTACAGCGGCTTTCATGATAGACTTTCTGCCGCTTGCTGTTCTCATACCTGTGATAGAGTTAAATTCTTGTTGAAGCGGATACCGTAAAAAGGTCAGGAATTTATACCCAGATGCAGGGCTGTAATATTCGATTGCCTGCACAAATGCAAAATAGCTTTGCTGTTCCAAATCTTCTAAAGTTACGCCCGCAACTGTGCAAAGGTCTTTTTTCTCTGTATAGTATTTTCTTGCTTGCAGGTATGCTAAACGCTTACTTTGCTCCCACAGTTGGGGGATATATTCTTTCTGCCCCTGCTGGATTCTATAAGCCAGTTCTTCATTTTCCACATTGTAAGAATTGATGGTTGCTGTCATTTGCCGCTCCTCCTTTATTCTGGTATAATTTTCAGAGAAGCGGCAGTTCATTGTCATTGTTCTGGGACTTCGTGGGGTTCTTCTTCACAGGATTCTGCGAAGTCCATTGCCATGTTAAGGCCCTGCGCAAATGCGCTTTTTTCCGCAGTGGTTACATGTTCCAATATGATAGATACCAGAGTATCATTTTCATCATTGGACAACGGCAGTTTCTTGATGTAGTCGCTCAGCTTCTGAGCCGTTTTATAGAATTCCTCTGATCTCTTTAGTTCAATTGCGAAATCCTTTTTATTATCCATTTTAAATAAATCAATGATATTTTTCATTATGTTTCTCCCTCCTGCTTCTGGGTATTTTCAAGTGTATACGGTCTGTCCACATAGTAATGTATGGTAGCCACACCTATTGTAAACGCCGTTGTGCCTTTATCAGTGGGATAATATTGTGTTTCTATTTTCTTTATTCTGTTTCCCCCTACACATAGTTCTTTTATTGCTTCGTTTACTCTATTTTCAAAACTACCCTTTCCGTCATAAATGACATGTCTAACAATTTTTATCTGTGTCATAATTATACATCTCCTTTGTGTTTTTATTCACATCTTCTCACAGGTGGTGATGTTGCGGGGTGTAAGGGGTGTATCTTTTACCCTCAGCTTTTCTTTTTTATATATATTTATATCTTTACCCCCTCTTATATATATTTTTTTCTTTTTTCTAATTTTAAGAAAAAAAATACACCATAATACTATTAAGTAGGTCTAAGCCCTTGATTTTGCTGTGGTTGTTGAGGGTGTAAAATATCAAAAGTGATACACCATTCATACACCTTATACGGTTAAAAATCCACCCTTTGAAAAATCATAAAAAAGTCCTATAAAAATTCACCTTTTTTTAGACGTCAATATAAGAAAAATTTATAGGGCGAAAATTGAAAAATACACCCCACCTCCATGTGGAGTGTGAAAATACTACATCCCAAATACTGTATATCCGTCTGCATATTCTTCATCCCTCCAGACAGAAAAGGCGATATTTCTGTAAATATAGTTACCCTTAAGAAGTGACACGGCATAACCCTTTGTTTCCATTTCCTCAAAGAATACAGATTTCCCGCTGGGGCTTCGTCCCTGATCTGAGCAATAAGCCACATACTCCCTGTATACGTCTGCCCGCGTGATGTTGTGATTTTCACATGGGCATATACAATCTTCAATAAAGGAAACAACAGTATTGTTTTTCTTTTCAATATTCAATCTTTTTTCTGCGCTTTTCTCGCTTTCAAACAGTGTGTTTGTTTCCAGTAGCTCCCGCAGACCTTCCACACCCTGTAAAATCCAGAAATTTAACTCATTTAGCAACTTTTCTTTTAAATGAATATCTATTTCTTTTGGTTTCTTGTCCATAACCACAATTCGCAGCCGCCGCATGAAGCCGTCACTTTTATCGCCTACATAGGGGAAACGGTTTGCAGAGAAAAGGTACTTTGCATACGGAAGAAATTCCGTAGCGTCTTTTCCTTTGTGTTCTCTTGTAACAGTGTCCCCACCTGTGATTTTCTTTATGACGCTGTCATCTTCCAACGCACCTAGGGGAATATCAGCACAGGAATTTAACAGCTTACCGAAAAGACGAGTACCTTGAAACCGCTGTGACAGTTCTTGCAAAGCCACACTAGAAACGTTATTCCTCCCAATTATCTCTTCGAATAACCCTATCAAAATACTTTTCCCGTTGCCGCCTTCCCCAATCAGTGTGAAAAAATACTGGAAATTCGTTTCAACGGTCATGCACAGCCCCAAAAATTGAAAAACCGTTTTGACATCTTCCGCATAAAAAGAAGTATTCAGAAAATGAGCGGAAGCGGGATAGTCTGCCGGCGCTTTTTCGGGGTCATATACCCACGGTATTTGATTGATACTGAAATACTTCGGGTCATGTGGGAGCAGTTCTTTTGTTTTGGGGTTCAGCATCCCATTTTTGAAGTTAATCCAATAACTGGGATATGTGTTTATTTCATCATATTTCTTTTGTAACTGCTTTTGGTCGATAAGCAGCTTGTAAATGCTACCGATATTTCTTGCTGTGCATACTTCCATATAAAGCAGCTTTTGTATTTTGTCCTTAATTGTGTATTCCGCTAGGTTTCCATCATATACCCCATTTTCGTATATATAAGGGGTTTGACCAATTACAAAGATATGTTCTGTCTGAAGCAGGTGTTCTACCACAAGGAAATCATATATTCCTGTTGGACGTCCTTTGTTATTGAATTTGTGAAACCGATCAAGAGAACCAGCCCCCGCCGCTGTAACAGGTCGACTTGTTTGATAAGCTGGCTCATACACAGTTTCGCAGCCATCACAAGCCCGTATAATCGTTATTTCTCCGTAAGTATGCCCCCCTCGGATTTCGTCCCATTTATCCCGCATTAAGCCGCTTGACCTAAATATGTTGTCCATTTGTTCTTGGTTTCGTCCTGTCCAAAAGGCTAACATATTACAAAACGCTATATCGGCTTCAGACTGTGAGTTATATTTGCCGCTCCAATCACCTTTATACAGAGCATAAAAAGCACCGCCGTTTCTTGCCGCTGTTGCGGTCTGAATTACCTGTGCATCTGTCAGAGAAGCGGGCTTCGGCTCATTTGCTTTATCCTGCTTTTGGTCTGCTATGTATTTCTGATGGATAGCGTTAATATCATTCTGACTTTCTCGAATAGTCGTATAGGCTCCCCAACGGTTTCCAGTCATAGCAAAATATCTGGGCGAGCCGTTCCCGTACATCTCGAAAGGGCCTTTTCTTTTTCTACCCTGTGGCAGTTCTCCACGCAGGATGATATGAAAGCCGCTCCCACTCTGTGAAAGTTCGGTGTAACTTTTCGCCGTTTCCATGATTTCCGACGCCGCTGTGGAAATTTCACCCGTTTTTAAGTCTATGCAGTTGTCAATATCAATCCCCACAAAAGGGGTATCGGTGAAAACAAATCCAACGCCTTGAAACTGCCCGCTTTTATAAGCCTTTACAGCACTTTGAAAGTCACTCCATGTATCAGGGCTATTTACCTTTGCAGGATCCCCATTTACAGAGAAAGGCACTTTTGCGGGCTTTTTCCCGCCTTTGTCAATCAATCGCCACAGAATCCAGTGTGGAGTATTTTTCATTTCTTCGGGTATGTTTTGGAAAAGTTCTGTTGCCATGTTATCACCGCCTTACAGAACACGCCGAATTTTCCCGATTGAATTCGGTGTATTGCTTTTCATGCCGTTATGTAAAAACTCCTCCAGATTTTCCATGGCAATCAAGGTTTTATTCCCAATTTGTACACAAGGGATTGTTCCTTCATTTACCAATCTTCGTAAGCCTGTAACGGTCAAAGCGGTATCTTTGTCTTTCTCTTTGATTTCTTTGTATGCTTCTTTGATAGTTCGCATTCTTTGCATGTGTATCACCTCACTTTACTTTTGTACTAAGTCGCTAATATCCACACCCAGAGCGGCGGCGAGTTTCGCCCCTGTTGAAACGGAACACGTTTTCCCGTTTTTAATATAACTTATGGTCATAACGGAAACGCCCGATCTTTTAGAAAGTTCCTTTCCGCTAAAATCATTTTTCGCCATTTCGACACAAAGTTTTATTTTGTCAATTCTTATGCTTCCAACTCTCATTTTTTACACCTCCGTTTTTTATCTTAGATATACTATACTAGAATTTTTATAAAATATCAAGTATAATAAAAATAAGATATAATTTTATAAAAATACTATGCGTTGTTCAAAAAAACGCGTAAAATAACGGTAGGTTGTTTATAGTTCTAATATTTTGGAAAAAGCGAAGAATTAAGCCGCATATTATGCAACAGATAACAGAAATGTTGGTTTTTTGTAAAGAAAAGAGGGTGTTAAAATGAATGATTTTATGTTATTAGGAAAAAAAATTAGGCAATTACGACAAGACAAGGGTATGACACAAAAAGAATTTGCTCATTTCGTTGGCTGCACTGCCGCTACATTATCCGCTTATGAAAACGGAACAAAGAGCCCCGCTCTTATTGTGGTTAAGAATATCGCCGAGAGTTGCGGTGTTTCCCTAGACTGGCTTTGTGGATTAGATGAAGATAACAGCATTATGAAGGTTTGCAAGACTTATAAAGATCTTGCGGAAATATTGGTAAAATTACATGATATTTTTCCTTTTGAAATTTGTAAGGAAAATGGAATAGGCATGGGGAAAAATTACCCTTGTTCTGTTTACGAATTACAGTACAAAGACTATATTTTGCAAGATTTTTTAATGACATGGGGAGAAATGCTAAAACTTTTGAAAAACAAAACCATTGACGAGCATCTTTATCAATTATGGATTGTGGACAAAATGGAGAAATTAAACGGTCTGGATCTTTCCGACCCAGAAGCAGCAGCAGAAAAATATTATGCAGATAGGGAGGTATCAGAAGATAATGACCAAGAAACGAATGACAGCATAACGAAAGGAGTCTAATTATGGCAAGTATCCGAAAGCGTGGAAACTCATACCAGATACGCGCCTCTGCTGGGTATGATATAAATGGAAAGCAGATAACAAAAACAAAAACCTTTCGCCCGCCTGCTGGATGGAGTGAAAAGCGGATAGAAAAGGAAGTGCAGCGGCTCGCCGTGGAATTTGAAAACGAGGTTTCCACAGGGCACTATGTCAACAAGTCGGTCAAATTTGCCGACTTTTCCGCTTTTTGGATGAAAGAACATGCAGAAAAAACACTTCGTTTAAACACTTCACGCTATTACAAACGGCTTTTATCCCGTATCAATGCCGCTATTGGTCATCTTTACATAGACCAAATACAGCCGCTTCACCTCATGGCATTTTATAACAACCTTTCAGAGGACGGCATAAAGGATAAACACACCAGTACGCCTATTGATGACATTAACCGCATACGAAAAGAAGCAGGCTTCACTATGGCAAAGCTAGCTGCCGCTTCCGATCTATCAATCAATACCGTTGCTAATGCCTGCAAAGGGCAAAATATATATACAGCAAATGCTTTGAAGATATGCAGCGGGCTTAATATGCCTTATGAAATGCTTTATAAAGACACTGATCCGCTTCTAAAGCTTTCTACTGCCACCATAAAAAACTATCATATGTTGATTTCCTCCATCATGTCTACCGCTGTTCAATGGGGTTATGTGGTTGACAACCCATGTAAGCGGGTAAGCCCTCCAAAAGTTACACACAAAAAGAGGTCTACTCTTACCAGCGAGGAAACAAACCTACTTTTCCAGTACCTAGATAATGCCCCGATCAAGTATAAAGCGGCTATTATTACGCTTGTGTGCAGCGGGTTAAGGCGTAGTGAATTATGCGGCTTGAAATGGTCTGACCTTGATTTTGACAGCGGTGTTATTGTCGTATCCCGTAAGCTGGCGTATACCTCTGGTATAGGGCTTTATGATGATGAACCAAAGACAGAAAGCGGGAAACGAGCCTTTAAACTGCCCGCCATTGCCATTTCCACACTCAAAGAGTATAAGAAGGCACAGGCGCAAAACCGCTTACTATGCGGCGATAGATACGAAAACAACGGGTATATCTTTGTAGGCGAGGAAGGGCATGTAATGCACCCTGATGCACTGCATAAATGGTTTGCGGACTTCTTGAAAAAATATGATCTACCCACTATCACGCTTCACAGTTTACGCCATACCAACGCAAGTTTGCTTATTGCAAATGGTGTGAACCTTGCCACCGTGTCTAAACGCCTTGGACATGCTAGTACAGCCATTACAGCACAGATATATACCCACGCTATACAAGAAGCTGACGCATACGCAGCGGACGCAATAGACAATATTCTCTTGCAAAGTGACCAGAAGAAAGCGGCAAAATAATTTCAATAATGGACAAATAATGGACAAAACCCCTATTTGAATAAAAATAAACGAAAGCCCGATATTGAATAAAGCATTGATATATCAGGCTTTTGTATATGTTCAATATTTGAAATTGTATATCTTTATTTGAAATTCTATATTTTCCAAGTAACTAATCAGTTCTAATAACAAAACCCCCTGTTGTTTCCACGACAGGGGGTTTCAGATTTTTTACTTTTTTCAAGAATGCGGAAGGGTTTGGGGAACAAAGAGTTCCCCAACTAGAATCCGTAGTCGGAATTCATTTCCGACGAGGAAAAGCCGAAGTTTCAAGGCTTTTTAGCCGATGGAACTTTGACTTTATACATCTGTCAACTCGTCAAAGGCTTGAATGAAATGAGCCTTTGACGACAGGGGGTCTACTTTTTCGACACCCTGAACCCCCTGTCCTTCCACGACAGGGGGTTTCTTTATCTGCCCAACATATTTTCTGTTGTATCTTCTCCCCGAAGGGACTTGGAAAACTTATAATGGAAGTTCTGCATGCCTTCCCGCAGATAAAACCGATGGGTATTTTTCCGCAGCTGGTTGCAGGCAACTTCTATCTGCACACAGCCTGCTTCTTTTGCCAGTTCACTGGCGTATGTGAGCATTTCGCCGCCGATGCCATTGCTTCTGGCGTTTTTATCCACGGCAAATTCCATGATTTCCGCCACAAGGGCGGCATGGTGTAACTGTCTTTCCATGCGAAGATGGAGTACGCCTTTCACCTGCGTTTCTGCTTCCCAGACCAAAAAGATGTGGCGGCTGTCTGCCAGCATTTCCCCATACATCTGGGAAAAAACGTCCCAGGGCAGTTCCTTTTCCTCCATATCACAAATCAGTTCATAAATGCCACGGCAGTCCTCTGCCTTTCCTTTTCTGACCATGCAATCCCTCCTGTTTTGCCAAAACTCATGGAAAACCCCACCAAATCATGATAGAATAAAGTGAGGGTTACCGTTTGGCGGTTCAGTCACTTTCCCACGAGGGGAGGTGATACGATGGTTACATATAATGAATTGTTTCAGTTCTGCTTAGTGATCATTGGCGTTATCACCTTATGTCATTTACATAAGAGATAATAAAAAGCGACCGCCTAACCTGCGAAGTTAGACGGTCTTATCCACATATTCAGGACTGACCGCCTCGCGAAAAACGGCAACCCTCTTTCTAAGACTATATTACAGCCTTTGCAAATAAATTGCAAGGGCTTTTTCATTGCCTATCCCCACCTTCGTCTATCTTTTCCCGCTCTTTCTCCTCTTTGAGCAATCTGGAAAATTTCCGAGAGAGAATCACTTCAAATAGGATGGCGGGCACAAACAACAGCAGCAGGAGCCCTATCCGTTTCCCAAAAGAAACCATACACTGCCCGGACGAAAAATAAAACGAATACACCAGCAAAGGCAGCGCTGTCAAAATCCATGACACCGCCTGCCAGCGGATATAGGACTTTGTCCATGGTCTATCCCGATGGACTGCCGGAATTTTCTGAAAACCAAAAAGACCCACAACGCCATAAAGCAAATAGCCAAAGGCCAGCAGCCGCAGAAAATCCATAAACGCTCCCCCTTTTCCTGCAAAAAAAACGCACGAAATCTCGGATTACCTGATGTTTTCGTGCGTCTGTTTTCAAAGAACCGCATCAGCGGCATTTTCATAAGAAAACAAAGAAATCTGTTAGGTATGTTTTCTGATGAAGGCAGCCGCCGCAATTTCCCTTAAGAAATCAAGGAAAAGAAAAACCGATGCTTTCTCAAGGGGAATTTGCTTTATTTATCTTCTTTCTTTTCTTCTGTTGTTTCTTCTTCCTCATCGTCTTCCCATTCGGAAGGGTCCAGATCACCGAAGGCGGATTTCAGGAAATCTTCGCATTCATCAATCTGTTCCATCTGAAACTGTACGGAATCCAGAACGGTTTCCACGTTCTTTGCGTATTTTTCCATAACGGGATCCACTTCTTCTTCGGTCATATCTTCTTCGGAAGTCACTTCTTCCGCAGCTGCCGCTGTCACATCTGCTGCCGCTTCTGCCACGGGTGCTTCTTCTGCGGGAGCTTCCTCTACAACTGCTGCTTTTTCTACTGCTGCTTCGTCTGCATCCAGTTCGTCCAGATCCAGATCGTCCCAGTCTTCTTCTTCATTGCGGCGTTTTGCCTGCAATTTTTCTTTATATGTTCTCGCGTCTTCTTTCAGTTCCTGTGCTTTTTCTGTCATACGGAATGCGGCGCTTCTTACTTTGGGCTGCATTTCATCAGCTTTATCTGCAACCTTTGTTGCCACTTCACGGACACGGGGCTGAAGCTGTTCCGCTTTTTCCCCAACAGTCCTTGCTACACTGCCCAATACAGCGCCGGCTTTTTCCAGTGCGCTGCCCACAGCTTTGCCCAGACCGTCTTTTTCCAGACCTGCGCCATTTTGCAGCACGGTCAGCAGTCTTTCCGCTTCATCCACATTGATGAGCCCTTTTTCCAACATGCTCAAAATTGCCATACGTTCTTCTTTCATAGGTTTTTCCTCCTTGCCGCTGCTTTTTGCCTCGGTTGTGATGGTATAATCTTCGGGGCGCGCATCCTGTTTGCCGAAAGCATAAAGGATGGCTGCCGCAATACGCTTGGAAGCGTTGCCGTCCCCGAAGGGATTTTTTGCCTGTGCCATGGATTCATAAACTTTTGCATCTGTCAGCAGTTCTTTTGCCATAGCGTAAATGGTTTCTTCGTCAGTGCCTGCCAGTTTCAGTGTGCCGGCTTCCACCCCTTCGGGGCGTTCTGTCACGTTACGCAGCACCAGCACGGGTTTGCCCATGGAAGGCACTTCTTCCTGAAGTCCGCCGCTGTCTGTCATAACGAAGAAAGAACGGCACATCAGGTTATGCATATCTTTCAGATCCAGAGGGTCTGTCAGGTGGATACGAGGGTTATTCCCAAGGATACGGTGTACGGGCTCCACAACGGCAGGATTTTTATGGACAGCGTAAACCACTTCCACATCAGGGAAGTCTTCTACAATGCGTTTTACCGCATGGCAGATATTTTCCAAGGGCTGTCCCAGATTTTCCCGGCGGTGAGCAGTCATGGCAATGACACGTTTGCCTTTGAAGTCGATGGTGTTCAGTTCTTCTTCATGGAAGGTATAATTTTCTTCGATGGTATGTGCCAATGCGTCGATAACAGTATTGCCGGTGATGAAAATGCCGTCAGCGTCAATGTTTTCTTTCAGCAAATGTTCCTTCGCCAGTTTGGTAGGCGCAAAGTGCAGGTCTGTCAGCGCACCTGTCAGACGGCGGTTCATTTCTTCGGGGAAAGGCTGATACTTATCATAAGTACGCAGACCAGCTTCCACATGACCCACTTTCACCTGATTATAATATGCAGCCAATGCACCTGCGAATGTGGTGGATGTATCCCCATGCACCAGTACGATGTCTGGTTTTTCTTCCGCCATAACTTCTTCCAGCCCTGTGAGGGCACGGGTGGTGATGCCTGCCAATGTCTGGCGGCTCTGCATGATATTCAGATCGTATTTGGGATGCAGATCGAAGATCTCCAGCACCTGATCCAGCATTTCTCTATGCTGAGCGGTGACACAGACGATGCTTTCGATGCCTTCCGTCTGTTCCAGCACTTTTACCAGAGGCGCCATTTTGATGGCTTCGGGACGGGTGCCGAATACACTCATTACCTTAATCATATCTTTTTGCATAATATTCTCCTTTTATGTTACCAATGTTTACCAACGAAGCAGATATAGGATCGCTACCAGAAGTGTCAGGGAAATTGCCATGCTCCAAGCTGCTCCATCATAAGAAAGGTCTTCGCCTTTGAAAACACGCCGCAGGATGATCTCCAATGCCTTCAGCGCCGCAAACACAAACCATGCAGCCATACAGAAAACAAGAACACCAAAGATGGCATATACCATCACCTTGTCACCTTCCTTATTTGATCTCGTTGGTCAGTTTGCCGATGCCTTCGATTTCACAGGTGACCACATCGCCGGCTTTCAGGAATTTCGGGGGCTCAAAGCCCATGCCTACCCCAGCGGGAGTACCCATGGCAATGATGGTGCCTTCCTGTAAAGTCATGCCCTGAGACAGCTGGCTGATAACTTTTGCCACGCCGTTAATCATCAGGGATGTATTGCTGTCCTGACGCAGCTCTCCATTCACATAGGAACGGATAGGCAGTGCGGGAGGATTTTCAAACTCATTTTTTGTCACGATCCAAGGCCCAATAGGGGTAAAATCGTCCAGACTCTTACCGAAATACCACTGTTTGTGAGATGTCTGCAAGTTTCTTGCGCTGACGTCGTTCAATACGGAATAACCGAATACATAGTCAAAAGCGTCCGCTTCTGCCACATTTTTGGCGTCCTTACCAATGATAACAGCCAGTTCCGCTTCATAGTCCAGACTGTCTACAATATCAAAATGTCCATCCACAGGTTCTCCATCGCCAACGGCACGGTTTACCCGTTTGGAGAAATAAATGGGCTGGGGACGTTCGCCGCCGAAAGCCTCATCGTGGAATCTTGCCGCTTCTTCCGCATGGGCATAGTAATTGATGCCCAGACAGATCACGTCCTGTTTGGGGTGTACAATGGGAGAAAGCAGACGTACTTCCTCCATGGGAATGCCGTCCATGAGCTCTGCGTTTTTCTCCAGTTTGCGCATTTTTTCTTCAGTCATGGAAGCGATGAATTCCGTCATATTCACCAGACCGCAGCCCAGATAGTTCACGGGAACCACTTCCTGTCCGTTTTTCTTCAAAATGCCAACTGCTTTGTGACCACCCTGCATATATGTCAATACCTTCATTGCATATGCCTCCTTCTTCTTTCACTCTTTTTTCTTTTGTAAAAACAATGGTTTCTATTCCCTAATCATATCACAAAAGGGGCTTTTCGCAAAGTAAAATGTGTCTGTCTGCCCAAAGACTGTACGAAAAACCGTCCATACATAATATACATTCACCATACATATTCAACTATGCACCGCAAATTGCATATTATGTGTATACACTCTTGAAATATCCATAAAACAAAACGATATTTGCATAATTATTTAATAAATACTACCAAAATACATATATTTTTGCATTTTACTCTTGCAATTCCAGAAAACGCTATGTATAATAAACTCATAAATATTCAAGAGCATACACGATGACACATCGTTCGATTACAAGGAGGAAAAATATTATGAGTAAAGAAAAAATCGTATTGGCATATTCCGGCGGCTTAGACACATCTGTTATCATTCCCTGGCTGAAAGAAAATTATGACGCAGAAGTTATCGCAGTCTGCGGCGACGTTGGTCAGGGCAAAGAAACAGAAGGTCTGGAAGAAAAAGCACTGAAAACAGGCGCAAGCAAACTTTACATCGCTGACCTGACAGAAGAATTCATCACAGACGCTATTTACCCTTGCATCAAAGCAAACGCAGTTTACGAAGGCAAATACCTCTTGGGTACTTCCATGGCTCGTCCCATCATCGCAAAGAAACTGGTTGAAATCGCCAAAAAAGAAGGCGCAACAGCTATCTGCCACGGCGCAACAGGCAAAGGCAATGACCAGGTACGTTTTGAACTGACCATCAAAGCACTGGCACCTGAACTGAAAATCATCGCTCCCTGGCGTCTGGATACATGGGGCATGCAGAGCCGTGAAGACGAAATGGCTTACCTGGAAGCACATGGCATTCCCTTTGAAGCAAGCCACGACAACTCTTACAGCCGTGACCGCAACATCTGGCATCTGAGCCACGAAGGTCTGGAACTGGAAGACCCCGCAAACGAACCTAACTACAAACATCTCCTGCAACTGGGCGTATCCCCCGAAGATGCTCCCGATGTACCTGAATACATCACACTGGACTTTGAAGCAGGCGTTCCCGTTGCAGTAAACGGCGAAAAACTGGGCCCTGTGGAAATGCTGAAAAAACTCAACGAAATCGGCGGCAAAAACGGTATCGGTATCGCTGACATCTGCGAAAACCGTGTGGTAGGTATGAAATCCCGTGGCGTATATGAAACACCCGGTGGTACTATCCTCTACTACGCACACCGCGAACTGGAATACCTGTGCACAGACAAGAAAACACAGGCTTTCAACGAAATCGCAAGCAACAAATTCACAGAACTGGTTTACAGCGGCGAATGGTACACACCTCTGCGTGAAGCACTGAGCGCTTACTTCGACAAAGTAAACGAAACTGTAACAGGCACAGTCAAACTGAAACTGTACAAAGGCAACATCATCCCTGCTGGCAGCACTTCTCCTTACAGCCTGTACAACGAATCCATGGCAAGCTTCACAACAGGCGAACTGTACAACCACAAAGACGCTGACGGTTTCATCAACCTGTTCGGTCTGCCTCTGAAAGTTCGCGCGATGATGATGGCAAACAACGAAAACAAATAATTCACGGTAACAATGTGGGGGGGCACCTCACCTTGCCCCCATTTGTTCATACATACAAAAGATAAAAACATGGAAACTGCCCTGAGCGGTTTCCATGAATCAAAAACCAAACGGAAACATGGACGCACTGGTTCATTCACAGTCAAACAAAACTACCTTCACTGCCTATACATGACCCATGAACCAGCAGGCTTCCAGAAAACCATGGTCAACAAAAACCGGCATGGAGACTCTATGCCACAAGTTTTTCGGGGCTGTCCCAAGGGAACAGTCCATTTTTTCTTTATCACTAGAAATTGCGGGCTTTCGCCCCATGACATAGAAAGGAAGATTTTTATGCAGAAACTTTGGGGCGGACGCTTCACCAAATCCACAGACAGCTTTACAGACCATTTCCATTCCTCCATCGGCTTTGACAGCCGCATGTACCATGAGGACATCACCGGCAGTATGGCACACGCAGCCATGCTGGGCAAACAGGGCATCATCCCCCAGGAGGACGCAGACCTCATTGTGAAAACACTGGGTGAAATCCTGGACGACATCGAAGCAGGCAAAGTGACTTTCGACGAAAAGGCTGAGGACATCCATATGAACATGGAGACCATCCTCATCAGCCGTATCGGCGACGTGGGCAAAAAACTTCATACAGGCAGAAGCCGGAACGACCAGGTAGCACTGGACACCCGTATGTACACCAAAAAGGAAATCACCGAAATCAAATCTCTGGTGAAAAACCTGCTGGCGGAACTGAACACACTGGCAGAAGCCCACACAGAAACCATCCTGCCCGGCTATACCCATCTCCAGCGTGCACAGCCCGTCACACTGGCACACCATCTGCTGGCTTATGTGGAAATGTTCAAACGGGACTATGACCGCCTCTGCGACGCTTACAAACGGACAGACGTACTGCCTCTGGGCAGCGGCGCACTGGCTACTACCACATATCCTTTAGACCGTTGTTTCGTGGCAGAACAGCTGGGCTTCGCGGCAATCTCTGCCAACAGCATGGACGGCGTTTCCGACCGTGATTTCTGCGTGGAACTGGTTTCCGACCTTTCCATGCTCATGATGCACCTGAGCCGTTTCTGTGAAGAAATCATTCTCTGGAGCAGCCATGAATTCCGCTTCATCGAACTGGATGACGCTTACGCCACCGGTTCCAGCATCATGCCCCAGAAAAAGAACCCCGATATGGCAGAACTCATCCGCGGCAAGACTGGACGTGTCTATGGTCATCTCATGGGACTGTTGACCACACTGAAAGGTCTGCCTCTGGCTTACAACAAAGACATGCAGGAAGACAAAGAAGCCCTCTTTGACGCCATCGACACCGTAAAAATGTGCCTGCCTGTCTTCACAAACATGATCGCAACCATGACCGTGAAAAAAGACAACATGCTCCAGGCTGCAAAAGGCGGCTTCACCAACGCCACCGACGCCGCGGACTGGCTGGTAAAACAGGGCGTGCCTTTCCGTGACGCTCACAGCATCATCGGCCATCTGGTGCTCTACTGCATCGAACACAACACCAATCTGGACGACCTTTCTCTGGAAGAATATCAGGCAATTTCCCCTGTATTCAACGAAAGCGTCTACGATGCCATCAGCGTAAAACAGTGCGTGGAAGCAAGAAACGTCATCGGCGGCCCTTCCAAAGCCATGACCACAAAGGCCATTGCAGATAACAAAGCATATCTGGAAAAATTGTAATCGTAGGATTGATAGAAACAGCGTGGTAATTCCACGCTGTTTTTTCGTAAAAAAGCCTTGCAAATCATTTTAACTGGGGTTATGCTCTCCCTAACAAAAAGGAGGGAACGCCATGGCATTTTGGCTGGAAACGAAAACAGAATACTGGGACGCTCTGCCTGTCCAGTATTTGCGCCGCACAGGGGCTTACGGCAGAGAAAACGCCGCTCTTATGGCAAAAATGAAAAACCGCATCACCGAAAAAGGGCTCTGGCAGGAAAATACCACCATATGGGCAGTACCTTGGGATAATCCCCAGACAACGCCGCCCCATCTGTGCCGCTACGATGTATGCACCCAAGGGCTGTTGAATTTGCCTGTCCAAACACTTCCCGGAGGAAAATATCTTATTTTCACCCTGCCCCACACCACAGAAGCCCTTGCGCAGGCATGGGCAGGCTGTTTCGATGCTGCGGCGGCACAGGGCTATACCATAGACTTTCGCAGACCCATCATGGAACGCTATATCAAAAAAGAAGTGGACAGACACCGCTGTGACCTTTGTCTGCCCATTGCTCCATAAAAATAAGAAAGCTGGAATCCCTAGGATTCCAGCTTTTTTGTTTTCTCAAAAAACAGTTTACGGCTCTGTTTCCTCTTTGGTCAAAACCCCCTGTGTCACCACAATTTCCTCACTGTTTTCCAGCTTTTCTCTGCTTTCATCGTCCATTTCCTCCAAAGCGTCAGAAAGATGAGGATCTTGTGTCAGTTCTTCATAGGATACCTTTTTCTGGGTTTCTTCCGCTGGTTTTTTGTTGCCGCAGCCTGCCGCGGAGAAAGAAAGAAGCAATAGAATGGGTATGATTTTCGTAATGGGTCTCATAGGCAACCTCCTTTGATTAGCATCAACTAACTTTATGATGAGCATACCATGTTTTGCGGACATTGGCAATGTTTCCCGTAAAAATCAAAAGCCCCTCGCACGCAAAATGCGAAGGGCTTTTTTCATGTTTCCCGCTCAAACCGCACCATATAGGCGCCCAAAATCTGTTCACAGGGAATGGCTGCTGCCGTTTCCGCTGTAAAAGGCTGTTTTGGATACGTGATTTTTGCCTCTGTGGGAATGGTTGGCAGTGTTTTTCCATTGACACTGATGCCTTTGGCATCTGTTTCCGTAAAATGCCAGGAAAAGGCACAGTCGCAAAATTCCTTTTTCTGGTCAATGATTTCTGCCGGGCGAAAGGCTTCCTCCAAAAAGAAACAGCCGTCATTATCTTTTTCCGCCGGGCATCCCCCTACGGCTCCCGTTCCTGTATAAGTAATCTGGAGAAAAGGCGTTTGAAATGTCACTGCCTTCCCCTCTCTTTTGCAAGTCAGGTCTGTATGTTCGCTGTCCCAGTGGGCAACATTCAGCCAGCCCCGTTTGCCGCGGGCTTCCACTGGCGTATTCAGTTCCAGATAGTATGTTTCCATTCCATTTGTCCGAATTTCTCCATTGATCCGCAGCACCGGACGCAGGGAAACAAAGCCCTCCGGCAAAAAAGCACGCAGACGATCCTGTTCCACGCCGTATGCCATGACAAATTGTTCCACTTTCATATGATCACCTCTGTTTTTTCCCAAATGGCGCCCAAAGAAGCACTCCCGTCAACAAAATATACACCAGATAAACGCCATAAGTGACGCTGTTGCTCCATGGAAAACTGCCTGTGGGATGCCCCAAGGCATATATCACAAAATACACTGCCAGCACCAGCAGTAAAAGCCCCAATTTTCGGCTTGTCTTTTTCGTCATAGAAATCCCTCCTATGCTTCGTTCCGCAGCTGCCGCCAGGAAAACCACTGTGGAATGCCGTCAACCTTCTCATAATTTCCATTCAGATTTTTATAGATGGCAACACAGTCCCAATTCCGTCCGGGATGTTTTTCATAAACAGAAATCTCTTTTGACAGATAGCCCTCATCAAAGGTATAGGCTGTTTCTCTGTGCTCCGCATCTCGGAAAACCACAGAAACCCCATCGGAAACAGAAAATTCTGCCAGTTCCCTGCCTTCCATAAGATATTCCTCCAAAAGAGCTGCCCCTTCTTCTTTGGTGAATATGGTTTCTTTCTCCGCCGCCAAAGCCGCCTGCACCTCCGGCAGTGCCATCACATCTGCATGAAGTGTGCGGTCTTTCTCAGAAAAAGCGATTTCTGGAAATTCCTCTTTGATTTCCGCCGCCGTCATATCAGAGGGCTGGAACTGCACCACGCTGTAACGGCTGTTCATACGAAAATCATAGACAGTATTTCCTACCAAAATAAAAGACAATACCACCATCAGACAAATACCAATCTTCTTCATACAGCATCCTCCTTTCAGCGGAACAGACCGCCTACCCAGGAAAACCATGCGTGTTTCCCTGTTCGCTTCACATAGGAATCCCCCCAGGCCTCATAAGCGGCTGTATTCTGCCATCCGTCCCACCGCTGTTCATACACCCAGATGATCTTCCGCATAGGCTGAGTTCCTGCGCCGTCAAAGGTATAGGAAAGCTGCTTTTCCTCTCCCTGTTTGATGTCCAGATATACATCATGATCCACTACGCCAAATCCCGTCAGCAAATCGCCTTCTGCCAAAAAATCCGAAAGGAGGGTTTCCTCTTTTTCATTGGGGATACTTCCCCCGTCAGGCTGTGCCAACAGTTCCTGCACCTCCGGCAGTCCCATCACATAATCCTCCAACTTTTCATCCTGCTCCGTAACGGCAATTTCCGGCATTTCCGCCAGAATTTCTTCTTTTGTCATATCCTCTTTGACAAATATGGTCAGGCTTTCCGTTTTCTCCATATAAAACCAGCCTGCCACCAATGCCAAAACGACAATGATTTCAATCCATGTGATTTTTTTCATGAGATTCCCCCTTAATCCATGCCTTTTATCTATGCCCTTTTCCCCCAATCTCTTATTTTCAGCATAGCACGACAGTTGTATCTTTGACAAGCACATTTGTCCTTTTTGAAGGCATAAAAAAAGAAGGGAAAATCCCTTCTTCTTTACCGAAACAGTTCCACCAGTTCCGCCGGTGTTTCCACCACAGCGTCTGCGCCGCAGGCGGCAAATTCTTCCCGGCTGCCATAGCCATAAAGCACACCAATGGCTTCCACGCCCAAAGCGTGTGCTCCTTCGATGTCATATTTCCGGTCGCCTACCATGGCAACGTCGCTTTTTTCTGCGTTCATTCGTTCCAGCACATAAGCCACTACTTTGGTCTTATTATCCCGATTGGATGCGGGGTCGTCACCGCCGATAACCTCGAAATAATCCGCCAGACCGAAATGTGTCAGGATGCGGACTGCGGTGCTTTCATGCTTGGATGTAGCAACGGCAAGGCGTTTGCCCATTTTCTTCAGTTCTTCCAGCATTTCTTTGACGCCGTCATAGACTGCGTTTTCGAAAAGCCCCACGGAGAAATATCTCTCACGGAACACAGATACGGCGTTGTCGATTTCTTCTTCTGTTTTCATGCCGAAAGCGTCCCGGAAGCTGTCCCTGAGGGGAGGCCCTACGATGAAGCCCAGTTTTTCCGCTTCCCAAACTTCTCTGCCTGTTTTTTCCTGCATATGCTGTACGGAGCGGATGATGCCCTCCGCGGAATCTGTCAATGTGCCGTCCAGATCGAACAGGACGATGTTCTGCTGCCATTTTTTCATGGTTCCCAATCCTTTCTCTTTTGCTTTCGTACTATTTTACACCCTGCCTTCCCCCCTGTAAAGCTTCCCTTTTTCCTCATTTTTGGCTACACTGAAAAAAAGAAAAATTTTTTCAAAAAACTTTCGCAACTTTTTTGGCATCTCGTGCATCTAACAATCAGAAACACACAAACACTTCATATTTTTTCGGAGGAGATCCTATGAAAACCAAACGGGAAAAACAGACAGAAGACCTTCTCCTCAGTCAGTACAGCAGGTACTACCGATTGGCTTACAGCTACGTCCACAACGAACAGGACGCCCTGGACATCGTTCAGGAAAGCGCCTACAAAGCCATGCGGGACTGCCGCAGCGTCCAGAACGACGCTTACCTCGGCACCTGGCTGTATCGCATCGTCATCAACACCGCTTTGGAATTTCTGCGGAAACACAAGCGGGAAGATACGGTAGAGGAGGTGACAGAACCGCTGACAGCAGCCGTGGGGGATTACACCAATGAGCTTGCCCAGCTCCACAGCAAATGGGAACTGGAAGAAATGCTGGAACACCTCAATGACAGAGAGAAAAGCGTCATCATACTAAGATTTTTTGAGGACTGTAAACTGGAGGACATCGCCCAAATCACAGGCGAAAACCTGAACACCGTCAAGGCACGGCTGTACCGGGCACTGCGAAAACTGCGGCCCGAAGCGGAGCAGAACAGAATTTAGAAAGGAGCGTCGGGGGTTATGAAAACACAGGACGATCATAGAAGGGAGTCCATGGAAATGTGGAAAGAAGAGTATGACCAGATTCCCGTACCCCAGGAAACAAGAGATAGAATAGAAGCAGGCATCATGAGAGCGAGATTAGAAAAGAAGAGGAGCGATCGTATGAAAAACATGAAACGTACCGGCGTTACCGCCGCAGCACTTGTACTCACATTTGGCATTGCCGTAAACGCCAGCCCCGTTGTGGCACAGGCTATGGACGGCATCCCCGTTATCGGCAGCATTGCAAGAGTGGTGACCATCCGCAACTACAACGAAAGTACAAACAACGGCATGATGGCTGACATCAGCGTGCCTCAGATCGACGGCAACGTGGCAGCCAACGCGGACATGGACGCTTACGCAAAAGAACTGATTTCCCGTTATGAAAAAGAAGTCGTTGCCCAGCTGGGTCAGGAAGAAGGCCACTACGCACTGGAATCCAGTTATGAAGTGGTTTCCGACAACGACAAATATGTGAGCATCCGCATCAACACTGTGGAAACCATGGCAAGCGGCGCTGAATTCGTCAAAATCTTTACTGTGGACAAAGCCACAGGTCAAACCGTATCTTTGAAAGATTTCCTGAACAGCCCTGAAAAACTGGAAGCTGTGAGCCAGAACATCAAAGACCAGATGGCAGCACAGATGGCTGAAGATGAAGGCAAAGTTTACTTCACAGAAGGAGAGCCCGGCGGCTTCACAGGTCTGACAGGGGATGAAAACTTCTATCTGAACGAAGCCGGTGAACTGGTGATCGTATTCGGTGAATACGAAGTGGCACCCGGTTACATGGGTACCGTATCCTTCACCATTCCCAAAGATGTAACAAAATAACCACTTTCGAGGATATCCTCATAACAAAAGGCACGGCATTTCTTTTCTGGAAATGTCGTGCCTTTTAGACTGTCAAAAAACGATATTTTACACTTTTGCAAAAACGCGGAAGGGCTTGGGGAACAAAGGGTTCCCCAAATTCAACCCGCAGTCGGAATTCACTTCCGACGAGGAAAACAGCACGTTTCAAGGCATTTTTATGCCGATGGAACGTACTGTTTATACATACAGTAACCTCGTCAAAATCCTGATTTTGACGAAGGGTGTCGACTTTTTCGACACCCTCAGGCACGGCATTTCCTTTTTGGAAATGTCGTGCCTTTTTCTTTATTCCGCACCCAGCAATACCGCCGCCAGAATTTCCGCCAGAGGTTCCATGGCGTTATGTATTTCTTCTTTGGTATTGGTCTGGGCACCCACTTCAATGAGGGTAGACCGTGGCAGCATATGCAGGCTGAAGCGATAGGCATTGAGATAGATTTTCCGATTGAATTCGGGAAATCTTGCCGCTGACTGGGTCTGCATCTGCAAACTGAATGCCAGATTATCGGACACATAAGGGTTATCCAGCCCCGGTGTGGGCACTGCCTGCCCATTCTGGTTCAAACGGCACAGCCCATTGAAAAACATGATTTTCGCCGTAGGTTTGCCATTGACTTCTGTCACCAGATGGGTTCCCTCGAGGACACCATCTCGATGCATGTCGATGCAGACCTGTATGGAGGGATTTTCCTCCAGAATCTGTCGAATATCCGGCTCCATGCGTTCATAAGCCCCTGTGACCTGTCCTTTGCCATTGACCCGGTCATACACCCCGTCATGGTGGAGGACTTCGATGCCGTACTTTTTTTCCAGTAACTCCTTCAGATATTCCCCCGCGCCCCAGATGCCTTCTTCCTTACCCTTGCTCATATCACTGTCCGCAAAGCCTTCGGAAATATGGGTATGGAATATGAGCACTTTGGGACCTTCCACCTCTGTATCTATGGTGAAATCCTTCGCCAGTGCGTCATTGACGTTGATATCCGTGGGCAGCAGCATGGTACGGGAATCGGTGGTGTAATACTTCTTCTGGAGATAGGAAAAATCCTGCATTCGCTCCACTTCCTCCCGAGGCAGATAGGCAGCTGCCACCTGTTCTCCCTCTTTGAATTTCAGGTCATCAATGCCGAAAAGCCCCGTTTCTTTTGCGGGTTCTTCCTCCACTGTTTCCGTTTCTCCTGTGGTGTCTGCGCCTTCCTCCCCTGTGGGCTCCGCCGCCGATACTTGTCCCGGCAAAATCTCCCGCATGGCAAAAGCCGCGCCGCCCATGGGCCAGAGCACAGGCAGCGCCAGCAAAAACACACAAACGCCCAGCAGATTCCGGCGCAGGAGCCGTTGATCCTTTTCTTTCTTCCCCATGGGCGTAACCTCCTTTCGGTCTGCAAATAGTTTATGCAGACAAAAAAGGGGATAGAACAAAAAAAGGAAATGCCGAAAGGCATTTCCTTTTTTGTTCAGAAACTAATTTCTTTTTTATTGACGATGCTGAGATATTCCCCCATGCAGCAGCCCATAACCACCACATTACAGGTGAAATATTCCCAGTTCCCGTCTTTGTATTCCACAACCGCTCCAGAGAGAAAGCCGTTCACTTTCCGCTTACTGTCCTCGGCGTTTGTCTTGGGAAAGAGGGAAACAAATTCTTCCAGCGTACCGGAAAAAGCGATTTCCTTGGGCAGCTGTGCGCCGCCGGTCATGAGCCAGCTTTCCACCTGACGATGAGAGAGCATATGTCCCGCTTCCCCGCCGGCTGCCAGCCATGCTCTCTGGGCTTCTTCGCTGCCGGAAAGGCAGACCAGAATCTCTTTTCCTTCTTTACGCAGGATGTCCAAAGCATTCTGTAACATCCATTTCCCTCCTTATCTTTTCGTCATTACTTAGTCGCTTTTACTTTGATCCACAGTTCAGCCAGTTCTTTTTTCAGCACCTGGTTGTCTACGAAAACTTCGTCTTTTTCATAGCCGGAACGAGGCAGGTATGCTTCGTTTTCTGCGAACAGGCCGCCTTCACCGCTCAGTTCATCCAGAACTTCCTGGTTGGAAGAAGCGTAGCCAACGTATTCGCTGTTGCCCAGAGATGCTTCATATGTCAGCACATAGTTGATGAATTCGTGTGCCAGTTTGGGGTTTGCAGCGTTTGCGGGGATAACCATAGCGTCGCTCCACAGGTTTGTGCCTTCGTTGGGCATCCAGAAGCCCATGTCAGGGTTTTCTTCCAGAATGGTTGTTGCGTCACCGCTGTAAACAACTGCAATATCTTTTGTGCCGTTGATCATGCCGTCGATGACTTCGTCTGTTACATAAACAGGTTCCATGGTATTGTTCATATCCAGCAGCCACTGATAAGCTTCCTGGATTTCATCCTGATTGTCTGTGTTCATGGAGTAGCCCAGTGCTTTGAAGGCCATCATGAAGGAGTCACGTTCGGAGTCATACACATAGATTTTGCCTTTGTAATCTGTGTTGTGCAGGATGTTGTAGCCCTGTTCTTCCACAACGGCAGGATCTACGTTGTTGTGGTTGTAAACGATACCTACACTGCCCCAGAAGTAAGGTACGGAATATGTGTTTTCGGGGTCATAAGGCAGACCTTTAACACCTTCTGTCAGGTTGGAGATGTTGGGGATCAGGGACAGATCCAGTTCCTGGAGCATGCCTTCTTTGATGAGTCTTTCGATCATGTAATCGGAAGGAACCAGCACGTCATAGGAATCCCCTGCCTGCAATTTGGTGTACATGGTTTCGTTGGAGTCGAAGTATTCCACAATAACCTTTACGCCGAATTCTTTTTCAAAATTGGAAATCAGGTCTTCGCCCATGTATTCGCCCCAGTTGTAGAGCTTCAGGGTATCGGAACCATATTTTTCCACTGCATCTGCGGAAGATGCACCACTGCCGCCGCCGCAGCCTGCCAGCAGCATTACGCTTGCAAGAGCCATAGCAATCAATTTTTTCATACCTTTTTTCTCCTTTTCTCTTTGATGATGGGTACTACGTTGACAACGATCAACACAACCGTGATGATGGCAATGACCAATGTGGACAATGCGTTGATGGATGGGTTGACACGTTTGCTCATGGTATACACCAAAATAGAAATATTGTTCACACCATTGCCGGTGACGAAATAAGAAATGATGAAATCGTCAAAGCTCATGGTGAAAGCAATCAGCGCGCCGGAAACGATACCGGGCATGATCTGGGGCACAATGACTTTTGTCAATGCCTGCAAGGGTGTTGCACCCAAATCCAGTGCCGCATCCGCCAGGTTGGGGTCCAAAGACCGCAGTTTAGGGGAAACGGACAGGATAACATAAGGCGTACAGAACATAATGTGCGCCAGCAGCAGTGTGGTAAAGCCTTTATTGATGCCCAGAGCACTGAAGAACATCAGAAGGCCGATGGCTGTTACGATTTCCGGGTTCATGATGGGCAGGTTATTGACCTGTTCCACCACGTTGCGGAGGGCTTTCCGGGAACGGGAAAGACCGATGGCAGCCAGTGTGCCTGCCACTGTGGAAATGATGGTTGCCAGAATGGCAATGACGATGGTATAAACCACCGACTGCATCATGGCACTGTCAGAAAACATCTTTTCATACCACCGCAGTGAAAAACCGCTGAACTTTGTCAGGGAGCGGGAGTCATTAAAGGAAAAGACGATGATATACAGTATGGGCAGATAGAAGAATAACGCCGTGATGCCCAAAATGATTTTGGCGCCGATTCTGTGTCTTTTTTCTTCCACGGCTTATTCCCCCCTTCCGTTTGCTGCCGGGTCTGTGTCTACTTTTCTGGTCAGATACATGGAAATCATGATGATGACTGCCATGATCAGAGAGATGGCACTGCCGAAGTTCCAGTCACCGCTGGTGAGGAACTGGGTTTCGATGACGTTACCGATGAGGACATACTGTCCGCCGCCCAGCAGTTTGGGAATGAAGAAGCTGGATACCGCAGGCAGGAATACCAGTGTGATGCCGCTGAGAACGCCGGGCAGGCTCAGAGGCAGTGTCACACGCAGGAAAGACTGCACACGGTTTGCGCCCAGGTCGCTGGCTGCTTCCAGCAGGCTCTTGTCCATTTTCGCCAGAGAGGTATGGATCTGCAAAATCATAAAAGGAATGAAGTTATAAACCATACCCAGTACCACGGCGAATGTGGTATACATCATTTTGAAAGGCCCGATGCCGAACAACCCCAAAAAGCTGTTCAAAAGACCATCGTCCTGCAAAATGCCCACCCATGCGTAAGTACGCACCAGCATATTGATCCATGTGGGCAGTGTAATCATGAGAATCCAGAACATCTTGCTTTTTTCCGGGCCTGTTGCGATGGCATAGGCAATGGGATAGCCCAGAAGGACGCAGATGATGGTAGTAAATATTGCAATAATCAGGGAGCGCTTCAATACATCCAGGAATACGGCGTCACTGAAGAATCTGCCGAAGTTTTCCAGTGTGAAGCGGAAGGTGGTCACATCGTTGCCCTCTTTGGTGAACGCATACAGAAGGATCATCAGCATGGGCACAACGATCATAATGGCAATCCAGACCACGTAAGGATATACCATACTGCGAAACTGTCGCATTTTTCCGCCTCCTTTCCTTACTGCTCTCTGGACATGATATGAATGTCTTCGGGTTCAAAGATGAGGCCAACTTCTTCCCCTACTTCATGTTTGTCCGTGGTATCTACCTTATATTCATACCCCTTGGTGGCGAAGGTTACATCGTAAACGCCGGGGGTGATGTTTTCGGGATCGAAGTCATATTTGACGTCGGTGATTTCAACAGGCATATCGTCTTCCAAGGAAAATGCCACAGCGTTTGCCCATGTTTTCAGGTCTGTATCCAAAGCAATGGATTCCTGAATTTCGTCTGCCTTTTTGAAGAAGTTCACAGCGAAGATATATTCTTCGTTTTCTTCACTGGTGACACGGTTTTCATCCTTCACGATCATGTTTACGGTTACGGATGTGCCTGCTGCTGTGGAGAAGGTTACGGGGTAAGTGCCGTTTTCCTTTTTGATGTTGTACTTCACTTCTTTGATGGAGATGAGCTCGTCCTCATCGGGGTTCCACGCCTGAGCGTCGGCACGGGCGATGATGGTAGCTTCATCCAGTTCTTCTACGTCGTCCACATCCAGATAGAAGTCGTTGGCAGACATTTTTTCGTTTGCTGCTTCGTTGAATACAGGCTGGTCATTGGATACCTGCATTTTTACGGTAATTTCTGTACCCACTTTGGTTTCCACCATGGTTTCATAGTGTACGCCTTTGAACAGTACGGATTTGACAACACCTTTGAGCTTGCCCTGTTCTCTGGGCACAATATCCAGGTCTTCGGGACGGATGACAACGTCAACCACTTCGTTTTTATCAAAGCCGTCGTCCACGCAGTCGAATTTTCTGCCTTCAAACATAACTTTATAATCATCCAGCATAACGCCTTCGATGATGTTACTTTCGCCGATGAAGTTTGCAACGAATTCATTGACAGGTTCGTTATAAATATCTGTGGGGCTGCCAATCTGCTGGATTTCCCCATCTTTCATAACAACGATCTTGTCGGACATAGTCAGAGCTTCTTCCTGGTCGTGGGTTACGAAAATGAATGTGATGCCCACTTCCTGCTGGATTTTTTTCAGTTCGTGCTGCATTTCCTGACGGAGTTTCAAGTCCAGCGCCCCCAGAGGTTCGTCCAGAAGCAGTACGCTGGGTTCGTTTACCAGGGCTCTTGCGATGGCAACACGCTGCTGCTGACCGCCGGACATTTCTGTCACGTTCTTATCAGCGAAATCTTCCAGATTCACCAGCTTCAGCATACGTTTTACTTTCTGTTCGATGATGTCCTTGGGTTCTTTCTTGATTTTCAGACCAAAGGCGATGTTGTTGTATACGTTCATGTGGGGGAACAGAGCGTATTTCTGGAATACGGTGTTGATCTCCCGCTTATAAGGAGGGATTTTGCTGATATCCTCTCCGTCAAAGAGAACTGTGCCTTCGTTTGGTGTCAGGAAACCACCCAGAATACGCAGCAGTGTGGTTTTCCCGCAGCCGCTGGGGCCCAGCAGTGTCACAAACTCATTTTCATAGATGTCCAGATTGACACCTTTCAGTACCAGTTTGCCGTCAAATTCCTTGACGATATTTTTAAACTGAATCAGTTTCTTTTTCATCGGCGGCTACTCCTTTTTCTTGTCACTTTTTCAGAACAGCGGCGGTGTGGAAACCCAGATGACCTTTGCCGTTGTTTTTTTCTCATTTTTCAAGTAATGGCGTTTTTTTCCGGAGAGATAGAATGTTTCCCCCTTGTGGATCACATGGCTCTCCTCGCCGCAGACCAGTGTCACGCAGCCCTCCGCCACATAGCCAAATTCCTCACCGCTGTGGGGGTCCATCACAAAGGATTCCCCGCCCTGAGGCAATTCCACCATGATCGGTTCCATTTCGTTTTTCTGTGTATTGGGCACGATCCAGTGCACCGTATAATTTTCCCGCTCATCCACAAAAAAATCCTTTTTGTGGAAAACGATCTGCTCCTCCTTGTCCTCCCGGAAAAATTCCGAAAGACTGCTGCCCAATGCCTCTACGATGTCGTTGAGGGTGGCAATGGAAGGAGAGGTCAGATTTCGCTCCATCTGGGAGAGAAATCCCTTTGTCAGCTCACTGCGGCTGGCCAGTTCTTCCAGCGTCAGACCCTTCTGGATCCTGAGCTGTTTGATCTTGTGGCCGATATCCATAAATAACACCTCGTTGTGTAGAAATACTAAACTTTCTGATTATTTTTACGAAACCTAAATCATTATACATCTTTTGCCATGAAAAGCAATAGAAAATAAACAAAAAATTTCATTTATTAAACTTTTTGACATTTTGCGGCAAAAAGCCCTTCCAAAAGAAACCAAAATTGTACGCTTCTACGGCAGCCGGAAAACCCAGACTTTACGCAGATTTTACAGAAACCAAAAGGAGCCGGAAGTTTTCCAATACCAAACGAAAATATCAGAATTTCTAAACCCCATTTTCCCCAAAAAACAGTCTTTTTGGTCTTTCTGGGAGAAAGGAAAACAAAGAGAAGAAAAATACTCATGAAAAAAAATGAGCAAATCCACTGTTTTTTTCTGTATTGATGAAAATACAATCTATTTTTATATGCAAATTCACACGTTTTTTTATACATACAATTTGTTTTGCGTGAATTTCGCACAAAAAAACTGCGATTTTTCATGTACAAAAACCCATACAATCCATGTCCGCCACCCATTGACAAACAAGCGTCTGATGTGGTTTCATAAGTATCAAATCTATTCCACAGATTGATACAAAAGAGAATGTTTATGATGAATGTAAGACACAAAGGAGGAAACAAGTATGGTGCGTTATGCGAAAAGAATGGAACAATTGACGAATTCCGATATCGGCGATCTGCTGAAACTCATTGCCAGACCCGATATTATTTCCTTCGCAGGCGGTCTGCCCGCAGCAGAACTGTTTCCCGTAGACCAGCTCCGTCAGGCGTGTGACGCTGTCATGGAGGAAATGGGGAAAGTAGCCTGTCAGTATTCTTCTACGGAAGGCTTCCCTGCACTGCGGGAAAAAATCGCTGAGCGAATGAAAGCCAAAAATAACATTGAAACGGATGCGGACCATATTCTGGTGACCAGCGGTTCTCAGCAGGGTCTGGATTTCTCCGCCCGTGTATTTGTAGATAAAGGTGACGTGATCCTCATGGAAAGCCCTTCCTATCTGGGTGCCATCAATGCTTTCAAAGCATGTGAACCTACCTTTATGGAAGTGCCCACAGACGAAGACGGTATGGTTATGGAAGAACTGGAAAAAATCCTGGCAACCACACCAAACGTAAAGATAATCTATGTCATCCCCGATTTCCAGAACCCCACCGGCAGAACATGGACACTGGAACGCCGTCACAAATTTATGGAAATCATCAATAAATATGAAATCCCCGTTATCGAGGACAACCCTTACGGCGAACTGCGTTTTGAAAACGAAAACATGCCCGCTCTGAAATCTCTGGATACCAAAGGGCTGGTTGTATTCCTGGGTACCTTCTCCAAGATTCTGGTACCTGGCTATCGTCTGGGCTGGGTTTGCGCTTCCGATGAAATCCTGTCTATGTACAACTTCATCAAACAGGGTGCGGACTTGCAGACACCTACCGTTACCCAGCTGGAAGCCAACAAATATATGGAAATGTTCGACCTGGACAAACATGTTGACACCATCCGTGAGCTGTACAAACACAGACGCGACCTGATGATGAAGACCATGGAAGAAACATTCCCCAAAGAAGCGAAATTTACACACCCCGACGGCGGTCTGTTCACATGGGTAGAACTGCCCGAATATATCGACACTCGTAAAATGGCGCTGCAATGTCTGGAAAAGAAAGTTGCCTACGTTCCCGGCGGCTCCTTCTTCCCCAACGGCGGCCATGAAAACTGCTTCCGCATGAACTATTCCTGCATGCCTGACGAAAAAATCGTAGAAGGCGTCAAAGCCATTGCGGAAGTCATCAAGGCAAACTTGAAATAATTCCATCCGGATACACTAAGTCCTCCGCTGTGCCGCATACAGCGAAGGACTTTTCGTGTATAGCCTCGGCTGCCATCCCCTTCCCCTTTGGATGACAGCCATTTTTTATGGTGCAGATTGTCTGACGAAAACATACCAAATAAAGTCTCCGTAGAATAAGAAAGTTGGCATCCTTTTTTCTCAGGATTCCAGCTTTCTTTTTTCATATAAAAGCATCCCTGAGGCTGTTATTTTTTCCCAATCTTTTCTCCTCCTTTTTGGTCTGAATAGGTCAAATACACCCTTTTTATCAAAACTGTATAAAAAACCATACAATTTGACAAAAAGATTCCGGCTCAAATCACACCACACAGGCGAAAACGTGAAGAAATCCATTGATTTCCCCTGTCTTTTAAGCAAAAATTAATAGCTTTCATTTAAAACTGCCCATTGACTTTGTGTATTATTTGTGTTTTAATAAAGAAAAGGGGTTATTTTTTAGTAATTTGTCTGATATGTCCTCCCTTTTCGGCAGCATGTCAGACACCGACTTGAAACTATTATTTATCAATTTCTATTACATAAGGAGGAATTTTACATGGTACAGTATGCAAACAGAATGAGTCTTTTAAAAGGTTCCGAAATTAGAGAATTGCTGGCGCTGACATCCAAACCCGACATCATCTCCTTTGCCGGTGGTATGCCCGCTCCTGAACTGTTCCCTTGTGAAGGCGTTAAACAGGCTTGTATCAAAGTTATGGACGAAGTTGGTCAGGTTGCTCTGCAGTATACATCCACAGAAGGTCTGCCTTCTCTGCGTGAAAAAATCGTTGCTAGAATGAAAGCGAAAAACGGTATCGACACAGACATCGATCACGTTCTGATCACAAGCGGTTCTCAGCAGGGTCTGGATTTCTCCGCTCGTATCTTCCTGAACCCCGGCGACGTTGTTCTGCTGGAAAGCCCTTCCTACCTGGGTGCTGTAAACGCATTCAAAGCTTGTGAACCCAGATTCATCGAAGTTCCTACTGATGATGACGGTATGATCACAGAAGAACTGGAAAAAATCCTGGCTACAACAGAAAACGTAAAAATGATCTACGTTATCCCCGACTTCCAGAACCCCACAGGTAAAACATGGTCTCTGGAAAGACGTCATAAATTCATGGATATCATCAACAAATATGAAATCCCTGTAATCGAAGACAACCCTTACGGCGAACTGCGTTTCGAAGGTACAAACATGCCTTCCCTGAAATCCCTGGATACAAAAGATCTGGTTGTATTCCTTGGCACATGCTCCAAGATCCTGGCTCCTGGTCTGCGTATCGGCTGGATCTGCGCATCCAAAGAAAACCTGGTTAAATACAACTTCATCAAACAGGGTGCTGACCTGCAGTCCTCCACAATCGACCAGCTGATCGCTGACAGATTCCTGGATATGTACGATCTGGACGAACACGTTGAAAAAATCAAAGACGTATATCGTAAGAGACGTGACGTTATGCTGAAAACTATGGAAGAAACATTCCCTAAGGAAGTGAAATTCACACATCCCGAAGGCGGTCTGTTCACATGGTGCGTACTGCCCGAATACATGGATGCAAAAGTACTGGCTAAACAGTGCCTTGAAAAGAAAGTTGCTTACGTTCCCGGCGGCAGCTTCTTCCCTAACGGCGGTAAAGAAAACCACTTCCGTCTGAACTACTCCTGCATGCCTGAAGACAAGATCAAAGAAGGTATCACAAGAATCGCAGAAGTTCTGAAAGCTAACCTGAAATAAGTCTTCTCGGATCGAAGATTCATTCTAAACAAACAAGACAAAAGAGCGGATATCGCGAAAGCGGTATCCGCTTTTTTTGTTTTCAGCAGAAATTAGGGGCACCTTCATAAGAAAACAAAGAAAAGGAAAACCAATGTTTTCTTAAGGGGAAGTTTCTTTCTTAATCCTACTTTTTTTGTATTGTTTTTTGCGAAAATGTGCTATAATAACGGACAAATATCTTTGTGCTGAAAACCAGCCCTTTTCGGTACATCATCTGAAAGGAGTGTATTTCCATGAAAGTGGCTTTGATACAAATGCAGGTAGCATCTTCCCCTGCGGAAAATTTACAGACAGCCCGCACCCATCTGAAAGACGCGGCGGCTGGCGGCGCGGACATTACCGTACTGCCGGAAATGTTCTGCTGCCCTTACGAAACCCCCAATTTCCCACGCTTTGCCCAGAAGGAAGGCGGCGAAATCTGGCAGGCATTATCAGATATGGCAAAGGAAAACGGTCTGTATCTGGTAGCTGGCTCTGTGCCCGAGGACGATGGCGGCAAAACTTACAACACATCATATGTATTTGACCCGGAAGGCAAGTGCATTGCCAAACACCGGAAAGTCCATCTTTTTGACATCGACGTAAAAGGCGGACAGCGTTTCATGGAATCGGAAACACTCACCGCCGGTGACAGCCTCACCACATTCGACACCCCCTGGGGAAAAATGGGGCTGTGCATCTGCTACGACATTCGTTTTCCCGAATGGATGCGGCTTATGGCACTGGAAGGAGCGAAAGCTGTTTTCATCCCTGCCGCTTTCAATATGACCACGGGCCCTGCTCACTGGGAACTGTCTTTCCGGGCACGGGCGCTGGATAACCAGATTTATCTCTTTGGCTGCGCCCCCGCAAGGGACATGGAGGCATCCTATCATTCCTGGGGACACTCTATCGCTACAAACCCTTGGGGCGAAGTCATGGCACAATTAGACGAAACAGAAGGCATCCTCTTTGCCCACGCGGATTTTGAACGGGAAGATGCCATTCGCGACCAATTGCCCCTGCTCCGCCACCGCCGTGTGGACTTGTACGAGCTGCGGGAAATCAAGAAATGAGGTGTAATATGAAGAAAGAAACCATTTACCTAGCAGGCGGCTGCTTCTGGGGAACAGAAAAATATATGGAAACAGTGCCCGGCGTTCTCTCCACCCGTGTAGGCTACGCTTTGGGCAAAAAAGAAGGCGTGGAACAGAAAGTATGGGACACTGTCACTTACGAGGAAGTCTGCAACCACAGCGGTCATGCCGAAACAGTGGAAATTGTCTTTGACGCTGACGAAACCACACTGACCAACATTTACAGGAATTTTT
>ERZ506775.86-NODE-86-length-86762-cov-19.4547_pt1 | contig 86762 bp, 67 predicted proteins | sample MGYA00513980_ERZ506775 | MGnify/ENA metagenome assembly ERZ506775 | reverse complement strand
CATAGAATTGGGGCGGGATTTTAACAAATCCCACCCCAACTATTGACAAAGAGCCTTTTTGAAAAAGTTGTAAAGACATGTATTAAAAGTAAAAGCCCCAGGAGACTCATCTCCCAGGGCCAAGGCATCTATTTCTCACGCCCTGAAAAACACCCATTTTCAGGCCGCAAATCCACTCAATTTTCCCTCAAAAACCACTATATCTTGTGGTTTTATCCTTCATTTTTCTCCAAAACCACAATTTGGCATCTAAACTACCGTAGCTTAATGCCTATGCATCGAAAACTCATCCATAGGATACTTCTTCAGATTTTCCAGCACATGCCTCTCCTCGGCAGACCCAATCAGCTGTTCCCTGGCCTTCTTGGCCTCGGTCTCAGTTTTATGCCGGCTGGGACCGCCCACACAGCCGCCTACACAGGCCATGCCTTCCACGAAATCTTCAGGCAGCTTTCCCACCTTCATGAGCAGCAATGCCTTCTTACACTCTGCGGCTCCGTTGCAGCGGGCTACTTTGACATCTGTGTTTTCGTCCATTTCCTTCAGGCATTCCAGTACGGCCGCTGTCACGCCGCCGCCGTTGCCAAAACGCTTTCCAAACACAGAGCTTTCCTGATAATCATTCTCGGCCGGCTGAAGCTCTACTCCCTTGGCGCGCATCATAGCTCTTATCTCACCAAAGGTCATGGCATAGTCTGCATTTCCCTTTACATTCAAATCCAGGCTCTCGCTCTTCTTGGCTATGCAGGGGCCGATGAATACAGTGACTGTATCCGGATCCCCGCTCTTTATCATTCTGGACACTGCGCACATAGGCGATACCGTAGTGGACATATTCTCCAGTAACATTGGAAAATGCTGCTTAATCATGTTCACAAACGCAGGGCAGCAGGAGGTAGTCATCTTCTTTCCCTCCTTATGGGCCTGGGCCCATTCCTCTGCCTCATAGGCAGCGGTCATGTCTCCGCCCAATCCCACTTCTATCATGTCCGCAAATCCCAGCTGCTTTAATGCAATTTTCCAGCTGGCCATGGTAATGTCAGGGCCGAACTGCCCCTCTGTGGCAGGCGCCACCATGGCAACCACCCGTTTTCCTGCCTTAATCAGACGAATCACATCTACCATGAAGGTCTTGGACCCTATGGCTCCGAACGGACAGCTATGGATGCAGGCTCCGCACTGGATACATTTCTTCTCATCAATCACGCAGATGCCGTACTCATCATACGTGATGGCATCCACCGGGCAAATTTTCTTACACGGACGCTCCAGATGGGCAATGGCGTTATAGGGACAGGCCTGTGAGCACTTGCCGCATTCCTTACATTTGCCGGGCTCAATATAGGCCCGCTCACGTCCCATGCTGATGGCTCCGAAATTACAGGAGTTCTGGCAGGCCTTTCCCATACATTTACGGCAGTTATCAGTTACTATGTAGGATGCAATGGGACACTCCTCACAGGCCGCATTGATGACCTGGACCACATTGGATGTGTCCTTCCCAGTTGGACATTTTCCTTCTGCCAGGCGGACCCTCTGCCGGATAATCTCCCTTTCCTTATAAATACAGCAGCGGTAAATCGCCTGAGGCCCCGGTATCATGGAATATGGAATCTGCTCCCGCTTTTCGTCCAGATTCCCTTCCCATGCAGCTTTAGCCACCTCGTAAAGTACATCGTGTTTCAAACGCAGGATTGTCGCATCATTGGTTACCATTTTTTCTCCTCCTTGTTACGGGCACTTGGAGACCGTCCTATGGTCTCCTGCGCAATACATATCATTGGCTTATGCCATATATGTCTGCTTTTATATCACAATTTGAGTTTGTTAAAATTATATCAACATTAGAAATCTACTATATTTACCCTGAAAATGCAAGTATTAAATGGCGTACAACATTAGTAATATGTCACCACTACCGTCTTTCCCATCTCCTCAATCACATGCCTCAGCTGTTCTACCAGATTCTGGCGGATACCCAGGTCAAAGGGAAGCCCCGGATTCTGGTATGCACTGTTGATTGCCTTCCCCACATACAAGTGCACCTCCGTGCAGTCTTCTATGAGCACCTTGGCCACCATGGAACCCCCGTTGGGCTTATCCAGTTCATGAAAAAATTCTTCGGATACAGTCTCATTTTTCACATACCTGCGAAGCAGCTGAAGTACCCGGTTAAGGGTAAGAACTCCCTCTGTAACCAAATCCACACCTTCCATGTATGCGATGGGAGGTATCTCCGGATCCACATAATCCAGTGATACATCCAGTTTCTTCCCCAGCACCCTGGACACAATAGTGGCACTGGTTCCCCCGCAGACAATGGTCTTGGCATTGGGATCATCCATAAAATCCTGGACCATACGGACGTCGTCTTCCGGATTCCTGGCAGGTCCGGTCATAAGGTGAACCGGTTTGCTGTCAATAATCCGCATACATGCCACCGTGGTATCATCCCCGGGGCGGAACTGATACAGTTCATCACAGGCCCTGCTGATGCTGGCGGCCAGACGCATGGCCGATACGGTCAGAGGATACTGTCTCACCGCGTAGTCCGCAATGTCCTGCCACAGCCATCCAAAGTTCAGCAGTTCCCCCACCCCTGCATGGATGGTGCCGTCGCTCATGAGAATCAGGGCATCGCCTTTTTTGACCTTGAATCTGTATTCATTGATTTCCTTGCCCTGCATGACCCGTACATTTTTCGGAATCTCCATAAGCTTTCCGTCCCGGATAAAAATGCATCCGGGATTATCATATTCCACCAGATACGCATCCCCATTATGATATACCTGCAGTATGCTGAAGGTGGAATAAGCCACCTGCCTGACCTGACAGATGGGGAGAGTCTCACTGATGGTATCCACACACTCCTCCAGGGTAGCCCCATTGAGGAACATGGTTCCCAATATCTTAGAGGTCAGCGTGGACAGGATATTGGCCTTGACTCCGCTTCCCATACCGTCCGCCAGAATCATAATGTTGGAATCCTCGGTCTGCAAAAGCTCTACCTTGTCCCCGCACAGGATTTCGGTGTACTTGTTCAGGCTTTTATATGCAACATCCACTGTAATTCCCATTATTTACCTCCGCTGCCGCCTGGTTTCTTTAAATCCACATTGCTCAGATGGACATAACCGGATTTTCCGCCGCCCGGATTGGCGCTGCCTATATGGACATAGCCCGTAGGCTTTTTCTGCTCCCCGGCATTGTCTGCCGGATTTCCGGCTCCGGGTATCTGACCGGCTCCCGCTCCATCAGACGCTGCGCCCGCCGCCCCGGCTGTCATGACGCCCTTTAAGGGCACGGCTCCGCTTCCCAGCTGTACGCCCGGAATTTCCCGCTCCCTTTCTCCTCCGGCATACCCGGCATCGCTGCCGTCCTCCAGCAAGGAGTGGCAAAGCTTGGTCAGGGTGGTTTTTGTCTCAGCTGTTGTCTCTCCCAGCAGACCTGCTATCTCCTGAGCCACCATCATCTGCTTGTGGATGACTTTCTGGGCCAGATCTATGGTTTCCAGCTTTCTCTCATATTCTTCCTGGGCCAGCTCCTCCTCACGGGTTATGTCTATAAAGGTGGCCAGGACTGCATTTTCCTTTTCTATGTACACAATGTTCTGCAGGGTGGAAAGATTATATTCCGGATAATTCACCCGCTTGCCATGGATGTTCTGGTGTGTGTCAAATACCCACTGGAAGTTCACCGGGTCGATAAGTTCATACAGATACATCTGCAATGCCTGGGAACGGGTCCTTCCAAAATATCTCTCGCCCACATCCGAGTACTCCATAATGCGCATGTCATCTCCCACAATCAGTACGATGTTGGGTGAAGTCTCCATCACCAGGTTGGCCATGGATTCCGCCTTTTCATGCATAAAGGGAATACACATGCTCACCTCTGCCTTGTGCTGGAATACGGCAATGGCCTTTTCCCGGCAGGTAGGGTAACCGCAGGCGCCGCAGTTCAGCTCGTCCTCCGGCTTCAGCTTGTTGGTCATTCGCAGGATTTCCCGTATCTGTTCCTCCGTAGGCTGGGGATCTCTGGGGGAATGGTCCTCGAAGTGCTTTCTGAAGTTCACATTTTCCCACACCGGCTCCATCTGCTTTTCCTCAGCCGGCTCCCTGCAGATGCTCTCCTCCATGTCCAGCTTGACCTTGAATCTGGAAATGAACTCCTCATCCACCGTAGGGCCTTTAATGCAGCCTCCGGAACACATATTCATCTCTATAAAACAGCCCTTGATTTCACCACGGGACATACTTTTACACAAATCAATACAATTGTCCTCCCCGTGGACATAGAACTTCCTGTATCCGTCCCCCTTCTCCTCGGTAGCCAGCACAGAATTGACCACGCCGTTGGTCACGGGATACAGGCGGTTTACCTTTGGGTCAAATGCGGTAAATGGCCGGTCTTCACAGTCCTCGATTACGATGTCCTCTTCCTCCAGCCATTTGTTTATATCATTGAAATTTAATACAGCGTCAATATAGCCCTCATGCCTCAGATCCATTGCCTCTTTTTTCTTGGCAATACACGGTCCCAAAAACACCACCTTTACATCACGTCCCAGTTCTTCCTTCAGAAGCTTTCCGTGGGCAATCATGGGAGACACCACCGGTGCCAGGTAAGGTATAAGCTGCGGATAGTAGATTTCCACCAGGTCATTGGCGCTTGGGCAGCATGTGGTTATGATGTTCTCCATCTTGTGCTCTGCCAGAAGCCTGGCATACTCGGCCGTCACAAAAGCTGCTCCCTCAGATGTTTCCCTTACATCCTCAAATCCCAGGCGCAGCAGAGCTCCCCGCACCTGACCGATTGTCTTGTATTTCAATAACCCCATATAGGACGGTGCAATAGACACCACCACGCGCATGCCTTCACGCAAAAATCCGCGGACCATGTTCAGGTCACTCTTAAGGGTTTTTGCTGACTGGGGGCAGATCTTCAGACAGTGTCCGCACAGGATGCACTTGTCCGGCATAATGACCGCCCGCTCATCCTTGACCTGGATGGCCTTTACCCCACAGTAACGGACGCATTTATAGCAGTGTTTGCACTTTGTGGCTTTGAAATCTATGATTTCCATGCCCATAATCAAAGTCTCCCCTTAATCTCATTTTCAAAAAATTCTTCTGTATCTTCCGGCTTCAGGGAATACAGCTCGCCCTCCACCGTCACGCACACTCCATGGTCACAATTGCCGGAACAGAACGCACCGTTTAAATCCACCTTATCAGACAGGCCGTTCTCATCTACCAGCTTCTGGAGCTTACTGATAATTTCCCTGGATCCCTTTAAATGACAGGCGCTTCCAATACATATCGTTACTTTCATCCCTTATTCCTCCACTATCTGCGTGTATTATGGGCTCACCCCAAACCATGGCTTCATTATCTCACATTGTGATATTTATATCAATAATATTTCTCAAATATTTTATAGAAAAGACAGGCCTGTTGTGCTATAGTTAATGATATTTACGAGAGGAGTTGAAGTATTATGAAAAAACAAGTTTCCTTATTTTTAATGGCGTTTATGGGTGTCTGCCTGGTGCTGGGCGGATGCGGCAGGAGCACCTCAGGCACATCCGTCACAGAGACTCAGACGAAAGCGCAGGCCGGGACACAGACAGAATCCGGGACACAGACGGAATCCCAGGCCGACGCACAGACCATAAACCAGAACGGTGAAAAAGCCTCCCGGGACCAGGTCTCAGAAAGCGCTTCCGGCGCAGCGTCCTCCCCTGAATCCGGTTCCGTCGATGAACTGAACACGGGTTTTGATGAAAACAAGCTGACCTGTCAGGCAGCCATCCGTGTAGGCTCTCTAAAGGGCCCCACCTCCATGGGACTTGTATCCCTCATGGACAAGGCTTTAAAGGGCGAAACTTCCAATGTTTATGAATTCACCATGGCCGGCAAGGCGGATGAACTGGTGGGCAAGATTGCAAACGGCGACCTGGATATTGCCCTGCTGCCTGCCAATGTTGCCAGTGTGCTCTATACCAAGACCCAGGGAAACATCACGGTCCTGGATATTAACACCCTGGGCGTCCTCTATGTGGTGGCTTCAGATGATGCCATTACTTCCATGGCCGACTTAAAGGGACGCACCATTTACATGACAGGAAAGGGTACCACCCCTGAATACGTCATGAATTACCTGTTAAAGGAAAATGGCCTTTCTGCATCTGATGTAAACCTGCAGTTCAAGTCCGAGGCCACTGAGGTGGCATCCCTGTTAAAGCAGGATTCCAGTGCCATCGGTGTTCTGCCTCAGCCTTTTGCCACTGCTGCCTGCATTCAGAACTCGGATTTAAAAACAGTGCTGGATTTAACGGAACAGTGGAACATGCTGAACAAGGACACAGGAAGCATGCTGGTGACAGGCGTTACCCTGGTACGCAGCGATTTTCTCAGGGAGAACCGTTCCCCTGTTGCAGACTTCATAAAGGACCATGAGGCTTCCACTCTTTTTACCACGGAACATCCGGATGCTGCTGCTGAGCTGATTGCCAGTCAGGGTATCGTGGAAAAGGCCCCCATTGCCCAGAAAGCCCTTCCCTACTGCAATATCGTATGTCTGACCGGGCAGGAGATGAAAGATGCATTGGGCGGCTACCTCTCCACCTTAAATGAGCAGGATCCCAAATCCATCGGCGGACAGATGCCCGGAGATGATTTTTACTATATGCCATAATCTTGATTGCGGAGACATTCCTCATGAATCAACCTACAAATCACAACTCAGGAATACGAAAATATCTGGTTTGGCTGTTCTGGATTGCAGTTTGGCAGGCAGCCAATCTCCTGATTCACAACAACATCATATTCGTAGGCCCTCTGGATATGATTAAGGCTCTGGCAGAACAAGCGGCGGATCCTTCCTTCTGGACCACCATCCTGAATTCCTTTGCCCGAATCAGTCTTGGTTTTCTGGGGGCCTTTTTCTTAAGCATCCTTCTGGGAAGCCTGGCTTATCTCTTCCCCCTGGTAAAGGAACTGCTGGATCCCGTCATGCTTCTGATTAAGTCCGTCCCTGTTGCCTCTTTCGTCATCCTGGCACTGATATGGATAGGATCCCGCAACCTGGCAGTGTTCACCTCCTTTCTGGTGGTAGTACCCATGGTCTATGTAAGCACACTGTCCGGGCTGGAGCACACGGATAAAAAACTTCTGGAGATGGCCCGGGTCTTCTCCATACCCATGTGGAAACGGATCCATTACATCTATGTTCCGGCGCTCCTGCCATACCTTGTAAACGGATGCCGGACAGCCCTTGGTATGAGCTGGAAATCCGGCGTGGCCGCAGAAGTTATCGGCATACCGGAAGGTTCCATCGGAGAACAGCTGTACTACTCCAAGCTGTATCTTGACACGGCCGGACTCTTTGCCTGGACCTTTGTCATCATAGTAATCAGCGCATTGTTTGAGCGTTTCTTTCTTTATCTGTTGAAGAAAATAAAGCATTAAGGAGCGTGTATGGAATGACCCTGGAATTACAAAATATATCTAAATCATTTGACGGACTACCCGTATTAAGGAACCTGAACCTGTCCTTTCATCAGGGACAATGCTATTGTCTTATGAGTCCATCCGGTTCAGGCAAAACCACTCTGCTGCGCATACTCATGGGACTGGAGCAGCCGGACCAGGGCATGGTGCTTGCAGACGGAAAACCTCAGGACATGAATTCCCTGACTGTTTCCGCTGTTTTTCAGGAGGACAGGCTCTGCGAATCCTTTTCCCCTATTGAAAATGTATCCATGTGTGCCGGCCGGTCTATCAAAACGCCCCGCATCAAATGGGAACTGGCCCGCCTGCTTCCGGAGGAATGCCTGAACCGCCCTGTGTCCACCTTAAGCGGCGGCATGAAGCGCCGTGTAGCTGTCATACGGGCCCTTCTTACCCCCTCCCGCATCCTTCTCATGGATGAGCCCTTTACCGGTATGGATGATGAATTGAAACGGAATGTCATTTCATATATCAGGGAAAAACAGGACGGGCGGCTTTTAATCCTCTCAACACATCAGGAGGAGGATGTGGAACTCATAGGCGGAGAGCTGGTGAGGTTGGAACGCTGTATGGACGTATGATATGTTTGATATATTCGTATAATCAAAAAAGGCGCTGCAGCCTCTGGTTTTACTGAGCCCGCAGCGCCTTTCATATATGATATAGAATATAATTCGTATCAACAGACTATACCGTCACCCGTACCAGTACAGACAAAATGATCCTACATCTGTCTCATCTGGTCCTGGCAGGATGGCGCCTGCATATCGAAGGCAGGATTGAACGCATAGAAATTCCTGCTGTCCAGTTTCTCCTGGGTGATACGCAGCAGTTCACCGAATCTCTGATAATGAACAACTTCCCTTTCCCTCAGGAATTTGATGGGTTCACAGACATCATAATCCTTGACAACGCGCAGGATATTGTCATAGGTGCTCCTGGCTTTCTGCTCTGCGGCCATATCCTCATGAAGGTCCGTAATTACGTCTCCCTTGGACTGGAACTCACATGCATTAAAAGGAATCCCTCCTGCTGCCTGGGGCCAGATACCGGTGGTGTGATCGATATAGTAAGGTCCGAATCCCTGTTCTACCAGCTGGTCTGCAGTCAGTCCCTTTGTCAGCTGATGAATAATGGCGGCCACGATTTCCAGATGCGCAAGCTCCTCCGTACCAATGTCGGTCAGGGTTCCCTTGCACTCTTTATATGGCATGGCGTAGCGCTGGGAAAGATAACGCATGGAGGCACCCATTTCGCCATCCGGCCCACCGGATGTCAATAACATATGATTAAATTAAGCCCCTGGAATCATGGTTCCGGAGGCTTTTCTGGTTTTATTATAGCATGGATGGAAGGCAATGTCAGTATGTTTTTGGAAATCTATTTGAACTAGGCCCTATGGATGCCGGTCTGCACCAAAAGAATCATTCCCCATTTATTTTCCCGCATTTTATGATACCTTTTGTAACTTTTTGTTGTCCCCCTTCCCTTGATAGTCCTCCTCCTAATAGTTACTTTTATAATGTAATAAGTTTTAGGAGGGCTAACATGAAATACGAAAGAGAAACCAGTAACCTGCTTCGACGGCTTGGCGTCAATAATTCCTACATAGGATTTCGCTATACTATCTATGGTGTAATCCGCTCAGTTCATGAACCGGACCTGCTTTCCTATATATCAAAAGGATTATACGTAGAAATTGCGGTTCGGTATAAAACATCTGTGGGATGTGTAGAACGCAATATACGCACCATCATTAATACTATTTGGCTCCATGGAGACCGGAATCTTTTAAACCAGGTTTTCGGCTTTGAATTGGCACAAAAGCCGCGGAACGGCGCCTTTATTGATGCGCTGGCTCATTATGTTGTACGCCATTATTATGATTGAGGAAGTTAGGGCGCTATCGCAGCGCCCTTCGGTAATCTACCACTTAAACACATACCGACGATTTGCCATGTCGTATTCTTCTGCAATCCGGAGCACACCCCTGGCATCCGTAATCATGCACTTGCCCTCGTCGCTGCCCTTGACTGGACAAAGTAAAAATGCCTCACCGGCAGGGTCCACCTGGTAGCCGGTCAGCATGTAGCCCTCGGAATCGAACAGATACCAACCACAAGTGCCGTCCGTGGCCTCCCGGAGCCAGTACCAGCCATTGGCCGCATAGCTGCCGTCTGTAAACTGATACCACCAGCGCTGGCCGTCTGCGGCCGGCTGAAAGCCCTGGGTGTATGTCACTGGGACCGGGGTATAGTCGATGTCGCAGAGCTTGAGGGCCTTCTGCCAGGGTGTGGCGGTCACTCTGGACTTGATAGTCCCGTAATTGATGCCCTTGGCCTCAATACACCAACCATCACCTATGTACACCCCGATGTGGCCCGGCTTCCAGAGCGCCCAACCGACCATGGACTCGTCCAGATGGTCAACGCCTATCCGCTCCACGGCTGTGTCATGGTAGTTGTAACTGCCACGGATGCGCCCGGTGTACCAGCTGATGAGGCCGCTGCAGTCCGTGCAGCGCTGGCCTATGTACTTGGCTGCCTTGGCCTTGTAGGTGGATGTGTATGTACCTGGGTTCTCCCGGGCCAGGCGGTCCAGGATGGCCTGGGTCAGCACCTCACCCTTGGCGCCGTAGACGTAAGGGGTGCCCAGCTTGTCCTTGCAATGCTGTATTAATCCTGCTGATGTTTTACTCATAGTGTTTTCCTCCAATCAAAAAAATAAGGCCCAGGATAGTCCCTGAGCCATGAAAAGTTGTGACGTCACAAGTTGCGATATCGCAACTACTCCTTTTCGTCGTCTACGCCATTATTGTTACGGTCACTTGGGCCGCCTACACCGCTCTGGTGCTTACCCGGATGCGGCGTGTCTGTTGGTGCATCATACAGGTATGGGGTGGGATGTTTTTCCTGCAGGTCTGGACCCTCTGCCAGGTATCCCCCATTTCCCGGAATATGCGCTACATGTTTTCCTGTTGATTCTGCCATAATATGTACCTCTCTTTCCTTTTTTGGGGTTGATAAGTTTACCGCCATTACCCTGGCGGCCGGGAGATATACGGACCACCTCCTTTTATGTCCTGCTGCCTCCCTGATAATCTGTATTGTCAATCTTATCCTTCAATACCGCAATATATTTGCGTAGCCATTCCGGCACATTGGCACCCATACGGCCTGCGTTCTCAATGATGGACAACAACTCATTGAGTAAGTACCAGACCGCCACCAAGAGCCCGAAGAATGCCTTGACAGATATTTGCATCCCAAGCTCTACCGACACGGATACAATTACATAATCAACCACCATTGCCGCAGCAATCACGCACAGGTATCCTACCTTCTTAATAATACCTTTAGCCCCCTTTCTGGAGCTCCATCCATAGCCGGTATCGCCCGGATGGTCTATTGCCTCATTTTTACTGGCCAACATCCCAGTTATGTAGTCCAGCACCATCGTCCCCATCAGAACGCAAAGAACCGGATATAGGAAGCCCAACTTCGCACTCAAAAAGGCACCAGCTGCTGCCAGTGCCCCCTGTACTGTAATCACATATTCTCTTTTCATTATCTTATCGCTCCATTCTCAAATGACTTTTCGTATAATAGGAATTTTCCTCAATATACTTGTTAACATGAAACCAACTATTATTACAAGCATTATATTCACACAGCATATTATAATTGGAGGAAGAAAATAAAATATCTTCGTACCAATAGGGAAGATTTTATCCCTAAGGTATTGTTCCATCACAAATATGCCAAACACACACTGACTAAGAGATAATATCCACTTTCTTTGGCATATAGAAAAGTTGGTCTGTCCAGCTGCATACTTAACCCCGCAAAACACTCCTATAGCAGGCATTAAGATAAAGGTTGAATGAAATATCTGAGAGCTTTTTTCATTGCATATACCTGTATTTATACAATCATAGTGCACCATAAAACATGCCACTACAATACTTAAAAGTCCTACTATCCACAGTATTTCCCTATGCTTTTTTATCCGAGCTTCATCAAAATAATGGTCCAGATAGTATCCTATGCATAAGTAAAAAATAGGCATATAAGTAATAATCGGAATTTCAATACTTATATTCACCGTATTATTAAATGCAAAGTATTGGAAAACTGGTATTAACATAGAAAAAATGATATACATGGTAATCAAATACATGTAATCCTTTTCTTTCATGTTTTGGGCCATTTTTCTTATTAGTGGAAGCATCAATAATATAGATAAATAGCTGTATAAGAACCAATATGGTACAATCACGTCATTTGAATACACCCTGCGAAAAAATGAATATATTGAAAACGGCTCAATATGATTTCTAACAAGTATCACATACCAAAAGAAAGAGGCTCCTAAAATCACTAAAATAAAACGTGAAATTCTCCAACGCAAAATTCTAAATGTGTCATCTTTTCCAATAAGTAGTGCACCTGATATCATAAAAAATAATGGCACTGCTATTTTACAAAATATAGACATGGATAAGTAGACCCAATATTCCACGGTGACCGGGGTTACCGAAAACAAAAAAAAGCCTTGTGTGCCTGTATGATTAAAAATGACGAGAAAAATGGCTATTATCCTTAAAATATCCAAATAAATTTTTCTTTTGTCTCCACTGCTATCTTTCATAATCTTCTTTCCCCTACTATAAGTTTTCTAAAGTATAACATAGAAAATGGTTTTTGGCACTATCTACTCATAGGTTCATCCGCTGTCATTACCAGTTTCTCCATAATCTCTGCTTTATCAGTGCTCGTAAGATTCATATATTTGTCCAAAATATCCTCTGGATTTTCCCCCTGCTCCTTCCGAATGCGTAATGCCCGGATAATTATATTTCTTTGAATATTACTTATCATATTGATACGCCTCCTATCATATCTGCCAAAGTAATGGTCAGTTCCGCATTTTCTGCTTGCAGTTGTGCCAGCTGCTGTTCCATAGTCGGTATGTATCTAACACGAGTCACGCCATCCTCCTCATAGAATTTACCACCAACATACCTCCCGCCTATTTTACATGCATACTGTGTGCATTCCACTGCATACGCATTGTTCCCATGGCTTGCTCTTGCCAGGCGATTTGCCAGTTCATAATCATCACAGGGGGTTATATTCCTGATTGTATCCTCCCATATTATTGCATAAATTGTATGTGCAACCATTCCAGTTGTCCTCCTCTCTCTAATATCCCCATCGGATAATTGCTATGCCAGATCCACCAGCGCCACCGTTATACCAGCTGCAGCCTCCGCCTCCACCAGAACCCGTGTTAGTATTTCCGTTCCCTCCAGAACCAGAAGCATTCCAATTGGTACCAGCTCCGCCGCCATCAGCTCCACCACGGCCACTGTAATCCGCTCCCGCACCCCCACCGCCTGCGGAATATAGGGTTCCTGAAGATTCCCCGAAGGCGCGCGTTGTTCTTCCCTGTCCACTGCCACCTAAATAAACGACATTACCATGGCTGTTAACTCCTGCACCGCCATTGCTCCCACCATCTCCTCCGCCGCAAAGTGTTACACCCGGTGCGTAATAGGACCCCCCACCACCACCGGAACCACCACTTCCACCATCATTTCCACCGCCATTTCTTCCCTGTCCTGCCCCTCCCCCTTTTGCCGTAAGATAATTTCCCACAACTGTATTTCCCCCAGCTCCTCCGTTATTTCCAGACCCATTATATATACCTGCTTCCCCTCCATTTCCAATGGTCACCGGTATTTTCTGACCTGGGGTAACTTTAACATCTTTAACAGTGACGGTGTATCCACCGCCTCCACCAGAACCATTACCGTACCGACTATTTCCGCCAGAACCTCCGCCCGCGCCTCCCCCAACACCAAATATATCAATAGCACCAACGCCTTCTGGAACAGTGAACTCTCCCGAGGATGTGAATGTCTTTATTCCTTTCGCTATTACCTCAACACAGGAAAATGCATCTGGATGTATCCATTCGATATTATTCTTTGAAACATAACTGAATGCCTTAAGATAATAGGTCTTATTTGATACGAAACCATTTACGACTGCATTGGATATCCCAGAGGCCATGACATTATTGCCATAACCTTTATAATATCTTGTTCCATCATCAACGTTTTCTGGATAACCGTCTGTTTTTCCCACGATGATTACTCCTGAAAACGGCCCCTTCAATGGATTTTGCCATGTAAACATGATTGCCGTGGAAGAGTACACGGCACCATTAAAAGACAGTATACTCTGTACATCCATCTCACCCTCTATGACTTCATCATTGCTGTCCGCTGTTAATGCAGTCTCGCCCTTTAGTATATGGGCCTTTACCACGGTCACATCATCTGAAGTGATGCCTCCGCTCCCGCCTGTCATCAATATTTCTCCCATCTATCTTTACACTCCTTTCAAGCCCACGGTTAGGTCAATCGTGGGTTTCTTATTGTAGCATTTAAATGTTGCCTGCCCATCTGCCGTGTCCCCATCGTCAATCATTCCAAATGCCTTGTTATACGCTTTCACCTGTTCCGGCGTTGCCCCATCTGCAATCACCTTTACCAGTATGGGGTTGTCCTCCGTTGTCAGCCCCTCTATCGGCACAGTCTGGGTATATGGGGCCGCGGTGCTCCATCCGGATGCCTGGAGCGTGACGGGTACAACATGGTTCAGGGCATTCACTGCCTTATTCGTAGCGTTAATGTCATTCTGTCCAAACTTATCCCCCTTCTGGGTATATGGAGTGGCATCTGCTATCATGCAGGTACCATCCTCATTGGTGGCAATCCTCCAAATCCTGGAACCCTCAAAGATGTCGTCCTTATAATCTGTTTTTAAACTCATTACTCAAATGCACCTCCATTAAGTGTGAACGCCAGGCGCCTGATTCCTTCGGCCCTTCCTAATATATTCCTGTATATCTTCAGGCAGGCGGATTCAATACGGTTCAACTCTTGCCAGTCAATGAATGGGCCGTTGTCATGATAAAACTGCCTCTCTCCTACATTGAAGGGAAATGTCCCTACGCAGACGTGGTCTATATTGGCCTCAAAGTGGTTAATTTCATCTGCATAGAAGCCGTAATCCTGGTATGTCTTATCCGCTCCCATTTCCTCAAATTCAAAGTCTGGCCACAGAGCAAGGGCCTGGGCGCGTATCTCATTGATATTGCCCTTGATACGGTTATAATCTCCGATATTAAAATAATCACCGGACTGCCAGTCTGTTTTTGGCTGTTGCCACATAACTCATGTCCCTCCTCGCTTTAATGGTTCCGCTCAGTCCACCATTGAATTTCAAAGTATGGTCCGTCACCCGTATCAATAAATCCGGAACATACTTATTTTCCAAAAAGGCAATGTCATTGGCATCCATCCTGGGTTCCCCACGATACTGCAGGTCATATTCCCGGTCCGATTTGAGGTAATCTCCTATCCAATCAGCAAGATTGGCTGCATGAGCCCCATCTGACACCAGGGGGTTCTCCCAGGTTTCCAGGCTACCCGTTGGGTTGAGCTGCCTGCTGACCTTAGTCTGCGTTATAAGGTATTCCTTACCCATAACCACCACCTCGGTGACCCCCGCAATGCCTGTAAGCTCCACTGTGGCATAATAGGCACTGCTGCCTATGATTGTTGCTGTCTGACCTTCTGACGGTTCTATGAGCATCACTGACAGGTCGTAGGAGGCATTGGACAGGTAAAACGTATACTGTTTATCCTGTTCTGTCACTGCTATGGTCTCCCTCACAAGCTCCTTTGTGCCGTCTGTACTGAGATTGTACATGGTGCGTACCACCTGCAGTTCCCTGACTCTGGCCAGCTGCGTGCCCTTTGGGGTCTTGGTCAGCTCTACGCCATACTCAAGGATATAATCCGTACTGTCACCGAAGGTTATGTTATCCAGGACCACGCGATTATTTGGGCATCCTCGAACAAATTCCAGTTCCAGGAAGTCAAATTCCGGGAACTCATGGCTGACCACGTAGGTCTGGGTGAGCCCTGAAACCATGTAATCCTCCTGCAGTGCACCATTGTAATAGGCATGGAACACGACCGTATCCGGACAGTTCTGCCCGAATTCCAGGGTCAGTCCAAAGCACTTATACGCTGCCTCCATGGTTATTCCAACAGTAGGGTTATCTGCAAACAACCCATTATCTCCAGCGACGGCCTCCGATACATAGCCCGTATTGAGATATGTGATTCCATCGGTCTGCCTTGGAAGGAAATATTGTGTGCCGGATACACCTGTATAATCCTGACCAGGCAGGGCATACGTTTCCTTTTTCGCATGGTCCAGGATGGCTGCTGCATGAGAAAAGTACGTCTCGTTGTCAGATGTCGCTACCATATCCGGCACAAAACTGGATTTAAGGATTATTCTACCGGCCCGGTTCTGATACAGGATACACCTGCCGGCATTAGCAATCAGCTGCAGGGCTTCCTTATGCATTACTACCGGCATCGGGTTGACCACCAGAACATCCTTAAGATATGGATCTATCCAGTAGTTCCGGTAATCCACCTGGGCATCCGTCAGGACGTCCACTGCTATGTCATACAGGCTCATACCATTCGGATGGTACTGGCCGCGGTAATATGTACTGTCCATCCCATCAAAACAATCCGATGCTTGGAAGTCCATTTCCGTATCATCAGCTGACCATGATTTCAGTGCGAGTGATGTCCCCGGAATCCACTCAATCGTCCCATCATCCATGGCTTGACCATAAAGGACCTCAACTTGTTGGCCAATCTCCAAAAAGTTTACCGTGCTCTCCTCATTCTCCACGTCATAGGCCCTGTCCTTGTTATCCACGGTCACATCAAAATCAATAGTGGGCAGCTCCTCCGATATCGGACTGATATGCTCTTTCTTAGTTGCAGACAATATTTTCTTGCTGTCAAAATAGACGCCTATGCCCATGGTAATCTGATTGATGCGGAACCGACTCCGTCCATTGACCATGGCTGCTGGCACAAACCTTAGGAAAGTAGCTCCCTCAAAAATCTCCTCCGTCACATAATGGCCATCCGTATTATTCGTTACATTCAAGGTCCGGTTGTCTGAAATGATGGTAAAATCTACGGGATATGCCTTGCCAAATTCCACCGTCAGCCCCTTAATGTCATATTGAACGGGAAACCGGATTTCAATTTCCCCCTGAAGGCCATCCGTCACGATTCCCTGATTGAGCACCACGTCTGCTGCATCTTTGGGAAGGAAATACATGCTGCCATCCACAGTGGTATAGTCCTGGTCACAGGTTGCATATAGCTCCTGTACCTTGTAGTTATCCATAGGCTTTACTAGGTCGGAATAATAAGTATACACATCCCGCTCAGGTATGTAAGCGGATGCCTGGGCCTGCTGGTTAATCAGGCCGATGGTGACACGCAGGTAAGACAGTGGGTTCCTCCACTTCCTGCGCATCATGTCCTTATATTCATTACTTGCCGCCTGCACTACTCCATCACCCCGCAGTCTATCAGGTTCACCTTACAGTCTTTATACATGGTGGGCAGCCCATCCGGACCTATCTCATCTATCTTGGCCGTCCGGTTCCCCGGATACATCCGCTCTGTTTTCCAGCAGTTGTTTTTCATGTCCGGAAACTTGACCGTCACCACAAACTCCTCAAACTCTTTCAGGATGCTGCTCCAGGTCGCCGCATCCAGATAGGACCACTGCAGGCCGTCAATCTTATCCTGGTCACGGCCCACGCGCTGCCCTACGAATTCCCCCAGGGCGTTCTTTCCCTGGTTCACGTTCGTAGCAATGGTTAGGCCTGGACCCCGGTCATAGTTTGGATATTCATGTCCATTGATATAGATTGGCACTTAGTCCACCTCCTTTATGTAGTCCGCATGGTGTATCCATTACGCTTATCCAGTTCCACTAATTTCTTCTTTATCTCCCGGATGTCGATATTGACCGTCAAGTCCATCTGCTCTATCAGGTCAATGATACGCTGTAGCAGGTCTACCATGATGGACAGATACTGCTCACTCATGTTGTTACTGCTTTGCTGGGATGCCAGGGCCACCGCCCGGTCGACTACCTCCTGCATCCTGTCCTCCCCCGTGCTTGGGCTACCACTTCCTACCATCGCAAGATGCGGTGTAGCATTACTGAAAATTTGTGAAAGACCATTGACCAAAGGGGACAAGCAGGAACTCATTCCTCTCTGTACGGCCGCCGTGATTCCCTGCGTAATCTGCTGATTATTGGCAACTGCTGCTCTACCGCCCCAACTTCCGACCATCTCCGGCAATCCGTTCTCACGTGCTACGAACATCTGCCCGGACTTAGGGAATCCTCCACTCGCGTGCCCCTTTACTGGTGAGTTTGTCCCATAATCCCAGTCATCTCCACCGTCTGAATCATCGTCATCATCCTCGTCCTCAGCATCTTCCTTAGCTTTCTTGAATAGGCTCTTGGCGCCTTCCACAATCCCATCAAAAGCACTGCCTATGAAATCTGCTACGCCTTTAAGCCACCCAACTATATCCTCCCATACAGCCTTTAATCCATCCCATAGTTTCGTCATGATGCCTTTGCCGACTTCAACCATCTCATCAAGCTTGAATACATCCTTGATTTTCTTCCAGATGTTGTCAAACCACTCCTTTATTGCATTCCATTTTTCCTCAATGGTTTTTCTTACTTCATCCCAGATTTCTGACAGCTTATCCCGGATGGCACTAAAGATGTCCTCGGCCTTTTTCTTGATGCCTTCCCACAGGCCGGATGTAAAACTCTTAATTCCATTCCAAATGCGTTCCCACGTAGCTTTTATTGTATTTAGCGTCGTATTTATAATCTGGCCAACGACAGCCAGCACCGTATCTATCACTTCCTGCATAGTCTGCCAGATCTCACTAAGATACTCACACATGCTATCCCATACTTCCTGCCAGCTTACATTAAGATTTTCTGCCAAGAAAGTGATTATTCCCGTAAGCACATTAATTGCATTTGTAACAAACTCTGTAATTGCACCTATCACAAAAGAAAGAATATCTATTGCAGCATTAAACGCTCCCACTATATACGGAGCCAGTGTCTCAATGAACCACTCAGCAAAAGGCTTAAGCTTAGTTTCCCAGACTTCCATCATACTGGCTACTGCAACCTGCACGAATTTGGAAACCGCTTCTATTATTCCATCAAAGGCTACTGCCAACCCTGCAAATGGACCATTCCTTAATGCTTGTATTGCCTCGCCTGCTTTCTGTAACGCAGGGACTAACCACGCATTAAAAGCGTCAAGGATGAGACCTACTGAGTCTGATATCACAGTTGTAATAAAACCGAAAACAGGACTAATCACACCATTATATAAATCATTAATCTTTTGACCGACATAAGTCACTGCATCGGCCATCAGCCCTATTACAGGGGCAAAGAAGTCTGCTAACCCAGACAACGCCTCAATAATCTTGTCCTTATTATCAATGATAGGCTGAAACAGGAGGCCCGTGATATCTGTAATAAAACTCGCACTTAGCTCCATTACATTCAGGAATGTATTGCCAAATACGGCCATGATATCCGCACCAATCTGCTGAAAGCTATCAAGTCTTAATACTGCAAAAATATCTCCTATGGCTTGCGCATAACTTCCTGCAAGTTTCGCAAATTCAGAACCAGTGTTAAATAATGCAACAAGTTTCTTTTTGATGAAGTCCTTATTCTGGTCAAGGTATTTGGCAATTGAGCCACACAAGAAATCCGCTATGGAAGCCCCTATACTGGCGGCAGAACCCGCTACTTTGCCCAGGTTAATGGCCAGGATATTAGCAAATCGGTTGGCAGCCTGTTCCACCTCAGGTGATGTAAATATATCCGTCAGGCTATCCTTGATGCTCTGGATGGACTCTTTCATGCTGTCCAGGACACTGGTATCACCAAATCCAACCTTGAACCCTGCCATGAACAGGTTCTTAAGCTGGTTGGCTTTGTCAATCAGTCCCTGGTACTTGTTGTCCATCTCGTCCACAGCCGAGGTATCAAGCTCGCCCATGTCAAATTCATCTGCGGAGTCCCCACCGCCAGCTCCGCCTCCGGAACCGCCTCCACTGGAATCCGTATCCGGGCTGATGATGTTGAGCTCGTCAATGCCGGTGGTGATGCTCTTCATGTCCTTGGCGGCCTTCTTGGCAGCCCCACCAGCCCCACCTGCAGCTGCTCCCGCCTTATCGGCTGACTGGGCCATCGCATCCATACCGGCCGTGGCTGCAGATGCACCTCCCCCGCCCTTCTTCCCGGTTACCATCTCCGTGAATGCCTTGAAGGCATTGGCCAGGCTCATCAGCTTACTGATGATGCGGTTGATTACCTGGATGACCGGTGTCAGTACATTAATGAGTCCTTGTCCGATTGTGGCTTTAAGGCTGTCAAACTGCAGCTTCAGGACACGCACCTGGTTTGCCCAGCCATCCGCCGTCCGGATGAAGTCCCCGGATGCCAGGGACAGCTGGTCCTGCACAAACTTATACCGCAGCGCCACCTTCTCAGCCTCAGACATCTTTGCCGTCACCTTACCATAGCCATTGGCCAGGGCATAGCTGTCAAGGGCGCTCTGGGTCATGACAATGCCAAGGTCCTTAAGAGTCTCTGTTTCACCCGTGAACACGGATTTCAGCTTTGTATAGGCCTCGTCCTGGCTAATGTTGTAGAAGGACGCCACGTCCCCAGCCAGACCAGTCAAGGTCGTGGACATCTCATAGGCTGCCTGTTCACCAAAACCGAATGCTTTAGCCATTGCGCCGAAGGTGCCAGTAAACCTCTTAGCCATGGTCTCGGACAGGCCAAAGGAAGTTATGGCATTCTTGGCAAAGTCGTCCACCTGTTTGGACATACGTGGGAACGTGACATCCACCACATTCTGGACTTCCGCCAGGTCGGACCCCAATTCAATACACTGTGCGCCGAAGTCTATGATTTTCTTTACTGCAAACGCCGCCGCGAGAGCAGCTCCCGCCTTTTTAGCCAGCCCCTGTATTCCGGCCATCTGCTGTTTAAATTGATTCTGGTTGACCACAAGGTCAAGGCCAATCTGGCCTACGCTGTCAGCTGCCATACATATCACCTGCCTTTTAATTCAAAAGCAGGCTCTGGCTCGCTACTCCTTTGGTGCGGCTCTAGGCTCTGTCATTTTTATATCCAACCTGTTTATGGTTTTACATCTGGGACATTTAATTTCCCCCTTAACGTATTCCGCCAGGAGAAGGGTCTGTCCACATCTTACACATCTTACTTTCTCAATCTTAACCACCTCCGCACATAGCCGCAAACATCTTCTCCAGGCCGGCCATTTCCTTCTCGAAGGTTTCCCCATCCATTTCTTTCATTTCCCGGTTACGCCAGTCATCATATATCCGGCGCTGGTCCTTTGTATAATGTTTGATGATATCCTTATCCGTTTCGGACCGGATGGCTACCACACGGCCTAATGCCGTCTCCGGGGACAGGCCGGCAATCAGTGCCTTGAATTCGTCCCAGGAGACTGTTTCAAATTCTTTCGTTCGTATACGCAACCCGTACTGCGACAGGAAGCTGGAGACTATCAGGTCCCAATCCTCAAACATATCGTAGTACGGGTCACTGCTCTCCCCCGGCAGGTTCCTCCATACCGGAAATGAGCTGGACCGCTTCCTGCACTACAATAATCAAGTCATTGAATCCCAGTTTCATCCTCTCTATCTCTTTCTTGGACTTTTCTGGGAACATCATGTCGTAGGCCTCCAGGATTTCCTGTGCACCAGGGTCATTAGCCGACATCAGTCCCATGACCTTAAGCATGGTCGGGGCATCCGCATTCACTTCTATGGCCTTTCCCTTGATTACCAGGGATGGATTCCCTTCAAAACTCAATTTATCTGTGATATCTACTTTCCTTGCCATTCGTTATTCCTCCTTATGCTCCTGGTGTGGGCGCCGGTGTAAATGTCGGGGCGCCATATCCCGTCACTTCAAATTCCAGGGTGTCAATGTTGGTTGTATCACCGCCGCCCGGAGTGGTCACATTCACAACCACGTCACAGGCCAGCTTTGCGCCGGATACCATGGTCCACTCAAACTTCGTCATGACGTCCTGTCCGAACTTCCAGGCCAGGCCGGCAATATAGTCATTGGCCGGGTCACCTACTGACCTCTTTCCTTTGAAGGAAAATCCCAGCTTCTTTCCTGTCATGGCTGCTTTTGCCCAGCCCTTCGCATCCATGGCATACCATTCCTCTACGGTACCGTCAATGGACGGAGCGAAATTCTCCAAATCTAACGGTACAGCCATATTCTCCTCTGTGCTTTCGAGGCCTTTTATGCCAAACTTAAACACATTGTTATGCACCGGATAAACTTTTCCTGCTGCATCTGCCATATCTCATTCCTCACTTTCTCTGATACACAAAATCCAGCCATATCGCATATTCATATACACCTTTTTCATCCGTTCCCACGTCAACCGGTTCCGGTACCTGGAGGATGATACAATTAATGGGTGTACCCCCTATGGACAGGCTGGATACGTTTTTAAGTTTCTCATACAGCTCATAGGCGGCCCGCTCTGATGCCTGTACATCCCTGTCCCAATGGACCAGCAGGGAGATGCGCCGGATGTCGTAGCTGCCATAATCATGTCCCCCCAGGGCCATCACGGGAGGACCGCTGCCCTGCCGGTGATATACACCAATGGAATGGTCCTTCTTGCTGTTCAGCTTCCCGATATAGACATTCCTGTCAGCCGTAATTCCCAGGCCTCCTATGTATCCCCGGATGTCATCCAAGGTCAGCATCATATACCACCTACTTTCTTGTAAAACCGCTTAAATGCATTCCTGGCAAAATCCTGGCTTACTCCACCAGGTAACCACGGTTCGTACCATTCACCGCCGGCAAACGGGTTCTCATCCGTCTGGAAATTGTATTCCGGATGAAAATACAGACGCCGTGCATAGGGAGTGTTTACCACCAGCGTCGCTTTCCCTTGACCACATTCTTTGTAATCCGCAAAAAAGCTGTCTTCCTCCAGGTGGCCTGTGTCAAAAGGCATCACCTGGGCCTGGACAACTTCCGTGTGCAGTGCCTCCGCTGTCATCTCCAAGGCAGTCACTGCCGCCTGTGTCAGCTGCTTAATCCGCGGGAAATTCATCTTCACAGTTGATTTAACCTGCATCAGACCACCTCCAACTGGCAATAGTTAACTGTCCCATCCGGGTTCCTGGCCTTCATGCCCTGCTCAATCCTCCGTTCTTCCCCGAATATTGTAACGGTACCCCCGCTTAAAGTTGGGAAGTCCGGGGCAATGTCCCCAGGAAACAAGACCGTACCTGTTATCTGCACCAGCTTCTTTTCTGTGGTCAGAATGGTCTTGGCCCGGTCCTGGAAGTTGCATTTCAATTCCAGGTCCAGCGCCTTCTCCGGCTGACCGTGGTTATCCGTGTCCTCCGACTCCAGATGGACATGTATATCTGTCTTACATAGCCGTTTTGGAACTAAGCATGGATATTTCATGGTTCACCTCGCTAACCGGCAGCACAGGCCCGTCTGGGACAGCAGAGCGTACACATCACGCTTCATAGCCACGCCCTTGTCCGTAAATACGTTCCAACTGCTGCCAAACTGTGCCGATACACCATTGATGCTGTAGCCCTGCAGGATGGTGTTAATCTCGTCCGCATTTTCCCATTCAAAGTCCGCCTGCTGGCAGACCACTTCTTGGATAACATCCTGCTGGAAGGCTGTCAGATTAGAAAATCCCCAGCCCACAATACGGTTGTAGGTCAGGGAATCAACGTGGCGGCTGGCCTGCTTAAGGGCCTTGTCCAGCTCGTCCATGGGGATTAAATCTCCCTTGTATGCATCACAGTAGTACTCATAGGTGACATAGGGTTCATAGGGCATGTTATTCACCCGCCTTTTTACTCTCCGCTTTCTTTGCCGGTTCCTGCTTTGGGGCCTGGAGGGCTGCAATCTCTGCTTTCAAAGCTTCGTTTTCAGTGTATCTTTCAGCCGCTATGTTCTGCAGATGCTCAATCTCTTTAACCGCCTTCATGTATTCATCATAAGGCACTGTCTTCCCGCGTCCATACGCGGTCACCCGGCCGTCATCACCCACAATATCAAAGCCCGCATCCTGATAGGACTTCTGCTGGCTTTCATCAATGGTGTACTCTTTATTTCCCTTAACTGCTCTCATACTACCTCCTTACGCTCCGGCTGCCTCTACGTTCATGGCACATCCCTCCACCTTCTTTTCCAGAAGGAACAGGTCGCCATAGCAACGGTTCTGATACAAATATCCGTCCGCCGTTCTTGAATCCGTTCCTGGGGTAAACAGCTTGATGTAGCTGTATTTGTCGCGGCAGACCACACAGGATGTGTGAATCAGAATCCAGTTAATCTGCTTGGCGTCAGCGGAAGCTACACAGCCGGTTGTAAAGTCATACTTCGTCTTCATCCTGGCTGCCGGAACCATCTTTATGGTCACATCATCCAAGCTATGTACCTTACGGTTGATTGTGGACGGGGATGCGACGGTCATAACCCTCTGGAGTCCTTCTGCCTCCTTCACAATCTTATTCATGGTTGGGGTGACATACAGCATCCTCCCCTCCTCCGGAACACCGGCCTCGTCCATCCTCGCCATTTCCTCGTCAAATGCTTCCAAGAAATTGGCTGCCGTAATCACATCGGTACTAATACGGCCTGAATAGGTGGTCAGCTCTGCATGAAGTTTAGAATAGCGGTAGGAATCTTTTTCCGGGATAGCCTGTTCGGTCTCAAACGTGTTCTGTATGTTTGCCACGGATAAGGTCAGGTTTGTTTCGTCAATGTCCATGGGGTCAATCCAGAACTCTACATCCCTGTCGTGTTCCAGCTTCTTTGCCTCCCAGTCATTACTCAGGGTGCCTACATTGAATCCCGGTGTCCTGGTATGGTCCTTATACCCAGTCACTGCCATCCTTGGAAGTTTGATAGTCTGGGCATTGATGAACTTCACCTGCTGGTTACTCTGTGTTAAAGCCTCAGAGCATAATTCCTTTGCGTACTTCTGCTGGAGCAGCTGTGTAAAGGTTGTTGCATAATCATATACTGCCATTTCTTAATCCTCTCTTTCATTAAAGTCCGAACGCCTTTTTAAGGGCGTCGTCTGTCGCCTGCGTCTGCTGTTGCCCACTGGCTGCTCCCACCTGGATGAACCCGGTGGAGCCTGATGCCTGGGGTTTCAGCGCCGGCACGTCCTCAAGTACCTTGTCCAGAGCCGCTTTAAGCGCCTCATCGTTGATTTTCCCATCCTGCCCCATGACCTGACTTAAGTCGGCCATCTTAAGGACATATGGAATTGTTTTGGCATCAATCCCCAGTGATACTGCCACCATGGTGGCTGCACTGTCAATCATGGCCTTCTGAGCCACTGCCTGAGCCTGGGTGAGCTGCTGCTGGATTGCACCTACATCTGGCTGCTGGGCCGCCTTCTGCTGCTTAAATGTGGCAATTGCCTGTTCCATTTCTTCCTGGCTGAGCCCCTGCTGCTTGAAGTAGGCTTTCAAGGCCGTGTCCTCCTTAGCGGCCAGAGTTCCTTCCAGCATTTGCTGGATTTTAGCATAATCAATTGCCGGGGATGCCTGCTGTCCTGTTTGAGTTTGTGTCTGCTGCTGATTCTGACCTCCTGCCGGCGGCTCTGCTCCACTTGCGGGCTCAGCAAATAACTGTAAGTTCATACGTTTCATCATCCATACCTCCATTTTAAGGGTGTCACCCTGTAATTTTTATTGCATCCATTGTCATCAGTGTCGCTGGCCACGCAGCAGTTTAAAGCCATGCTCGTGTTTGGGCGTAAAAATAACACGCCAGGAAATCCTGCGTGCTTCACTCATTTCTTCTTTCCATTCCAACACAATATGATAATTGTCAGGCATATAATTGCCGTAATCTGTACTGCCGGGGTCATATCTCCACCTTCTTTCCGTTGCGATATCGCAACAAATAAAATACCACCGGCCATTACTGACTGGTGGTATTAGATATTCAACACATCGAACATATCTCGGTTCTCCGTTAAACACTTTCTTAGAAGATTCATATACTCATCATGGTCTGAAATTTCTATCTCGACATCCCCATTTGGGTCATATCCAAATAGTTTCATATACCCCTCCCTAAGCCTTAACAATTCTTCACTTTTGGGGCCATAATACATTATGAATCCACCTCCTTCAAAATATTCAACACCTTTTCATACGTGCCTGGCAATAAATCCTTTAACATTTCTAAATCCTTTGGATGGTTCTGGTACAGGGACCTTCCAATCTGGGCCCACGCCTCGCGTTCCACGTTAAGCGGTGTATCCCAATATCCCGGTTTATGATGCCCATATCCCATATCAATCTCACCGTAGGATAAACCATGCAGGATATCAGACAATCCTCGATGCTCCTCTTTTATGACCTTATTCCCCAGTTCCGTGATTTCAAATTCATCTGGATAAAGTGATTGTATCATACTCTCAATATCATTTCCATATCCAGCAGCCCGATTTATTAACAGCTCTGAATCTGTCTCCAGGGTATCAAGGAGTGCCCGACCTCGTGATATTCCGATTCTATCATCTATCTCATGAAACAACTCATGTGCAATAGTCCTGTCGTCAGCGGAGCTCCCAACCATGACCATCTTTTTCGCTTCATCGTACCGGGAGTTCGGTCTATCCCACTTTCTCAACCCTACCCTGCTTAATGACTTTGAAAGGGTGTTCTTTACATTTTCATTAGGGTTGCTCTGGATCCCTTCTTCAAGGTTCTCATTTATGGATACCAATTCAGAATCTGGCTTAGTGAATATACCTTTAATCCTGTCAAATATATCACCTTCATACTTCCTATCCCACTCCTGTTTTTTCAACTTGTACTGCTTTTTATTGTCCTTATCCAAAGAATATTCCGCCTGCCGCCCATACTTCTCCGCCTGCCTCTTTGCATACTGCTGCTCAGCTTCCTTCTTATTGGCCTGACCGACCGCCTCCAGTTCCTTTTCCGTCCAGGTATCGTCCGCCGTGGAGATGCCAGGAAAATAGGTTGTATGGCTGTCCTTGCATCTGGGGTGATACAGTCCAGATGCTATGGCCTTACTCATGAGAGGATACGGCCCATCGGATTTCTTTCCGCCGGACCAGACGTCATCAATCAGGGCTTTACCGACAAAGGGCAGACACTTAGGACATGGGTTGCCGCGCTTAGCCATGATGACCGTGGTAATCCCCCATTCCTGTCGCTTCTCTCCTTCGCCCTGTAGGTAGGCCCGCTTGGATGCCGTCCGGATGGCCATGTCGGCATAATCCGCCAGGGTATGACGGGCACCATTGACATACTCCACACAGTTAAGCCCCCGGGAAAGCATGTCCTTGGTAGCCATATCAACGGCTTTCTCGTAGGTGCCGGCGCCGGAATTGGCATATACCTGGGCATTAAAGATGGCCTTCCGATACTGGTCGTTGGCCATGCGAAGGACGGCTGTTTCTGCCTGCTGCATATCATTGGTGGTTGCCTTAATCAAGGCCTCCAATTTTCGGTCATTGAGCCGGAAAAACTCTGCCGTGACACCTTGACTGATTTTCTTAGCAGGAAAACCTTTCCGGATGGCATCGAGTATCTTGACTTCCTGCTGCATATTACCGCGCTGCCTGGATATCCGTATCAGCTTCCCCATTTCTTTGTTGAGGTCCTGGAATCGGCCCTTAAAGCGCTTCTGGTTGTCCCTCTTGTACTTCTCCAGGGCTTTCAACTGCTCAGCCTGCCACATGGACCACTCAATGCCTTCTTTGGTCTCTTCGGCCCGGTGCCGGTCCATGTTGCGAATCATGGAGGCAATCAGCTCATCCTCTATGGCTTTGAAGGCTCCGCCGATATCGTACTCTGTCAACGGCATCACCTCCCATTTGCATGTACCTTGAACCCCTGCGCCTTAAACCGCCGTGTCAGACTCTTAAGCTGTGTAACGCTGCTGCACTTATCACAGCGCAGCTCTGCATATCCCTGCTTCTCAATGGCGTATATCCCGAATGGCACCTGATCATTTGCCACCTGCAGCAGCCCCCGGTACTCCTTCTGTTTCATCTGGTACAGGCGGTTCATTACCTTGACCTTCATCTGCCTTTCCTCCCTCCATGTTCAGTTGGAAGCCACCGGCAGACGTACTGATTCCGGGTTCCTCCACTTCCGCAATACCCTGCTCTGCCTTCAGCCGCGCTATCTCCTCTTGTTTCCATGCATCGTCCTTGCTATCCCCATACAGCTCCTCCACCTGGGCCTCAATGCTCATCATGGGGACGCCGGGCCGGGCCTTGGCCAAAGTCTCCACCTGACTCTCAAAGGATGGGTTTGCATACTCACCAAATGGGATGTCCACCTTGACCTCCTCCGCAGCCTTTCCATGCAGGAAGTTATATGCGTTGATGGTTGCCCCCACCAGCTCAGGCAGGGTTTCCTGCAGCGCCTCCACGATGGCGTTCCGGGTATACAGGGTAGCCTTTTCTTTCTCACGCTGAGCCTCAGCATTATCCAGCTTCTTGACATCAATGCCCAAAGTGCTGGGACTTATGACCCCCTGCAGACAAAGGTCCAGTGCTGTACAGTAAGATGCAAGATAGCTGTCATGGGGTATTGCCGGCTGCACCACGTTGACCTTGTTATCCGCACTTTCTGACATGTCGTTATCAGAGGCAAAATACTGATTATCAAAAGAATTGGGGCGAATAATCTGCCCGGTCGCTGGGTCGTGCGGTATCAGGCACTCAGGTATATATGTCTTGGCCCTTCCAGCCCTCAGGGCATCCATCCACTGGGACCAGGCCTCGTCAAAGGCGTCAAAGCTGTCCAGCTTACCATCAAAGATGCCGCCGCCGCGTCCTTCATATTTGGTGGACTCATACACCTGCAAGGGTACTGCCAGGATGACATTATCATCAAACTTCGTGTCCTTGATGCCCTTGGTGGCGTCGATGGCATTGAGGGGCACTGGCACGTCGCCCTTATACAACTCATTATGGATGTAGCCGTATCCATAATGCTCATACAGGATGTACTTCCGGTGGTTCGCCTTATATGGAGTCTTAAACACAACTTCCTTCACCCGGTCCCGGTTCCGGACAATCTCAATTCGCTCCCCTGGATACCATTCAAGAATAGGGTACTCGCTGACAGTCGTATCAATCGTGACCTTAAAGGCTCCATCCCCGATGTACAGGACCTCCTTCAAAGCCTTCTCCATTTTACGAGTGAACTTATTATCTTTTGCAATGTCCTCCCACAGCTGCCGCTGCCGGTCATTATCCGCAAAGTCAAAGTCATTCATATCATCCAGGACAATGCCTGAGAGGATGCGGATAATCAGCCCAGGCAGACCGGTATGTATCTTGCGCATCTCCATACCCGGGGTGCATTTGCTGGCCCAGAACTTATATTTATCCGCATACTCCGGGGCCTGCTGGTACATCTGCTCCAGCTCGTTACCATCGCCACGGTACCATATGCGGTTCCGGATGGCGTTAGCCTCAAAGTCCAGTATCTCGTTAATCTGAATGCAGTTCCCGCTGGCCGGCACCACATTCAGCCAGGTACAAATGCCCCGCTTGATTGTCTCATTCATGTTATTCAGCCACCTCATTTCTTCTCAGCCTCCTCAAATCCAATCAGGTTCCGGTATGGTATCCACGCATACTGATTGGCATTAATGGTATGGTCGTTCCTGTCCTCTGGCTTGTCCTTCTCATCATCCCAGCTGTACCGGTCCAACTCGGACAGATGCTCCATGCAGGTATCAACTACCAGGTAACAGCCCTGCTGTATCCAGCCCAGCTGCAGGTTGATACGGTCCAAAATCTCCGGTCGCTTGTAGGAATCGTAAAAATTATACAGGCAGCCCTTAAGCCGCTTGTATTTGCGCAGCTCCGTGATGGTCGCCTGGTCCGCATTGTCTATGTACACATCCTTGGCAAATCCCCAATCCTTCCGGCACTGCTCCAGGAAGGCCACAAACTTGACTGCTGTGTCACTGGGGGCCAATGGGATATCAAGCTTGGCGTTGTTGTAGACCTTCTCAGCCAGGATGATAAGCTTCCTGTCCTCCGTGATTCCCTGGAATATCATGGCTATGGTATCTGGGGACTTGGAAGAGTAGGATGTGTCCAAAGCCGCCGTGAACTTTTTGAATTTCAGTGCCTTGGCCTGCTGGACTGTGACGACATGCTTAGACCGCTCAAAGTTGGAGAATATCAGTCCGGTTGCCTTACCACGCAGTCCCTGAATCTTATTCTTCCAGATTTTCGTTCCTTTCGGGGTATTGGTCATTATCTGTTCCAGTTTTTCCTTGCTCAGGCCCAGGTTATGGACAAAAGAAAAGAACCAATGTACCCAACCGGGTTTTGGTTCTTCTCTCAATTCCTCTATGATTTCTTTTGGCGTCTCATCCGCCCATTCCGGCAGCGGCCTGGAACAGTTGATATACTCCTTGTAGACATCCAGGCCAGAGTCATCCGGATTGAGCGTGGCCATCAGGTAATCACTCCGCATGGTGGCCTCACGCACAAACTCTATGTCGGCCGTGTTAATCTCATCAATGTACAGGCATCCGTACTGGCCGCCCAGGGCATCCTTCCACTTGCGCTTGTTGCCATAGCCGACAACAAAGATTATCTTATCGCCGCCGGATGTGTGGAAGAGGATGTGGGGCATGTTATAACCACCGCCGCCATTACCCTTGTACTCAACCAGCACACCGAAGTCATCCAGGATACCCAGGTCCTTCTGGATGATGTTCTTCTCGGCGGCGCCTGTATCATCCGCAGCCAAGATGTGCAGCTTCTTAGGGCTTTCAGCAACCTTAAGCATGAATTTGAACAGCCCAACCGTGGTCTTGCCGGCAGCAGTGGTGCCCTCCAGGAACTCCACCGGCGCGTCACACCAAAGGAACGCCTTGTACTTATCTGATAGTAATAATCTCTCTGCACTCATTGGCCACCACCGCGCATCTGCTGGAGCAAGTCATCCAGCTTGGTCTTTTCGGTATCCAGGCCACCAGACAGCTCCATCTTGTCCTTAAACATCCCCAGATGGCGTCCCAGGAGCTCCAAGGCTCTTAACCTGTCATAGGTTTCCACATTTATTCCAAACTTTGTTTCCTTGATTGCGGAGATAGCCGCCCGTTTTTCTTCTGTCAGTTCCGCTGTCGGGATTATCCTGACCACATCCCTTGTCCGCACCTGGCCAGTATCGGGATCCACCACATAAGAGTTATTACGGATGACCGGCTCTCGCACAACCTGTGCAAAATCGGTTCCGTTTACGCTGGCAATCTTGCGCAGTTCCTCCAATACCCAGTCCTGCGTAATCTCAGTACGCTTCTCCCGTTCTTTCATGCGCTCTTGTATATATTCCGCAACCTTAGCATTTCTTAGCATCCTGCTTCCGTTGACTGCTGCCGTATCATCCTTTTTGCAGCTCGGATACGCCACCTTGTAAGCCCTGGTGGCATTAAGGTCAATTAGGTATTCATCTGCAAATATCTTCTGTTTTGGCGTTAATGCCATCTGACTCACCTACTTTCATACAATAAAATAGCACCTGCAGGTATCTGCAGATGCAAAAACTTATAAATGTACATATTTCGCTTGACATATACGTACGTATATGATATAATTAAATCATAGAAAGGAGGTGAACACATGAAAGACTTACCAAAGAAAATCAAAAAGCTCAACAAGTTGTGCGACCAACTCATTGAGCTACTGGTAAAAGCATACATCATCCTGCTGGTGATTGAAGCACTTACCAAAATCGTTTAGGGATTGGGGCGCGAGCCCCTTTCCTTCCAACAATATTATACCACAAGTCTTTCATGATAACAATGCTCAAAAAGAAGCCAATATTAGGCAGTATCCTTTTAGCATCAAAACTGCTGGTAATTATAATACTTTTGTATTTAATAATCAGCAGTACCATCCAATTTATCAAATATTAGGAGGCCCCACATGTCTGAAGATAAGAAATATACATCTCAGCAAAAGCATCTACGCACTAAGTATGTCCGTTTTCCTCTTGACTTGAAACCAGAGGTCCTGGATGCATTCAAGGCCAAATGCGACATAATGGGAACTACTCCCACAACTGAAATAAAAAAATTCATAAACAACTTTATTTCGGAGGATGAGGCGGCCGATTAGGCTGCCTTTCCTTTGTTTGTTTTGGGCATGCGATAGAGACGCCTGGAAGTAGCTCCTTAAACATATCTATACAAGTCAACATATAATTAGACACCTTATTTTTATTAAAAACGTTTTATCATATTTGCATAATCGCTCTGCTCTGTATCCATAATATTTTTCATTCATATAATCATACTTTTTTCACTTAAAACTCACATCTATTCATTTTGCTGTGTGCCCATGTTTTTCCATTGTATATTAGTCTATGATAAAAATTTGTCACTTTCTAAATATAAGGCTATTTATTATCTTCCTCAAGGCTCTGCTTTACTATTAACGTTTTAGTATACTCCAATAATTCCGAAAAATGTTTTTGATTTAATTCTTTACAACATACAAAAAATTGCCTATATTTTTCTTCCTGTTCTGAAACATTTCTCTTTTCAGAAATAAAAAGCCATTTTACTAGGTTTAAGATGGATTTAGTTATATCAATAAGAATAATTAATATGATTGTAAATCCACTGAAAAATGTATATGTAACAATTTTAAATTTTTCAAAAAAAGGAGGCATTACTATCTGATGTATCAATGGCTCTAGAGCGGCTATTACCCACATAATGATAACTATTATAAGAATCGCAAAAACATTTTCGCACATTTCTTTTAAAATAGGATAACACCTAATCTCTATTCCATGTTTATCCTCACTCTTTTCTTTATATCTATCAATAACAGTAAAGAAGATTGCAGTTATCGCAAGCACAATACCTAAAATATCAATTGAGCTAGAAAATATTAAATTAGAATTAATTATTGCATTATTTGAGTAATCATAATTTTTGCATGCCAAAAATACAACCATAAGAATTAACCCCAATTTAATTATTACTTTCTTCATTATTCTCATCCTTTTCATGATTATAACTCTCTAGGGCATCTAAATGTGCAAATGCAATTCTTATATCCTCTTTTTGAGTTTCTGTAAGCGTAAACATATCCATATCTAACGGATAGGTAATAGCTTGGTCTTCACTTTCTATTGCTTTTCGTTGTGTATTTATCTTAATTTTCCAACTGCCACAACCGTTTGCAATGTATTCAAGAATATCTTTTAAAAAATGGCTCTTGGGCGATATATTCAACTTTCCTCTACTATTAGTAAATTTTAAAACAATAGAATCATTATTAAGCTCATCTCGAAACTCTTTTAGCATTTTAGTAGTACTGTACGATTGACCTAAAAAATTTGGTGAAATCAAAGTCAACTCCACAAAACGTATCTCACCTGTATTGTGAAACACAGAATCCCAAAAACTATTTTTATTTGTTATTAGCTCTAATTGTAAAGATACCTGAAATTTTTTTAATTGAGACGAAATAACCTTAGCAATAGAATTTTTCAATGTAGAGATATTTGATGTAATTTGACTATTTCTACTAATCAAAAAAATTTGTTTTTCTAAATCTATTATTAAAAGGCACCAAGGATAATCTTCAACCATAGTTAACTCTATATCTGATATTGTTGGTTGATTTAATGTACGCTCTGTCTTTTTCGCAAATTTAAATAGATATCTTGTATCAGATATGGTTCCATTATAGTAAATAATAAATTTATCATTTCCAATTGGTACTTCAATACGTATTTCTTCTATCAACTTGCTAATAAAAGCTTTAAAAATTTCTTCTTTCGTCTGTGGATTCAGTATATCATTTATATGCATCTGGTTTTCTTTAAATAGACTATAACGAGCAGTAAAATAATCCACTTTTCTGGAACCCTTATCTTCCATTTTATGTCCCCCATTCGACGTTTTTCTTAATTATATCACACGCCGAATGGAAAGAATATACAAATATCCCCTCCCAATTCCACAAATCTTACAAAAACACATCCACATTTTCTCTTCGTAATCAAATTATAGAACGCACGTTCGATAAAGTCAAATTAGAATATTTAATGAATATAAGCTACTCATAATAAAGGGACACCCTATTTCTAGGATGCCCTAATTGTATCTGGAAAACGTCATGGGGGATAAAACCAGATACCTCACCGCTTGTGTACCCTGCGGCATTGTCCCGTAATGTACAGGTCTGTCTTATGAGGGATTACACAATACCGGTTAGTCAGCCACCAGGGTGTGATACCTGGCGGCCGTTGCTTAAATGTGGGAGGATGCTTCCGCCCTCTGGCTTCCGCATGATAGCATATTAGCACTTTTCATCCCAACATGAACCGACATTTTCAATTTTCCTCAAAAAATCTTTTATTTCGCTGCCAACAGCTGTCCTCCGTAAACTTAACCCGCCTCTTTGGGAACATCCGGTTCATGGCCTGTGCCACCTTCCACCAAGGCAGGCCATCTATGTAATACAGACGGAACATGGTCCGCACCTCGCTCTTTGGTATGCCCTGTATATATTCCTCCGCCTGGCAGGTCAGCTCCAGCAGTTCCGCCTCCTTACGCGCCAGAAGCTGCCTGTACCGCTCCCTCAGCCGCTGCTTCCGATAATGCTCCGGCACGGGGTATCCCGTGACCTTAATGCTTCCTATCGTCCCATCCCGCCTTGTCCCCTTCACCGTATCTGATACCTGGTGCGGCTCCTCCAGGAACCTGTCCAGCTTCTGAATCCGTCGCCTTATGTCCTTTATCTCCTCTTTCATCTCGCAATACTGTATCAGCACCTCCTTGTCCATCGGCATCACCTCCTCTTCCGCTTATCCCTAGATACCACAATCGGTATTCTGCCCAAATCGTACCCGCATCCCTTCAATACTTGCGTCACCCTGTTCCACTCATCGGCTAGCTCTGACGCGTTCCTGTCCTCCACCCTCGCAAAGGTATATCGCTTTTGGTACAGGATACCCACATCACTGTAATGCTCTATCTGCTGCCGGTGCCGGATGCCCAGCATTACCATCAGCTCCGCTGCTCTGTACCGGCCGTCATAATGGCCACAATCATACAGGTCATAGTACACAGGTCTTGATGCCACGTACAATCACTCCCTTCGACGGCCGGCGCAGCTCCGGGACCGGGCACAGGCTGGTGTACATATAGGCCGGCGCCGTTTGGATGCGCTCCTTGATGGCCTCGTCGGCCTGGGCGGCCAGGGCCTTGCTGCGGTCGATGCGGCTGACCTTGGACTGCTTACTGCCTTTCTTTCTCATAGACACCACTGCCTCATTACATCTGTTACCACCTTTAGGAGCTGTACTGCAAGATTCAGTCCTATATAAAATCCTGCTCCTACGATGATGCCAAAGCTGTACCATTCAAGTACCTTTTTAATACACTCCTTGCACATCTCCTGATTCTCCTTTCGTATCAAAGTTTCAGTTTGGTTCATCATGATATTTCAATGCCTGGCCGCAAGTTGGACAGAAATAATCATCATCCTCAACCACATCTGAATCACATACCGGACAGAGGCACTCTGCTTCATCACCAGCTGAATAATATGATTGATATGCTGGTGTCCACACCACCATTCTCGGCTCGCTTTTGTCTTTTAAATACTGGACTTCTCCTGGCTCCAGGCCGGTATCCTCATAGGCTTTCAATCTCTCAATTAATTCGCGGTATGGATTACCTTTCATGATAATTGCGGGCAATCCAGTATCACTTGTGGAATAAGCCAACAGTCTGCCTTGGTCATCAACCTTCGTTAATCGTTCCATTTTTACCTCCTTCTGAAAATTTTAAAGTTGGCGGCGGCCGGAGTCGAACCGGCACCCTCTTACTTTCCACCATGGTCTGTCCGGGGAGTTGAACCCCGCCCTGTGTACCACACACCGCCACTAAATGTTAATTTAGTTCTCTCTTCTGTTCCAAGCATCTATACTTTCTTTTTTATCCATATCCGTTGCAGTTCCATCAGCAAGCACTTTTGCAAAACTCACTCCTGCACCGCAGTTATCACAGCAAAACATATAAAAACCATCTTCATCAAGTTTTACTTCTTTGCCACAAAATGGACATACCTCCAATTCTTCCATCTTTGTTCCTTTCTCTCAGTGATTTGTCAAATAACGATTTATGATATCACATTCCTATTACGCTCTCCCGGCATGCATCCAAAGTGTATGTGAAGCTCCGTTCGCCGCCTTGTCTTGATATACACATGATCCCCGCTTATCTCCTGTCCGCACTGGCTGCAGATATAGACTGGAGATTTCGGTTGCTTTTTTTCTTTTGCCTTAATAGCCATGATGCTCCTTCCCGTACTTCTCTCGTTCCCTGGCCTCCAGCTCATCCATGAACCAGTTGACAATTGGCGCTGCCACTGATTCCTCTTCCATGGTTGGGACAGGGCCTTCCCACTTCCTGACCAAGCGGGTACCATGCCTCAGCTTGATGATATGGGCCTCGCTCTGCAGGATATCCCACTCCACTGAGCCCCTTAATGGAACGTTATCACGCCACTTCATCCAAAATAGATTATAAGTTTCATTAAATATGCTTGATATTTCCTTATTTGTCATACAATTCACCTTGAGTAACCTTTTTTATGGTTCCCGTAACCATCTGTTTCGCCTCATTGGATACCGCTCAAACCCGCATAGAATAAGGCTTTATGGACTACAGTAACCAAAGTAACCATATTTTTTAGGTTCCCTTACGCGCGAGGCATTTTTATATCAACATGTGCATAAAATATTTTTTCTGTATATAGGTGAGTGTTTTGGATGGTTACTTGGTTACCCGGCCCCAAAAAGCCCGCGAACCCTCTTAGAATCTAGTTTTCTGCGGTAACCATGCCTTGGTTACTCCCTTGCTTCCAATCAGTTAAATGGCAGCCTTTCCTGGCTGTCATCCTCTATTTTCACAAATCCATTCCTGTCCGTGTTGTCATTTAACTTGAGAAAAATGCACCGTATCTTATTCCCATTGAAGCTCTTCACCTTGTCCATCCGTTTCCCGCTCCCTTCCACCTGGATAATGCCCTTCCGGTTCGCCCAGGACAGGAAAGATGTACGCGAAAACCCGCCTTCCTTGCACAAAGCCGTAAAGGCCGTGGCGTAGATGATGGCATATCCATTCTCAATCGCGCCCCACTTTTCCACGTTCTCCACCTTGTCATCAAACCTGGCCGGATTCATGGCCACCTTGTCCAGGACGAACTGGTAACATCTCTCATTATCAGAAAGCTCATTGCGGTCTATCAAGACCTCCTTGGCCTCCTCCAGGCTTATGTACTGGGCATCCTTAAATAGATAATCCGTTGCCAGTTTGTCGGCTGTCAGGATGATAGACAGGGACAGGCTCTGCTTCTGCATCTTCTCATCATCAGCCAGTAGTTCCATAAATCCTTGCTGGATTTCTTTAATCCTGGTAACCCCAAGGTCTTTTATGACATCCACAAACTCTTTTCCGGCAAACCCATAATTCCGTTTTACAAACTCCGCCACCTGACCAGGGCTGGTAAATACATTCGCACCACATTCAAGCTCCAGGATACGGTTGATTGCACCGCCCTGGGTTACATATGAGCTCAGGGGCCGTTCCCCATTTGTTAAGATACAATTCTTCCAGTGGTTCTCTCGGTTCAGCCCCAGCTCCTTGTTGGAACGGGTCTTTCCTTTTCCGGAGCACAGGTCATACACCAAGCCCTCAAAGTTATCTTCAATCTTCCGGTTCTTTTTGGATGAGTCGTCCAGTATAAGAGGCAGGTTATTAAGAAGGTCACAGATGGCCTCCAGGCCTACCTCTGTCCCCTTATAATCCTTTATATAAGCACTCTCGTCCGGATTGGCCCATATGGAAGCCGCTACCATGGTTGCCACACTTTTTCCGCCTTCCGATTCGCCCCAAAGGTCTACAAAATACGGCAGACCGCCCAATGGATAAACTAAAACACTGGAAAAAGAAGCTGCCAGCATAAATTTAATTTCTATCCGGCCAGACTTTCGGAGCCCTGAGATATACTCATACCATCGGTTCCGGTTTCCCACCTGCGTGACGCTTTCCGATATCTGACGAAATTTCGCATCCCCATCAAATACAATATCGCTATCATAGGGCAGGAACCCGCCCCGTATCCACCCCAGTTTGGATGTGGAATACTGCACTGCGATGTGTTCCTCGTTTGCGTTCTCCACATCCGCCAGGTACCGCACCAGGTATTTTGCGTTCTCGCTGGTGACCGCTATCCCACGGCCTGACAGGCTCACTATCTTATTGGCGGACGTAACCATGGTCTTAGGCACAATGATTTCGTCCCAACGCCCGTTGCGTTTGTAGGCCAGCTTTATCTGCTCCTCCCCAGTCTCCAGGTTCTTCAGCCGCTCAATGGGCAGGATTGGATGGTAGCAGGCCAGGATGTCCGTGTATCCCGTGGTGGGATTCCGAAGAAATATCCCTCCCTCGCCGGCAATCCACTCCTTACACTGCATCCGGTCATAGGGTCCATCAAAATTGGTCCATTGCTCCAGCGTGCAGGGCTGGTTTTTCTTATCACGTTCCCGGCGCCGCATCTCCCGCTCCACACGTTTATAGGCCTTGACCAGTTCCTGGAACTTCTTTTTCACCCCCAGCTCTCCGGCCCGGTCCTCCAGTGACAGCAGCAGCCTTGACTTGTACAGCTCGTCCTCCTGGTCAAACACTTCTGTCAGCACATCATCCGACAATACTGTTTCAGCCGTCAGCTCCTTCAACGGCACCATGCTACCACCTCGCTTCCAATCCGCTTAACTCCGCCTGCACATAGAGCTGATACTGCAGGGCATTGTAACAGTCACACCACACATCACTTAGCGGCTCTGAACGCTCCATATAGGCCCGGTAGACGCTTATGAGCCTGTTGTTCAGCCGGCGCTTCTCCCGTTCCCGGTCCGCCTCTTTCTGGCGCATCGAGCGCTGTTTCTGCGCCCGGTAAACCGCCAGCCGGCTGGAAAATGTCGGCTTCTGATATTCCCCGCCAAGGCTCATGAATGCCTCCTTGAAGGAGACCTCATCCATCCTCATGATAAAATCAAAGATATCACCATGCGCGCCGCAGGCATGGCAATGGAAGTCCCGGTCATATACCTTAAGGGATGGTTCCCGGTCTCCGCCATGGAAGGGACAGTGGATGAAGCCGGCACGGTTGGGCTGGAACCCATACCGCTCCACCACATTCCTCATGCTGTATGTTGCCTTAATTTCCTCACTGGTCATGGCAATCACCGCCCAGCAGCTCTATGATCCGTTTCCCAGTGTCCTTCTTCTCGCAGAACAGGAACCGGCAGCCATACTTGCGTTCAAATGTGCATAGAATTTTATAAAGCTTATCCCCGGTTGTAGCCTTCGTCTCCCGCTCCATCCATCTGCCTGTATGCGGATCCTTATATCGTTCTACCCGTCTGGGATTCCTCCACCATATCACATCCTCCAGGCATTCAATCCCCCGGCCGTGTTCACACAGAATGATGATTTCAATTCCATGTTCCCTGGCCCGCAGAATTTCATCGCGGAACCGGTTATGCCCCTGGCAGACGTTCCCGCACAGCTCCGTCAGGTCCTGTTTCCGGTCTATAATCAAACGGGGGTTATCATAGTTCATATAATCCCCGACATATAACTTTGATACGAAATGGTCCACACCCTGGCGGTCAAACTCCGCCACAATCTTCTGGATGGCCCGGGCCTTCTCGCGGCTGTCAATCTGTATATTCAAGCAATCACCTCTGTCTAATTAAACGGCAGTCCTTCGTCCTCCACTCCATCAGGAATGTTCATAAACCCATCGCCAATCGCACCGACAGGGGCCTGTCTCTGAGACGGAGCTGCCTGCGTATAGCCGCTGCCTGTATCAGATGATACGTTCCTGCTGTCTGCGAATTCCTGGTCATCCAGAATGACATCTGCGGTATATACTTTATGGCCCTCTTTATTCACATAGCTGCCTGTCTGAAGCCTTCCGGAAACAAGGACACGCATTCCCTGACGGAAATACTTCTCCGCAAACTCCCCGGCCCTGTCAAATGCAACGCAGTTAATAAAATCTGCCGCCTGATCGTTGTCCTGGTTCCTGCGTCCTCTCCGGTCCACTGCCAGCGTATACTTCGCAATCGTCATGGAGCGCTCGCCCTGCGAATATCTGATTTCCGGATCCCGGGTCAGCCTTCCCATAAGAATCACTCTATTCATTTTTCGATTCCTCCGACTCCTTTTTCTTGTATAGTTCCAGTTTTCCCATACAGTCCTTGTACTGGACCACGTTCATTTCCGCTATATCCTTAATACTGTACATCTTAAGGATCTTCTCCATTTTTAATCCCTTGGCACTGTATTTCTCCACCAGGGACTTCACAGACTCAATCATGGCCGGGGTTACTTTATCCACCCCTTCGTTCTGATCAGGCTGTGATGTGGATATTCCATTCTTTGCCCCTGCCGGCTTCTCAGTTTCCTGTTTTCCGGATGTCTTTGCGCTGCCCTTTGCGCCCTTGTTGGACGTCTGCCCTTTTCCTGCTGTATTATCCTGGTTGTCCGCATCCTTCACATCATCAATGCAGAACAGGCCATTCAGGGCATATTTCCTGGCATAGCTGCTGGTGCTCCCTGTCACCTGTGACACATCCATTCCCTTCTTTTCCTGTTCCTCCCTCGCATAGGCCGTGTTCTCCACGGTCTCGCCAGATTCACAGTCCACAAACCGGGCCGTGGCCCTGATGTAATACCGGTCCCCAATCATAACCAGCTCGTCTCCGACCACCAGCGCCGCCTTTACCTCCTGAAGGAGGGGCTTGGCCGCCTCCTGGATATCCTCACAGTTCCGGTAATAGTAGTTTCCGAACTTGTTATACTGGCTCTTAGGCGCTTTCAGTCCGGACTGGACATGCTGCAGTTTCTCATATACATTCATGTTCTACGCCTCCTTATCATATACAATCCGGTCCAGGCTCTGCATGATAATCAGGCTGGCAATCTGCTTCATTGACATCTGGCTTTCATTATATATTTCCACCAGGGCGTTATAGGCCTCCGGGGTCAGCTTAATGACCGGCTGACCTTCCTGTACCGGCTGTCGCTTTCTTGCTGGTATATGTATCTTTCCGTCATTCATTGTCTGTATCCCCTTTCTGTTCTTTTACCGGCAGGCGCAAAATGGTTTCCTTAATCTGATGAATTACTGAACGGGACTCCATATCCAAACAACCGGATTCAATCGCAATTATCTTTCCCAAAAGTTCCGTCCTGTCTATCAATATCTGCTTCATTCCTCCAGGAACACCTCCGCTTCTATCAGTGCCGTCTCCTCCAGCACCCAGTCATACATCTCCTTCTTCTCTGTACTGGCTGCCTCGCCTGCCCGGCGGGCCATCCGCTCCCGGAAGAGGAGCCAGAGATGATGGTACTTATCTTCCATGCTTACCCTCCTTCCCGGCCATAATCTCATCAATATGTTCCAGCATGTATGTGTTCGCCCCATCCCGGAAGGCTTCCATGAATTTCCCCATGGCCTTACAAGCCCCCTTCGGCTGCTCATCATTCAGTTTGATTAACATATCCTTGACGGACCGGGCCAGTATAGTCACAGCGTCCCGGCGGCTCATCTTATCAGCAAGAGAAATGTTCTGTATGCAGTATTCCGTACCAATCAGCGATTCCTCCGTCTGTTTCACCGCAATAACAAACACTGCATTGCTTTCACTAATCCGGATTTCCTTCAGGCTCCCTTCAAAATCATGACTGATTATTCCTTTTATCATCTTGCAATCTCCTTTTAAATCCCTTATACTAAGGGTGAGCTAAACTATTTGTCCATGGGCCTCTTGCGGTTGCCGCCGCTGGGGTCCATCTTCATTTCTTCCAATATCTCATTACTTGCTGCCTCGGCCCCCGCCTCAATCCTATCTGCGTTACCGGTCATAACGACACCAGATTGGACCATGGCCTGTATGATGATACCTTTAATAACTTGTCTCTGTATTATCCTCATCTCCTCTCACAGTCTCACGCCCATGGCCGCCGCCATGACCACGATAGATACCATCCACATCCCCAGCAGCCAGATAACCGCCGATACAATCCATTTAGCTGCCATCATGATTGGGCCGTCTCGGCGTCTCCTGCGCTGTCGGAAGGTCACCATACGCCTGTGCCCCATGATATTGGTCATCACCGCGGTAGCCGGCCCCACAAAATCCACACGCCAGCCAGGATACTGGACCGCTGCTCTGGCGCGGATGCGATGCTCCGCAAATGTTTTAGCTCTCATTGGCTTGTCTCTCCTTTCTATGCTTGTCCTCCATGGCCGCCCTTAGGCGGTCTTTCTCTTCCTCCGAAATCCCAGTGGAAGCATCAGATTGTCCTGCAGCGCATAGGCAATGCGCCGTTTTTCTTCATCCGTCAGTGATTCCATTGGAACATCCTGGCCATCAATTTCTATGTATTTGAATACTTTTAATTTCTGCACTATCACCACCCCTCCCTGATAGATTGTATGCGGTACCGGTTGTACTTGTTTCCTTCCTCTCATAGTCCTTGCACGGATACCACCGTGTCCGTTCTGGGCACTGGCTATGCCGGCGGGTCTTGCATGTCGCGTTGATATGTACTGCCTCCCTCGTTGCGTTTTATCCCCCTCCTTGGTATACTGTACTTACAGGCGTTGCAGCGCCGAGTACAATTAAAAGGTAGGTTGCTACATATGAAAAACTGTTTTATTGTTTGCCCCATCGGAAATGAAGACACCGAAACTCGTAAACGTTCAGATTCTCTTTATAAACATGTTATCTTACCCGTATGTAAAGAAACAGGTTTTGAAGCAATTCGTATTGACAAAGAGAATACCACTGGCTCCATAACCGAAGAAATTTTCAAACATCTTAATGAGGATGATTTAGTTATTGCTGATTTAACTGAAAATAATCCGAACGCATTTTATGAGATGGGGTACAGGTCTGCTTTGAATAAGCCATCAATACATCTCATGACTAAAGATTCCACAATACCATTTGATGTTTCTGCCATCCGTTCCTTCTCATACGATTTGTCTGACTTAGATTCCGTAGAAGAAGTAAAAGGCCGTTTGATTCAGACAATCAGCAGTATGAATTTTGACCAGGCTTTATCTGAGCATGAGTCACCCACGACTAATAGCCTAATCAACACTCAATTGCTACAGGAAGTTTATAAAATACAAGATAGCATTGCCAAACTAAGTGAAACCATCGAAGCAAAAGATTCCGTTGCTGTTTCTGTATTGGCTGACAAACTAGCAAGTACAAATACAAAAACTGCTGATACTGTTTTGATGGAAACTTTATTGCCTAAATTTTTAGAAAATCCAGAGCAGATGCTCAAGTTAGCTGAATTTGCAAATAAGTTTCCCTCTAAAAAATAGCATCTTTTGCACTCTGATATAATGTATCGAGGAAATCCGATAAATTTTCCTTTTTAAGCTCTGGAGAGACATTTTTTAGGTGAATTTCTACCGAAAGTGTCTCTCCGCTTTTATCAAAAGTCAGTGACTTCTGTATACCCTTACATGTTTTTTCCTCCATCCTCTCTCACCTCCTTTTTTATATCAGCTCACGTTTCGTGTTCTTTTTCATTAAAAAAAATATACGGAACACTCTTCTTATAATACCTCGCTATACGCGCCTTTGTAGGGTCTCTCGGTACCCTCTTTCCCGCTTCGTACATTGCCAATGCCGATTTACTTATATCTAATGCATTCGCAACTTCTTCCTGTGTTCTTTTTCCTCGAAGCGCAATTAGTTTTTCGGCCATTGCCATCACATCCAATTCCAAGTTATCACCTCCAATCGTACACGTTTTGTGTACGATTACACTATACACGATACGTGAGCGATTGTCAATCACTTTTTGTGAATATTTATATTGATTTTTGTTCACGCATTGTGTATAATTAAAACTACAGAAAGGGGTGACCAAATGGCCTCATTTAAGGAGATGTTAAAATACTTACGAGTCAGAGACAATTTATCGCAAGCTGAATTGGCTGATAAACTAGGTGTTGCCAAATCAACAATAAGTATGTATGAAGTTGGAAAACGTGAGCCAGATTTTGAAACATTAGAAGCAATAGCAGATTTCTTTAACGTGGATATGAATTTTTTGTTAGGGAAGGACGGGTCAGAGAATGACCATTACTACCTCAATGATGAAACCCGCGAGATAGCCCAGGAGGTTTTTGAGAATCCGGATATGCGCACCCTGTTTAAGGTGGCCCGTGATATCCCTCCGGAGCGTCTTAAGGCTCATATTGAGTTTATGAAAAGCCTTAAAGAGCAAGAAAACAAGCACAACGATGAGGGTTGCTAACATGAATAATCCATTATTAACTGAGGCCATCGGCGTATACCTTATAGATATGGACACCGCTGTGGAAGAACAGGTTAATTATAACGAGGATGGAAGCTTCTCTATTTTTGTCAACGCCCGGCTTAGCTGTAAACAGCAGATGGTTGCTTATCAGCATGCACTTATGCATATCGTACAAGCTGATTTCAGCAAAGAATGTGCAGATACAATAGAGAGCGCAATGTGATTAAATAGCCCATGGCTTTTAATATAAAACAAATGAAGAGAGGAATATGAATATGATTTGTCCACACTGCAATGAAGAAATTCCTGACGATAGCATCTTCTGTTCATCGTGCGGTAAACGTTTAGAACCTTCTCCCGCCGAAGTCATCCCGTCAGATACTATCGTATGTCCTAATTGTGGAGCTTATAATTCAAAGGATTCTAATTTTTGCTCCAATTGCCGCACTCCACTTTCTCAAACAGCACTAACGAATCTGAAAGAGCAAAGTGAACTTCAATTACAGCAAGCACAATTAAAAATGCAAGCCATGGCTTTAAAAGCACAGCAAGAACAACTCCAGCTTCAGCAACAACAATATTCGTCAATGGCTAGATGCCCTCGTTGCGGCTCTACATCATTATCAGGAAATAAAAAAGGCTTTGGTATTGGAAAAGCTGTTGTTGGCGCAGCATTAGTTGGGCCACTCGGTTTAGTCGCTGGTAATATTGGAGCAAAGAAAGTACAGGTTACCTGCTTGAAATGCGGTAAAAAATTCAAAATATAGGAGGGTATGAAAATGTATTGTAGAAAATGCGGATTTCAATTTGAAGGGAAATTCTGTCCCAAATGTGGAGAACCGATAACATCTACGTCTGCAGAAGAATCTGCACAAAAACCTTTAGCAGGTAGATTAGATGTTAACGGAGCTGAAACTCCAACCATTAAACCACCGTTTTATTCACAGACCTGGTTTATCGTATTAATGATGTTTTGTTGTTGTTTTCCTGTTGGTTTATTTCTTATGTGGAAATTTAAAAAGTTCAATAAACCTGTGAGAATTATACTTACTGTGCTTTTCGCACTTGGTATCATAGTGGCAATAACAAACAGTGGTAATTCCTCTACTGAAAAAAGCACACCTTCTGTTTCCAAAGAAACTGAAGTAAATAATATAACCGATTCACAACCGACTGAAACCGAAAAAGAAACTGAAAGTACAGCTGTTGATAATCGTGACGCTGCTACCGAAGCAGATAAGCAGATTTACGATATAATAATGTCTGCAGAAGCAGATTATCAAACTCTCACCAAAATTATAAGTACTGATGGCGTGTCTATGGTGGATTTATATGATGCATCTAAGACAGCTGAAAATAATTTTAGAATATATTGGGGCAATATTGATTCTGTTAAATGTGATGGTATAAAGGAATATAAAAAGGCGGCTAAAGATTATATTCTCAATATGCAATCCATTGCATCCTCAACGAAAAAATATGTAGATAAACAAAAAATCCAAGATTTATCTGATGCAAAAGCAGGTATAGAAAACTCAACTAATTATGCAATACTAGTTGTTGGAGCACGCTTAGAATTTTTAACTTCGTCCGGATTTAGTGATGACGAGGCAATGCAAATTATAGCCCCTGAGTCTGAGGCCGTGACAGAATAACTAAATCTCTATACATAGTAAATAAATAATAAATCCCCAGGAGCTGCAAACTCCCACGCTCCTGGGGCCACTCATCTTGACAAAAATATATTTACCCGGGCAGCCGGGAGGGCGTGCGTGCCATTCGTTCTGAGTCTTGACAGGAAGGATGGTTGCTTATGAGTACATATGAGGAATTTCAGATTATATTAGGCGTTGCCTTGTTAATCGTTGCAATCCTGAACATGAAAAATAAGTAAGCCGCCCTGCTCCTTGGCCGGATGGGCGACTTACTAAAGTTGTTATAATTCGCCAGGACGGATAGGCTTAATCTATCTCCCGGCTGTCTTGTTAAGTATATTATACCAAATATACGAAAATTGTCAAATGTGAAAAGCGGCCCTGTTACCAGCAGGAACCGCCCTCACATAGTTTTCTCTTACCGGATCGCCCCAGCAAGATATAATTAATTACCTTAAGCAAGTAAATTATATCATTCCTGGAGCGTCCTGGCAAGGGGAGTATTTTTTATACCCTTTTTTCAAAGCTCACCAAAATCTTACAGGCTGTAATATGGGTTATAATACAGGCCAAAATGTGGATTGAAACATCCCCCAAACTCATATACATGATAGGAACAGGAGATGATATAATGCCAGCAACACCACTAGAAATCGGCGCCGCCTACGTCCGTGTCAGCACAGACGATCAGACGGAGCTGTCTCCGGATGCCCAGATACGCGTCATCATGGACGCTGCCAAGGCGGACGGTTTTATAATTCCCAAAGAATACATATTTATTGAGAAGAAAGGAATCTCCGGCCGCAAAGCAGATAACCGGCCAGAGTTCCAGCGCATGATAGCCATTGCCAAATCACAGAAGCCGGCCCCATTTAAGCGGCTCTATCTCTGGAAGTTCTCCCGGTTCGCCAGAAACCAGGAGGAAAGCACCTTCTACAAAGGTATCCTGAGAAAAAAATGTGATGTAGAAATCAAGAGCGTATCGGAACCCATCATGGAAGGCATGTTTGGCCGGCTAATCGAAACCATAATAGAATGGTTTGACGAATATTATTCCATCAACCTCTCCGGCGAGGTGTTGCGCGGTATGACGGAAAAGGCCCTCCGCGAAGGCTATCAGGCCACCCCCTGCCTCGGCTACCGTGCTGTCGGGGAAGGCAAGCCTTTCGCCGTGGAAGAAAAATCATATGCCATCGTTGAATATATTTTCCAGACCTACCATAGCGGGAAGGATATGACCGCCACGGCCAGGGCTGCCAATGCCAGAGGATACCGGACCCGCCGCGGCAACCTATTCGACCGCCGGGGCATTAACCGGATTCTTGCCAACCGCTTTTATATTGGCGAGGTCATATGGAACGGGTATTCCTTCCAGGGCACCCACGAGGTACGTTCCTCCGTTACCTCCCTATTTGACGATGTTCAGAAGCGGATAGAAAAGGAATACCGGCCCCAGAAACGCCGGGAGGTTTCCAACAATGTCCACTGGCTTTCCGGTCTGCTCAAATGCAGCATATGCGGCGGCAGCCTTGGCTTCAATCGTTCCAATGACCAGAAGAAGCGGCCTGACTTCTTCCAGTGCTGGAAGTATGCAAAAGGGATGCATCCGGGTTCCTGCTGCCTGGCCGTACACCTGGCGGAAAAAGCTGTGATTGAATCTTTGGAGGAAGTACTTGAAACAAATGAACTGGAATATGAATACATCCAAAAAACCGATGATGCTGTAAACGCCGAAGAAGTCGCCATTCAGGAGGCCCTTGCCCGCTTAGAAGTCAAGGAGCGGCGTATCAGGGAAGCTTACGAGAATGAAATTGACACCCTGGAGGAATATAAGCAGAATAAGCTCCGTCTGAAGGCTGAAAGGGAAGAACTCATGGCTGATGCCGAAAGACTCCGCAGGCAGGCAGAACAGTCTCCTGCCAAGGTTCCAAGCAAGGAAGATATCATGCGCCAGATTGCACATGTGCATGAGATTCTGGCAGACCCAAATATCAGTTATGAGATAAAAGGAAATGCCCTCCGCAAGATAGTCAAAGAGATTGTTTTTGACCGCGGCAAAGGGCATTTACATATTCATTTTTATATATCATAGGTTATTGCAGTCCGGCCCACCGGATGTCAATAACATATGATTAAATTAAGCCCCTGGAATCATGGTTCCGGAGGCTTTTCTGGTTTTATTATAGCATGGATGGAAGGCAATGTCAGTATGTTTTTGGAAATCTATTTGAACTAGGCCCTATGGATGCCGGTCTGCACCAAAAGAATCATTCCCCATTTATTTTCCCGCATTTTATGATACCTTTTGTAACTTTTTGTTGTCCCCCTTCCCTTGATAGTCCTCCTCCTAATAGTTACTTTTATAATGTAATAAGTTTTAGGAGGGCTAACATGAAATACGAAAGAGAAACCAGTAACCTGCTTCGACGGCTTGGCGTCAATAATTCCTACATAGGATTTCGCTATACTATCTATGGTGTAATCCGCTCAGTTCATGAACCGGACCTGCTTTCCTATATATCAAAAGGATTATACGTAGAAATTGCGGTTCGGTATAAAACATCTGTGGGATGTGTAGAACGCAATATACGCACCATCATTAATACTATTTGGCTCCATGGAGACCGGAATCTTTTAAACCAGGTTTTCGGCTTTGAATTGGCACAAAAGCCGCGGAACGGCGCCTTTATTGATGCGCTGGCTCATTATGTTGTACGCCATTATTATGATTGAGGAAGTTAGGGCGCTATCGCAGCGCCCTTCGGTAATCTACCACTTAAACACATACCGACGATTTGCCATGTCGTATTCTTCTGCAATCCGGAGCACACCCCTGGCATCCGTAATCATGCACTTGCCCTCGTCGCTGCCCTTGACTGGACAAAGTAAAAATGCCTCACCGGCAGGGTCCACCTGGTAGCCGGTCAGCATGTAGCCCTCGGAATCGAACAGATACCAACCACAAGTGCCGTCCGTGGCCTCCCGGAGCCAGTACCAGCCATTGGCCGCATAGCTGCCGTCTGTAAACTGATACCACCAGCGCTGGCCGTCTGCGGCCGGCTGAAAGCCCTGGGTGTATGTCACTGGGACCGGGGTATAGTCGATGTCGCAGAGCTTGAGGGCCTTCTGCCAGGGTGTGGCGGTCACTCTGGACTTGATAGTCCCGTAATTGATGCCCTTGGCCTCAATACACCAACCATCACCTATGTACACCCCGATGTGGCCCGGCTTCCAGAGCGCCCAACCGACCATGGACTCGTCCAGATGGTCAACGCCTATCCGCTCCACGGCTGTGTCATGGTAGTTGTAACTGCCACGGATGCGCCCGGTGTACCAGCTGATGAGGCCGCTGCAGTCCGTGCAGCGCTGGCCTATGTACTTGGCTGCCTTGGCCTTGTAGGTGGATGTGTATGTACCTGGGTTCTCCCGGGCCAGGCGGTCCAGGATGGCCTGGGTCAGCACCTCACCCTTGGCGCCGTAGACGTAAGGGGTGCCCAGCTTGTCCTTGCAATGCTGTATTAATCCTGCTGATGTTTTACTCATAGTGTTTTCCTCCAATCAAAAAAATAAGGCCCAGGATAGTCCCTGAGCCATGAAAAGTTGTGACGTCACAAGTTGCGATATCGCAACTACTCCTTTTCGTCGTCTACGCCATTATTGTTACGGTCACTTGGGCCGCCTACACCGCTCTGGTGCTTACCCGGATGCGGCGTGTCTGTTGGTGCATCATACAGGTATGGGGTGGGATGTTTTTCCTGCAGGTCTGGACCCTCTGCCAGGTATCCCCCATTTCCCGGAATATGCGCTACATGTTTTCCTGTTGATTCTGCCATAATATGTACCTCTCTTTCCTTTTTTGGGGTTGATAAGTTTACCGCCATTACCCTGGCGGCCGGGAGATATACGGACCACCTCCTTTTATGTCCTGCTGCCTCCCTGATAATCTGTATTGTCAATCTTATCCTTCAATACCGCAATATATTTGCGTAGCCATTCCGGCACATTGGCACCCATACGGCCTGCGTTCTCAATGATGGACAACAACTCATTGAGTAAGTACCAGACCGCCACCAAGAGCCCGAAGAATGCCTTGACAGATATTTGCATCCCAAGCTCTACCGACACGGATACAATTACATAATCAACCACCATTGCCGCAGCAATCACGCACAGGTATCCTACCTTCTTAATAATACCTTTAGCCCCCTTTCTGGAGCTCCATCCATAGCCGGTATCGCCCGGATGGTCTATTGCCTCATTTTTACTGGCCAACATCCCAGTTATGTAGTCCAGCACCATCGTCCCCATCAGAACGCAAAGAACCGGATATAGGAAGCCCAACTTCGCACTCAAAAAGGCACCAGCTGCTGCCAGTGCCCCCTGTACTGTAATCACATATTCTCTTTTCATTATCTTATCGCTCCATTCTCAAATGACTTTTCGTATAATAGGAATTTTCCTCAATATACTTGTTAACATGAAACCAACTATTATTACAAGCATTATATTCACACAGCATATTATAATTGGAGGAAGAAAATAAAATATCTTCGTACCAATAGGGAAGATTTTATCCCTAAGGTATTGTTCCATCACAAATATGCCAAACACACACTGACTAAGAGATAATATCCACTTTCTTTGGCATATAGAAAAGTTGGTCTGTCCAGCTGCATACTTAACCCCGCAAAACACTCCTATAGCAGGCATTAAGATAAAGGTTGAATGAAATATCTGAGAGCTTTTTTCATTGCATATACCTGTATTTATACAATCATAGTGCACCATAAAACATGCCACTACAATACTTAAAAGTCCTACTATCCACAGTATTTCCCTATGCTTTTTTATCCGAGCTTCATCAAAATAATGGTCCAGATAGTATCCTATGCATAAGTAAAAAATAGGCATATAAGTAATAATCGGAATTTCAATACTTATATTCACCGTATTATTAAATGCAAAGTATTGGAAAACTGGTATTAACATAGAAAAAATGATATACATGGTAATCAAATACATGTAATCCTTTTCTTTCATGTTTTGGGCCATTTTTCTTATTAGTGGAAGCATCAATAATATAGATAAATAGCTGTATAAGAACCAATATGGTACAATCACGTCATTTGAATACACCCTGCGAAAAAATGAATATATTGAAAACGGCTCAATATGATTTCTAACAAGTATCACATACCAAAAGAAAGAGGCTCCTAAAATCACTAAAATAAAACGTGAAATTCTCCAACGCAAAATTCTAAATGTGTCATCTTTTCCAATAAGTAGTGCACCTGATATCATAAAAAATAATGGCACTGCTATTTTACAAAATATAGACATGGATAAGTAGACCCAATATTCCACGGTGACCGGGGTTACCGAAAACAAAAAAAAGCCTTGTGTGCCTGTATGATTAAAAATGACGAGAAAAATGGCTATTATCCTTAAAATATCCAAATAAATTTTTCTTTTGTCTCCACTGCTATCTTTCATAATCTTCTTTCCCCTACTATAAGTTTTCTAAAGTATAACATAGAAAATGGTTTTTGGCACTATCTACTCATAGGTTCATCCGCTGTCATTACCAGTTTCTCCATAATCTCTGCTTTATCAGTGCTCGTAAGATTCATATATTTGTCCAAAATATCCTCTGGATTTTCCCCCTGCTCCTTCCGAATGCGTAATGCCCGGATAATTATATTTCTTTGAATATTACTTATCATATTGATACGCCTCCTATCATATCTGCCAAAGTAATGGTCAGTTCCGCATTTTCTGCTTGCAGTTGTGCCAGCTGCTGTTCCATAGTCGGTATGTATCTAACACGAGTCACGCCATCCTCCTCATAGAATTTACCACCAACATACCTCCCGCCTATTTTACATGCATACTGTGTGCATTCCACTGCATACGCATTGTTCCCATGGCTTGCTCTTGCCAGGCGATTTGCCAGTTCATAATCATCACAGGGGGTTATATTCCTGATTGTATCCTCCCATATTATTGCATAAATTGTATGTGCAACCATTCCAGTTGTCCTCCTCTCTCTAATATCCCCATCGGATAATTGCTATGCCAGATCCACCAGCGCCACCGTTATACCAGCTGCAGCCTCCGCCTCCACCAGAACCCGTGTTAGTATTTCCGTTCCCTCCAGAACCAGAAGCATTCCAATTGGTACCAGCTCCGCCGCCATCAGCTCCACCACGGCCACTGTAATCCGCTCCCGCACCCCCACCGCCTGCGGAATATAGGGTTCCTGAAGATTCCCCGAAGGCGCGCGTTGTTCTTCCCTGTCCACTGCCACCTAAATAAACGACATTACCATGGCTGTTAACTCCTGCACCGCCATTGCTCCCACCATCTCCTCCGCCGCAAAGTGTTACACCCGGTGCGTAATAGGACCCCCCACCACCACCGGAACCACCACTTCCACCATCATTTCCACCGCCATTTCTTCCCTGTCCTGCCCCTCCCCCTTTTGCCGTAAGATAATTTCCCACAACTGTATTTCCCCCAGCTCCTCCGTTATTTCCAGACCCATTATATATACCTGCTTCCCCTCCATTTCCAATGGTCACCGGTATTTTCTGACCTGGGGTAACTTTAACATCTTTAACAGTGACGGTGTATCCACCGCCTCCACCAGAACCATTACCGTACCGACTATTTCCGCCAGAACCTCCGCCCGCGCCTCCCCCAACACCAAATATATCAATAGCACCAACGCCTTCTGGAACAGTGAACTCTCCCGAGGATGTGAATGTCTTTATTCCTTTCGCTATTACCTCAACACAGGAAAATGCATCTGGATGTATCCATTCGATATTATTCTTTGAAACATAACTGAATGCCTTAAGATAATAGGTCTTATTTGATACGAAACCATTTACGACTGCATTGGATATCCCAGAGGCCATGACATTATTGCCATAACCTTTATAATATCTTGTTCCATCATCAACGTTTTCTGGATAACCGTCTGTTTTTCCCACGATGATTACTCCTGAAAACGGCCCCTTCAATGGATTTTGCCATGTAAACATGATTGCCGTGGAAGAGTACACGGCACCATTAAAAGACAGTATACTCTGTACATCCATCTCACCCTCTATGACTTCATCATTGCTGTCCGCTGTTAATGCAGTCTCGCCCTTTAGTATATGGGCCTTTACCACGGTCACATCATCTGAAGTGATGCCTCCGCTCCCGCCTGTCATCAATATTTCTCCCATCTATCTTTACACTCCTTTCAAGCCCACGGTTAGGTCAATCGTGGGTTTCTTATTGTAGCATTTAAATGTTGCCTGCCCATCTGCCGTGTCCCCATCGTCAATCATTCCAAATGCCTTGTTATACGCTTTCACCTGTTCCGGCGTTGCCCCATCTGCAATCACCTTTACCAGTATGGGGTTGTCCTCCGTTGTCAGCCCCTCTATCGGCACAGTCTGGGTATATGGGGCCGCGGTGCTCCATCCGGATGCCTGGAGCGTGACGGGTACAACATGGTTCAGGGCATTCACTGCCTTATTCGTAGCGTTAATGTCATTCTGTCCAAACTTATCCCCCTTCTGGGTATATGGAGTGGCATCTGCTATCATGCAGGTACCATCCTCATTGGTGGCAATCCTCCAAATCCTGGAACCCTCAAAGATGTCGTCCTTATAATCTGTTTTTAAACTCATTACTCAAATGCACCTCCATTAAGTGTGAACGCCAGGCGCCTGATTCCTTCGGCCCTTCCTAATATATTCCTGTATATCTTCAGGCAGGCGGATTCAATACGGTTCAACTCTTGCCAGTCAATGAATGGGCCGTTGTCATGATAAAACTGCCTCTCTCCTACATTGAAGGGAAATGTCCCTACGCAGACGTGGTCTATATTGGCCTCAAAGTGGTTAATTTCATCTGCATAGAAGCCGTAATCCTGGTATGTCTTATCCGCTCCCATTTCCTCAAATTCAAAGTCTGGCCACAGAGCAAGGGCCTGGGCGCGTATCTCATTGATATTGCCCTTGATACGGTTATAATCTCCGATATTAAAATAATCACCGGACTGCCAGTCTGTTTTTGGCTGTTGCCACATAACTCATGTCCCTCCTCGCTTTAATGGTTCCGCTCAGTCCACCATTGAATTTCAAAGTATGGTCCGTCACCCGTATCAATAAATCCGGAACATACTTATTTTCCAAAAAGGCAATGTCATTGGCATCCATCCTGGGTTCCCCACGATACTGCAGGTCATATTCCCGGTCCGATTTGAGGTAATCTCCTATCCAATCAGCAAGATTGGCTGCATGAGCCCCATCTGACACCAGGGGGTTCTCCCAGGTTTCCAGGCTACCCGTTGGGTTGAGCTGCCTGCTGACCTTAGTCTGCGTTATAAGGTATTCCTTACCCATAACCACCACCTCGGTGACCCCCGCAATGCCTGTAAGCTCCACTGTGGCATAATAGGCACTGCTGCCTATGATTGTTGCTGTCTGACCTTCTGACGGTTCTATGAGCATCACTGACAGGTCGTAGGAGGCATTGGACAGGTAAAACGTATACTGTTTATCCTGTTCTGTCACTGCTATGGTCTCCCTCACAAGCTCCTTTGTGCCGTCTGTACTGAGATTGTACATGGTGCGTACCACCTGCAGTTCCCTGACTCTGGCCAGCTGCGTGCCCTTTGGGGTCTTGGTCAGCTCTACGCCATACTCAAGGATATAATCCGTACTGTCACCGAAGGTTATGTTATCCAGGACCACGCGATTATTTGGGCATCCTCGAACAAATTCCAGTTCCAGGAAGTCAAATTCCGGGAACTCATGGCTGACCACGTAGGTCTGGGTGAGCCCTGAAACCATGTAATCCTCCTGCAGTGCACCATTGTAATAGGCATGGAACACGACCGTATCCGGACAGTTCTGCCCGAATTCCAGGGTCAGTCCAAAGCACTTATACGCTGCCTCCATGGTTATTCCAACAGTAGGGTTATCTGCAAACAACCCATTATCTCCAGCGACGGCCTCCGATACATAGCCCGTATTGAGATATGTGATTCCATCGGTCTGCCTTGGAAGGAAATATTGTGTGCCGGATACACCTGTATAATCCTGACCAGGCAGGGCATACGTTTCCTTTTTCGCATGGTCCAGGATGGCTGCTGCATGAGAAAAGTACGTCTCGTTGTCAGATGTCGCTACCATATCCGGCACAAAACTGGATTTAAGGATTATTCTACCGGCCCGGTTCTGATACAGGATACACCTGCCGGCATTAGCAATCAGCTGCAGGGCTTCCTTATGCATTACTACCGGCATCGGGTTGACCACCAGAACATCCTTAAGATATGGATCTATCCAGTAGTTCCGGTAATCCACCTGGGCATCCGTCAGGACGTCCACTGCTATGTCATACAGGCTCATACCATTCGGATGGTACTGGCCGCGGTAATATGTACTGTCCATCCCATCAAAACAATCCGATGCTTGGAAGTCCATTTCCGTATCATCAGCTGACCATGATTTCAGTGCGAGTGATGTCCCCGGAATCCACTCAATCGTCCCATCATCCATGGCTTGACCATAAAGGACCTCAACTTGTTGGCCAATCTCCAAAAAGTTTACCGTGCTCTCCTCATTCTCCACGTCATAGGCCCTGTCCTTGTTATCCACGGTCACATCAAAATCAATAGTGGGCAGCTCCTCCGATATCGGACTGATATGCTCTTTCTTAGTTGCAGACAATATTTTCTTGCTGTCAAAATAGACGCCTATGCCCATGGTAATCTGATTGATGCGGAACCGACTCCGTCCATTGACCATGGCTGCTGGCACAAACCTTAGGAAAGTAGCTCCCTCAAAAATCTCCTCCGTCACATAATGGCCATCCGTATTATTCGTTACATTCAAGGTCCGGTTGTCTGAAATGATGGTAAAATCTACGGGATATGCCTTGCCAAATTCCACCGTCAGCCCCTTAATGTCATATTGAACGGGAAACCGGATTTCAATTTCCCCCTGAAGGCCATCCGTCACGATTCCCTGATTGAGCACCACGTCTGCTGCATCTTTGGGAAGGAAATACATGCTGCCATCCACAGTGGTATAGTCCTGGTCACAGGTTGCATATAGCTCCTGTACCTTGTAGTTATCCATAGGCTTTACTAGGTCGGAATAATAAGTATACACATCCCGCTCAGGTATGTAAGCGGATGCCTGGGCCTGCTGGTTAATCAGGCCGATGGTGACACGCAGGTAAGACAGTGGGTTCCTCCACTTCCTGCGCATCATGTCCTTATATTCATTACTTGCCGCCTGCACTACTCCATCACCCCGCAGTCTATCAGGTTCACCTTACAGTCTTTATACATGGTGGGCAGCCCATCCGGACCTATCTCATCTATCTTGGCCGTCCGGTTCCCCGGATACATCCGCTCTGTTTTCCAGCAGTTGTTTTTCATGTCCGGAAACTTGACCGTCACCACAAACTCCTCAAACTCTTTCAGGATGCTGCTCCAGGTCGCCGCATCCAGATAGGACCACTGCAGGCCGTCAATCTTATCCTGGTCACGGCCCACGCGCTGCCCTACGAATTCCCCCAGGGCGTTCTTTCCCTGGTTCACGTTCGTAGCAATGGTTAGGCCTGGACCCCGGTCATAGTTTGGATATTCATGTCCATTGATATAGATTGGCACTTAGTCCACCTCCTTTATGTAGTCCGCATGGTGTATCCATTACGCTTATCCAGTTCCACTAATTTCTTCTTTATCTCCCGGATGTCGATATTGACCGTCAAGTCCATCTGCTCTATCAGGTCAATGATACGCTGTAGCAGGTCTACCATGATGGACAGATACTGCTCACTCATGTTGTTACTGCTTTGCTGGGATGCCAGGGCCACCGCCCGGTCGACTACCTCCTGCATCCTGTCCTCCCCCGTGCTTGGGCTACCACTTCCTACCATCGCAAGATGCGGTGTAGCATTACTGAAAATTTGTGAAAGACCATTGACCAAAGGGGACAAGCAGGAACTCATTCCTCTCTGTACGGCCGCCGTGATTCCCTGCGTAATCTGCTGATTATTGGCAACTGCTGCTCTACCGCCCCAACTTCCGACCATCTCCGGCAATCCGTTCTCACGTGCTACGAACATCTGCCCGGACTTAGGGAATCCTCCACTCGCGTGCCCCTTTACTGGTGAGTTTGTCCCATAATCCCAGTCATCTCCACCGTCTGAATCATCGTCATCATCCTCGTCCTCAGCATCTTCCTTAGCTTTCTTGAATAGGCTCTTGGCGCCTTCCACAATCCCATCAAAAGCACTGCCTATGAAATCTGCTACGCCTTTAAGCCACCCAACTATATCCTCCCATACAGCCTTTAATCCATCCCATAGTTTCGTCATGATGCCTTTGCCGACTTCAACCATCTCATCAAGCTTGAATACATCCTTGATTTTCTTCCAGATGTTGTCAAACCACTCCTTTATTGCATTCCATTTTTCCTCAATGGTTTTTCTTACTTCATCCCAGATTTCTGACAGCTTATCCCGGATGGCACTAAAGATGTCCTCGGCCTTTTTCTTGATGCCTTCCCACAGGCCGGATGTAAAACTCTTAATTCCATTCCAAATGCGTTCCCACGTAGCTTTTATTGTATTTAGCGTCGTATTTATAATCTGGCCAACGACAGCCAGCACCGTATCTATCACTTCCTGCATAGTCTGCCAGATCTCACTAAGATACTCACACATGCTATCCCATACTTCCTGCCAGCTTACATTAAGATTTTCTGCCAAGAAAGTGATTATTCCCGTAAGCACATTAATTGCATTTGTAACAAACTCTGTAATTGCACCTATCACAAAAGAAAGAATATCTATTGCAGCATTAAACGCTCCCACTATATACGGAGCCAGTGTCTCAATGAACCACTCAGCAAAAGGCTTAAGCTTAGTTTCCCAGACTTCCATCATACTGGCTACTGCAACCTGCACGAATTTGGAAACCGCTTCTATTATTCCATCAAAGGCTACTGCCAACCCTGCAAATGGACCATTCCTTAATGCTTGTATTGCCTCGCCTGCTTTCTGTAACGCAGGGACTAACCACGCATTAAAAGCGTCAAGGATGAGACCTACTGAGTCTGATATCACAGTTGTAATAAAACCGAAAACAGGACTAATCACACCATTATATAAATCATTAATCTTTTGACCGACATAAGTCACTGCATCGGCCATCAGCCCTATTACAGGGGCAAAGAAGTCTGCTAACCCAGACAACGCCTCAATAATCTTGTCCTTATTATCAATGATAGGCTGAAACAGGAGGCCCGTGATATCTGTAATAAAACTCGCACTTAGCTCCATTACATTCAGGAATGTATTGCCAAATACGGCCATGATATCCGCACCAATCTGCTGAAAGCTATCAAGTCTTAATACTGCAAAAATATCTCCTATGGCTTGCGCATAACTTCCTGCAAGTTTCGCAAATTCAGAACCAGTGTTAAATAATGCAACAAGTTTCTTTTTGATGAAGTCCTTATTCTGGTCAAGGTATTTGGCAATTGAGCCACACAAGAAATCCGCTATGGAAGCCCCTATACTGGCGGCAGAACCCGCTACTTTGCCCAGGTTAATGGCCAGGATATTAGCAAATCGGTTGGCAGCCTGTTCCACCTCAGGTGATGTAAATATATCCGTCAGGCTATCCTTGATGCTCTGGATGGACTCTTTCATGCTGTCCAGGACACTGGTATCACCAAATCCAACCTTGAACCCTGCCATGAACAGGTTCTTAAGCTGGTTGGCTTTGTCAATCAGTCCCTGGTACTTGTTGTCCATCTCGTCCACAGCCGAGGTATCAAGCTCGCCCATGTCAAATTCATCTGCGGAGTCCCCACCGCCAGCTCCGCCTCCGGAACCGCCTCCACTGGAATCCGTATCCGGGCTGATGATGTTGAGCTCGTCAATGCCGGTGGTGATGCTCTTCATGTCCTTGGCGGCCTTCTTGGCAGCCCCACCAGCCCCACCTGCAGCTGCTCCCGCCTTATCGGCTGACTGGGCCATCGCATCCATACCGGCCGTGGCTGCAGATGCACCTCCCCCGCCCTTCTTCCCGGTTACCATCTCCGTGAATGCCTTGAAGGCATTGGCCAGGCTCATCAGCTTACTGATGATGCGGTTGATTACCTGGATGACCGGTGTCAGTACATTAATGAGTCCTTGTCCGATTGTGGCTTTAAGGCTGTCAAACTGCAGCTTCAGGACACGCACCTGGTTTGCCCAGCCATCCGCCGTCCGGATGAAGTCCCCGGATGCCAGGGACAGCTGGTCCTGCACAAACTTATACCGCAGCGCCACCTTCTCAGCCTCAGACATCTTTGCCGTCACCTTACCATAGCCATTGGCCAGGGCATAGCTGTCAAGGGCGCTCTGGGTCATGACAATGCCAAGGTCCTTAAGAGTCTCTGTTTCACCCGTGAACACGGATTTCAGCTTTGTATAGGCCTCGTCCTGGCTAATGTTGTAGAAGGACGCCACGTCCCCAGCCAGACCAGTCAAGGTCGTGGACATCTCATAGGCTGCCTGTTCACCAAAACCGAATGCTTTAGCCATTGCGCCGAAGGTGCCAGTAAACCTCTTAGCCATGGTCTCGGACAGGCCAAAGGAAGTTATGGCATTCTTGGCAAAGTCGTCCACCTGTTTGGACATACGTGGGAACGTGACATCCACCACATTCTGGACTTCCGCCAGGTCGGACCCCAATTCAATACACTGTGCGCCGAAGTCTATGATTTTCTTTACTGCAAACGCCGCCGCGAGAGCAGCTCCCGCCTTTTTAGCCAGCCCCTGTATTCCGGCCATCTGCTGTTTAAATTGATTCTGGTTGACCACAAGGTCAAGGCCAATCTGGCCTACGCTGTCAGCTGCCATACATATCACCTGCCTTTTAATTCAAAAGCAGGCTCTGGCTCGCTACTCCTTTGGTGCGGCTCTAGGCTCTGTCATTTTTATATCCAACCTGTTTATGGTTTTACATCTGGGACATTTAATTTCCCCCTTAACGTATTCCGCCAGGAGAAGGGTCTGTCCACATCTTACACATCTTACTTTCTCAATCTTAACCACCTCCGCACATAGCCGCAAACATCTTCTCCAGGCCGGCCATTTCCTTCTCGAAGGTTTCCCCATCCATTTCTTTCATTTCCCGGTTACGCCAGTCATCATATATCCGGCGCTGGTCCTTTGTATAATGTTTGATGATATCCTTATCCGTTTCGGACCGGATGGCTACCACACGGCCTAATGCCGTCTCCGGGGACAGGCCGGCAATCAGTGCCTTGAATTCGTCCCAGGAGACTGTTTCAAATTCTTTCGTTCGTATACGCAACCCGTACTGCGACAGGAAGCTGGAGACTATCAGGTCCCAATCCTCAAACATATCGTAGTACGGGTCACTGCTCTCCCCCGGCAGGTTCCTCCATACCGGAAATGAGCTGGACCGCTTCCTGCACTACAATAATCAAGTCATTGAATCCCAGTTTCATCCTCTCTATCTCTTTCTTGGACTTTTCTGGGAACATCATGTCGTAGGCCTCCAGGATTTCCTGTGCACCAGGGTCATTAGCCGACATCAGTCCCATGACCTTAAGCATGGTCGGGGCATCCGCATTCACTTCTATGGCCTTTCCCTTGATTACCAGGGATGGATTCCCTTCAAAACTCAATTTATCTGTGATATCTACTTTCCTTGCCATTCGTTATTCCTCCTTATGCTCCTGGTGTGGGCGCCGGTGTAAATGTCGGGGCGCCATATCCCGTCACTTCAAATTCCAGGGTGTCAATGTTGGTTGTATCACCGCCGCCCGGAGTGGTCACATTCACAACCACGTCACAGGCCAGCTTTGCGCCGGATACCATGGTCCACTCAAACTTCGTCATGACGTCCTGTCCGAACTTCCAGGCCAGGCCGGCAATATAGTCATTGGCCGGGTCACCTACTGACCTCTTTCCTTTGAAGGAAAATCCCAGCTTCTTTCCTGTCATGGCTGCTTTTGCCCAGCCCTTCGCATCCATGGCATACCATTCCTCTACGGTACCGTCAATGGACGGAGCGAAATTCTCCAAATCTAACGGTACAGCCATATTCTCCTCTGTGCTTTCGAGGCCTTTTATGCCAAACTTAAACACATTGTTATGCACCGGATAAACTTTTCCTGCTGCATCTGCCATATCTCATTCCTCACTTTCTCTGATACACAAAATCCAGCCATATCGCATATTCATATACACCTTTTTCATCCGTTCCCACGTCAACCGGTTCCGGTACCTGGAGGATGATACAATTAATGGGTGTACCCCCTATGGACAGGCTGGATACGTTTTTAAGTTTCTCATACAGCTCATAGGCGGCCCGCTCTGATGCCTGTACATCCCTGTCCCAATGGACCAGCAGGGAGATGCGCCGGATGTCGTAGCTGCCATAATCATGTCCCCCCAGGGCCATCACGGGAGGACCGCTGCCCTGCCGGTGATATACACCAATGGAATGGTCCTTCTTGCTGTTCAGCTTCCCGATATAGACATTCCTGTCAGCCGTAATTCCCAGGCCTCCTATGTATCCCCGGATGTCATCCAAGGTCAGCATCATATACCACCTACTTTCTTGTAAAACCGCTTAAATGCATTCCTGGCAAAATCCTGGCTTACTCCACCAGGTAACCACGGTTCGTACCATTCACCGCCGGCAAACGGGTTCTCATCCGTCTGGAAATTGTATTCCGGATGAAAATACAGACGCCGTGCATAGGGAGTGTTTACCACCAGCGTCGCTTTCCCTTGACCACATTCTTTGTAATCCGCAAAAAAGCTGTCTTCCTCCAGGTGGCCTGTGTCAAAAGGCATCACCTGGGCCTGGACAACTTCCGTGTGCAGTGCCTCCGCTGTCATCTCCAAGGCAGTCACTGCCGCCTGTGTCAGCTGCTTAATCCGCGGGAAATTCATCTTCACAGTTGATTTAACCTGCATCAGACCACCTCCAACTGGCAATAGTTAACTGTCCCATCCGGGTTCCTGGCCTTCATGCCCTGCTCAATCCTCCGTTCTTCCCCGAATATTGTAACGGTACCCCCGCTTAAAGTTGGGAAGTCCGGGGCAATGTCCCCAGGAAACAAGACCGTACCTGTTATCTGCACCAGCTTCTTTTCTGTGGTCAGAATGGTCTTGGCCCGGTCCTGGAAGTTGCATTTCAATTCCAGGTCCAGCGCCTTCTCCGGCTGACCGTGGTTATCCGTGTCCTCCGACTCCAGATGGACATGTATATCTGTCTTACATAGCCGTTTTGGAACTAAGCATGGATATTTCATGGTTCACCTCGCTAACCGGCAGCACAGGCCCGTCTGGGACAGCAGAGCGTACACATCACGCTTCATAGCCACGCCCTTGTCCGTAAATACGTTCCAACTGCTGCCAAACTGTGCCGATACACCATTGATGCTGTAGCCCTGCAGGATGGTGTTAATCTCGTCCGCATTTTCCCATTCAAAGTCCGCCTGCTGGCAGACCACTTCTTGGATAACATCCTGCTGGAAGGCTGTCAGATTAGAAAATCCCCAGCCCACAATACGGTTGTAGGTCAGGGAATCAACGTGGCGGCTGGCCTGCTTAAGGGCCTTGTCCAGCTCGTCCATGGGGATTAAATCTCCCTTGTATGCATCACAGTAGTACTCATAGGTGACATAGGGTTCATAGGGCATGTTATTCACCCGCCTTTTTACTCTCCGCTTTCTTTGCCGGTTCCTGCTTTGGGGCCTGGAGGGCTGCAATCTCTGCTTTCAAAGCTTCGTTTTCAGTGTATCTTTCAGCCGCTATGTTCTGCAGATGCTCAATCTCTTTAACCGCCTTCATGTATTCATCATAAGGCACTGTCTTCCCGCGTCCATACGCGGTCACCCGGCCGTCATCACCCACAATATCAAAGCCCGCATCCTGATAGGACTTCTGCTGGCTTTCATCAATGGTGTACTCTTTATTTCCCTTAACTGCTCTCATACTACCTCCTTACGCTCCGGCTGCCTCTACGTTCATGGCACATCCCTCCACCTTCTTTTCCAGAAGGAACAGGTCGCCATAGCAACGGTTCTGATACAAATATCCGTCCGCCGTTCTTGAATCCGTTCCTGGGGTAAACAGCTTGATGTAGCTGTATTTGTCGCGGCAGACCACACAGGATGTGTGAATCAGAATCCAGTTAATCTGCTTGGCGTCAGCGGAAGCTACACAGCCGGTTGTAAAGTCATACTTCGTCTTCATCCTGGCTGCCGGAACCATCTTTATGGTCACATCATCCAAGCTATGTACCTTACGGTTGATTGTGGACGGGGATGCGACGGTCATAACCCTCTGGAGTCCTTCTGCCTCCTTCACAATCTTATTCATGGTTGGGGTGACATACAGCATCCTCCCCTCCTCCGGAACACCGGCCTCGTCCATCCTCGCCATTTCCTCGTCAAATGCTTCCAAGAAATTGGCTGCCGTAATCACATCGGTACTAATACGGCCTGAATAGGTGGTCAGCTCTGCATGAAGTTTAGAATAGCGGTAGGAATCTTTTTCCGGGATAGCCTGTTCGGTCTCAAACGTGTTCTGTATGTTTGCCACGGATAAGGTCAGGTTTGTTTCGTCAATGTCCATGGGGTCAATCCAGAACTCTACATCCCTGTCGTGTTCCAGCTTCTTTGCCTCCCAGTCATTACTCAGGGTGCCTACATTGAATCCCGGTGTCCTGGTATGGTCCTTATACCCAGTCACTGCCATCCTTGGAAGTTTGATAGTCTGGGCATTGATGAACTTCACCTGCTGGTTACTCTGTGTTAAAGCCTCAGAGCATAATTCCTTTGCGTACTTCTGCTGGAGCAGCTGTGTAAAGGTTGTTGCATAATCATATACTGCCATTTCTTAATCCTCTCTTTCATTAAAGTCCGAACGCCTTTTTAAGGGCGTCGTCTGTCGCCTGCGTCTGCTGTTGCCCACTGGCTGCTCCCACCTGGATGAACCCGGTGGAGCCTGATGCCTGGGGTTTCAGCGCCGGCACGTCCTCAAGTACCTTGTCCAGAGCCGCTTTAAGCGCCTCATCGTTGATTTTCCCATCCTGCCCCATGACCTGACTTAAGTCGGCCATCTTAAGGACATATGGAATTGTTTTGGCATCAATCCCCAGTGATACTGCCACCATGGTGGCTGCACTGTCAATCATGGCCTTCTGAGCCACTGCCTGAGCCTGGGTGAGCTGCTGCTGGATTGCACCTACATCTGGCTGCTGGGCCGCCTTCTGCTGCTTAAATGTGGCAATTGCCTGTTCCATTTCTTCCTGGCTGAGCCCCTGCTGCTTGAAGTAGGCTTTCAAGGCCGTGTCCTCCTTAGCGGCCAGAGTTCCTTCCAGCATTTGCTGGATTTTAGCATAATCAATTGCCGGGGATGCCTGCTGTCCTGTTTGAGTTTGTGTCTGCTGCTGATTCTGACCTCCTGCCGGCGGCTCTGCTCCACTTGCGGGCTCAGCAAATAACTGTAAGTTCATACGTTTCATCATCCATACCTCCATTTTAAGGGTGTCACCCTGTAATTTTTATTGCATCCATTGTCATCAGTGTCGCTGGCCACGCAGCAGTTTAAAGCCATGCTCGTGTTTGGGCGTAAAAATAACACGCCAGGAAATCCTGCGTGCTTCACTCATTTCTTCTTTCCATTCCAACACAATATGATAATTGTCAGGCATATAATTGCCGTAATCTGTACTGCCGGGGTCATATCTCCACCTTCTTTCCGTTGCGATATCGCAACAAATAAAATACCACCGGCCATTACTGACTGGTGGTATTAGATATTCAACACATCGAACATATCTCGGTTCTCCGTTAAACACTTTCTTAGAAGATTCATATACTCATCATGGTCTGAAATTTCTATCTCGACATCCCCATTTGGGTCATATCCAAATAGTTTCATATACCCCTCCCTAAGCCTTAACAATTCTTCACTTTTGGGGCCATAATACATTATGAATCCACCTCCTTCAAAATATTCAACACCTTTTCATACGTGCCTGGCAATAAATCCTTTAACATTTCTAAATCCTTTGGATGGTTCTGGTACAGGGACCTTCCAATCTGGGCCCACGCCTCGCGTTCCACGTTAAGCGGTGTATCCCAATATCCCGGTTTATGATGCCCATATCCCATATCAATCTCACCGTAGGATAAACCATGCAGGATATCAGACAATCCTCGATGCTCCTCTTTTATGACCTTATTCCCCAGTTCCGTGATTTCAAATTCATCTGGATAAAGTGATTGTATCATACTCTCAATATCATTTCCATATCCAGCAGCCCGATTTATTAACAGCTCTGAATCTGTCTCCAGGGTATCAAGGAGTGCCCGACCTCGTGATATTCCGATTCTATCATCTATCTCATGAAACAACTCATGTGCAATAGTCCTGTCGTCAGCGGAGCTCCCAACCATGACCATCTTTTTCGCTTCATCGTACCGGGAGTTCGGTCTATCCCACTTTCTCAACCCTACCCTGCTTAATGACTTTGAAAGGGTGTTCTTTACATTTTCATTAGGGTTGCTCTGGATCCCTTCTTCAAGGTTCTCATTTATGGATACCAATTCAGAATCTGGCTTAGTGAATATACCTTTAATCCTGTCAAATATATCACCTTCATACTTCCTATCCCACTCCTGTTTTTTCAACTTGTACTGCTTTTTATTGTCCTTATCCAAAGAATATTCCGCCTGCCGCCCATACTTCTCCGCCTGCCTCTTTGCATACTGCTGCTCAGCTTCCTTCTTATTGGCCTGACCGACCGCCTCCAGTTCCTTTTCCGTCCAGGTATCGTCCGCCGTGGAGATGCCAGGAAAATAGGTTGTATGGCTGTCCTTGCATCTGGGGTGATACAGTCCAGATGCTATGGCCTTACTCATGAGAGGATACGGCCCATCGGATTTCTTTCCGCCGGACCAGACGTCATCAATCAGGGCTTTACCGACAAAGGGCAGACACTTAGGACATGGGTTGCCGCGCTTAGCCATGATGACCGTGGTAATCCCCCATTCCTGTCGCTTCTCTCCTTCGCCCTGTAGGTAGGCCCGCTTGGATGCCGTCCGGATGGCCATGTCGGCATAATCCGCCAGGGTATGACGGGCACCATTGACATACTCCACACAGTTAAGCCCCCGGGAAAGCATGTCCTTGGTAGCCATATCAACGGCTTTCTCGTAGGTGCCGGCGCCGGAATTGGCATATACCTGGGCATTAAAGATGGCCTTCCGATACTGGTCGTTGGCCATGCGAAGGACGGCTGTTTCTGCCTGCTGCATATCATTGGTGGTTGCCTTAATCAAGGCCTCCAATTTTCGGTCATTGAGCCGGAAAAACTCTGCCGTGACACCTTGACTGATTTTCTTAGCAGGAAAACCTTTCCGGATGGCATCGAGTATCTTGACTTCCTGCTGCATATTACCGCGCTGCCTGGATATCCGTATCAGCTTCCCCATTTCTTTGTTGAGGTCCTGGAATCGGCCCTTAAAGCGCTTCTGGTTGTCCCTCTTGTACTTCTCCAGGGCTTTCAACTGCTCAGCCTGCCACATGGACCACTCAATGCCTTCTTTGGTCTCTTCGGCCCGGTGCCGGTCCATGTTGCGAATCATGGAGGCAATCAGCTCATCCTCTATGGCTTTGAAGGCTCCGCCGATATCGTACTCTGTCAACGGCATCACCTCCCATTTGCATGTACCTTGAACCCCTGCGCCTTAAACCGCCGTGTCAGACTCTTAAGCTGTGTAACGCTGCTGCACTTATCACAGCGCAGCTCTGCATATCCCTGCTTCTCAATGGCGTATATCCCGAATGGCACCTGATCATTTGCCACCTGCAGCAGCCCCCGGTACTCCTTCTGTTTCATCTGGTACAGGCGGTTCATTACCTTGACCTTCATCTGCCTTTCCTCCCTCCATGTTCAGTTGGAAGCCACCGGCAGACGTACTGATTCCGGGTTCCTCCACTTCCGCAATACCCTGCTCTGCCTTCAGCCGCGCTATCTCCTCTTGTTTCCATGCATCGTCCTTGCTATCCCCATACAGCTCCTCCACCTGGGCCTCAATGCTCATCATGGGGACGCCGGGCCGGGCCTTGGCCAAAGTCTCCACCTGACTCTCAAAGGATGGGTTTGCATACTCACCAAATGGGATGTCCACCTTGACCTCCTCCGCAGCCTTTCCATGCAGGAAGTTATATGCGTTGATGGTTGCCCCCACCAGCTCAGGCAGGGTTTCCTGCAGCGCCTCCACGATGGCGTTCCGGGTATACAGGGTAGCCTTTTCTTTCTCACGCTGAGCCTCAGCATTATCCAGCTTCTTGACATCAATGCCCAAAGTGCTGGGACTTATGACCCCCTGCAGACAAAGGTCCAGTGCTGTACAGTAAGATGCAAGATAGCTGTCATGGGGTATTGCCGGCTGCACCACGTTGACCTTGTTATCCGCACTTTCTGACATGTCGTTATCAGAGGCAAAATACTGATTATCAAAAGAATTGGGGCGAATAATCTGCCCGGTCGCTGGGTCGTGCGGTATCAGGCACTCAGGTATATATGTCTTGGCCCTTCCAGCCCTCAGGGCATCCATCCACTGGGACCAGGCCTCGTCAAAGGCGTCAAAGCTGTCCAGCTTACCATCAAAGATGCCGCCGCCGCGTCCTTCATATTTGGTGGACTCATACACCTGCAAGGGTACTGCCAGGATGACATTATCATCAAACTTCGTGTCCTTGATGCCCTTGGTGGCGTCGATGGCATTGAGGGGCACTGGCACGTCGCCCTTATACAACTCATTATGGATGTAGCCGTATCCATAATGCTCATACAGGATGTACTTCCGGTGGTTCGCCTTATATGGAGTCTTAAACACAACTTCCTTCACCCGGTCCCGGTTCCGGACAATCTCAATTCGCTCCCCTGGATACCATTCAAGAATAGGGTACTCGCTGACAGTCGTATCAATCGTGACCTTAAAGGCTCCATCCCCGATGTACAGGACCTCCTTCAAAGCCTTCTCCATTTTACGAGTGAACTTATTATCTTTTGCAATGTCCTCCCACAGCTGCCGCTGCCGGTCATTATCCGCAAAGTCAAAGTCATTCATATCATCCAGGACAATGCCTGAGAGGATGCGGATAATCAGCCCAGGCAGACCGGTATGTATCTTGCGCATCTCCATACCCGGGGTGCATTTGCTGGCCCAGAACTTATATTTATCCGCATACTCCGGGGCCTGCTGGTACATCTGCTCCAGCTCGTTACCATCGCCACGGTACCATATGCGGTTCCGGATGGCGTTAGCCTCAAAGTCCAGTATCTCGTTAATCTGAATGCAGTTCCCGCTGGCCGGCACCACATTCAGCCAGGTACAAATGCCCCGCTTGATTGTCTCATTCATGTTATTCAGCCACCTCATTTCTTCTCAGCCTCCTCAAATCCAATCAGGTTCCGGTATGGTATCCACGCATACTGATTGGCATTAATGGTATGGTCGTTCCTGTCCTCTGGCTTGTCCTTCTCATCATCCCAGCTGTACCGGTCCAACTCGGACAGATGCTCCATGCAGGTATCAACTACCAGGTAACAGCCCTGCTGTATCCAGCCCAGCTGCAGGTTGATACGGTCCAAAATCTCCGGTCGCTTGTAGGAATCGTAAAAATTATACAGGCAGCCCTTAAGCCGCTTGTATTTGCGCAGCTCCGTGATGGTCGCCTGGTCCGCATTGTCTATGTACACATCCTTGGCAAATCCCCAATCCTTCCGGCACTGCTCCAGGAAGGCCACAAACTTGACTGCTGTGTCACTGGGGGCCAATGGGATATCAAGCTTGGCGTTGTTGTAGACCTTCTCAGCCAGGATGATAAGCTTCCTGTCCTCCGTGATTCCCTGGAATATCATGGCTATGGTATCTGGGGACTTGGAAGAGTAGGATGTGTCCAAAGCCGCCGTGAACTTTTTGAATTTCAGTGCCTTGGCCTGCTGGACTGTGACGACATGCTTAGACCGCTCAAAGTTGGAGAATATCAGTCCGGTTGCCTTACCACGCAGTCCCTGAATCTTATTCTTCCAGATTTTCGTTCCTTTCGGGGTATTGGTCATTATCTGTTCCAGTTTTTCCTTGCTCAGGCCCAGGTTATGGACAAAAGAAAAGAACCAATGTACCCAACCGGGTTTTGGTTCTTCTCTCAATTCCTCTATGATTTCTTTTGGCGTCTCATCCGCCCATTCCGGCAGCGGCCTGGAACAGTTGATATACTCCTTGTAGACATCCAGGCCAGAGTCATCCGGATTGAGCGTGGCCATCAGGTAATCACTCCGCATGGTGGCCTCACGCACAAACTCTATGTCGGCCGTGTTAATCTCATCAATGTACAGGCATCCGTACTGGCCGCCCAGGGCATCCTTCCACTTGCGCTTGTTGCCATAGCCGACAACAAAGATTATCTTATCGCCGCCGGATGTGTGGAAGAGGATGTGGGGCATGTTATAACCACCGCCGCCATTACCCTTGTACTCAACCAGCACACCGAAGTCATCCAGGATACCCAGGTCCTTCTGGATGATGTTCTTCTCGGCGGCGCCTGTATCATCCGCAGCCAAGATGTGCAGCTTCTTAGGGCTTTCAGCAACCTTAAGCATGAATTTGAACAGCCCAACCGTGGTCTTGCCGGCAGCAGTGGTGCCCTCCAGGAACTCCACCGGCGCGTCACACCAAAGGAACGCCTTGTACTTATCTGATAGTAATAATCTCTCTGCACTCATTGGCCACCACCGCGCATCTGCTGGAGCAAGTCATCCAGCTTGGTCTTTTCGGTATCCAGGCCACCAGACAGCTCCATCTTGTCCTTAAACATCCCCAGATGGCGTCCCAGGAGCTCCAAGGCTCTTAACCTGTCATAGGTTTCCACATTTATTCCAAACTTTGTTTCCTTGATTGCGGAGATAGCCGCCCGTTTTTCTTCTGTCAGTTCCGCTGTCGGGATTATCCTGACCACATCCCTTGTCCGCACCTGGCCAGTATCGGGATCCACCACATAAGAGTTATTACGGATGACCGGCTCTCGCACAACCTGTGCAAAATCGGTTCCGTTTACGCTGGCAATCTTGCGCAGTTCCTCCAATACCCAGTCCTGCGTAATCTCAGTACGCTTCTCCCGTTCTTTCATGCGCTCTTGTATATATTCCGCAACCTTAGCATTTCTTAGCATCCTGCTTCCGTTGACTGCTGCCGTATCATCCTTTTTGCAGCTCGGATACGCCACCTTGTAAGCCCTGGTGGCATTAAGGTCAATTAGGTATTCATCTGCAAATATCTTCTGTTTTGGCGTTAATGCCATCTGACTCACCTACTTTCATACAATAAAATAGCACCTGCAGGTATCTGCAGATGCAAAAACTTATAAATGTACATATTTCGCTTGACATATACGTACGTATATGATATAATTAAATCATAGAAAGGAGGTGAACACATGAAAGACTTACCAAAGAAAATCAAAAAGCTCAACAAGTTGTGCGACCAACTCATTGAGCTACTGGTAAAAGCATACATCATCCTGCTGGTGATTGAAGCACTTACCAAAATCGTTTAGGGATTGGGGCGCGAGCCCCTTTCCTTCCAACAATATTATACCACAAGTCTTTCATGATAACAATGCTCAAAAAGAAGCCAATATTAGGCAGTATCCTTTTAGCATCAAAACTGCTGGTAATTATAATACTTTTGTATTTAATAATCAGCAGTACCATCCAATTTATCAAATATTAGGAGGCCCCACATGTCTGAAGATAAGAAATATACATCTCAGCAAAAGCATCTACGCACTAAGTATGTCCGTTTTCCTCTTGACTTGAAACCAGAGGTCCTGGATGCATTCAAGGCCAAATGCGACATAATGGGAACTACTCCCACAACTGAAATAAAAAAATTCATAAACAACTTTATTTCGGAGGATGAGGCGGCCGATTAGGCTGCCTTTCCTTTGTTTGTTTTGGGCATGCGATAGAGACGCCTGGAAGTAGCTCCTTAAACATATCTATACAAGTCAACATATAATTAGACACCTTATTTTTATTAAAAACGTTTTATCATATTTGCATAATCGCTCTGCTCTGTATCCATAATATTTTTCATTCATATAATCATACTTTTTTCACTTAAAACTCACATCTATTCATTTTGCTGTGTGCCCATGTTTTTCCATTGTATATTAGTCTATGATAAAAATTTGTCACTTTCTAAATATAAGGCTATTTATTATCTTCCTCAAGGCTCTGCTTTACTATTAACGTTTTAGTATACTCCAATAATTCCGAAAAATGTTTTTGATTTAATTCTTTACAACATACAAAAAATTGCCTATATTTTTCTTCCTGTTCTGAAACATTTCTCTTTTCAGAAATAAAAAGCCATTTTACTAGGTTTAAGATGGATTTAGTTATATCAATAAGAATAATTAATATGATTGTAAATCCACTGAAAAATGTATATGTAACAATTTTAAATTTTTCAAAAAAAGGAGGCATTACTATCTGATGTATCAATGGCTCTAGAGCGGCTATTACCCACATAATGATAACTATTATAAGAATCGCAAAAACATTTTCGCACATTTCTTTTAAAATAGGATAACACCTAATCTCTATTCCATGTTTATCCTCACTCTTTTCTTTATATCTATCAATAACAGTAAAGAAGATTGCAGTTATCGCAAGCACAATACCTAAAATATCAATTGAGCTAGAAAATATTAAATTAGAATTAATTATTGCATTATTTGAGTAATCATAATTTTTGCATGCCAAAAATACAACCATAAGAATTAACCCCAATTTAATTATTACTTTCTTCATTATTCTCATCCTTTTCATGATTATAACTCTCTAGGGCATCTAAATGTGCAAATGCAATTCTTATATCCTCTTTTTGAGTTTCTGTAAGCGTAAACATATCCATATCTAACGGATAGGTAATAGCTTGGTCTTCACTTTCTATTGCTTTTCGTTGTGTATTTATCTTAATTTTCCAACTGCCACAACCGTTTGCAATGTATTCAAGAATATCTTTTAAAAAATGGCTCTTGGGCGATATATTCAACTTTCCTCTACTATTAGTAAATTTTAAAACAATAGAATCATTATTAAGCTCATCTCGAAACTCTTTTAGCATTTTAGTAGTACTGTACGATTGACCTAAAAAATTTGGTGAAATCAAAGTCAACTCCACAAAACGTATCTCACCTGTATTGTGAAACACAGAATCCCAAAAACTATTTTTATTTGTTATTAGCTCTAATTGTAAAGATACCTGAAATTTTTTTAATTGAGACGAAATAACCTTAGCAATAGAATTTTTCAATGTAGAGATATTTGATGTAATTTGACTATTTCTACTAATCAAAAAAATTTGTTTTTCTAAATCTATTATTAAAAGGCACCAAGGATAATCTTCAACCATAGTTAACTCTATATCTGATATTGTTGGTTGATTTAATGTACGCTCTGTCTTTTTCGCAAATTTAAATAGATATCTTGTATCAGATATGGTTCCATTATAGTAAATAATAAATTTATCATTTCCAATTGGTACTTCAATACGTATTTCTTCTATCAACTTGCTAATAAAAGCTTTAAAAATTTCTTCTTTCGTCTGTGGATTCAGTATATCATTTATATGCATCTGGTTTTCTTTAAATAGACTATAACGAGCAGTAAAATAATCCACTTTTCTGGAACCCTTATCTTCCATTTTATGTCCCCCATTCGACGTTTTTCTTAATTATATCACACGCCGAATGGAAAGAATATACAAATATCCCCTCCCAATTCCACAAATCTTACAAAAACACATCCACATTTTCTCTTCGTAATCAAATTATAGAACGCACGTTCGATAAAGTCAAATTAGAATATTTAATGAATATAAGCTACTCATAATAAAGGGACACCCTATTTCTAGGATGCCCTAATTGTATCTGGAAAACGTCATGGGGGATAAAACCAGATACCTCACCGCTTGTGTACCCTGCGGCATTGTCCCGTAATGTACAGGTCTGTCTTATGAGGGATTACACAATACCGGTTAGTCAGCCACCAGGGTGTGATACCTGGCGGCCGTTGCTTAAATGTGGGAGGATGCTTCCGCCCTCTGGCTTCCGCATGATAGCATATTAGCACTTTTCATCCCAACATGAACCGACATTTTCAATTTTCCTCAAAAAATCTTTTATTTCGCTGCCAACAGCTGTCCTCCGTAAACTTAACCCGCCTCTTTGGGAACATCCGGTTCATGGCCTGTGCCACCTTCCACCAAGGCAGGCCATCTATGTAATACAGACGGAACATGGTCCGCACCTCGCTCTTTGGTATGCCCTGTATATATTCCTCCGCCTGGCAGGTCAGCTCCAGCAGTTCCGCCTCCTTACGCGCCAGAAGCTGCCTGTACCGCTCCCTCAGCCGCTGCTTCCGATAATGCTCCGGCACGGGGTATCCCGTGACCTTAATGCTTCCTATCGTCCCATCCCGCCTTGTCCCCTTCACCGTATCTGATACCTGGTGCGGCTCCTCCAGGAACCTGTCCAGCTTCTGAATCCGTCGCCTTATGTCCTTTATCTCCTCTTTCATCTCGCAATACTGTATCAGCACCTCCTTGTCCATCGGCATCACCTCCTCTTCCGCTTATCCCTAGATACCACAATCGGTATTCTGCCCAAATCGTACCCGCATCCCTTCAATACTTGCGTCACCCTGTTCCACTCATCGGCTAGCTCTGACGCGTTCCTGTCCTCCACCCTCGCAAAGGTATATCGCTTTTGGTACAGGATACCCACATCACTGTAATGCTCTATCTGCTGCCGGTGCCGGATGCCCAGCATTACCATCAGCTCCGCTGCTCTGTACCGGCCGTCATAATGGCCACAATCATACAGGTCATAGTACACAGGTCTTGATGCCACGTACAATCACTCCCTTCGACGGCCGGCGCAGCTCCGGGACCGGGCACAGGCTGGTGTACATATAGGCCGGCGCCGTTTGGATGCGCTCCTTGATGGCCTCGTCGGCCTGGGCGGCCAGGGCCTTGCTGCGGTCGATGCGGCTGACCTTGGACTGCTTACTGCCTTTCTTTCTCATAGACACCACTGCCTCATTACATCTGTTACCACCTTTAGGAGCTGTACTGCAAGATTCAGTCCTATATAAAATCCTGCTCCTACGATGATGCCAAAGCTGTACCATTCAAGTACCTTTTTAATACACTCCTTGCACATCTCCTGATTCTCCTTTCGTATCAAAGTTTCAGTTTGGTTCATCATGATATTTCAATGCCTGGCCGCAAGTTGGACAGAAATAATCATCATCCTCAACCACATCTGAATCACATACCGGACAGAGGCACTCTGCTTCATCACCAGCTGAATAATATGATTGATATGCTGGTGTCCACACCACCATTCTCGGCTCGCTTTTGTCTTTTAAATACTGGACTTCTCCTGGCTCCAGGCCGGTATCCTCATAGGCTTTCAATCTCTCAATTAATTCGCGGTATGGATTACCTTTCATGATAATTGCGGGCAATCCAGTATCACTTGTGGAATAAGCCAACAGTCTGCCTTGGTCATCAACCTTCGTTAATCGTTCCATTTTTACCTCCTTCTGAAAATTTTAAAGTTGGCGGCGGCCGGAGTCGAACCGGCACCCTCTTACTTTCCACCATGGTCTGTCCGGGGAGTTGAACCCCGCCCTGTGTACCACACACCGCCACTAAATGTTAATTTAGTTCTCTCTTCTGTTCCAAGCATCTATACTTTCTTTTTTATCCATATCCGTTGCAGTTCCATCAGCAAGCACTTTTGCAAAACTCACTCCTGCACCGCAGTTATCACAGCAAAACATATAAAAACCATCTTCATCAAGTTTTACTTCTTTGCCACAAAATGGACATACCTCCAATTCTTCCATCTTTGTTCCTTTCTCTCAGTGATTTGTCAAATAACGATTTATGATATCACATTCCTATTACGCTCTCCCGGCATGCATCCAAAGTGTATGTGAAGCTCCGTTCGCCGCCTTGTCTTGATATACACATGATCCCCGCTTATCTCCTGTCCGCACTGGCTGCAGATATAGACTGGAGATTTCGGTTGCTTTTTTTCTTTTGCCTTAATAGCCATGATGCTCCTTCCCGTACTTCTCTCGTTCCCTGGCCTCCAGCTCATCCATGAACCAGTTGACAATTGGCGCTGCCACTGATTCCTCTTCCATGGTTGGGACAGGGCCTTCCCACTTCCTGACCAAGCGGGTACCATGCCTCAGCTTGATGATATGGGCCTCGCTCTGCAGGATATCCCACTCCACTGAGCCCCTTAATGGAACGTTATCACGCCACTTCATCCAAAATAGATTATAAGTTTCATTAAATATGCTTGATATTTCCTTATTTGTCATACAATTCACCTTGAGTAACCTTTTTTATGGTTCCCGTAACCATCTGTTTCGCCTCATTGGATACCGCTCAAACCCGCATAGAATAAGGCTTTATGGACTACAGTAACCAAAGTAACCATATTTTTTAGGTTCCCTTACGCGCGAGGCATTTTTATATCAACATGTGCATAAAATATTTTTTCTGTATATAGGTGAGTGTTTTGGATGGTTACTTGGTTACCCGGCCCCAAAAAGCCCGCGAACCCTCTTAGAATCTAGTTTTCTGCGGTAACCATGCCTTGGTTACTCCCTTGCTTCCAATCAGTTAAATGGCAGCCTTTCCTGGCTGTCATCCTCTATTTTCACAAATCCATTCCTGTCCGTGTTGTCATTTAACTTGAGAAAAATGCACCGTATCTTATTCCCATTGAAGCTCTTCACCTTGTCCATCCGTTTCCCGCTCCCTTCCACCTGGATAATGCCCTTCCGGTTCGCCCAGGACAGGAAAGATGTACGCGAAAACCCGCCTTCCTTGCACAAAGCCGTAAAGGCCGTGGCGTAGATGATGGCATATCCATTCTCAATCGCGCCCCACTTTTCCACGTTCTCCACCTTGTCATCAAACCTGGCCGGATTCATGGCCACCTTGTCCAGGACGAACTGGTAACATCTCTCATTATCAGAAAGCTCATTGCGGTCTATCAAGACCTCCTTGGCCTCCTCCAGGCTTATGTACTGGGCATCCTTAAATAGATAATCCGTTGCCAGTTTGTCGGCTGTCAGGATGATAGACAGGGACAGGCTCTGCTTCTGCATCTTCTCATCATCAGCCAGTAGTTCCATAAATCCTTGCTGGATTTCTTTAATCCTGGTAACCCCAAGGTCTTTTATGACATCCACAAACTCTTTTCCGGCAAACCCATAATTCCGTTTTACAAACTCCGCCACCTGACCAGGGCTGGTAAATACATTCGCACCACATTCAAGCTCCAGGATACGGTTGATTGCACCGCCCTGGGTTACATATGAGCTCAGGGGCCGTTCCCCATTTGTTAAGATACAATTCTTCCAGTGGTTCTCTCGGTTCAGCCCCAGCTCCTTGTTGGAACGGGTCTTTCCTTTTCCGGAGCACAGGTCATACACCAAGCCCTCAAAGTTATCTTCAATCTTCCGGTTCTTTTTGGATGAGTCGTCCAGTATAAGAGGCAGGTTATTAAGAAGGTCACAGATGGCCTCCAGGCCTACCTCTGTCCCCTTATAATCCTTTATATAAGCACTCTCGTCCGGATTGGCCCATATGGAAGCCGCTACCATGGTTGCCACACTTTTTCCGCCTTCCGATTCGCCCCAAAGGTCTACAAAATACGGCAGACCGCCCAATGGATAAACTAAAACACTGGAAAAAGAAGCTGCCAGCATAAATTTAATTTCTATCCGGCCAGACTTTCGGAGCCCTGAGATATACTCATACCATCGGTTCCGGTTTCCCACCTGCGTGACGCTTTCCGATATCTGACGAAATTTCGCATCCCCATCAAATACAATATCGCTATCATAGGGCAGGAACCCGCCCCGTATCCACCCCAGTTTGGATGTGGAATACTGCACTGCGATGTGTTCCTCGTTTGCGTTCTCCACATCCGCCAGGTACCGCACCAGGTATTTTGCGTTCTCGCTGGTGACCGCTATCCCACGGCCTGACAGGCTCACTATCTTATTGGCGGACGTAACCATGGTCTTAGGCACAATGATTTCGTCCCAACGCCCGTTGCGTTTGTAGGCCAGCTTTATCTGCTCCTCCCCAGTCTCCAGGTTCTTCAGCCGCTCAATGGGCAGGATTGGATGGTAGCAGGCCAGGATGTCCGTGTATCCCGTGGTGGGATTCCGAAGAAATATCCCTCCCTCGCCGGCAATCCACTCCTTACACTGCATCCGGTCATAGGGTCCATCAAAATTGGTCCATTGCTCCAGCGTGCAGGGCTGGTTTTTCTTATCACGTTCCCGGCGCCGCATCTCCCGCTCCACACGTTTATAGGCCTTGACCAGTTCCTGGAACTTCTTTTTCACCCCCAGCTCTCCGGCCCGGTCCTCCAGTGACAGCAGCAGCCTTGACTTGTACAGCTCGTCCTCCTGGTCAAACACTTCTGTCAGCACATCATCCGACAATACTGTTTCAGCCGTCAGCTCCTTCAACGGCACCATGCTACCACCTCGCTTCCAATCCGCTTAACTCCGCCTGCACATAGAGCTGATACTGCAGGGCATTGTAACAGTCACACCACACATCACTTAGCGGCTCTGAACGCTCCATATAGGCCCGGTAGACGCTTATGAGCCTGTTGTTCAGCCGGCGCTTCTCCCGTTCCCGGTCCGCCTCTTTCTGGCGCATCGAGCGCTGTTTCTGCGCCCGGTAAACCGCCAGCCGGCTGGAAAATGTCGGCTTCTGATATTCCCCGCCAAGGCTCATGAATGCCTCCTTGAAGGAGACCTCATCCATCCTCATGATAAAATCAAAGATATCACCATGCGCGCCGCAGGCATGGCAATGGAAGTCCCGGTCATATACCTTAAGGGATGGTTCCCGGTCTCCGCCATGGAAGGGACAGTGGATGAAGCCGGCACGGTTGGGCTGGAACCCATACCGCTCCACCACATTCCTCATGCTGTATGTTGCCTTAATTTCCTCACTGGTCATGGCAATCACCGCCCAGCAGCTCTATGATCCGTTTCCCAGTGTCCTTCTTCTCGCAGAACAGGAACCGGCAGCCATACTTGCGTTCAAATGTGCATAGAATTTTATAAAGCTTATCCCCGGTTGTAGCCTTCGTCTCCCGCTCCATCCATCTGCCTGTATGCGGATCCTTATATCGTTCTACCCGTCTGGGATTCCTCCACCATATCACATCCTCCAGGCATTCAATCCCCCGGCCGTGTTCACACAGAATGATGATTTCAATTCCATGTTCCCTGGCCCGCAGAATTTCATCGCGGAACCGGTTATGCCCCTGGCAGACGTTCCCGCACAGCTCCGTCAGGTCCTGTTTCCGGTCTATAATCAAACGGGGGTTATCATAGTTCATATAATCCCCGACATATAACTTTGATACGAAATGGTCCACACCCTGGCGGTCAAACTCCGCCACAATCTTCTGGATGGCCCGGGCCTTCTCGCGGCTGTCAATCTGTATATTCAAGCAATCACCTCTGTCTAATTAAACGGCAGTCCTTCGTCCTCCACTCCATCAGGAATGTTCATAAACCCATCGCCAATCGCACCGACAGGGGCCTGTCTCTGAGACGGAGCTGCCTGCGTATAGCCGCTGCCTGTATCAGATGATACGTTCCTGCTGTCTGCGAATTCCTGGTCATCCAGAATGACATCTGCGGTATATACTTTATGGCCCTCTTTATTCACATAGCTGCCTGTCTGAAGCCTTCCGGAAACAAGGACACGCATTCCCTGACGGAAATACTTCTCCGCAAACTCCCCGGCCCTGTCAAATGCAACGCAGTTAATAAAATCTGCCGCCTGATCGTTGTCCTGGTTCCTGCGTCCTCTCCGGTCCACTGCCAGCGTATACTTCGCAATCGTCATGGAGCGCTCGCCCTGCGAATATCTGATTTCCGGATCCCGGGTCAGCCTTCCCATAAGAATCACTCTATTCATTTTTCGATTCCTCCGACTCCTTTTTCTTGTATAGTTCCAGTTTTCCCATACAGTCCTTGTACTGGACCACGTTCATTTCCGCTATATCCTTAATACTGTACATCTTAAGGATCTTCTCCATTTTTAATCCCTTGGCACTGTATTTCTCCACCAGGGACTTCACAGACTCAATCATGGCCGGGGTTACTTTATCCACCCCTTCGTTCTGATCAGGCTGTGATGTGGATATTCCATTCTTTGCCCCTGCCGGCTTCTCAGTTTCCTGTTTTCCGGATGTCTTTGCGCTGCCCTTTGCGCCCTTGTTGGACGTCTGCCCTTTTCCTGCTGTATTATCCTGGTTGTCCGCATCCTTCACATCATCAATGCAGAACAGGCCATTCAGGGCATATTTCCTGGCATAGCTGCTGGTGCTCCCTGTCACCTGTGACACATCCATTCCCTTCTTTTCCTGTTCCTCCCTCGCATAGGCCGTGTTCTCCACGGTCTCGCCAGATTCACAGTCCACAAACCGGGCCGTGGCCCTGATGTAATACCGGTCCCCAATCATAACCAGCTCGTCTCCGACCACCAGCGCCGCCTTTACCTCCTGAAGGAGGGGCTTGGCCGCCTCCTGGATATCCTCACAGTTCCGGTAATAGTAGTTTCCGAACTTGTTATACTGGCTCTTAGGCGCTTTCAGTCCGGACTGGACATGCTGCAGTTTCTCATATACATTCATGTTCTACGCCTCCTTATCATATACAATCCGGTCCAGGCTCTGCATGATAATCAGGCTGGCAATCTGCTTCATTGACATCTGGCTTTCATTATATATTTCCACCAGGGCGTTATAGGCCTCCGGGGTCAGCTTAATGACCGGCTGACCTTCCTGTACCGGCTGTCGCTTTCTTGCTGGTATATGTATCTTTCCGTCATTCATTGTCTGTATCCCCTTTCTGTTCTTTTACCGGCAGGCGCAAAATGGTTTCCTTAATCTGATGAATTACTGAACGGGACTCCATATCCAAACAACCGGATTCAATCGCAATTATCTTTCCCAAAAGTTCCGTCCTGTCTATCAATATCTGCTTCATTCCTCCAGGAACACCTCCGCTTCTATCAGTGCCGTCTCCTCCAGCACCCAGTCATACATCTCCTTCTTCTCTGTACTGGCTGCCTCGCCTGCCCGGCGGGCCATCCGCTCCCGGAAGAGGAGCCAGAGATGATGGTACTTATCTTCCATGCTTACCCTCCTTCCCGGCCATAATCTCATCAATATGTTCCAGCATGTATGTGTTCGCCCCATCCCGGAAGGCTTCCATGAATTTCCCCATGGCCTTACAAGCCCCCTTCGGCTGCTCATCATTCAGTTTGATTAACATATCCTTGACGGACCGGGCCAGTATAGTCACAGCGTCCCGGCGGCTCATCTTATCAGCAAGAGAAATGTTCTGTATGCAGTATTCCGTACCAATCAGCGATTCCTCCGTCTGTTTCACCGCAATAACAAACACTGCATTGCTTTCACTAATCCGGATTTCCTTCAGGCTCCCTTCAAAATCATGACTGATTATTCCTTTTATCATCTTGCAATCTCCTTTTAAATCCCTTATACTAAGGGTGAGCTAAACTATTTGTCCATGGGCCTCTTGCGGTTGCCGCCGCTGGGGTCCATCTTCATTTCTTCCAATATCTCATTACTTGCTGCCTCGGCCCCCGCCTCAATCCTATCTGCGTTACCGGTCATAACGACACCAGATTGGACCATGGCCTGTATGATGATACCTTTAATAACTTGTCTCTGTATTATCCTCATCTCCTCTCACAGTCTCACGCCCATGGCCGCCGCCATGACCACGATAGATACCATCCACATCCCCAGCAGCCAGATAACCGCCGATACAATCCATTTAGCTGCCATCATGATTGGGCCGTCTCGGCGTCTCCTGCGCTGTCGGAAGGTCACCATACGCCTGTGCCCCATGATATTGGTCATCACCGCGGTAGCCGGCCCCACAAAATCCACACGCCAGCCAGGATACTGGACCGCTGCTCTGGCGCGGATGCGATGCTCCGCAAATGTTTTAGCTCTCATTGGCTTGTCTCTCCTTTCTATGCTTGTCCTCCATGGCCGCCCTTAGGCGGTCTTTCTCTTCCTCCGAAATCCCAGTGGAAGCATCAGATTGTCCTGCAGCGCATAGGCAATGCGCCGTTTTTCTTCATCCGTCAGTGATTCCATTGGAACATCCTGGCCATCAATTTCTATGTATTTGAATACTTTTAATTTCTGCACTATCACCACCCCTCCCTGATAGATTGTATGCGGTACCGGTTGTACTTGTTTCCTTCCTCTCATAGTCCTTGCACGGATACCACCGTGTCCGTTCTGGGCACTGGCTATGCCGGCGGGTCTTGCATGTCGCGTTGATATGTACTGCCTCCCTCGTTGCGTTTTATCCCCCTCCTTGGTATACTGTACTTACAGGCGTTGCAGCGCCGAGTACAATTAAAAGGTAGGTTGCTACATATGAAAAACTGTTTTATTGTTTGCCCCATCGGAAATGAAGACACCGAAACTCGTAAACGTTCAGATTCTCTTTATAAACATGTTATCTTACCCGTATGTAAAGAAACAGGTTTTGAAGCAATTCGTATTGACAAAGAGAATACCACTGGCTCCATAACCGAAGAAATTTTCAAACATCTTAATGAGGATGATTTAGTTATTGCTGATTTAACTGAAAATAATCCGAACGCATTTTATGAGATGGGGTACAGGTCTGCTTTGAATAAGCCATCAATACATCTCATGACTAAAGATTCCACAATACCATTTGATGTTTCTGCCATCCGTTCCTTCTCATACGATTTGTCTGACTTAGATTCCGTAGAAGAAGTAAAAGGCCGTTTGATTCAGACAATCAGCAGTATGAATTTTGACCAGGCTTTATCTGAGCATGAGTCACCCACGACTAATAGCCTAATCAACACTCAATTGCTACAGGAAGTTTATAAAATACAAGATAGCATTGCCAAACTAAGTGAAACCATCGAAGCAAAAGATTCCGTTGCTGTTTCTGTATTGGCTGACAAACTAGCAAGTACAAATACAAAAACTGCTGATACTGTTTTGATGGAAACTTTATTGCCTAAATTTTTAGAAAATCCAGAGCAGATGCTCAAGTTAGCTGAATTTGCAAATAAGTTTCCCTCTAAAAAATAGCATCTTTTGCACTCTGATATAATGTATCGAGGAAATCCGATAAATTTTCCTTTTTAAGCTCTGGAGAGACATTTTTTAGGTGAATTTCTACCGAAAGTGTCTCTCCGCTTTTATCAAAAGTCAGTGACTTCTGTATACCCTTACATGTTTTTTCCTCCATCCTCTCTCACCTCCTTTTTTATATCAGCTCACGTTTCGTGTTCTTTTTCATTAAAAAAAATATACGGAACACTCTTCTTATAATACCTCGCTATACGCGCCTTTGTAGGGTCTCTCGGTACCCTCTTTCCCGCTTCGTACATTGCCAATGCCGATTTACTTATATCTAATGCATTCGCAACTTCTTCCTGTGTTCTTTTTCCTCGAAGCGCAATTAGTTTTTCGGCCATTGCCATCACATCCAATTCCAAGTTATCACCTCCAATCGTACACGTTTTGTGTACGATTACACTATACACGATACGTGAGCGATTGTCAATCACTTTTTGTGAATATTTATATTGATTTTTGTTCACGCATTGTGTATAATTAAAACTACAGAAAGGGGTGACCAAATGGCCTCATTTAAGGAGATGTTAAAATACTTACGAGTCAGAGACAATTTATCGCAAGCTGAATTGGCTGATAAACTAGGTGTTGCCAAATCAACAATAAGTATGTATGAAGTTGGAAAACGTGAGCCAGATTTTGAAACATTAGAAGCAATAGCAGATTTCTTTAACGTGGATATGAATTTTTTGTTAGGGAAGGACGGGTCAGAGAATGACCATTACTACCTCAATGATGAAACCCGCGAGATAGCCCAGGAGGTTTTTGAGAATCCGGATATGCGCACCCTGTTTAAGGTGGCCCGTGATATCCCTCCGGAGCGTCTTAAGGCTCATATTGAGTTTATGAAAAGCCTTAAAGAGCAAGAAAACAAGCACAACGATGAGGGTTGCTAACATGAATAATCCATTATTAACTGAGGCCATCGGCGTATACCTTATAGATATGGACACCGCTGTGGAAGAACAGGTTAATTATAACGAGGATGGAAGCTTCTCTATTTTTGTCAACGCCCGGCTTAGCTGTAAACAGCAGATGGTTGCTTATCAGCATGCACTTATGCATATCGTACAAGCTGATTTCAGCAAAGAATGTGCAGATACAATAGAGAGCGCAATGTGATTAAATAGCCCATGGCTTTTAATATAAAACAAATGAAGAGAGGAATATGAATATGATTTGTCCACACTGCAATGAAGAAATTCCTGACGATAGCATCTTCTGTTCATCGTGCGGTAAACGTTTAGAACCTTCTCCCGCCGAAGTCATCCCGTCAGATACTATCGTATGTCCTAATTGTGGAGCTTATAATTCAAAGGATTCTAATTTTTGCTCCAATTGCCGCACTCCACTTTCTCAAACAGCACTAACGAATCTGAAAGAGCAAAGTGAACTTCAATTACAGCAAGCACAATTAAAAATGCAAGCCATGGCTTTAAAAGCACAGCAAGAACAACTCCAGCTTCAGCAACAACAATATTCGTCAATGGCTAGATGCCCTCGTTGCGGCTCTACATCATTATCAGGAAATAAAAAAGGCTTTGGTATTGGAAAAGCTGTTGTTGGCGCAGCATTAGTTGGGCCACTCGGTTTAGTCGCTGGTAATATTGGAGCAAAGAAAGTACAGGTTACCTGCTTGAAATGCGGTAAAAAATTCAAAATATAGGAGGGTATGAAAATGTATTGTAGAAAATGCGGATTTCAATTTGAAGGGAAATTCTGTCCCAAATGTGGAGAACCGATAACATCTACGTCTGCAGAAGAATCTGCACAAAAACCTTTAGCAGGTAGATTAGATGTTAACGGAGCTGAAACTCCAACCATTAAACCACCGTTTTATTCACAGACCTGGTTTATCGTATTAATGATGTTTTGTTGTTGTTTTCCTGTTGGTTTATTTCTTATGTGGAAATTTAAAAAGTTCAATAAACCTGTGAGAATTATACTTACTGTGCTTTTCGCACTTGGTATCATAGTGGCAATAACAAACAGTGGTAATTCCTCTACTGAAAAAAGCACACCTTCTGTTTCCAAAGAAACTGAAGTAAATAATATAACCGATTCACAACCGACTGAAACCGAAAAAGAAACTGAAAGTACAGCTGTTGATAATCGTGACGCTGCTACCGAAGCAGATAAGCAGATTTACGATATAATAATGTCTGCAGAAGCAGATTATCAAACTCTCACCAAAATTATAAGTACTGATGGCGTGTCTATGGTGGATTTATATGATGCATCTAAGACAGCTGAAAATAATTTTAGAATATATTGGGGCAATATTGATTCTGTTAAATGTGATGGTATAAAGGAATATAAAAAGGCGGCTAAAGATTATATTCTCAATATGCAATCCATTGCATCCTCAACGAAAAAATATGTAGATAAACAAAAAATCCAAGATTTATCTGATGCAAAAGCAGGTATAGAAAACTCAACTAATTATGCAATACTAGTTGTTGGAGCACGCTTAGAATTTTTAACTTCGTCCGGATTTAGTGATGACGAGGCAATGCAAATTATAGCCCCTGAGTCTGAGGCCGTGACAGAATAACTAAATCTCTATACATAGTAAATAAATAATAAATCCCCAGGAGCTGCAAACTCCCACGCTCCTGGGGCCACTCATCTTGACAAAAATATATTTACCCGGGCAGCCGGGAGGGCGTGCGTGCCATTCGTTCTGAGTCTTGACAGGAAGGATGGTTGCTTATGAGTACATATGAGGAATTTCAGATTATATTAGGCGTTGCCTTGTTAATCGTTGCAATCCTGAACATGAAAAATAAGTAAGCCGCCCTGCTCCTTGGCCGGATGGGCGACTTACTAAAGTTGTTATAATTCGCCAGGACGGATAGGCTTAATCTATCTCCCGGCTGTCTTGTTAAGTATATTATACCAAATATACGAAAATTGTCAAATGTGAAAAGCGGCCCTGTTACCAGCAGGAACCGCCCTCACATAGTTTTCTCTTACCGGATCGCCCCAGCAAGATATAATTAATTACCTTAAGCAAGTAAATTATATCATTCCTGGAGCGTCCTGGCAAGGGGAGTATTTTTTATACCCTTTTTTCAAAGCTCACCAAAATCTTACAGGCTGTAATATGGGTTATAATACAGGCCAAAATGTGGATTGAAACATCCCCCAAACTCATATACATGATAGGAACAGGAGATGATATAATGCCAGCAACACCACTAGAAATCGGCGCCGCCTACGTCCGTGTCAGCACAGACGATCAGACGGAGCTGTCTCCGGATGCCCAGATACGCGTCATCATGGACGCTGCCAAGGCGGACGGTTTTATAATTCCCAAAGAATACATATTTATTGAGAAGAAAGGAATCTCCGGCCGCAAAGCAGATAACCGGCCAGAGTTCCAGCGCATGATAGCCATTGCCAAATCACAGAAGCCGGCCCCATTTAAGCGGCTCTATCTCTGGAAGTTCTCCCGGTTCGCCAGAAACCAGGAGGAAAGCACCTTCTACAAAGGTATCCTGAGAAAAAAATGTGATGTAGAAATCAAGAGCGTATCGGAACCCATCATGGAAGGCATGTTTGGCCGGCTAATCGAAACCATAATAGAATGGTTTGACGAATATTATTCCATCAACCTCTCCGGCGAGGTGTTGCGCGGTATGACGGAAAAGGCCCTCCGCGAAGGCTATCAGGCCACCCCCTGCCTCGGCTACCGTGCTGTCGGGGAAGGCAAGCCTTTCGCCGTGGAAGAAAAATCATATGCCATCGTTGAATATATTTTCCAGACCTACCATAGCGGGAAGGATATGACCGCCACGGCCAGGGCTGCCAATGCCAGAGGATACCGGACCCGCCGCGGCAACCTATTCGACCGCCGGGGCATTAACCGGATTCTTGCCAACCGCTTTTATATTGGCGAGGTCATATGGAACGGGTATTCCTTCCAGGGCACCCACGAGGTACGTTCCTCCGTTACCTCCCTATTTGACGATGTTCAGAAGCGGATAGAAAAGGAATACCGGCCCCAGAAACGCCGGGAGGTTTCCAACAATGTCCACTGGCTTTCCGGTCTGCTCAAATGCAGCATATGCGGCGGCAGCCTTGGCTTCAATCGTTCCAATGACCAGAAGAAGCGGCCTGACTTCTTCCAGTGCTGGAAGTATGCAAAAGGGATGCATCCGGGTTCCTGCTGCCTGGCCGTACACCTGGCGGAAAAAGCTGTGATTGAATCTTTGGAGGAAGTACTTGAAACAAATGAACTGGAATATGAATACATCCAAAAAACCGATGATGCTGTAAACGCCGAAGAAGTCGCCATTCAGGAGGCCCTTGCCCGCTTAGAAGTCAAGGAGCGGCGTATCAGGGAAGCTTACGAGAATGAAATTGACACCCTGGAGGAATATAAGCAGAATAAGCTCCGTCTGAAGGCTGAAAGGGAAGAACTCATGGCTGATGCCGAAAGACTCCGCAGGCAGGCAGAACAGTCTCCTGCCAAGGTTCCAAGCAAGGAAGATATCATGCGCCAGATTGCACATGTGCATGAGATTCTGGCAGACCCAAATATCAGTTATGAGATAAAAGGAAATGCCCTCCGCAAGATAGTCAAAGAGATTGTTTTTGACCGCGGCAAAGGGCATTTACATATTCATTTTTATATATCATAGGTTATTGCAGTCCGGCCCACC